>Ga0209210_1000211_pt1 | contig 67185 bp, 83 predicted proteins | sample RifGroA1_FD_183991 | JGI IMG/M metagenome (GOLD analysis project Ga0209210, IMG submission 183991) | Contaminated groundwater microbial communities from Rifle, Colorado, USA - Rifle Groundwater A1 (SPAdes) (version 2) | ecosystem: Environmental > Aquatic > Deep subsurface > Groundwater >...
TTCCTTAGAAATCTAACCGTCACGCCAACCATATCCTTAACCCTTATAAACTTCATTTCAACCTTATGATGCTTGTCTCCACAAAACCATTCCCTGTAATCCGTATTCGCCCAATCCCTTTTTCTCTCTTCCGCCATAATAGTCGGTAATCTGTCTATTTTGTTCCACTCTTTGTTGCCATGGGCAAATCCAAAAAGATTTTTTCCATATCTGAAGTATTTTCTACCTAACCTTGAATCGTCTATGGTAACATTTTCGTTTTTTTCATATATGTATTTCAATACCTGTCCAAGGTAAAAATCTTTATCTTCATCATGGTTGCCAGCTATGATGGGAGCATATACATTGGCGATACCGGATGCCTTGTCTATACATCTTCTGTATGTTCTTATGCCAACAATAAACGCTTCCTCGCTTTTAACCATCACATCCTGGGGAGTTCCCCTCTTTGTCATGTTTTGATTGTCGTTGGTATTAAAAAAATCAGAACCAACCGGAATTATGATTTGTTCCGGCATGCTCTTTTTACATATATTCAATAATTCGTCAAACGTGTTTTCAAAGATTTCAATGTTTTCCCTGAGATTGCTTTCCTTGCCGGTCTCTGACTTGTGAGTTAATAAATCTATGTGCGCATCAAATAAATTTATAATTGCACAGTGGTTTCCGTTTTTTTTATCTTTTGTTTTAATTACCGGTTTAACATATTTTTTTATATCTTTTTTTAATCCATCTATAAGGTTTTCAAAATATTTCTTCTCATCTTCATTTAAAACATATTCAGTGGAATACCTCTTTGTCCCATGATATGTCTCCCATTCTTTTACTTTGTGGATGGAACTGTCTTTGGCATTAATAAATCCCGTGGCCGTTTTATTTCTTTCCCTGTTTTGCCTGACATAAAATAACATTCTTGCCCGTTCTCCAGGATTTATTTTATCATTACCGGTTATATCAAACATTTTCGCCAGCTCACGCCAACTCCTGTCCTTGCCGTATTTTTTTATATACCCGATAAGGGCTTCCGTTTGTTCCGGAGAATTAATGATGCTGTTGTTATGTGCCATATTATTCAATTTTTTGGTTTAGTCCTTTAGAGAAAATTTTATTTTGAATCTCAATCCCGATATTGTCATAAACTTTTAATGTTTTTATTATTTCGTCAATGCAATTATTCCATATTTTAACCCTGTCCGTATTTTTCCCCACCAATATACACCCCAAAGTATCTTCATCCGTATTTCCACCATGAATGAGAATGCCAGACCATTCCACATCTCCACTCTTTATCTTTAACGTAACCGGGTCATTATATATTATCGGAAGGGTTTTTTTAAATTTTGGGGAAAATATTAGTTTTATATCATATTTATCAGCCGGTATGGCAGTTTTACCATAAATCTTTTTATTGTTAGCACGCACTTCATCCTCTAATGTATATGCAATGAAATCATTATTGATAAATAATTCACCAATGCAATTTCTTACAGGTTTAACATTAAATATTTTTCGTTGTATGATAACGTTGCCGGTCATTTTATGTTAATAGTGTCCAGTTGTGATGGGCGAATAGGTCTGTTTTTCTCCCAATTATCGTTGCTGTTGCATGAAACCAAAGATGTGAGAAATATAAACAGCAATATGGAACTGAAAAAAATACTTCCGATATAAAACGCACCATCTTTCAAGTCAGATAAAAAATCCTTACCCATGGTAATGTATCTTCTTAATATAAAGTTCAAAACCCTTATTTAAAAAAAATTTTATCATATCATTGGCTATTCTCCCCTTTGCCCACGAATATGATTCCGGAGCTTCAATTACCTTAATAAACGATAGATCTGCTAAAATGGCAAATGCCATATCTCCATCCTGAACGGATATTATATACGCATCCATTATTTTAATGTAATCCTTTTGGTGAAAAACAAATAATGATTTTTATTCAAAACATCATAACCATAACCCATGGAAGCGCCCTTATTATCCGTATATCCCATCATCGGCCCAAATCCAAATTTACCCACGTTGCCGTTTACCTGTAATCCCACCGATATCCCTCCCCTGGTTTTATTTCCCACGGGGATATATGCAGTAGTGAAAATACTGTCGGTGGTGTGAATATATTTGGGGAACTTTGGAACGTATTTTAACTCACTGGAAAGCAATAGTCCATATACTTTGCTGCTTATATTGCCAGATAGCATGGAATCCTCAAATGGGGAACTATATAGTTTAATGGAATCTTTTATTCCCCAAATAGTGTCGTGAATGAACTTGTATTTTGTGACAGCGACGTTGACCCTAATGGTGTCTTTGGGAAAATACGTGGTATCGGCAGTGGTTTTTACAAATGTCGTGGTTTTGTATTCCTCATCTATGTTTCCTACGCCACAATCTTTAAGTAAAAACAATAAAAGTAAAACAAGGATAATAAGATAAAAAATATATGTACCAATACTATCCTTGTTGAAAAAAGTAGCCATTTGTATAGCGATTACTTACTGACGATATTCAATGGGGGTGCGAGAACTATTCCATTGAAAATTTCTTTTTCCTCATCTGTTACATCATTGGGGACTTCACCGCATATAAAAATGTCAATCTCTATGTCTTTTTCATTCCATTCTTTAGCGAAATTATTAAGTTTGGACTGAAACTCATCTTTTAAGACATGGATTTTTTCATTTCTTTTCCGTAAGTTATCTTTGGTAAACCGATAGTTTCTGTTTTGTTTACCATCTTGCCCTGCAGATAAATCATACACGATAGCGCCATCTTTATCTGTCATGCAGAAATCAATGTTTGCATCTTCTGCGCTATCGGAATATTTTTTTACTATTTTATCCCTGTCATCTTCATATTGTTTTATAACATCCCTTGCACTTTCTGAGTTGATTACCTTCTTTATTGCATATCCCAACTTTGTTTTTTCCCTTTTGGGATCTTTTTCTATATATTGTTTACCGGTTATGGCAAAATTTGTAAATTCTTTAAACGATATGATAGCCATATAATATATGATTTAGGCGACAAAGATAATAAATAAAATTATATATCGCATTAAAATACGATTAATTTTTATGCAAGAACCGGGGGAGTGCCTGGTGTGGTTGGATTAAAAAGCATTAGTGCCGTCCAGCTGGTGCCATTAAATTCCAATAATGCAGATTCTCCCAAAGTAGTGAAAGTTATTGTTGTTCCCCCAACAAGACTTGTCGGTGTAAGAACTCCAGATCCGCCATCTACTACATGAGTTATCAATTTTAACTGCCCACGAACCACACCATTTGCCAATGTAATGGCATTGCCTGCGCCCGTACTGGTAAATGCTGTATAATAAGCGGTTACATTAACAGCCCCTGCACCAGATAGGTTTTGCTGTACGGCTTCCGGAACAAATGGTGCAAAGGTAGAGCTGGGACCAGCGATGGCGCTTCCAGTTAAAACATTAAATGAATTGGAAGTTATGGTAAAATCATCCGCACCGTTAATGGCAATATCAATCTGATCATCTGTCGGGGCAGAGATATGGGTATCCGCATCGGCATCAAGTATTAACGCATTAGCGGTTCCATCTAAATCAATAGTCCCGTTTAAGATGGTTACCCCGTCCACTAATAACCCGGCAGTGGCCGAAAATTGTGTAACAGCCATAAATTATTTATTTTAAAAAAGTTAGGGGGAATAAATCCCCCACTGGAAAATTATCCATTAATTGCTATACCTATTTGAACCCATTGATCCGCTTGCTTAACAAATACAATAGTTGTTCCAGCAGCGCTGACATGGGCTGCAGTTAAACAAAGAGTATCTGCAGCTCCACCCCATGCCGTATCTGTAAATGTAATACCTGCGCCACCACAGATAAGCGTAAGTAACTGACCTGTTATTCCACCGGTAATTGTTGTGAGTGTTTCTGCGCCAACAGCCGTCAGATAAACCACATTACTGGTAACTGCAATAGTGGTAGCGGCATCTAACGCAACAACCTGAACCGTTGAACCATTTTGCGGAAGTGTAGAACTAATGCTCGGAACGCCAGCCCCCGATGTTACTAATACTCCACTGTTTGCCGTTGCAATAGAAGAAAGAACATCTGCTGCCGATGTATAAAGAAGCGTATTTGCTCCGCCAAATGTTGAAAGCCCCGTGCCTCCATCTGCTACTGCCAAATCCGTAATACCGGTAATAACACCGCTATCAATATTTACGTTCGTCAATGCCTGATTATTAAGATCCTGTGCAGCGCTCCACGTTAATGCACCATCAATAGTAACACCCGCCATCGTTCCACCATTAATATCCACCGTAGTTACTATTCCTAAATCGGCTATAGTAATACCGGCGAATGTAGCTCCGCGTGAAAACACTGTCAGATCTGCAGAAGCGTCATATCTTAAAAATTCCACCTGTGCTCCGTTTAATTCCCCGGAGAAAAACATATCTACATCCGCAGTAGCTGCTGTTATATCGGTAATTTGAATACCAATCCTGCATCCAATCGCCTGCCCTGTATCATCAGATATTCTGAAATCCACCCATCCCTGGTCATTAATTGCCGGAGTTTCCCTGTCTCTCTGTAAAATAGCGATTCGTCCTGTGGCAATATCTTCTGTTCCGGTAACGGTTAATACATCATTACTGCCATTACTTGCAAACACCGTTGTAAACACAGCTGTTGATGGAGTTGTTGCACCAATAGTCGTTCCATCTATCGCGCCACTATTAATATCAACATTTGTCATTTCATTGTTAGCAAAATCAATTTCAACGGCCCCGTCACCCCCTAAGGTTAATTTTCCAGCTATATGTGTAATGGTTACATCACCGTTATTAAAATTGACCACCGAACCACTAGCTAAAAATAAATCAGACCACATCTCTGCAGCGGTTCCCAATGCCAATCCATCCGGTGTAACCGGAGAAAGAGATGTACCGATAAGTCGTAATTCATTGGCAAATACCCCACCGGATACAACGCCAAATAATAACTCCCCATCTTCACTCCCATCCGCTATATCAACGGCACCCCACGATATACGTGCATACTCGGTACTATTACTCAAGGAATCATTAAGCTGTAATGTCATGTAACCAATATCGGCATTGGCGGGAGCTAACCTTTGTCCCCTCAATATTGCCACCTGCACGGCTGCCGCATCGGCATTTTGTGTAATCCTTAAAACCCCATCCGCTGCGCTGGTTGATACCACCGCTCCGCTGCCATTTGGCAAAAGGGAAATATTGCCATTGGCCCCATCTACGATTTCAATACTTCCAGTTATGGCGTTTCCCGTCCTGAATATCATATTAAAATCTCCATCCGACTGCACAATACCGGAACTGGCTCCATCTCCTACATTTAGAATGGAATTTGTTCCATTATTCCATTGATAAGTAACTTGCTTTAAAACATTATCTGCCAACATATTTATTTGCAATCCCCCATCGGCACCGGCAGCAGCCGCATCTCGTATAGTAAAAATAAGATTACCCGTGGTCTTCACGGTTCCGGCATCATCTTTTGCCCTGCCCACTATCCTTAAAGCGGTATCACCAGATACTCCAACTGCTGCTCCTGCCCTGCTATGTGTGCCAGTAATAATCATGCCATCTGCGGCATCGGCAGTATCTAAAAGAGCTAGATTACCGTTTTTGCTAACGTTAAATACGCTGGTTCCGCCAACTTGTAAATCCATTAATAATGAGGCTGCGTTACTAGCGGTATCGGTTACATTTAAAAACCATCCGGTAAATGTATCGGCAACATCATTCCACGCTACCGTATTGGAAATACCAGATTTTGGATCTGTAATTGCACCCTGTGTAATCGTCTGTCCTATATTAAAAGCATTATCTGCCGAATGAACCGCTATATTGCCGGTGACATCCTGAAAAGATTGAACCCTATCTGCAGTTAAATTAGCAAGATTAAGTCCCATATAGGATGCTTCATCAGGGGCTTTTATCCTTAATACGGTAGTAGTGCCACCTCCTAGTTCATCAAATTTAATATATCCGACAATAACACCATCTCCTCCACCCTCAATTTCTAATCCGGTAGCAGTTGCGCCAACTAATGTGCCTTCCCTGTTTAACCTTATTAATTTATCTGTAATGGCAAGATTGGTAGTATCTATTGTAGTTGTTGTTCCATTTACGTCCAGATTGCCAGGAATAACCGTTGTGGTATCTGCAGCGCCAATGGTTATGGTAGATGCAGCGGGAACATCCTCCCAAATGGAAAATACCGTTCCAACAGCGTGGGTTGTTATGGTATCGGACAACTCCAATTCCTTGTCATCGTCAATAACAACAGCAGAACCGGTTGCTTCAAATCCCAAGACATTAGAAAATAAATTACCAAGAGATATCTTGTAATTTTTAGCCCCTCTGGTTGTTTGTCTTGTAACTCCTAAATAAAATCCTCCACCAGATTGAATATCATCAATAGATGGAAGTCCAAGTACGCCATTAATCATTGTAATAAAAATTAAAAGGTTAATAAATCAAGATGCAAATATACAAAAAAAACAAATACCCAATATTTAAAAGTTATTAATATCCTTATTCGTTTCAAATACTTCCTTCACCCTACCAACTATTAACGGTAAGATGTAAATTTTCTCAACGCGCTCCTGAATAAACGCTAATTCTTTCAGGGTGAAATCCGGTTCTTCGCCTGAAAAAACCTTTTTCGTGATTTGATACATCTGCACCTTTTGTTCAACAGTTAATTTCTCACCCTCCTCTTGCGAATTTAATGCTGTAAAAAAAACATCTCTAAAGGTCAATGGCGCAGATAAAAGCAATTTGAGTTTTTGTAAAATGTCTTCTTTTTGGCCTTTTTCTATTGATTGAATAAGGGAGGCAGTAATAATAATTGTTCCCTGTTGAAATGACTTGCCCTCGTAATCAAGAATTGGCTCCGTGAGTTTTATTTTCATAAGTTATAATTTTCATCAATATATTTTTGTGCTTCAGTTATTAACAGGTTTTCTGTTTTATTCAAATCCATAACATCAAAAAATATTATTTCTATACAAAAGATAATAATTATACAATACTCGTTATTATTCCGTCTTTTGCCGTAATTGTCTTTCCGTCCACTGTCGTCCACGTGCCTGATACTCCAGCACTGCCATCGGCTGATTTATAACCATTTGATTGAAGATAAGAACCATCATATAACAGTGTTGAATAATCTAACAATCGCCCATTGGTTGTTGCGACAGGAATTCTACCTAATATTAAATTCGTTCCATTGTTTAAAATAATTCCTTTCCTCGCAGCCCCCGTTGTAATCGTAAAAAACAAATCATCGGTTGTAAATTCAATCGCCCCCGCTTCTGCTACTGTTAGTGAAGTTCCGGACGTTAATTTTAAAGGAGATGTACTTGCCGTGGCAGTTCCCGCTTTTAAATGAAAATAAGCTGTTCCACTTGCACCCGTATTTGATAAATTCCCGCCATTTTCAATCCGCCACCTTTCAGTTGGACCGGCAACAGCAGTTGCTGTTCTAAATTCTATCCTGCCTGGAATATATGTTGCTCCTGCAACTCCGTCTTGAATTCCGTAAATATAGGCGCCATAAGCGATTATATTTGCCGAATTAATTCCTGAAAATATTATTATTCCCAATGCTTCGCCATTTGCAGTAACGGTCTTTGTTCCAATAGTTGCAGAACTTGATTTTTGAAATATGAGTCCGGGAGAATGACCATCCGTTGCAGAGAATGATGCTATTTCACAATAGGTTGAGGAACTGCCACCTGCGAATTGTAACTTAATATTTGCGGCAGAAGAAGTTGTACGTCCAATTAAAAATTCGCCCGTTGATAAAAATCTCGCCACATTCGTTGTTGAACCGATGTTGAATATTATGTTTCCGGTTGTTGCCGTTGAATTTGCGTACAGCGTCAATGCTCCTCCCGCGGAACTGCTTCCGTATATGACGGGACAGGTTAATGAAGTTGTAAGCGTTGGAGAAGCCGACCACGCAGGCGCAACGCCAACCCCACCCGATATTAAAACACTCCCTGTCGCTACATCGGCAAGTTTTGAAAGTGTTGTCACTGCGGAAGCATAGAGCAGGTCTCCAACAGCATAAAATGACTGACCATTACCGCCATAGGCAGCCCCTAAAGGAGTAGTTATTGAAGCAATCGTCCCAAGTCGTGTAATATTATCCTGAACGGCATCCGGTAACGTAGAAGCGATTGATGGCACACCTGCACCGGAAGTTATTAATATCCCATTATTAGCCGTTGCAAGTCCCTGAACGACATTCGCTCCATTAGAATATAGGATTTCACTTGCAGCATAGGTGTCTGCAAAGGTTGCCGTTGAATAAAGTAAGTCGGTGCCATCACTGCGTAATATTTTACCGCTTGTACCTAATGCCAAAGCACTCCACTTAGGCGTTAAATTGCCAGTTATAATAGAACCCCTGAGAACACCAGCCGCTAATGTATCTGAATGTGTTACTGAAAGTAAATCATGGGGAGTAACCGAAGTTAAATATCCTGAATCATTTACAAATTGACTTATGTTCATGGATACAAATTCCGCCTTTAGTCCATTTGCATCAGGAACTGTCAGATTGATAGTTGCAGAGTTTTGCTTTTTTATAATCGCGGAGATTATGTTTCCAGCGTCATCATAGGTGAAATCAATGGAATTGGTATCTGTCAGTATCCCTCCGATGGCATCCTGCGCCATCTCATCTGTATATTGGGTTATTGTGCATGCTAACGTCAGTGCCGCCAACGATAACCCGGCGCCAACACTTATCTCCTCTGTATCTCCAGCCAATGCCGTTGTACGTCCCAATAGACGTAATGTGTTGATGTTTTGGAACTTGGCAAAGGTTATGGCATCATTTGTAATCGTTAATGTTCCTGCTGCATCCATGGCAGCATCACCAACGATGGTTTTATATACGGAGTTAGCGCCTGTTTGCCCTATTATTAATTGCCCATCTGTTCCTCCACTTAAAAGGGGAACCATCGCCGGAGTAAAAAGGTCGCCATAGGTTATTCTATATAATTTTTCACCACCGGAGACAATTTTGGATAATAAAAAATTATAATCTTCCCATCCTTTTACCTTTTTTATCCTTGGAAATTCACTGATGTTCAGCATTTTTCTCGGTAAATAAATTAGTAATCACGTTACTTATGACCATCAAAAAAGCAAATCCGCAGTTGAGCCATGCCTTCATGTTATCGTCCACCGGTAATCCCATAACGGCAGGCGTCATGCCGGCACAAGTAATGGCAATAATCATCCCAATAACCTTCCATTTAAGCGGTGTGGGTTCTTTGAAATTCTTATATCCTTTTTGAATTGTATTAATCATAAAATCATAAATAAACCCTATATTCAGAAAATAAGATATTTCATATTTATTTGACAAAGATACATTTTATACAGAATCTAATATCTTTAATGATTTAATGTTTTTCCTCATTATTACAAAAATAATATCATGTTTATTGTCCCATTGTCCCATGCCACTGACCTGTTATTGCTAATCCTGTTCCAATTATAATAAATGTTATATCATAATAATTATCACTTATTGCCGATATATTTCCTTTCCATCCATTATCACCGGCATTTGCTATATCAATACAAAAAGTAATACGGGAATAGGAACCAAGAGCACCTTGATTTCCATGTATGTTTTCATTTATCCCATCACTTATCCCTTTTGTAAAAAATGTTGAATAAGTAGGCGTTCCTCCACCAAAAACCAATCCTTGCCATAACTTTAATTTTTTTGTTGTAGAAATTCGTAAAGTAGGGTTCGCTCCCGGATTAGTAAGCGTTCCACCAGTTGCCGTCAATCCATCTTCCGAAAGAGTAAATACACCGGATTCAATAGTTGAAAAATATGATGCAACAATTTTCCAACTCATTTTATACATATTATTCCCTATATCCCCAAACATAAACCATATATTATTTCCTAAATTGGAGATAGTATCCAATATTTTTAATGATTTTATATTAGTTCTCATTTTTTAAAGAATTTACGTGTTTGTCCATAAATGGTTATACTTATAACAGCAAGCGTTCCTATCCATACCAATACCTGTAAACCCTCCATCAATATCGGCGGAATATGATATGTCCAAAATAAATACCATTTGAACATGCTCGGAATATACCCGGCAATGGCGCCGCCAACAGACGTGGATGCTCCCACTACCGGCCTATTCATTAATATGCAAAATAATGTGTTCATATTAATTGGATATGCGTTTTATTATTATTCTCGTAACATTTATCCCGGAATTATAATTTAACCCGCCGCCACTGTTTTGCCATGTATGAAAATCATAAGCTATCCCGGCACTCATAACGACAATACAGTTAAGGGTATATCTGTTTCCGTTGGCACCAGTGGTGACCGCAGGTGTTACAAAATCCTGTGCGGCTATAACACTTGCTCCCTGTTTAACTCTAATGGAAATACCATGTGAAGCAACAAAGTCCACTCCAACCTGTAAAGAAATATGATATACACCGTTATATTCAGGGGTAAACGTATATGCAACGCCATCATATTGTGAAAATGGATTATATCCAGCATATTGAGAGCCGATAGTTAATTGTGTTTCTGCAATATTGGCGACATTTTGTACTCCGCCAAGGTTAAAGATTGTCGTATTATGTGCATTGGCATAGTCATCATTTCCGACAACCACCCACGCATTTCCCCTTGGTATAAGGGTGATGCTTGAGTATTCTTTATTGATCACCAGCTGTGTAGCGCCATTGATGGTGTTTCCACCTGAAGTGGCAATGGTGATATTATTGCCATCCGCCCCGCCATCTATGTCGGCAAGAACAATCCTGTATTTTTGAACCAATGTAGCCGCTATAGTGACAATGGCCGGCAATGTAGCGGTAATTGCTGCCGCACTGGTATGCAGGAAAAATGTCTTTGGATCCGTTGCGGTAATAGCAAAACTGGCATTCTTTTCTTCTTCGTTATATGGAATGGTATCCAACAGTTCTCCAACCCTCAATGGTGTGAGCACCCTTGTGTTGTCGGTAAATGCCAACATCTCGACACTGGTGGCTATCTCGGCTCTGCCACTTATCGTTTCCGATGCGGGCTGTACAAGATTAGAAATTATATTCCAGTTAGTTGAAAGCTGTGCTGGCACACTCACCAGTGCCACTAATATATCCCCTACCCTTACCGTAACCGTTACGGCATCAGAAGATATTATACTCCCCGCCGCAGATATCCTCCATTCTTGTCCACGCACTATTGCAGCCCCGTTCCACGTTGTAGGAAAGGTTGTCCCCACCGGGTTATAATCCTCTGTATAGGTGGCTTTAAATGCATCCTGGTCATCAACATATTTTTTTCTGGAGGCATGATTGTCGGTGGTAGGACTTGCCGCAGGAAGCGTCAATGCCCCCGTCATGGTATCTCCGGTTTTTAATACCCTTAATAAGTCATTGGAATTCCTCGTAACGGCTTCTGCATTGATGTTGTTTTGCAGTGTAACGTCCTGTGTAGCCCTTGTGATTGCCTCATTACTAATATTGGTAGTAAGAACTACGTCGGCAGCCTCACGGTCGGACTTCTCCTTGGCAACCACTTGAAGACGGGTCTCTTTTTTGGTAACGCCACCCTGATCAACAACTACTGCATCGGTATCCACCGGTGTAACAACGGCCGGTAAATTTGGTATTAATATGTAAGCCATAATTAGATTGTTTCCTGAGATTCTCCTTGCTCTGATTTAACCATTAAACTATACCCTTGTGACGGAACCATTGGATTAATTGTTACAGATGTAACAATTTCATTGTTTAAGTCATCTGTTAAAAATGTCTTTTCTCCAGTTCTTCCTATTCTGGCCCCTATGTTACCTGTTCCATCAGTCCCAGTCCCAACGACAATTCCTCCGCCCGTACCGGCCACTGATGGCCCACGTCCAGGCCCCGTAGGTACAGGCCCTATATCATCAAAAATACCCCCAGGCGTAACCAATGGCTGGGTATATGTCTTATTATATGAACTAAAACAAAGACCTGTATTTTCAGATATGTATTGAAATAAGGCATCCATCTTGTCTTCATCCAGACACATATCGTCTTCATCCTGTTCGTCCACACCACCCTGCATGTTGCTCACAACATTAAAGGTGATAGTCCCCGTAGTTCCTTTTGTTATTAAAAATCCATTGGGGGCATCACCCGTCCCCATCATCGCATATACGTTTACTATTCCGCTGCCAACGATGGGAAAGGCTGCATAATCTGGAACACCTACATAGTTATTTATATTGGTGGCTATACTCCCGGCAACCTGCGATACCGACGTCATCCCGGTTGTATCTATAATCCCACTGGTTATTAATGCTCCATTAACCCTTATCCATTGTATCGTTGCTCCGGCAGTGAAAGAAACCACTTCCACCTGTCCCCATGATTGTGTTTCCGCCCTTTGAACACTCGCCATCAGCGTTCTTAGCATGGTATCCAATAACACAAATTTGCGAATATCTTTTTCGCAACGATCACCACTCTCAATGCGTGTGATAATATCATCTGCAAATAATGATAAATAGTATGCCACATATTGAGAACGGTATAATTTGTCTTCTCTGGTTATCGTTAGTGCCATTATCCTTGAATAACTACATAGAAATCAACAGGATCTCCACAAAGTTGAAGAGCCCTGTTAAATACATTATTTCCAATATTTAAAATTATGTCAGTAGCCGTATATGCCACTTCAGCAGCTTCTATCCTATTCGTTAAATCCCACCAAGTGCCTCCAACAACACCAGCAGATACGGCATACAATCTGAGACTAGCCATAAACATACCCACATCTGCAAAAATATTTGTTTCAAATAATCCCGTATCTCCATTGTAAGCATAAATGCTTAAATTGGCACTTGTAAAATCGGCCAAGGGAATCGTTAAGATAAGCGACCCAGGGTACGTTAGTTTGTAATATAACCGTTTAATGGAATTAAGAGATCCAATGCCCTGTAATCCCTGGGGTCCGGTAAGTCCAACACTTCCCGTATCTCCCTTGTCTCCCTTTGCCACGGGCATCATCAATGTGTCTATCCCACATCCACATGCCGTTAAATTTGAACCACAACTTGAACACGCCATAACTATTTGATTTTTTAGTTTTTAATCACAATCACACGGCTCAGTATCGCATATCGCCGTCAAATATTCCATGATATTATCAAACTGGTTTTTCTTATTACAGATAGCAGCATATTCCAAAGAATGTAATAATGCCGAAGCCCATAATACGTTGTCCACATAATCTTTTTCACACTGACAATTACTGTCTCCTATCCTTGCTACCATCTTATTAACACAACACCTTACCTGACAAAAAAAATAAATATCCTGCGCCTTTGTATATACTATCGTTCCACTGGTGATAGAATAAGTAAAAGTATATTGTCCATCGTCAAAGCTATCATCTGCCACTAACCCCAAATCTGTGTTTTTTATGATGATATATTTGGAGTTGTCTGTCGTCGGCCATCCAGCAGGAAAGGTAAACGATCCAGTGGTTGCATCTGGAAATGTAACACTTAATGTGATATTGGATGCACTTGCCGTTGTTGGATTAGGAGAACCCCCCCCGCCAAGATTTAAGAGCGAATCATAAACACCCGTTGTCTCAACAAATACCAGTTCCTTACAACTTTTGTCCTGACATAGTTTAAATCTTAAATCTAGCATGTTTTATAAATAAAAAAGGACTATCTCCGGGCTTATCGCATGGCGAACTGCCCAAGGCATAGCCCCTTTATTGAACTTCAAAAAACTATTATGCCGGCACAAAAGCTGTATATCCTGGAGCACCGTCTAAATATATCGCAAGAACTTCTACTATCCCAAGAGTTCCACCACCATAAAATGCTGTTCCATAGGTAGGCCCCGCAGTTCTTTGACCAGCTATAAGAATCTCATTCCTTGCAGGAGCCGGAACATTTATTGCCGTACCACCAACCTGATTTCGTAATCCCAATGACAATACGGAATAATTATTTGTTTCTACGGCTATTTGATGTGGCACGACAGGAGGGGGAACACCCAAACGTTCATTAAACCCTTCCGTCCCAACGGCAAACCACTCCGCCTCCATAATAGAAGCGCCATATCCTGAACCATCGTCAGCGGCAGTAGTATATACTAACTGCGTTGCGCCAAAATCCTGTAATGAAACATTAAAGTTAGTGTTAAAATATTTAAAAGACCCAACAGTAAACCTGCGGGCTATAGCACGACATTGAATACCTACGGCAGCAGCAGCCACCAACGCAGCAGTGATAACATCGTAAGGAGTACCGGCAGCGGTAATATCTGTTACTGTCGCTGTCGCCCCCTGGTATTCCCACCCAAGAGTCACTATATTTGCAACAGTGTTAATAGCGTCTATCCTGTAAATAGGAGCTGTGATCGCATCTCCTATTCGTAAATAAGCGCCAACAACAAATGTTGCATTTGAAATATCAGCGCCTGTATAGGATACCGTTTTGGAATTATTGGTAAACGTCCATGACCCGGTAGCTCCGGTAACATTAACTCCGGCATTATCGCATAACGCTTCAAAACGGACAATATTATCCGATTCTCTTTTAAAATTGGAAATAAGGTTAGTAACTAATCCGGCTAATATTTCTTCCCTGGTAGCAGAAGAATCCGATTTATAAATTCCAAATTTAAGCATCTGCTTATCCTGAACCATGGAAAGAGGTTGATTGAAGATCAATCTAACGATATAGGTATTGTCCGAAATGGCATCTATTGTACTTGCTCCGGCACCGGCAAATCCTATATGGGTAACCTGCTGGGCGGGGGCAGAATATGTCTGTCCACGATGTGAAACCAGTCCAGACCTTCTAATAGGAGGGGACCAGACAAGCTGCGTACCATGCCTCTGCACGATAAAACACTTATCTCTTGCAGTACCGACAGATGCTGTCGTTAAAGAAATACCATCTTCTCTGACAACCGCCATTTGGTGGTCTGTCATGTTTGCAACAGATACCCTCGTCCCACCGGCAAGTCCGGCGATTGTGTTATCCACGAAAACGTGTAAAGAATCATCTACTTTTCTCATTGTATAAAAATTTAAAGGTTAATTATTAAAAAAATTAAAAGTTGTTGTTTTTTGTCTCTTTTGTAATTCATAAATACATTTAGTAATCTCAAACAATATCTCCGTCAACATATTAACTGTCTTCAATTTATTGAACTCAAGTTTTCCCAACCGTTGTTCAATTTCTGCCGTTGTTAGTTGTGAAATGTCAGGATTCATTGGACATGGATTCTATTTTTTGAGTTTGATACCTTGCGTCACCTACCGTCTCCAACGCCAACGTTACTGCCATTCTGACAATTTCATTGTGCGTTATATCAGCAAGTTTACAATCCTGCTGTGAAACTTGTCCCTCAATGGTCATGCCACCTGTTAATGTGGCGGTGATTACCGGACTTGGCTTCGCTATATATCTTATCCTGTACTCCTCTATGGCAAATGTTCCATCCCCGATTAATTCTACCCTCTTTTTTCCGTTAAAAGAACTGAAATCCATCCTCCACAATAACCATTCATTAGACTTCTTAAATGGATTCAACCGGTTAGCCTCAAAATAATCATGTGTTACTGGTAATATGCTTGTATATTTTCCGGCCACACCTTTTATCGTGTTGATGTTGTATCCGGCGGGGTTACATAACCCGGCTCCGGTGATTATCGCCCTTTCTTCTATAAGGTATAATAAATCATCCGGTAAATTAAAAAATCTTCCATGGGGATGTGTCCCGTTCTGATTAGCCGATACAGCCGTTCTTAATGTTCCGCCGGCATCAATCCCATCTCTTATTAAATCGGCCAATTCACGCCTTCTCTTTTCACTGTCCTCAAACCCATCGCCAAGTTTATTGAGTGATGGATCATATTTTTTTTCAATGTAATTTCTCTGTGCGTTGGTTAAAAATACGCTTATCTCATAGTCGTCATATCCAGGTGCTGATAAATTTGTTATCCTGTCATATTCGACAAGAAATAGATTCTTCATTTCTGTCGCACTCATAATAGGATAATATTAAACCTCAACTTTCCTGTACTGGTCAATCTGGCCTTTGATTTTAAGATAAATGTCCTGATGCTTGCCACGCGGACTTAAAAATTCAATTAGTTCCGCCTGTGAAAACATCTGGTCTAATCCGACAACGCCATAATCTCCCCTTCCAAGTTTCTTAATCGTCCCGCATTCCATTCCATCTTCTATGAAAAGTTTCATCTCATAAAGCGGATCGTTGATTACCGCTAACAGTTCTTTTAACATTTTTCTGTCATCGGTATATTTATCCAACTCGCTTATCATCCACTCCTTCGTTGCCGCAGGTGCAGGCCTCCTTCCCAACACCCGAAGTAAATCATACATCTTGGTACGATTATCTTCTGCCCCGGCAAGGAACTTATATACCTTCTTCTTCATCTCCGCCAGCTTAACCCTTTCGCCTATTTCCACATCTTCTTCTACAAGGGCGAACTTAAACTGCGGACTATTGAATCTTTCATGCCATGACGGAGCTATCTCTGGGTGATTCTTTAATAGCCTCCACCTTAGATTGTCCATCACATCGGCAAGGTTAAGTTCTGTACCATCCCTGTTAACGGTAACATAAAACTTATGCCAAAAATTCTCACCTTTCCTATATGGAGACATCCCACCGGATTCTACTCCAAGTTGCTTCTCAAAATATGTCTGCTCTTCTTCATTTAATACCGGAACCAATGTTCCCTTGTTGGGATCCACAGGTAAACAATATCCTCTTTTACATCCGGAAAACATAAATTCTCCGTCATGTCCCTTGGGAAGCCATCCGCCCTCCCTGATAATCGGTTTCACCTTCACCTTCCGGTGAAATAATATTGTGTCGCTCATAATTCGTTTTTTTTACCTGTTAATATTTTATATCTTCCCTAACTATACAAGGATAGAGGGTACTATTTCAGCCATCCTCATCGGATTTTTTACCCTTAGCCCACCTATGTATGCCTTGTGCACCTCATAACCATCTACTGCAGATGCCGCAATGGCAGCCTGCTTTTGTCCACCTGGCGTAAAAGGATCTCTTAATCCAGGTATATATCTCAAAATTTCACCTTGTCCCTTTAATGCAATCTTTGACACATTGGATTCACCATTGGCTGTTCCAAAATCCATGATGGTATATCTCCGCGATTCTGCTAACCCACCGGAGGGATGTTGTAATTTGTTCCTCACGGGATTATCATATTCCTTAACATGCATCAACTCAAAGGTAATACCATTGACGGTCTTGTACTCAAGGAATTGTCCGATATAACTCATCTTGCCGGTTCTCTTGTCAACCTGAATCCTGTCATTACTGAAGTTGGGCGTGTAGTTGCTGGACTTATCTTCTGCGGCCTGGTGGAACTGAAACATTCCATATTCCCCGGTTCCCAACACAAATCTCCGCTGATCTTCCGGTAATTTTCCAACCGATAATCCCATCGCAATTTCCGTCAGCCAATCAAGGTTAAAGGAATTATAATAAAAGAGATTAGCAGGAGCTATCTGTTCCCGCAATCCCGCACCACTACGAATCTCATAACCAGAATCTCCCTTATTGGCATACGTGCCATCTGACTTCCGGTTAGATGTTCCATAGAAAAGCAATCTTACGATTTCTCTGCGGAACTGTGAATTGAAATCAAAGTCAAGTTTATTTAACCATGTGGTCTGAACTTTTCCGTCCACCTTCCATGCAAAAGCCACTGGTGAGTTTTTACCCTTTAAAATCATGTTACCGGGAACAACATACTGTTTCCGTATCATAGATAACACATTCTGCATCCTGAAAGGAGAAGTGTGACTGACATCTCCACCCCTGCGGGAAAGCGTCTGTTCAACTTGTGAATAGTCCTTGCTCCACCGCGTGTTAGCTGCTAAATCGGAAGGTGCAACAAATAATACAGGATCTCCGGTTAAAAGCTCTACTTCATAAAGATATTCAGTGCCGTCAGCCACTGGATCGGAAACCACCCTCAGCTTATAAAGATCGGGTTTGTTACCGACAATAACATCGGTAGCCACGAAATATTTTTCAGAAAATCGCATAAAAAACCGTGTGAAACCAAGTCCTGGCTGTGGAAAAAGAGCACTACCGGCTAAGTTAGCGGCAGAATCTTCCGCGGACACCAATGCGATATTTCTCTCATCGGCTCCCTGCAATAACCATTCATAGGGACGGTCGTCATCTATGTATTCGGTTGGAAACTTGTCAAGGAAAGAAAGAAAATCTTCCCCATAATTTACACGATAAATGTCCTCAATAAGAGGAGAAATGAGAATGGGTTCAAGTCCGAATAACGTACCAAGATGATTCTCGGTAGTAAGTCCTGTCCAATCTTTTGGCTCATACTTTTGCAGAAGATTTACAATCATAATTTCAAATGTTAAATTGGGTTAATAAATTACCTGTTAGAAATAAACTTTTTTAATCCTTTCAGAATTTCAGCAGAACTGTCAACACTTGTGCCGGCATCTGACACAGACCTTCCGTTTTCCCTTGGATGTGTCTTTGTTTTGTCTAATATATCTCTTGATATATTGTTCGTGAAAACACCCTTTAAGGTGTCCCATTTTCCCTCAAAAACACCAAAAGACGCAAGATAGTTAAGAATAATATCAAATTTTACCGGGTCTTTTGACCTTATTTTAATGATATTGTTTACCGGAACTCCCCTGTCGGTATAATCTATAATGTCTGTCATGGACTCATAGATCTTATCTTTAACCTGCTTATTCAGCAATGTCCCAGGTATGATTTCCATTGTCTTATCTATTGTCCCCTTTATTGATTCAAGCACTTTTACGGCATTGTCTTCCGATGCCTTCTTATCCGCTTGCGCCTGCTTTCTAATGCGTTCTTCTTCTTTGGTATAATGTTCTTTGAGTTCAGTAAGCGCTTCTTTGGATTCATCAAAAAGTTCGCCAATCTCTTCATATTTGGCGACCATGCTGTCAATCTTTGTTTCTTTAAATCCTTTTAAACGTAGAAAATCAGAAATAATCTTTTTTTGCTTGGACGTATCATCTCTAAGGTTGTCCTCGTCAACATTCTTTATTTCTATTTGCCTGCTTTTAACGTTAATCAATTTGTCCAAAGGAACATTCTCTTCATAGTTCTCTATCATGTCCTTAATTGTCCTCGGCAAAGAATCCTTATATGCTTTAACGCCTAACGATATCTCATTTCCCACCGCCTCAAAAACACCATCTAAAGAACCATCAAAATTTGCCTTGTTGAAATTAGGCAACACACCCGCCTGTTGAAGCCCCTCTATAAATGGAAGTAAGGAATCATCCTCCGTTCCTTCACCCTCACCAGGCGTCTCACCGGCCGACTTTCTATTTTCGTCAACCTCTATCTTATTGTCTTTTCCATTTTCCTCATCTTTTTTCCTTTCCCCATCATTACCATCTTTATTAACAACTGCCGCTTTTTTGCCAGCTATACTGGCAACATCGGGCATATATAACTCCGTATTATCGTCATTGAGGATTATAACCTCGTCATCGTTCTTCATTACCGTGGTTCCACCAGCGATATTTGTTTTTTGTTCAGCCATATTCTATTGGATTTATGTAATCCACCTACAATAGTATCTACAATAGTAGAAATTCGGAAGCAAAGATAATATAAACAATAATTAAATTAATTATATTGTGAAAATAAATTCCCTTAAATAGAAATCATCACCTTTTTCCCCATTTAACAGCAAATTTAACATATAACATATCCGTTTTTTCCTTTTATCATAGAAAACATCACTTTTTCCCCTCTTTAGCGGCAAGTTCAGCCTCTAACCGTGTCTGTTTTTCCTTTTTATCAGCGTCCATATCGCTTTTCTGCCTCATTTTCTCCAATTCCATACCGTGACGCATGATTTCCATGTCCCTGTCATTAAGCATCTTCTTATCGCCCATCTGCATGGCACTTTCGGACGTCTGTGCATTAACCTTGTTCTGTTCCTGTATAATCTCTAACTGCCTATGGTGCATCTCTTCTTCGGCATTTTCAATCTTCCTTCTCATAGATGCCACAGATTCAGTAAGGTAAACATCCATCAGTCCCTTTAGGGATATCTTATCCCTCTGGTACCCCTGCATCATCACAGACCTTAAATCATTAAAGATTTGCGTATCCGACATTGATGTTGCTATGTAAATACCATATTCACTATTTATAAAATCATCATCTATGTTTAAAAAAACAGTAGAAAGATCATCTAAAACGTATTGGAGTTTCCTGCTTTTATTCTTCCACGCCTGTTTTGCCGCCTCAACAAGCGCCTCCAATACCCTGACCTTAATATTGTCGTGTACCATGTACCACCTGTCGGTAATATAAGATGATTGCACCATGGTTTGCTGAACATTACCAACGGCATCTCTTTGTTCAATGTTTCCTTCCCTGGCTTTGGGAACGCCAGTGGTTTGTCCAATCTGCTCTTCTATATATTGCAACATGGATATATGTTGCTGAATATAGTTTCCAAGTCCTTCGGACAGGTTCATTGTTCTGCCACCCACATTGGCAAAATTCCCGGCAAGTTTACCCTTTGCAGAACCCTCGTTTATCTCATTGAAGGGATTAACAATCAAAAGCCCCATCGTATCAATATAGTACATCCACTTGTCTAAATCCCATCCTGGCGGCAACATGGCAAGGTTTATCTCCGCAATGGCGCCTTTGGCCTTAGCAAATGCAAGTTCAGTCCTATACATGAAAATATTATAAAGATAAAGATATGGTTTCATTCTGTCCATAATGGACTGGGCTCTGTCAAGGTTAAAACTATAGATTGTTCCGACATACCCGCTCTTACAAGAAGAAATATTATCTTTTTTACGCATCTGAAAAGGCCTGGGCTGTATTTTAAGATATATGTCGTTTCCAAGTTTCGTTCCTTCCCACCACTGATTAACCCATATCCAATTAATCTTCTCTCCCGTTTGTTGTTTATAACCCTCGGAAACATAATCTTTTATCACGTTTCCCATCTCATCCGTGGATTCCACTTCTCCTACCCTCACCATGGACTTCCATACCACCCGAACCCGTTTCATGTTACCGTTTTGGTCATACGCGCCGCCAAAAACATTTATTCCTATATCATTAACGTATATCAGATCGGACTGATCTTTTCCGGCCACAATATCCTGTACGGAAATGTACGGCGTAAGTGAATATTTTATCACCGAAGTTTCCGGCTTTGACATGCCAGATTCAATCGTGTCTATCTCGGATGGAGTAAGCTCATCATAATAATCATCAATAAGTTGACCAGGTGAGGCATAGTCTATGTAAATAATCATGTCGGCATCATCTATATAATTACTTGTACCGCCCCGTAAAACAAATAAATTTTTCATATTAGGCTTAAACACCACCGGCTCTCCACCCAAAATATCCACACAATAACACTCTTCACCGGCAATCAAAGCATCGGCAAACCCCATATTAAACGTCCACCGCAGGTTCATCGTCTTATAAAAATAACTCAAAAGCCTGGTGGCGGTAAGTTCCCGGATATCCTGTTCCTCATAATTATAATACTTGGACAATTTTTGCATCTGCGCGGCAAATTGCTGCTGTGATGGGTTTTCCGCCCTTATCAGTTCCGCCACCGTCTTAAATATAGCATCCTTCCTTTGATTTTCCTTTGACGATACAGCGTCATCATTGATAACCCTTACAATGTAGTCAAACCTACGATTGGGTTCCTCACCAAGTAACCGTTCTATCTTCGTATTTCCAATAGGATAATTCTGCATTTTTGCAGGAAAAGAGGAAGACGTAATTCCCAGTGGATTTAATATCCTTTCAATATCCTTGGTATCTAACTTATTATTAAACAGATCGTAGTTTACCTGTTTATTGTTATGTGTCTGTCGCAAGGGAGAATCGGAAAGCGTGGCTATCTGCTCCGCAACATCCACACATTCTTTTCCCCATTTATTATCCTTCTTGGTTTTTTCGGCAAAACTCTTTTTCTGCGAGGGGAATATAGTGAAATTGGAAAATGGCATAAAAGAAAATTTATGTAAAGGTAATCATAATTTTATTAACGGAGTTTTCTGAAACGGTCTATCCCAGAATTTATCACGATAGGGAGAATATGGGAGTTTCGTCTTATCTCTTCCTATTATCTTAAAATATTCCTGTTTTAATATCAATAAATAAGACATCGCTCTTATTCTGTCAAAGTTTCCCTTGGGACTCCAGTGTAATAACTCTTTTAATAAACCGGGGGATTGTATTTTATATGTGTTTAAGATATCCTTTTCTACCGGATTATGCGCCAAAAGATATTGTTTCAACAACTGTAGTCCCCAGTTAATTACCGCCGGCGTTCCGGGCGTTCCATATTTTCTTCCGCTGACCTCCTGGCTGATAACATCTTTTTCCAAAAGGATTTCGGGCGTTTCCGAAAGAAGATGCAGATAACCATTATTATAACAATAGTCATATAATCCCTTTATATCATTTTCGTAATTACATAATGCCCTGTAATATGCTAACAATTTTACCGCATTATCATAAAATTCAAAGGTGGTAGATGGACGTCCGGTATATTCAGCGACAATCCTTTCATTTAAAACGTTCATAATGAAAACACTGCCCACGCTATCCGTGAATGAATCATCTTGTCCATAAGGATCGCATCCGGCTATGTATATGCCACGCGGTATCTCGCCGCTATCATTGCGATATGGCATCTCATAAATCACCACACATCCTTCTATGTCGTTATCTTTTATGGGATATGATTCAAGAGGAACCATGCTATTATCTATCTTCCACATCACATCTCCGTCTTTACCGGTAAATAATTTTCCCACCCACCACGCATTACGGTATTTGTCGTGATTTATCTCCAGCTCCGCTAATCGTTCACGGATTTCCGAAACTGGAAATATGGTGGCGGTCTGCTTTAAAAACGCTTCCCTTGGCTCAAATGGATTTTCTGCAATATATTGTAAAACAGTTTTATTGCTTTTTGACTTTAACCGCAAATCCTCCCTTACCTTTTCCTCTATCTTTTTGGAAGTAATGAAATCCGAATTACCGTCTTTATCATAATATCCCTCGTAATTCATCTGCGATGGAAAAAAGAATCCACACCTGCTGTCCGCTCCGGCAATTTTATCCCAGGTGTTTGGAATAGAATATATGTTATAACTGTCGGGATAATAAAAAAGCTCTTCTAACCCCTCCAGATCCTCATACTCTTCTCCGCCAGTTCCAAAGGATAAAATTAAACCAAAGGTGATTTTTCCTTGTTCCATGCCAGACCTTGCAATAGATACCAGTTTTGTAATATCCGAAAGATTACCTCCCTCTTCTATTACCAACAGTTTTCCACGTTTACCCCTGATTTGATCTACGTCCTTATCTACCGACATCCCTATGATTTCGGATTTATACCCTTTTTCCTTCACAACGCCATTTTCCATTATTTTATAAGACGCCTTTTTATGAATGATGGTATCCTTAAACTGCCTGAGTTTAGACCACGGCGTGTTTCCATCTACAAAGCTCATTATTTCCCATGCCTTATTAAGAACACCATCTTCTATGAGGTATTTTTTATCGGATGCCACATAAAACGATTTGGAACCTGGAATGCAATAATAATTCCTCAATCCCATGGACGCGCTCTTAAATGAAAATCCCCTGCCGCGGCATTTAACACATACGGCATGTTTACCGACCTTCTCCGCCTCATCAAGATAATGAAAAAACTTATAGTCGCCATCCCAAAAAAGGGGAAAATCATTAATTCTGTTACCGATAATTTTACTCCCATCTTCCCCCATCTTGTCTTTTTCATATTCCAGTATCCATATAGGTGAAAAGTTAAGATAAAAATAATGATAACCGGTAATGTAATCCCCACCCGCACTATATCCCTCCATGCATCTCCTTCTCTGTTCTTTCCAAAAAAGCATATATTGGCTTTTCGCGTGATTATTCGGCGGATAATTACAGTATTTTTTAAATTCTTTAAAATGTAATGCCACCTCCCTGAAATTTTCGGTATTCGTTAACATGGCATTATCATTTGTTTAATATGTCCGTCCATCCTTTTATCTATAAGAGCACAATATTCCTCACTCACCTCGCTGCCCAACCATTTCCTGTTAAGCAGATGCGCCATCTTTAATGTTGTCCCGCTGCCGGCAAAAGGATCGTAAACCAAGTCCCCCTCGTTGCTCCACGTCTTAATATGGTCGGCGGCAAGTTTTTCTGGCATGATGGCGGGATGCTCATACGCCACATCATCTGTCGCTGAATATCCATAACCGGTATTATACCGCCATATATTAAACCTAAGCCCAAAGGGAGTGAAATTATTATCCCTTTCATGTTTCAGGCTGCCGTCTTTCTGCCTTCTTGTCGGCTTTCCAAAACGCTGAGTCCACCGGTTTTTCCTGTCTTTTATCCCATTAAATGCATTGGGGGTTCCTTTTGATAAAATAAACATATATTCCACAACATTATGATAACGGTTATTGGAAGGAGCGCTCATGCCAGCCTTTTCATAAAACATGGTATCATGCAATCTAAAACCAACGTCTATAAAATGTAATGCCTGGCGGAAAGAAGTGCCGGTCTCGCTGCCGTTTTTTGTAGCATCGCCAACTACCCAAACCACCACACCGCCATCTTTGGTTACCCGAAAAAGCTCACCGGCTATCCGCTCAAAGTCGAAGTCGTAACCACAATACGATCTTAAATTATCATAGGGGGGAGACGTAACCGTTAGGTCAACAAAATCATCCTCCATCCTCCCCATTAATTCCAGACATCCCAAATTATAATTTTTATTAGTTTCCATCTGTCAGATAATAACAATATTTTTTAAATTCCTTAAAATACAATAGTGACACTTTCGCCTATTTTTCTTTTATTGTCCAAAATACCGGATCGTCATCAAATGGATTTTTACCATGAAGATGAGCGAATCCATTTAAAAAGTGATTATGGGCATCCCATTTCTCCGCTTGCTCTCCTTCTAATAACATAATTCTTTCTGTCTCACCGCGACTATATGTTAAAATAATACTTTTGAGAACATATTTCTCCTTTCCCATGTTTAATTATAGTTAATTTTATTTTTTGTTTTTTGAAATACCAGATAATAACAATGAAATTTTCTGGCATGTTGTTGTTTACGGTTGTCCGTCATTCTGTTTTTTGAAAGCAATATAAACATATCCTTTGGATAATATCCTATTTTAATAGCCTCATTGATTATCCAATAATGGGTAAGATACTGCTTGCCGCCACTTACCGAATCCTGACATTTAAAAACAACTATTCCATCTTTTTTAAGGATTCTGTAAAATTCCTTAAGGCTACCTGAATACATTTCCCTCAACTCATCAAAATTTTTAAATTGCATAAATCTTTTAGCGATAATGCAACTGCCATCTTTTGTTTCTTTAAATGTCTCCCCGCCCATTAAAAAGGGAGGATCAAACATTATGACCCGGCAACTTTCATCCCCCAATGGCAAATGAAGGGATGACGCACAAACCACGTCAGGAAGGACAGGAAACCTGTCAAACTTATATCTCGGCTGCGTGATTCCATGCTTATAAAAGTTACCAATGGAATATGTCGGGTCGCAATCAATACCGGAACCACCGGCATGTAAATATAATATATTTCCAATTATTTCCTGTTCATCAAAACTTATAGATGAGATAATCATTTTTCCAAACAGGTTGTTTGTCGTATGGTATTTCATCCCCAAACGATGCCGGTTCCACCACATGTCCTGCAACATTCAGACGTGGTAGGTACGATTGTATCTAACATATAACGTGAATAATAGAATCCAGTTTGAACTAAACCATTTCCTTCGCAAACCGGACATTTATATGGCTTATTAAGGTTAACCCGTTTATCTATTTCTGTTGTAATGGGCATCCCGTGAATTTTATTGTTTTCCATGTAATTTAATGAATTTTAAATGTTTATTTTTAAGCATTTCCCTAAATTCCTTTTTGTCTCCATATTTCACATGTTCTTCCCTTGTGAGAGCCATGAGATTTTCCATTCCATTCACATCTTCTCCGCCCTTGGTTTTTCCCCCTCCTCCCATTCCCCTCCTTTCAATGTGATGTACATCATTTGCCGGCATGGCGGATAGTTCCGATGGAATAAAATCATTCTCATCATACCCGAAAAAATCAATATATTTCTTTATGTGTTCTTTCATGCCATATCCGGATCTTCAAATATCCCCTTATTTACACCTCCGCGAATACGACTATCGCCAATTTCATCTACATCTACTTCTTTTTCCAATTCTTTGACACTCCTGAACACCGACGCCAGCTCTTTTAAATTGGAAATCATTTCCTTGGACGAATAAGTAAGTTTCCCGTTTTTATCCTTTTCATTGAGGTTTGCATTTTTAAAATAATCCCTTAACTTATCCAGAGCATCATAAGCATCCTCTAATAGTCTGGCGGCTTTGCCCTTTGATAATTCACGATATTTGACACATGCCGCAGTAATGTCTTTATCCACTTTGATTCCAACCAGAATATCCTTCCTTACCATTCCTTCCCTGTCTTCCATGGAATAAGAATTATATGGACTTTTTATATCGCAAAGATGAAACACATAACATAGTTTTAAATATGCGACATCCTTTGCATTTGTATCATCTTCATCCCATATCTTTTTAAATTCCTTAATCGCCAGTGTTTCCGGCTTAAAAGATATGGTATTTACATTAAATTCAAATAGTGTCATAATTCGTATGAATTTGTAGTATGGTTTAACTTGGGTAATATTTTTTTTACTTTGCTTTCATGGTATAATTTGGCATATTTTTTCATAGCATCTATAGCGGCTGCTTCATTGAAGTCAATCACGCCCAAAAAACATTCCCGTAAAACCGATTTTGCACTTCTCATTGGTTTTGTCAATTTCCTTTTTTCTTCGTCTATCATAATAAGAGTATTTTATAATTGTTTCTGTCCCCGATATTACCATCTCCCTATTGGACAATGTTTATCAAAATCATATAATAAAGCGGGAAATTTACACCCGCATTTGCTGCACTTTTTATTTTTTAAATATATACATTTCTCACATTTATTAGCCCTGTCCATGATGATACACTTCTGCTCACCTGTAAACCAATATGGCATAAAAGACAACAGGTAATTAAGATTGCCCCTTACATAACTTTTTACATCTTTTTGCGTTATCATACCCTTAGTTTTCTTCCGGCTTCTATATCCGTCCTCATGGAATCAAGTACGTACCTTGCCTTTTTTCCTATATTTTTTGATGTCTTGGGAACAATCCTTCCGAACCTTCCTACCCTGATAATTACCGGATGAGCAAATTTGCCATCATCCCCCAACGACCCCAACGTAAGCAAATATACTGCGTGCATATAAGATAAGAATACATGATGGATAATGTCCCTTTTTATTCCCGTGTCTGCGGACAACTTATCATATATTTCAAACTTTTTGACTTCTGTCATCCCCTTCATAAATCTCAAAATTAATTGTAAATGGAACCTTATAGGATACTGAATGTTTTTGGTTCAGCATACTGGATTGCCCATCCCCAACCACTATCCCCCGATAACGCAAAGAACAGATACAGTTATTTAGGCTGGATATTGACATGTTACACCTTGTGGATATGTCCCTCCTTATCTCATGGGATATAAAACAACCCCTTTTGCTATTGTTGTGATAAAGAAGCCACATGAATATTTCTGCCTCCCTTCCCCTTAAATGCAGGATGCCCTGGAAAACTTCCACGTACCTTCTGAAAAAGTTCTCCACACCCGTTATCCTGATGATTATTCTTTTCATATAAATTTCTGCATATTATTTATATAATAATAACTTTAGTTATTATATATTACCAGATAATGTTGATTTATTTACCTTTCGTCCCATATCCTATGGTTTTTTTACCAATCAAAACATCGCTCATGTTTTTATAGGTGCCGGCAACTATAAAATCTCCCACGTCTTTAATGTATATTTTATACCTGTCCCGTATTAATTTGTTGTTATCGTCAAATACTTCACCAACATATATTATATCATCGGTATTTATGACCAATCTGGAGATAATATCGCCATTGGAGTTTTTGTCCCTTTTGTTTTTAATGGAGGACTTGAATATGCCGGTAAATTCACGATACATGATTAAAAGGGTAAATCGGTGGATACTGCGTCAGCCGCTTCCTGCCCTATTTGACCATGTGCTTTTATCTCGGTTGCGACAATCTCGGTTATGTATTTGGTGATGCCGCCATTTTTGTCATCTTTCCATGTTCTGTATTGAACACTTCCGGTTACATCAACCCATTGGTCTTTTTCTACAAATTTCCTTACATATTCAGCTACTACATCCCAAGCTACTACCCTATGCTTATATACCCTCTTTCCCTCACCACTGTCTATGCTTTCACCGGTGTTCATGTCAAATGAAGCCCTTACTGACTTCCTTTTGGAAAATTCATATTCGGCTACTTTGGGCGTGGAAACTACCGGCCCAGTTAATGTTATTGTGTTTTGTGTTTTCATAAATGTATGCGTTTATAATTTAACTGCAAAGATACTAACTTTTTTTGTTATGTCAAGTGTTTTATAATAAATTTTGTTACTTTTAATCAAATTTTAATCTCCGTGCTTTATGATCACTAGTACTAGTATTATATATTATATTGGCCCGCGATAAGGCCACACCGATCATAGTTCCTAATATCTACATGGTTCTAGATCTAAGTAGTTACTGAACAATTAGTAGTTATTTATTTTTATAGTAATCAATAATAAAAGAATAATTGTATTTATTGTAGCTAATATATAATATGGTACTATTATATATATCGTTCTAAGACCAATATAGTACCTATTATCTAAAGCTGTGCTAAAATTAAAAAAATGCGATATGGGCGATGATCTTGGGAAAGACGTACAAATACCCTCCTACCCCGCCGAAGTGATGCCAGAAGCCCCTTAAAATGCGTACAATGCCGTGATAAACCTTGTCTAACTTCTTCCAAGGTAAATTGGTAAATGTATATGCTTTCTATCTTACCCACTATCACCATCTAATAACTCCTCACATATTACCCGTTATGTAATAAAAAATGTTATTACCCCAATGCCACACAAAGGGTTGTTGCCAAAATGAAACTATCCCCATATATGCCATGAATTGAAAACCACCCTAATATAACCCGTGGGGGTATGACGGAGATGGGAAACCCGTGCAATAAGCCGGGGGGGTCTCCAAATTAACAATCCTTTTATTTATGAATAACGTTATCATCAGCAGGGTGCGGTCCAGTAGGACGAAACCCTGCCTAATAGTAGAGTTTACCGAGGCGAAGAGATCGCCTGATGACATGGTGGCAATCGCCTATGAATTACCCCGCAGAGGACTCCGGGCATGGACTCCAACAACATTTAAGATGGCCGAGGAGGTCTTTGGCATGAATCTGAAAGACCTTAAAATTAAACGCCAGATTGAAGGACAACCCTTGAACTGGACGATTATCAACAAGGAATGTCCCAAAATTGACGGACGTAACGTCCATCTAAGGATTATCGAAAGAACATCACCCACGAAGTTCCATAAGTCCCGCGGTATTGCAGCCATCAAGCAAATTCCAGGCGATGGACTGCGGAAAACAGAGTACTTCGTTACAAAAGTTAATGGCGAAGAATCCCCCATCTATCGCGAAGTGAGAGCCGGCCTCTATGATGACGGGGAAATACCCAAAAACGACCTCATCCAAGGGTATCGCGTAACCGAATTGCAACAACCAGTTGCCGAACCCACCCTCGAAACTGCCGCAGCACCAACAGAAGAGGAAACTATCAACTCCTTCACCAGCTAATAACCGGGGGAGAACCACAATCTCCCCCCTTTTTAATCTTCTAACCTGAAATTTACAGCCCATTGGAAATATCCAAAGAAATCAATGGTTTGATATGGAAATATAAATAATATCCCTCACAATAAACGCCACTAATAGATAACATTTAACCCCAAAAATCCAACTTACTTAAATATTCCATAACAAACAAGATATCAGAATCCATAATGACATCAAAATAAAACAAAAATCAAATGATAGAATTTAACAAAAAAATCCAAACAAAATTTACAGAACTATCAAAGACTGGTAAACTATTTAGAATAGAATTAACAAATCAACAAATTTGGGATTTATATTTAAGTTCTTTTTCCAAAAAAAATAATCCAATTTTCCGTGATCCAAACAGCACTTCAAAAAACTGCACCCATTGCAAAAACTTCATTCACAAATACGGAAACATTGTATCGGTAGATGAAAATTACAATATAGATACAATGTTTAATATAACTATTAACGATGAATTTAAAAACACCACAAAAGTCTTATCCGATGCAATAAAAACATCAAAGATTACAGAAGTATTTTTAGAAACATTTAATAACCTGAATTCATTACCTTATGAATCATGCAATAAATCAAACAAGGTTTTTCAATTAGGTGTTGCAAATAATCTAAAACGATATACGAAAGAAGAATCTGAAAAATTTGGAGTTGTAAAACCAAACGAAATAAGAATATTCAATCACATACACTTGTTTCTTGAAAAAGATTTTGTTGATACGTCGGGCAACTCTGTTGAATCCTTAATGGGAAACTACCGTGATGCAAAAAATGTTTTTCAAAGAACAATGGAAACAATTTCTTTAGACACATTAAAATTGGTTAAAGATTTAATCAACCAAGGTTCTTTACTTGACGGTGCAACACACCTGTATAAAATTGAGCAAATAATTCCATTAAAAGAAGAATACGACAACTTACTCACAAAACAAAAAGATAACTGGTGTTGGGTAAAATCTTACAAATTACCATTTGCTAAATTCAAAAACGAATTGATTGGTGTTTTATGTTCTGAACTATCGGAAGGAAAAGAACTGAATAAAGCATGTCAATCATGGAACAAAAGAGTTGACCCCGCCAACTACATGAAAGTTACTGCTCCGATTACCAAAAAACAAATTGAAGAAACAAAACTATTTGTTGAAAAAAACAAATACACAGAATCTTTCAATAGAAGATTTGCAACCATTGATGATATTAAAGTCTCCGAAATTTTGCATTCAAATATTGGCAAAAAGGAAATAAAATCGGTATCAATTTTTGACGGAATAAAATCAACCCCAACAAGACACAAAAGAAACGAATTTGAGGGAGTAGAAGAAGTAACCATTGATAAGTTTATGAAAGACATACTGCCATCATGTTCATCGGTAGAAGTATTTTTAACAAACAACCAACAAGGCAATCTAGTGTCCTTAACAACTGCCAACAATGTTGATTCAAAACCTATTTTTAAATGGAACAATAATTATTCATGGACTTTTAACGGCAACCTTGCCGGTAAATCTCAAATCAAAAAAGCAGTGAAAATAAGGGGCGGTAAAATTGATGGTGTTCTACGGTTCTCAATGATTTGGAATGAAGAAGGTTCTGATAATTCTGATTTAGACGCATGGTGTCAACAACCAGACAAACAACAAATCGGATTTAACACCGGTTACAGAAAAGACAGAAACGATAACAAAAGTTCTTGTTCTGGACAACTCGATTTAGATAATACCCACCCAAACGAAAAATTGGCAGTAGAAAATATTTACTTTACTGACATTCATAAAATGAAAGACGGGGTTTACCATTTTTGGGTAAATCAATATAAGAACGTACGTTCTTTAGGATTTAAAGCCGAAATAGAATTTAATGATGAACTGTTTAATTACGAATACAACAAAACCGTACTGTATAATGTAATGGTCGCAGAAGTAACATTAAAAGATAAAAAGTTTACAATTAAACACATACTGCCTGAATCAACGATTGCTTCAAAAGAGATTTATGCACTTGAAACAAATCAATTTCATAAAGTAAACCTGATTTGCCTTTCTCCAAATCATTGGGGGGAAAACAATGTAGGCAATAAACATTATTTTTTTATGTTAGATGGTTGTAAATCACCTGTGTCAATCAGGGGTTTTCATAATGAAAACTTATTATCTGAATTAGCACAGCACAGAATGGTTCTAGAAGTACTTGGAACAACTAATATGATTGAAACAACCGACAAACAGTTATCAGGAATTGGTTTCAATGCAACTGTTCGGGATGAACTCATACTAAAACTACAGGGCACACATAAAAGAATAATCAAAATTAAATTTTAATTAAGTTAATCAACAATTAAATCAAAATCAAATGGAAAACTTTAAATTAGCAAGTCAGCAAAAGCTAAGATTTCAAACCAATAAAGGTTTGTTATCAACAGAACAATTATGGGACTTATCCCTCAAAGATCTAGATATTTTGGCGGTATCTTTAGAAATCGAACATAAACAGTTGGCAAAAAAATCTTTCTTGACTAAAACATCCATAAAAGATAAAACAATCAAACTAAGATTTGATGTTGTATTTGACATCTTAAGCACTAAAATAGCCGAAGAAGAAGCCATTACTGAAGCAATGGAAATTAAAGAACACAACAAAAAGATTCTTTCTTTAATTGCAGAAAAGCAAGATGAATCATTGAAAGATAAATCAATCAAGCAACTTGAAACCATGTTAAAATAGCTAAAGATTTGACGGGTCGTCTAATAGTAGGACGCAGGAGTCTGGTTCCTGAAATTGTGGTTCAAATCCACGCCCGTCAACTTTCACCGCAACTTAGTTCAATAAAACAACATATTTATAATGTATGTGTCATTGGTTCAAATTCAATCAGTGAAACCAACACTAATAAAAATAAATTATGACAAAAAAAATGAAAAATCTACCAAAGGGAATGATACCTGACAGAGATAATATAGTATATTATGATACAGAAAAAGAACAATTTTACATCATTAAATGGGAAGAGGGTGGAAATAGCGATATTCCTATCAGAATTTATATACCAAAATATTAAATAGCCTAGTCATCACAGAATTTAATTTAAAAAACAAAACCTGAAATACGAAACAAACTTTAATTAGAATACTAAAAGCATTGCATAAATTTAGTATTATGTGTAGTTGTTTTTCTGGTTTCCACAGTTAAACCATTATTTCAAGACAAGAATTTTCAACTTTTAAATTCAATAACCATGAAAATATTTCAAAGCAGAAACATCAATGATTACAAACCAATTCTTGAAGGATTAGTAGAAGATTGGGGATATATTTATTGGTCATCAATCTTAAAATGGTGCAACATAATTAATAATCCCATAGATGGTAAATATTGGGAGGTATGGATTATAGAATACGAAAATAAAATTATTGGAATTTGCGGATTATGGTCGCAGAAAGCAAACTCCATTGAAGAACTTTGGCTTGGATGGTTCGGCTTAATTCCAGAGATGAGAAATAAAAAAATAGGCAATGATATTATCAAATTCATGGAAAATGAAGCAAAAAGATTAGGAACTAAAAAGATATTGTCTTACGTTGATAAAGACGGGAAACCATTAAACTTCTATTTTAAAAATGGCTATGAAAGAATTTGCTCCGTAAGAGAATATCTTAAAAAAAACCCAACAGCATTAGAAAATGATTTTCAAGACAAGGACGACCATATTATTTCTAAACTTTTAACTTTTACGGAAATTGAAATTACAAATATGCAGAAAGATAATTTAAAAAACGAAACCTCCACTGACGCAAATAATATATTAACAAAAGGATTACCCATAGATAATATAATACATATTGATATAAAGAAATTCATCATATGGTTATTCCACAAGGATGAATGGCATTATGATAGTACAGAAAATTTATGGAAGCAAGATGGTTACGGAAGTAAAACAATAGATGAACTTTATTTATACTACCAAACTAAATGACACAAGCGTATATTAGCGGTGTGCGTGGGGTTTGTGCGTGAGCCAGTTTTGTTTTATTAAATTAAATTTTTGCGAGAGAAACTTTTAAACCAAATATAAAAATGACAATAAAAAAATTCAAAAACGGACAATGGATAATTGCAAAATGGGAAGGTGGCGATATTGACTTCGCCAAATTCCAGACATACTTTGAGAAAAATGAGTTTTTGACAAGCCAATTTTATCGTTTTCAGCAAGATGGCAAAATTGAAACTTTAACTAGTAAAGAAAGCTGCGACTTGACTAATTGTAGATACGAGGAAAATTGGCGACTTGCTACAAAAAAAGAAATTAATAAATATATTAAACTGTGCGGTGGGAAAATTCAATTTAATAAAACAAAATTACCGCTAACGAGCCGAGTGCTTGCGAAGTTGGCTTTTGCCTCTCACAAATGTTAATTAAAAGAACTAAACTATAAAATTATGACAAACGAAAATTTGGAACACAAAACAGCAAAAGACAATTTTGTTAAGCACTGTGTTAGCGGAAATTTTTTCTCTGCTCTCGTAGATGCACATAAATTTTTTGTTGAGAAATCGCCATCATTTGTTGGTAGGATGAACATTAAAGCAGACAGATATATTATGAGTTGGAAGGAAAAAATTTATTATCCAATAGCATACTGCAAGTTTATGAGTAGCTGTATCGGTGATTGGAAACGGCAGAGAAAAAATTTACGCTAACGACGAGTATCAGGGTTTAAGAAGTGGCGGATTAAAAGCACGAAAGTTATGAAGAATCACAGCAGTTTATTAAAAGCACAAACGGTCAAAGATGGCACTGAACCCGCCATTTCTTTAAACCCTGTGTTATCTGCTGCCGCTTTCACTGAACTTAAATCGAAGCACAAGAAAAAAGAAAAATTTTAGCGAGGGAAATTCATTTAATCATTAACAAATAAAAATCAAAATTATGCCAACAGGTTACACACACTCAATCAGCGAAGGAATATCCTTTGAAAAGTTTACGCTTAACTGCGCAAAAGCATTTGGTGCTTTAATCTCAATGAGAGATGAACCAAATGATGCACCAATACCAACAGAAATAAAGCCAAGCGATTGGAACGCTAAAGCACTAAAGAAAGCACAATCGGATTTAAAGAAGTATGAGGAAATGAAACTTTCGGAAGCAGAAAAACTTTGCCAAAAGGATTACGATAATGAACTGAAACGAATTGCAGAAAGCGAATTGAAAGATGCAAAATTAAAAACTGATTACGAATTGCTATTGGCTAAAGTAAAGAAGTGGACACCGCCAATACCCGAACACGAAGGACTGAAAAACTTTATGATTGAGCAGATTGAAAGTAGTATCAAATGGGATTGCGAACACGAAAGAAGTAAACCTAAAAAACAAAATGCAGAGCAATGGTTACTTGCACAAAAACGCCAAGCTATAAAGGATATTGACTACCATACAAAAGCCAATAATGAAGAAATTGACTGCTGTGCAAAAAAAACAAAATGGATACAGGACTTAATTAAATCATTAAACAATTAAGAGCGTGGGCAAAATTTTTCTTTTTTCTCTTTCAAGTTACCACGAACTTCAATACGGAGCAAGGCGGTTGCAGCTAACGGTTGCAGGTTTGAGAAGTTTAAAAAATACCAATAAAAAAATGACAACAATCAATTTAGAAAAATCTCTTATTAGAGAAAACAGAAAACTGGCAATGCCAAAAGAATTACTACTCATAAATGAGTATGACAAGTTCACTCCATTGGTGGAAAACGATGCACTTTCAAGAGTTGGATTAAACAGAACATTAAAAGAGGGCAAGAACATCAAGAATAGGATAAACCGAAAACAGGAGCAAACAAAAGTATTTACACAAGAAAAAGTTTTTCATATAAGCCAAATAAAAGGCATTTGTGAAAAATATCGTTTGCGTTTTTTGCCAACACAAAAATACAGAGGCATTATTGATAACGATTTACCAAACAGAATTTCAACTTTTGAGGTTGCATATAATTTGAAATGCACAGAATACAATACAAGAATTGTTGCACCAATGGAAAGTTTTGAATTAGAAAAAAGACCAAAAGACCCATTGATGTTTTATGAAATAAATGACGAATACTTTTACCTAATTCACAAATGGGGAAACGACCTTAGTTTAAGCAGGGAAATATTGCCTTTGTTTGAAAGCGGTTTATTCTGCTGGCTGTTTATTCCACTTGTATTTACTGCTTTATTTCTTATAAGTTTTAAAGTTGGAGTAATTGCAACGATAATCGCTTTTGTTTTATCATCAATTATTCAGGCGGCAACTTGGATGACAGTAGATGAACCAATGAGATTTTTGAAACCGAATACTTGGAATAGCGAATATGAATAAACCTTTTAAGGTTTTAAAAAAACTTACAGTGCGAGGGCTATTTATTTTTAAAACAAACAACGATATGACAACAATCAATTTAGACAAGAACTTTCAACCCTACGGACAGGGAATTGAATTTCAGGATTTCGTTTTCCCAAGTGGTTGCGAAGTTCACATAAAGTTACCGAAAATTGAAGATACAAAGGTGTTGCTTACAACACGAATAAAATCTTCTGATGATGTAATGAAATTACTTATGGCTACTGATGCTTTAAAGCGTTGTGGAGTAAAAGAAATTGAATTATTGATGCCATACCTACCCTATGCAAGACAGGATAGGCAAATGGTAAAAGGCGAACCACTTTCATTGAAAATATTTGCCGACTTGCTGAACTCATTGAACTTTGCAAAAGTCTCTGTTTATGATGTGCATAGTGAAGTTTCACTCGCACTAATAAATAACAGTGAGGCAATAGACAATCACAAATTTGTTGCAGAAGTTTTAAAAGGTGATACGGATTACTACATTATTTCGCCTGATGCTGGTGCTTACAAAAAGATTTTCAAACTGTGCCAACATTTGAAATACAAAGATGAAATAATCATGTGCAACAAACTCCGTGATGTTTCAAATGGAGTTATCCGTTCCCCGACTGTGAGCCACAAAGATTTAGGAGGCAAAAACTGTTACATTGTAGATGACATTTGTGATGGTGGTGGAACATTCATTTTGCTTGCCGATGTTTTGAAAGAACGAAATGCAGGAAAAGTAAATCTTATTGTTTCTCACGGTATTTTTTCAAAAGGCGTAAATGCTTTGGCTAACATCAATCACATTTACACTACCAATGCTTTCAATGATTGCGAACCGAATAATAAACTAACTCAAATAAAATTATGCAGCACCCTTATTTAAGCGATACCGCCTGTGTTTACAGGCTGGTTGATGAATATAAAAAATATGGCAGTTTGGTTATTGCCTATGACTTTGATAATTGTGTTTACGATTATCATTCCAAAGGACACAATTACATTGAGGTAATTGAATTACTGAAACAAGCAAAAGAAATAAACTGCTTTATGATTGTTTTTACTGCTGAAAAAGATTTGGAAAAAGTAAAAAAAATACTGAATGAATTACAACTTCCTTTTGATGCAATAAATGAAAATCCTCCATTCTTCAAATCCGATGCAAGGAAAATTTATTTCAACTTGCTTTTGGATGATAGAGCAGGATTGCTTTCCGCTTACGAACAATTAAAACAAACTATTAACATAATTAAAAACAAAATCTAAAATGAAAAACAATCCAGCAAATCAAATTGACTTCTACAAAGCTGACCATAGAAGCCAGTATCCGAAAGGAACTGAAATTGTGTTTAGCAATTTAACTCCTCGCACAAGCCGAAATAAGGAGATAAAAGAAGTAGTGTTTTTCGGACTGCAATACTTTGTAAAAGAGTATTTAATTAGCCGATGGAACGAAGATTTCTTTCAGCAACCGAAAGAGAAAGTTGTAAATGATTACAAGCGTAGAATTGAAACTTCGCTTGGCAAAGGAGCAATTACCTTTGAACACATTGAAGCATTGCACGACTTGGGATATTTGCCTATGGAAATAAAAGCATTACCCGAAGGAAGTTTAATACCGATGCGTTGCCCTTGCTTGGTAATGTTCAATACTAAAAAAGAATTTTTCTGGCTGACAAATTATTTTGAAACTATTTTGAGTTGTGTAATTTGGGGAGCAATTACTTCGGCTACAACTGCTTACCAATACAAAAAATTGCTTACTGAATTTGCAGACAAAACAGTTGGCAACCGTGATTTTGTGCAATGGCAAGGACACGATTTTTCTTTTCGTGGAATGTTCGGGTATGAAGCTGCTTGCATTAGCGGGGCTGCTCACTTGCTTTCATTTACGGGAACGGACACAATACCCGCAATAGATTTTCACGAAAAATATTATGGTGCTGATGCCGATAAAGAATTGATTGGGGCAAGTGTTCCAGCAACCGAACATTCGGTTATGAGTATGGGGACGCAAGAAAATGAAATTGCAACCTTTGAAAGACTGATTTCAGAAATTTATCCGAATGGAATTGTAAGTATCGTTTCTGATACTTGGAATTTTTGGAAAGTGATTACTGAATACTTGCCACAACTGAAAGAAAGAATACTTGCCCGAAATGGTAAAGTAGTTATTCGCCCTGATAGTGGCGACCCTGTGAAAATTATTTGCGGTGATAAAGATGCACCGATTGGAACACCTGAATACAAAGGAGCAATAGAATGTATGTGGGAAGTGTTTGGAGGCACTACAACCGAAAAAGGATATAAACTTTTAGACGGACATATTGGATTGATTTACGGTGATAGTATTACGGTTGAAAGATGTAAACAAATTTGTGGGCAACTTGCAGACAAAGGATTTTGTTCTTTTAATGTAGTGTTTGGGATTGGCTCTTACACTTACCAATATGTAACCCGTGATACTTTCGGATTTGCAGTAAAAGCAACCTACGGAGAAGTGAATGGAGAAAGCAGGGCAATTTTCAAAACTCCGAAAACTGATGATGGCACAAAGAATAGTGCAAAAGGACTGATTGCAATTTACAAATCAGAGAACGGAAACGGATATGATATGCACGATGGATTAAATTGGAAAGAGGTAAATAACTGTGAACTGAAAACTGTGTTTAAAGATGGTAAAATTGAGAACGAACAAACACTATCACAAATCAGGGAACTTTTAAAAACCTTTTAATTTTTTGAAAAAAAATAGGAGAGCGTGGGCAAAAATTTTTTCTTTTTTTCTTCCTCAATTAACCGATGAAGTTAAATACGAAGATGGATGCCCGCTTTCATATAACGGATTGGGGCTTAAAGAAGTGGCGGATAAAAGCAGAAAACTATCTATGGAAAACGGAACTCAAATACAAGTAACAAACGGTATTAAAAATGATGCACCCACCATTTCTTTTAAGCTCTCGTTATATGCTGATTCATTTTTTATTGCGGGTAGAAAAACTCAAATTATAATGGCATTAGCAAGACCAACACCAACTTGCCCTTATTGTGGTAAAGCAACAGGAAAAGGAATATACAAAGATGAAAGTGATGTGTCGAGATTTATGCGATTAATTGGCGATACATTTCTTAGATGGGAACACAAAGAATGTAGCTGTAAGGGAGCAAAGAAGGCACGAAAGGAGCATAAAAAAGCAATGGAAAAACTCCATAAAGAACACCCGATTGATTGGAAGAAAATGTTTGAAGGTAAGGCGGGAGGCAAAAAATGAATTTGCGTATAACGTAAAAGTATATGCGCTGTTGTGCGTTGCTTGTGGGTGGGAAAATAGCGTATATATGGTGTTACCTGTGTGCGGTGGGATTGTGTGTAAGCCAGTTGTAAATTTTTATTAAACATTTTAGCGAGGAAATTTTAATCATTTAATCATAAAAAATATGGAAACAGCAAAATATAAATTATCAAAAGATAAAGTTCTTGTCCTAAAAACAGCAAATTGTAACGGTAAAACCTACCTTGATTTCCAATATCCCAAAAAAGGAATGGTTCAATGCGAAGATTGGATTGACAATAACAGATGTGGAAATGGTTTACATGGTGCATTAAAGGGCGAAGGTAATGGTTCATTGTTCAGCTGGGATATTAATGCTATATGGTTGGTTATAGAAGTCAATTTATCGGATATTCGTGATTGTGATGGAAAAGTAAAATTTCCAAATGGCAATGTTATATATTATGGAAATAGAAAAAAGGCAACAAGAATTATATATGAAACATATCACACTGCTGTTATTGGTGGTACGGCAACAGCAGGAGACGAAGGCACAGCAACAGCAGGATACAGAGGTACAGCAATAGTAGGATACAGGAGTACAGCAATAGCAGGAGACAACGGCAAAGCAACAGCGGGAAACGAAGGCACAGCAATAGTAGGATACAAAGGTACGGCGATAGCAGGGAACAAAGGTACAGCAACGGCAGGAAACAAAGGTACAGCAACAGCAGGAGACGAAGGCACAGCAACAGTAGGGGACAACGGCACAGCAACAGCGGGAGACGAAGGCACAGCAACAGCAGGAGACAGAGGTACAGCGATAGCAAGATACAGAGGTACAGCAACAGCAGGAGACGAAGGTACAGCGATAGCAAAATACAAAGGTACAGCAACGGCAGGAGACGAAGGCAAAGCAACAGCAGGATACAGAGGTACAGCAATAGTAGGATACAGGAGTACAGCAATAGCAGGAGACAACGGCAAAGCAACAGCGGGAAACGAAGGCATAGCAATAGTAGGATACAAAGGTACGGCGATAGCAGGGAACAAAGGTACAGCAACGGCAGGGAACAAAGGTACAGCAACAGCAGGAGACGAAGGCACAGCAACAGTAGGATACAGAGGTACAGCAACGGCAGGGAACAAAGGTACAGCAACAGCAGGAAACGAAGGCACAGCAACAGCAGGAAACGGAGGCACAGCAGCAGCGGGGAAAAAGGGAATACTAATCATTGAATATTTTCATTCAGGAATTCGCAAAAAAATAGGATACATCAGAAAAAATGGATTATGTGCCGGAAAAAAGTATAAACTTAATTCTGATTTTAAATTCATCAAAGTTAAAACAAGTGTATAAATACCACAATTTTGAAAACATTAAACTAACTCACAAAAAAATCAAAAAATAAAAATTTATGAATATACCAACCAATATAAAACAGACAACACAAATAAAACATCCAACTTTAAAAGAAAAAAAAATAAATGATCCATTCTATTGGAGACAAGATCAGGGAAATTATCATAGCTATATACACATAACAGATCTGGAAGATTCCCATCTTGTCGCGGTAGAGAAAAAAATTAAAACTTTTCCAAGAAATTCCACAACCCTGGGACATGGAGTAACTGATTGGATTATCAGAATCAATATTGAGAAAAGATTAAGAAAACAAGAAGAACATAAAATATGGACATGTCTTGACAAGGCATATTTTGGAGGAAGAAGGATATCATTTATTACACAGGCTAAAATAGAAACAAGAAAAGAACTGAAAGAATTATAAAAAATCAACCAATAAATGAAAGAATTATCTTATCATTTCGGAAAATTAAAATTGGGTAAATGGCACATATACCAAATCCAAAATGGAAAAAGAATAACAATATTTATTGGAAAATATAAAGATGTATGGTATCAATGGAAAATAATGAACGAAAATACCATGAAAGATAATTTATAATATTAACTTACTATGATAATACAAAAAAATACATCGACAATAGAAGATCATGTCCTTATAAAAATCCATGATAGTATCCATGCTGGACATGGAGTTATCATAAATAATCAATTTTACGATATTAATACTGAAAACAATGGATGTAAATATATAGATTTTGATAATTATAGATTTATAGAACAAAATAAAAACAAATTCAGTTTTTATGCTATAAAAGTACAAAATAATAGCAAAATAACATGGGGAATATTAAAAAATACACCATGGATATATGTAGAAAATTAATAAATAATACCAAAGTGCTATATATATATATGAAATGGAAAATGATAAAATTTTTATTAATAGAAGATGATATATGGATGCTTACAATGGCAATGGAACATCACAAATCCTACTTAGAAAAAGCCAGTATAACCGAAAAATGGATAAATAAAGAAAATGCACAGGAAGATGCAGAATTTTATAAAAAAATAATAAAATATCTAAATCTAGAAATTTATACAAAAACCAAATATGGCAAAAAGAAATTGTAAAAACAGATACAATAATTATAAACACATAACTGGTCGTTTTAACCGCAGAAAACAAAAAACCCTCGATATAAATAATTCTTTTTATGAAATAGCTGTTGTAAAAACCGGCCAACCAGATGCATTTACCAAACCGGCATTGGAAAAATCATATTACAAAGTGCCTCCTCATCAGAAAAACTTCCATGATGTTTTAAAAAAAATGGATTCCAAAAGGGGAATACATATAAATCTAAATGAAAACCTTATTTATATTAATAAAGAAGAAACAACTGGCAATAAAACATGGGGAAATATAAATTTTCTTGTAAAAACCGCAGGAATGAAATACGTAATTGTAAGTGCCGAAACATTTAAAAAAGCCATAAGAAAATGAAAATAAATTTTAAAAATATTGTTTGTCATGGCAGAACTTTTGCCGATTATTTAGAATATGCCTTCGACAAAAAAACACATTATCAACAAGAGGTTCCATGTAAATTTCATTTTCATTCAGATAAGGTACATTTAACTTCCCATAACAAAAATATTAGCGTAACATCCATAGATAAAACACCATTAAATAAAAAAAATATCTCTATTTGTTTAATAGATAAATGTGACACCAGGCCTCTTCCAATAACTATTTATCCTGTTTTCTTCAAAGAAAAAATACTATGTAACTGTAGTGATTTTTATATAAAAAATAAAAAAATATTACCCAACGAAATATTTCCAATAAAAATGTTCTGGAATATTTTTGATGAAACCATAGACTTAATAAAAAGCGGCAAACAGGAAAAAAGAATTATAAAACTTTTATTTAAAAAATATAATGATTTTAAAATAATAAAAAAAGAAAAATTTTGTAACAAAAATTATATTTCTATAGAAAAAAACGGAAAAATTAAAATTATTACAATATGAGCGATCTATTTATTAATTATGCCACAAATAATAACAATAATAAAATATATTATCTAAATCAACGGTGTTTTTCCGAAGTTTTCTATAAACCAAAAATGGAAAAAATAATAACCTATATACCTCTTGAAAGAATTTATCGTGAAAAACACTCAGAATTTTCCCCATTATCACCAAAGACAATATTCTGGTTTATTGAAAAATTAAAAAATATTGGAATTGAATGTTTTGTCTCATTTGTTAATAGTGCATTAGAAAAAGAAAAAACAGAATTAAAAGGAAAAATTTTAAAAATTACATGGAAAAGTAATAAGAATAATTCTTATTTATTTAAAGTTGTATTTACTCTAATAAGATATACTTATGAAAAAGACTTTTCCAATCAAATAAATGATATATATAATACAAACCCATTTATGTCATGGGGTAACATAATGAAAAAACTTTCGGCTGATAGAGAATATCTATATCCTGGACATTCTTTGTTCTTTTGTTCTCGTGATATTATAACCCATGAAAAAGAAATGAAATTTATAAATACACATTATAATCATTATCCATTTATGTCCGTAAATCAAACATTTACAAAAAACATAAATTCAGATAGAAGAATATATTGCATGGGAGATACGAAATATGCTGAATGGCTCAAAAATTATATGTACGTGGAAATTGTATCCGATATAGATAAATGCGATATTGTACTATTTACCGGAGGGGAAGATGTAACTCCATCGTTTTATGAAGAACCGTCACATCCCCATACATGTTCCAACATATCTCGTGATGAAAATGAAAAAAAGATCTTTGAAATAGCAAGAAAAAGTAATAAAAAAATGCTTGGAATATGTAGAGGTTCACAATTTTTATGTGTTATGAACGGAGGAAAACTTATTCAGGATATTAATAACCATTGTGGAGATCATAGCATAATCCTAAATTGGAAATGGTTTAAAAATAAAAAAATTGTTGTTTCTTCCACCCATCATCAAATAATGTATCCATATAATCTTTTATCATCCCAATATAATATTATCGGCTATGCAAACAAATGCACTAGTTATAACGGCATCCCAACAAACTCATCAGTTCCGGTTTGCGGAAAATTCAAAGAACCAGAAATAGTGTTTTTTCCCCATACAAAATGTTTATGTATTCAATCTCATCCGGAAATAATGCAAAAAGATAAAAATCAAGAAGCAATAGCAAGTATTATTCACTGGTTTTTGTATTCAAAAATCGAACAATAATGTATATATATGTGAAAAAGATAAAAAATATAGTTTTATGGCAATGGTTTGTTTATAAAATAAAAATTATAGTGGCAATATCGCCACTATCTCCATTGTTTAAATTAATCTGAATAAAAAACCATAAAATGCAACCATCAAATTTGTTTTTGAACAAATATTTTGCAAAAAGACCTGATAATTGTTTAATTGTAAATTAATAAATTATATTATGACATCAATAGACACACGCCCTTGTCCTAATTGTTTGGAGCCAGCTGATTTTATGATAGAAACCCGTCCATTTGAAAGAGAATACATACAATGTAATTATTGTGGACTTGCCATTTATCCCAAAATAAGATACATGAGTTTAAAAGAATTAAATGAAATCAGAAAAGATAGTGAAATGACAATGTTGAAAAAATTGCCAAAACAAAATAAAAACTTATTTTAATAATTTATAATTAAATAAAAAACCATGAATAATAAAATAATAATAGGTGCGGACATAGAAGTATTTTTATATGATAAAAAAAACAAAAAATGTATTAGTGCTATAGATATTATTAGTGGTACAAAGAAAAATCCATTAAAATTAACAGAATCTGGTTTTGCGGTATCCCATGACAATGTTCTTGCTGAGTTTAATATAGAACCAGCAATTAATCGCAATGGTTTTATTAAAAATATTTATTTTATGCTTGAGCATATTCCCAAGATCATACCTGATGAACTAACAATATTAACCAAAGCATCTGCCAATTATAACGAAGATCAATTAAAAAACCCTTTAGCGTTGGAGTTTGGATGTGAACCAGATTTCAATGTTTATTCCAATACGGAAAACAAAATCAATCAATATGCTGGACTTAAACCATTAAGATGTGCTGGATTTCATGTTCATATAGGATTTGATAATAAAACAAAAGAAAACCAATGGAACATAATTAAAATGATGGATTTATATCTGGGGGTTCCATCTGTTTTAATAGATAAAGATATACAAAGAAGAAAACTATATGGAAAAGCCGGTGCTTTTAGGCCTACTGAATGGGGTGTAGAATATAGAGTTTTATCAGGATTTTTTGCTTCATCTGTAAATTTAATCGGGTGGGTATATGATAACGCATTAAGGGCTACGGAAATGGCTTTAAAGAGTGATCTTTATGATATACGGTATATGCTTTCCATTATAAATTCCATAAACAATAATAATAAATCTTTGGCCATGAAAATAATTAAAGAAAACAATGTTCCAATGCCAAATAATTACAAACAATTTGTTTTTGTAAAATAATAATAATTATAAAAGTAACACACGACAATATTCAAAAACCTATAAACATGGGCAGTAATATTATGTATGTTAGAAAGGGAGAATTTGTTGGTTGTATTGTCTATTATCAAACGGATACCATTATAAAAAAAGATATAAATCTAAATACAATGATAAATACTATGGATGATGATGCTGTTTTTTCCATGGAACAATTAGGGAAATTTGTAAAAAAAAAGCAAAAAAAGTCTTAAAATTAATTAATTTTTATGAAAGTAAAAATATTGAAAATATGGAAAACACACAATAAATTAGTTAACAAAATAGAATATCCAGAACCAGCAATGGTAAGAATGGGATATGGATGGAATAAAAATGCCGATAATAACAAACTCGTAATTAACAGTTATAATGCTATAATTACATGTATCAATAAATGGGAAACAAAAAAAACATGGTTAAATAATAATATTAATACTCCAGCGGCATATTATTATGACAAGGAAAATAATAAAGTACGGTCTGTAACAGAATATGATGTTATAGAACCCAAAACATTTGCTGAAAACAGATTGCCCATTATACAAAAATTAGCAGGACAAAGAAGATGGGGAGAAGGGATGAAATTAATAAATACCAAAAAAAAATTTATGAACTCTTTAAAAAATTATGAACATAAGAAATATTATGAACTTTTCTTTAATTATCCCAATGAATACAGAGTTCATGTTTCTTTACTTGGAGAAGTTCATGCCGCCCAAAAAATCCAATGGAAAAAACAAAAAAATAAATGGTGTTATGATAGTAGGACAATAGATTTCACATCTTATTTTAAAATTCCAAAATGGTGGGATAAAATGATAATGGAATGTATAAAAGCCATTAAGCTTATAAAACTAGATATTGGCGGGTTTGATATCAAAGGAGATAATAATGATTTTACTATCTTGGAAGTTAATTCTGCACCAAGCCTTTCAGAAACAAGCGGAAATAAATATATTGTACATATTCCAAGACTTCTTGATTTTAAATATAAACAACATGATGGAAGAACATGTTATAAAGAAAATTAACATTATAAAAAAATATAATAACAAATTTAATATCGAATAATATGTGTGGAATTACTGGTTATATCGGCAATGTGCCATTTAGTGAAGATAAAATAAAACTTCTAATGTTATATAACGAATCCAGGGGTAAAGATTCTACCGGATATTATACTCCAATAAGTGATATACAAAAATCAATTAGTGAACCCAATGTTTTTTTGTCTAAAAAAATAAAAGAAGATATACTTTTCATTGGTCATTGCAGAAGGGCATCCATGGGAATGATAAATTTATTCAATGCTCATCCTTTTAAATATAGTAATATAGTGGGTATACACAATGGACATATAAAAGAATGGAAAAATTTATTACCATCAGAAGACAAAAGTATCAATATTTCATTAGATTCTGCCGCTCTGATTTTTTTGCTTGCAAAATATAAAGATCCGAGAATATTAATAGAACTACCGGGTTCCGTTGCTGTATTATTTGCCGATACGAGACAAAATTTTTTATTTGCTTTCAGAAATAAAGAAAGGCCATTGTACTATTCACAAAAAAAACATCAAACATATATTTCATCCATACCATTTTCATTACAAGCAATAGGATTTGAAAATATTGAAGAATTTAAAGACGATTTAATATACAAAATATTACCTGATGGAACCATGGAAAACGTTTCGTTATTATATAATGATGAAATAAATGCACGTTTAAATACAGATATAGTGGCAATGGGAGGAAAACATAAAAATAAAAAAGTAGCTTTTAAGAATGAAATGATAAAAATAAAAATTAATAAAAAAGATAATTCCGCGTCTTTTAAGAGTTCTATTTATCAGGAAAGTGAATATATAATAAATAAAGAAAATTTTAATATAGAAAATGTAGAAAATTTTAATATAGAAAAAGAAGAAATGATAGAAGAAAATATATAAAAATATGGAAAACGAATATTACACCAACATACCTGTTTTATCCACCATATCCATTAAACAAGAAATTGTTTCCATATACAAAAATCATAAAAACAATAAATATATATTTGATTTTGCCAATGTTGCAACACTTTGTAAATCGCCAATAGTTTTATTTCATAAAAGTGAAATTGATGATGATTTTTATATTGAATATGTCAAATATATGCATCCAATCCAGATAAACAATAATAACATGGTTATGATCGCCATTGTATATCCGGAGGTGTGTAGAATGAAATTTAAAAGAGATAAAAAATATAATATATACTTTTCACATTTGGCATATTCATCAAGATCGTCTATTGGCAATATCGATACATTGCCAATGGAAATAATACCAGATACGAATGATAAAAGAAAAATATTTTATGATTATAAATGTGTATCTTTATGCCCTCAAAGTACAAAAACATTTGAATATAAAAAATTTCTATCATCTATTGGAATAACGGCCAACAGATCGTTTTTAACAGAAAATAATCCATATACTTTTGGAGTGGAAATAGAAACATCTGCGGGTTATGTTTTTTCAGATGTATGGTCTTTAAAATGTGATGTAAAATGTGTTCGGGATGGAAGTATCAGTGCACAAGAATATGTTACCTTACCACTTACGGGAGACAATGGAATGAACTCATTACAGGACATTTTTTTTAGAATAAGTAAATTTTGTAAAATTGATCAAGATTGCGGATTACATATTCATATTGGCAATATGATATTTAATAAATTAAATATCATTGCTTTATATAAAATTTGTTTATCAATAGAAAATGAAATTTTTAATATAATGCCATATCATAGAAGGGATAATGATACCTGTAAAAGATTAAAACATTTTGATGAATTAGTTCTAAATGATGACAAATACGATAAAATAAAGAAAGAATATGTTGTAAGAAAAATATATGATTTTTTATTTTATCAATATCATGGAGAAAAATTTACCGATGATCGTCACAATAAAAATCATATACATGAAAAAGGGATTAAATGCGGATATGATCACAAAACCATGAGATATTGTTGGTTGAATCTTCAACATGCCATGATGTTATGTAAAACTTCAAATCCATACGTAAAATCTCTTGGGACTGTTGAATTTAGAATACACGAAGGAACTCTTAATTATGAAATGGCTAGAAATTGGATACTTGTTTGTATGGGAATAATAAAATATTCCGAAAACAATGCATCCTCCATAGTTTTGTATAATAAAATGCCTAATTTAGAGGAAATACTTAAAGATACATATTCACAACATTGTAATTATTTGTTAAAATATGTAAAAAAAAGAGAAAAAATATCTAAATATTCCGAAGAATCACAAAAAGAATATTTTACCCATAGTATTACAAATGAAATAATACCAATGTCTAAACAAATAAAATTTATTAAAAATTCAAAATATGAAACAAATATTTTATAAACCAGCTGGGGTAAAATTTGAAAAATTCAATAACATACAATCACATGATACTTTATATAGGATTAACAATACCAGTATAGGATTAAGTATAAAAACGAAAGATGGACATGTTTTTTTTCAAAAAAACATTGAATACATGGAGGAAGCAAAAGAAATATTAAAAAAAATGAAAGCATGTGATAGTGATGAAATTATAATTTCCTGTATTGGTGAAAAAGATAAAATATTTTACGGATTAAGAAATCCATTGTATATAACCCCACGTGGGATAAAAGAATACATTTTTTCATGTCAATTATTTCCAGATGCAAATTATGAAGATCAAATAGTTCTTTTTCACAATGGCGATGTATCAACATACATCATAGTAAATAAAATAGTGACATCATTATTGCAAAAGACAGATATAAAAAGTTATATTTGTGAAGATATGAATATTTCCAATATTTCAAACCATATTATCATATTACGTGCAGGGAAAAAAAATGAAACAATAAAAATCGGCAATTGGGATAAACAAGAAGATTGGTTTGTTTCCAATATCGCAGATAAACAAAAAAATTCAATAACACCGATGGGAACAAATGATTATTTATTTTCCCATATGGGGTATGTGCAAAATAATTACGAAAACAATAATAAAGCAAAATTCGTACAAAAACTTTTTACCATAAATATTTCCAATAATATTAAATATGAAAAAATTGTTTCTTTATTTAATAATATAGATAAAATAAATACTGATGGAATATTTTTTATCCCAGAACCATTATCGTTTTATAAAATATCAGACAATACTGAAAAATTTATATATTTAAGAAATCAGTTTTCGCCAGATACCATGATTGTTGAACGAAAAGATTTTAATGGTGTATTTGAGGAATTGTTTCTTAGTGCTACAGATCGATATGGTTTTTGGGATATTGAAGAAAAAATAACTACAAAAAACATAGATTGCCTCATTAATGATACAGAACTTAAAATAAGCAGAAATGGTTATAATTCCAAACTTAAAAAAATCAGTAAAAAAATTATTTCAATAAACTTACTTTATCTTCTTTATGAAAAAAAATACAACAAAGAAGAATCCTATATGTCAAATGTGCGTTATTAATAAAAATAAACACAAAAAAAGAATAAGTATATGGGATTATGAAACAAATCTTAAATCGGAAGATTATAAATTAATTGCCAAACATAATGGTATAATTTATTAATTTAATCTCTTTTTAATGTAATGATTATATAAAATTATTATTTTTACATTCTATAATAAAAAATGGAACAACCTGTTTACGATATTGTACTGTCTGCCATAAATAACGGGCTAATAGGATTAAATAAGGGCATACCATCTCAAAATTCTTTTATTAATAAATGTCTTTGTGGTATTAATCGTGGAACATATTATCTGCTTGGCGCAGAACTGGGTACTGGTAAAACAGCATTTGTAGATGAAGCATTTGTAATAAGTGCTTATGAGTATATGCGTAATATAAAAATGCTTAATAAATTAAAAATAATATATTTCTCTTTTGAAATAAAATACTCTAAAAAACTCGTAAAATGGATATGTAGAAAAATGTACATGGATAATTGTTTACAGCTTGATATTAATACCATATTAAGTCGGGGAGATAAATGTCCACCAGATAATATACTGGAAATTACCAATATGTACAAAGATTATTTTAATGACATGAAAGATGTAATAACCCCTATAGAATATAGCATGTCTGGCAGTGAATTAATTAAAAAATTATATGAAATATCACTTGAACACGGAAAATGGGATGAAAACAATATCAATGGAAATTATTTTCCTGATGATCCAGAGAGAAGAATATTGATAATCATAGACCATATAGGTCTTATTAAAAAAAATAAATATAATGATAAAAAAAATACATTAGATGATATGTCCGAATACATTGTTCGTCTTAGAAATAAATGCAACTTTTCATTTGTATTAACAAGTCAATTAAATCGTGATCAAAGTAAAAGAGAAAGGCCCCTCAAAGATAAGTTTGGGCCACAGCTTTCAGATTTTAAAGATACCGGCAATACACAGGAAGATGCTGATGTCATTTTGGGAATTTATAATCCTTTTAAAAATAAGGCAAAAGAATTTATAGGATTAGATATAACGTCTCTTGGCAAAGATACAAGAACACTTCATATATTGAAAAATAGAGATGGACATGATGACGTGGCAACCGGCTATATGTTAAATGGTGCAATAGGACATTTTAAGGAAATAAATTATTAATTATAAAAATTTTATGAACAATAAAGTGTCGCCTGGAATATATAGTGCAATAATAACCAGCATTGAAGATGATACAAATGCAGATATAGATTTTCCATACATTTTATTAAAATTAAATATATTACAACAAACATGTCCAATAAATAAGAAATTTCCCTCATTTTACCATACAGAACATTTACCGATGTTTAAAGATTCTTCTAAATGGAAAGATCCCATTATAAATTCATTAGAAAAATTAAAATCATTGTGTCTGGCATTATTGCCAAGGGAAATTGTTTCCACAATAAAAAACACAAAAGACGTAAATTTTCATTTGGCCGGAAAAAAAATAAGAATTAAATTTTCTGGTTATGAATATTACAATACCAAAACCGGAAAGATGAATATTTTGACAGAGATACCTAAATATAAGTATGTGGAAATGTTTAATGTTCATCCATCTACAATACAATGGATAGAAACAAGAGATTTCAAAAAATATAATACATAATATTATTATATGGAAATAAATAAACAAGAACAACTTTCTCTTTATCACAAATATCTTGGAAATTTCAAACCGGGAAGAAATATTTTGTCTCCGATAAGAGATGAAAAAACACCCAGTTTTTGTGTTTTTTACAAAGGAGATAAATATTTATGGTATGATTTTGGAATACAACAAGGTGGAGATATTAATTCTTTGATGAAAAGAATGGGAAATACACCATTGTATGCATTAAATAAAATAGATATCATTAAATCATTGCCAGTTGAAAATAAATATGAATATGATATAGAAGAAACATCATTTAGCCATGAATCATTGACATATTGGAACGAATATAATATACCATTGGAAATATTAAAAATATTTAATGTTGGCGTTGTTAAAACACTTTATCTCAAAAAAGAAAAAAAGAAAATAATTATTGCATCATCCAGATATTATAACCCTATATATATATATAAATATTTATCATCTCAAAATCATTGTACGGGTATATTAAATAATTATGAAGACAATCTCCTTCATTGGAAAATATATTGTCCATCCGGTAAACCTTTCAAATGGAAATCCAATCTTCATGGACTTTGGATAGATGGATATAATATCATACCGGACAATATATCAACCCTCATCATAACCAAAAGCAGGAAAGATGTAATGGTATTACATACCCTTGGATATCATGCCATAAGTTTCAATAGTGAAGTTATTAATATTAATGTAGAATTTTTTAAATTATTAAAAAACAGGTTTAAAAATATATATATATTATATGACAATGACGAGACAGGAATCAAAAACGCAAAACGATTAGCTGAAAAATTCAATATAATCTGTAAATATATTCCACACAATATGGAATGTAAAGACATAAGCGATGTTGTGAAAAAACATGGGAAAAAAACTGCAATTAAAATTGTAAATCATTTATTTTATGGGATTAACAATTAATACAAATGGTATTCTCAAGGAAGTATGTATTTCCAGAAGCCAAAAAGAAAAAATAAAAATATTTAAAAATTCCCGCGAGGTGTCTCAAAGATATAAAAATGAAAATTATCGTTTAATGGAAAACGGTAATAAAACCAATGAAGTAATAATTTATGACAAAGTAAACAAAAAATTTATTCTTGAAAACCCAAGAACAGCTGGACGGGAAAAATATATTCCTATTAATACACAACGTATATATCAGGGAATACATTTTTCAATAAGAAAAAAGGTTGTCGATGCACTACATAAATGGTTAAAAGAACAAATAATAAACAACACAAAACATTGGAGTGGATTCAAACATGGAGAATTTCCATTGGAATTAATAACAATATTTTATAGATATGGAAAAACCAAATGTGCTGATATAGATAACATGTCTTATATATATCAAAAATGTTTTCTTGACACATTAAGAGAAATGAGATATTTACCAGAAGACAATCCCGATTATATTATAGGAATTTTATCTTATATACGTTTTATAGAACCATATGAAAATGAAAAGATAATATTTAGTCTCAATAAATGTACTTTTAATGATACCATAAAATCCGTTAAACCATGACAGAAGAAATAAAAAATCAATTTATTGAATTTTATAATTCAGAATATTATAAAGTAAACGCAATAAACAATTCCTATCTTAATATTTATGAACAATCTCCATTAAGGGCAGAACTTATTAGAATTGGTAAAATAAAGAAAAAGATAACCGAAGAGATGCTTTTGGGAACAGCATTTCATTCTTTTCTTCTAGAAAACAAATCTTTTATGGAAAAATATGAAATTCATGGAGAATTTGAAACACCAAGGTCTCCACAGCAAAATGCTTTTTGTGATGAATGGATAAAAGCAATCACAAGCGATATAAACATACAACCTGAAATATTATATGCTTCTATATATAAAGCCAAAGAATCAGAAGATAAAAGAAAAGATAATGCACAAAAAATACTTAATCAATTTCAACCATATATTAATTTTTCCGTAACTATTGCACAAAATAATCGTGTTCCATTATCTCGAAAAAATTTAGAGACGATTGAAAATATGCATAAACGGCTGTTTTCCAATAAATCGGCAGCAAAATTGTTAAATTTTGACGGATATGACATCATTTTAATAGAATCCCCAATATATTTTACTTATACTCCTGGAGAAACAACAAATGAAAAAATTATGTATTGTAAGGCCAAACCAGACATAGTATTAATAAACAAAAGAAACAAAGAAATATGTATAATAGATATTAAAACATGCCATAATAATGTATTGGGTGCGTTTATAGGCGACTTTTACCACTATAAGTATTACAGGCAACTTTCTTTTTATGACCACGCTACAAGAACAGGATTGTCATTTAAAATGAATGATGGGGAAACTTATGATGATTATCAATATTCCCATAAGATTATTGTGGCCAGTAAAGAAGAAGATGTATATGATAATGCAATTTATAATATAGATCTACAAACCATTGAAAGGGGAAGAGAAGAAATATGTGAATTATTATACAAAGTTTACTATGCAAGATTAAATAATCAATTCGATTATCCCTTGGGTTATTATAATGGAACAGGGGAATATAATATGCCAATATGGAAAAATTAACTAAAACAAGTTTATTTTTATTGCCAATATTTGATACCAGGCCATCATCTATTGGAAAAGATTTTTTCAATTCTTATTTGTCTGAAAAACTTAATATAATGTATATTATTTATAAAAATAGTCCCGAAAGAGAACAAAATATTCCCGAAATAATAAAGACCAAATATGAACATGCCATTAAAGAAATTATCACAGCTTTTCCATATACGTTATTTTTGGTTAGTATTCCAGAGGAGAGATTGAATGATGTTGAAAAAATGTTAAATGGGGAATATTCCAAAATGTCAATAAATTATAAACATAAAATTATTTATGTTTATAGTGGATATGGAAAAATATATAAAAAAATGTATGAAATTCTTTTTCCGGATGACAATACCAGAAAAAAAATGTCTGAATTTTTTAATACGGAATTACCGCAAAATAGTGAAGTATATGATAAACCCATAAGAGAAGAAGAAATAATCAATATTGGTAGATTTATCAATCAATCAAGTATATTATGCCACACAGACGAATTACTTTCAAACAATTAAAGGTCTATGAATTATTTCAATCTGAATTTCCAGATATTGTTCAAGATATACTTAATAATTGGGTAATACGTGGATTCAATATTGGATTTATAGATGATGGAAACAATTTGATAATATCATATAGGGAACTTATTAGATTAAATAAAGAATGTGAATGGAAAATATTACCAGAACTTAAGGCAATAAATGATGCTGAATATATAATTTTTAAACATACAAATCAATGAATCCAACACTTAATTATTCTTATGATACCAGTAAAGAGGAATTTTTATATTTAAAAAAAAGAAATTCTATGTTAAACAGGGTTCTTTTTGATTGCTGTCTTCATTTTCGCATTATTGGCAACGCTTCTAATCCCGCGATAATAATTAATAACAACACCTGTTTGTCTTCCGCGCTTTTTAAATATAATCTTATATTAAAAACCCTTCCCAAAGATGGTAAAGAATTTGCTAAATTAAATTTTTATTCAGACAAAATAAATATAATATCGGATGAAAAAATAGATGAATACAAACGTATATTGGAAAAAGCAATCTCGGAATGTCAACATAAAAAGATATATAAAATAATAACATCTTTATCATGTGGAGAGATCATTGCAACATCACAAATGGAATCCGATAATAATTATATAACATTATTTTTATCATGGTATAGATATAATAAAGATAAAACACAGTTAATAACATCGTGGAGCGAAGATGATAACAATAGTGCCATTTTCTTTTCTGAAGAAAATGCGAATATAGTATCATCCATTATATCGTCCATGAAAAAAATAACCAATCTTGTTTTATGAAGATAGCAAATAAAGATACTGGAAAATATGCCGGTAAAAAAGAACCATTTGTAGCAAATAATCTTTCCGGAATTGCTATAAATAAAAAATATATTATATACAGTTATGGGTGGTATCCATTATATATTTGTGATAGACATGGAATATGGTATGAAAATACCACCAAATATTCTATAACAACATCAAAACATAAATCACAATCTCACCCATGGGGATCCGGTAAGATAATACCAAAAACACACAAACAATTAAAAAAAATATTTTCTTTATGAAAACAGAAAAAATATTAAAAAAAATAAAAAGAGAAATTAACAAAGAAATAACAGCATTTGAATATCTTTTTAATATAAAAGACCTGCAAAATGCACATGAAAAATATATGAAAAAAATAAATGCATCAAAACAGCTGGGAAATGCTGCATTATATGAATGGTATTTAGGCATGTTAAATGCAAAAGCCATTATTTATAAACATACCCATGACAACAGAAGAAATAAATAATAGCCTTATTGCTATTGAAATGACCGCCAACATGAAATGTGATCCTTCGGAGCCATCATCTTTAATGTTTAAGTTAAATTCTATAAGTAACCATATGGGACTTGCTTCCAGATGTTTTTCGGAGGCAGAAATGTTATATATATTAAAATTGTCTTCCGCTATTTGTGGAGAAATGGTAAAAAAAAAAAGCGGTATTATTTTCATGTCATTAAGTGTTATGGAACGCAAATGTATATTAGAGGGTATTTGTGCTGTTGAAAAAGAACTGATGGCAAGATCTGAAAAATTATACAGTTCACTGGTACATATAAGTGAAAATCTCAGAACTCTAACCAGTTTCGTAAAAGAAGAAATTAAAAAATTATGAACAAACCTAAAAACATAGTATTTTTTCAAAACGGCAATATGGCAGTTTTTGATGTTAATGGAGAACAAATAGTTGAATTACAAAAATATAATACAATTATTGAATATTTAAAATTCATCAAAAAAAAAGGAGTTAATATTTTCAAAAATGATATAATTATAAAATTATGTTCAAGTGAAAGAACGGCATATATTAAACCATTTAAGACAAATACTGGAAAAATTAATTTTGAAATTAAAACACAAGACGATGGCAACAACAGTTAATGAATCAACGGTTCAAAATGAGGCAATGGTTCAACCCCAACAGGTTGTAATGCCCATTCCAACTGAAAAAAACCAACATAATGATTTCGAAGAAGAAATCAGCAAATTGATTCCTACCGCAGGAACACTTAATATGACGGATGAACAATCAAGACTTCTTTATGAAGAAATAAAAGATGAAGAAATAGAAGTAAGACCTGACGGATTAATTTATGCACCATGGTATATTTATGTCAAAAGACTTAATGCTGCCTTTGGTGGTTCTCATTGGGCCCTTGTTCCCCAGGGCATGCCCAAACACAGCAAAAATGAAAATATGGTATATTGGGGGTTTACCCTTATTATTAATGGTAAATATGTGGCATTTGCAATAGGGCAAAATGAATATCTTGAAACAAATTATAATATGAAATATGGTGATTGCTGCGAGGGAGCAAAAAGTAATGCCTTGATGAGGGTATGTAAAGATCTGGGTATGTTCCATAAATTGTGGAATCATGCTTTTGGTGAAGAATGGAAGAAAAAATATACAGAACAAAAATGGCACACTGACAAACAAGGTAAGAGTAAATTAAAATGGACGAAAAAACCATTGGTCGCAAATCCATTACAGAATACTTAATTATATGGCAAAAGGAACTATAACATTTGATCTTCCTGAAGAAGAAGGTGAATATAGGATGGCGATGGATGCACATAAAATGTATTCCGTTTTATATGATATATGTGAAGATTTAAGGAATGAAGTAAAATATGGTGATCATAAAAATATGGAATTATGTATATGGGAAAACGTAAGAGATAAAATAAGAGAAATATTTAATGATTACAGTTTTAATTTAGACAATTATCAATGAAAACAAGAACAGTTAAACTGGGGGTTGCCTATGTGGACAGCGGACAACTTCTTATATGTGATCCTTGTTATATAAATAATGAATATCTGGTTGATAAAAAAACAGGACATAAAAACTATAGTAATCATCCAGTTTATAAACATAAAGACGGAAGTTTATGGCAATTTTGTTACTTAAAAAAATCAAAGATAAAAAACGTTAACCCATTTCCAGGAACGTATGAGAGTATTATTCTTAAATATAAAAAAAATCCCAATCAATTAATTAAATCCGGAGAATTTAGAAAAACCAATATGTCTTTGTTTCCCAATATGAGAAAAGGGGAATTTTCCTATGATAGTATCTGTGATATTACTTCATCTAAAAATCATGGGGGACAATTAAATTTTGCATATGGACTTGGTGGTGTAGGGGTGGCATTTTCTACTGGAATGGGAGATGGGACGTATGATGTGTATGCCGAATTAATAAAATTAAAAGATTGGGGAGAAAGAGTAAAAAAAGTATATATAGAATTTATATCTCCACGTGAAATAGAAAATTTTTAATTAAAAAAAATATGAAATTATTTCTATTAACACTTTTGCCGAGTTTATACTCTGGCGACGATCCACAAATAATTGGCATATTTAATACCCAAAAAAAATGTAAAGATGAACTTGTAAAATTGCAAGAACAATGCGACATGGGAACGCTCATTGAATTTGATGATTATAGTATTAATGAAATGACACTTAATCAAAATCTTTATCTGCTTAAACATGAAATCGAACAAAAAACATAAAAAAATAATAAGAGTAATTTTTTCAAGAGTGTATGATTATAGTATGGATGATTTATCTGGAAAAACAAACAAAAATAAAGAAGCAACTGCAATAAAAATAGCAGCACATGATTTTGAAAAAGACTTAATGAATTTACTCGAAGAAGATTTTAATCATAAAATTATAATTTATAAATTATGACCAATAAAGAAAAAATAAGAAAAAAAGTTTTTGACTTTTATACAGATGGATATGCCGATAAGGTTAATAAAAGAATTTTAGAATGGTTAAGTATGGATCTCATCATGGATATTGTAAATGGATGGGATGATAATATTTTAAAAGATGAATATAAATATCTTATAAAACATAAACTGATAAAAAAATGAGAAAACTTGCAACTATACAAAAAATAAACAAGATATGTGAGATACCCGGCGCAGATAATATCGTCTGCGCCACTGTTCTTGGATGGGAAATCATAATAAGAAAAGAAGATTTCAAAGAAGGTGATAAATGTATTTATGTAGAGATAGATTCCGTTCTTCCACCATGGCCTGATTTTGAATTTATGAAATCACGCAAATATAGAATAAAAACAATTAAATTACGCGGACATATAAGCCAGGGAATATGTTTTCCATTATCTATTTTATCTGTACCCATTAAACAAGTTGATTCCTATCCAGAGGGACATGATGTTACGGACATTATGAATATCAAAAAATATGATCCGCAGGCAAATGCCGAGGCAAAAGAACTTGAGAACCGGACAAAAATAGAAAAATCAAGAATCCATAAATACTTTATGCGACATAGTTGGTTTAAAAAATTGACCAGCTATAGATCAATGGTATGGCCTCAGTTTATCCGCAAAACAGATGAAGAAAGAATACAGTCTCATCCGGAATGGATTGATGAAATACGTGGTAAGGAAGTTTATATTACTGAAAAACTTGACGGTTGTTCTGCTACGTATTATTGTATTAAAAACAAAGGATTATCGAGACTGTGGAAACCATATATTTGGGGTATATGTTCACGAAATAAAAACGTTACTGAAAAATATCAAAACAAACACATTGGAACAAATGTTTATAAAGAAATAGCTGAATCTTGTCATATTAAAGCAAAATTATTATCAGCAATTAAATTTTTATATCCAATTAAACAATATGTTTATATACAAGGAGAAATAATAGGGCCAAAGGTTCAGGGCAATAAATATAATATCATAAACCATTTGTTCTATGTTTTTAACGTTAATGTAGATGGACGATTTTTACTTCCTTATCATAGATGGGAATTTATAAAATCTATTAATCTGCGGGATGTCCCGTTTATTGCCTTTTTAACATTAAAGGAAAATGAAGGAATACCGGAACTTGTTAACTATGCAGATAGAACATCCAAAATACATAAAATTCCCATGGAGGGAGTAATATTACGAACAGTGGATGAAAAAACATCATTTAAAGTTATTAACCCTAAATTTCTATTACAATATGAAAACGATTGAATTTAACCAATTTCAAAATATAGATAACTATTTTTTTACAGTTAATAACCAATATAATAAAAAAGAACTTGTTGGAACAATTATAACCATAGGGCTTCCCAATGATACAGTTACGGAAGTGGAAGATATATTAAACATAAATAAAACAAAATATAAAATAACAAAAATAATAGAATCACGTCCCATGGTTAATAAAAAAAAATCACATACTTTTCAACGTGTTTTATGTATAGAAGAACGATAACAAGTTCAACCAGCAAATTTTTAAATAATATGAAATCAATAGCTCAACAAACATATAATGATGAAGTGAAAACATATATGAAACGTTCAAAAAAAGAATTAGTAAAAATGGTAATTGAATGTACTCAAACACTGGCCATGTATCTAAAGGAAAGAAGAGAGCAAGAAATAAAAATAAAAAAAATTTGAAAACTTGCAGAATAATAATTATCTGTACTGGGCCGGCAGTTTCCCAACTTTCCCACGCCGGCCCTTTTTTAGCCCTGGAATAACTCTTTCTTTTATATGTATTGCTTTCTTTATTTGATATTCTGCCGGTAATAAATTTAATACATCTTGTCCAATTCTGTTCTTTCCTCTGTTTGTTCCTTTTGTTATAACTGGTTGATACTCTGGATATAACCATGGAAATGTCGCCATCCACATATCATTGATGGTTTGTGTTATGTCCCATATTGCAGACAAATGTGGTACTATGGCAGTACTCCCGCCCTTCCAATAGTCTCCTCCCAAATAAAACAACATATCATTTTTTAATCTGCTTAATTGTAATAAGAGATATTTAAGCCATGTTTTATTGTTATCATCGTCATCATCATCACTGGACATACTTTTTATCATGTTAATAGCCAATAACAGAGTTATCCACATAGTAATATCAAACATGGTTTCTTTTGCGCCCTGTTTATCCAATGTATCTGCTTTACCAAGCATGCTATTACCAAGACCACGCCATATTCCCTGTGTTTCTTTTCCCAATATGATAGATTTTCTTCTTTTGGCAAATCTATATCTCCATGTTCTGAAAGCCCATTTTTTAAATGTCATCAATACCCTTCCGGCTGCCTGTTTACTGCCCAATATAGTATATAAAGAACCATATGCACCATGAAGATTGGCTGCTGTATCGTTAATTTTCATTCCTATGCCATATTTCCTGCTTAAAAATTTTTCATATTCTTCCCCGGAGAAGTTATCACTATCCCAAATTATTTTTCCATCTTTTAATTTTAATGCATCCCATATACTTCTTTTTTTACCATTTTTATTTATTGTTTTTTCACCAAATAAAACAGAAACCATGGTATGAAATCGTATAAAATACTCGCTTCCTCTTTGTGCAAGCATTAATCCATCAGAAATAACTTTCCCCACACCACCGGAAATTACTTGTGTATCCAACGGATTCATATCTATATTAAAATATTCTCCCAATTTTATTATCTTGCCTCCGGGAGTGTCTATTAATCCCTTTTTATTTACGAGATATGCTAAATTTGCAGGATCTACAACCAAATCCATCGTTAATCCAAGAGCTTTTAATGAATCGGTCAAGGAATATTCCCCTCCTCCTACTCCTTTTCGTATTGTTGACATCACACCTATGCCAAGGTTAGCACCTGGAGCCAGAATATTTAATGCCATATATTTTAAAACCACATAACTGGTAAATATATCGGTTAATTTACCCGATTCTATCTTGCTTAAAATTCCCGTTCTTGCCAAAGGAGTATGTTCTTTTGTAGCGCCATACAACATTGAATCCACGAAATATTCCATTTGTTTAGCAAAATTTTCCCTATTTGCAAATCCTTCCCATGTGCGTTTTAAAATATTTCCATCCGTATCTTTATAAAGAACATCCTGCTGTGTGGACGATTCCCATATCATCTTTTTTATAAGTTTCAATGGTTCTTCCGCAAGTTGCTTATAATGATATACAAGTGCAGATGCAGCAAAGATATCAAGAACCTTAAAAGGATCTGTTACGGTGTTTTGTTGAATGGATTTTCTCCATTCAACAAGTGCTTGCTCTTGCCCATATTTAGCAAGTTTTTTCCATAAAGAACTGTTTTTGTCCGGAAAAACATTTTTCATCATATATACCGGTATCCTTTTTTCCAGTTTTCCATCTTCGTCCAATAAAGTATTGTCGTTTATTGTTTCTGGGTTATATCTTATTGAATTTTTCATGGCATCAATAAGATTTACCGGAAATGTTGCCAATATTTCCATTCCGCCACCTTCCAATATGGTTTCCATCAGACTTTTTCTCACCTCTGGCATATAATTATCGGAAATACCCGTAACGGGTGGATACATTTTTTTATAAAAATTGAATTTTTCTATTAAAAAATCGTATGCTTTTTCTATTGGAGTGTTCTTATATGTGGTTTTTATGATATTATATTGCTTGTTCTCCCATATATTGCTATTGGGAATTCTGGATATATATTTACTTTTTGCTTGTGTTATTGGTTGTATCATGGGATCGTTAAACTCCTTCCACTCTTCAAACTCTTTTTTACCGTCATCATCTAAAAATACACTATTTTCATCTATGTATTCTTGTTTCATAAATTCCATATCTTCCAGAAATTTTTCGTTATTTATTGTGACAATGGTGTTTTCATTAAGCCATTTGTAATATTTTTTCCAGGCCAAAGAAGTGCCTGTTTCCCTGGCGTTGTCTATTCTTGTTTTTTTCTTTTTATAAAATTCGGGAGATATTTCCCCGGTATAGTTACCGGTATAATCATTATTATCATATTTTTCTAAAAATAAATCATCAATAAGTTGTCTATATGATATGCCGGTTTCGTTAAGATAATTCGTTAAATCGTCTATTATTTTTTTTGATGTTGTTATATGTTCTTCGTGTTTGCCTTTTGCTTCATCAAGCATCATGGAAAAGAAAAGAAAAACATATTGTCCTATAGGATTGGGAGATTGTGATATATCTATTGTTTGGGATTCCAACCATCCCACTGGTTGTAATTTTTTAAAAATATCTTCCGGTTGAATTTGTCCGCCCGTTATATGTTCTGAAATGAATTTTGCAGCTGTATTATTAAACATGAAAGAATGTAATTCGTGTGCTTTCCCGGCAATATATGTTTTTTTTTCGTCAATATATTTATCCCCGGTACGTGGAAAATCCTTAAATGTCATCCATGTAGCAATACCTTGACTTGCAGAAGTAAAAAAATCAAGTTTTTGTGATTGTGTCATCTCGTCATATTTTGATGGTTTATTATCGGTTTCAAAAAGTTGTTTTTCTATCCATAATAAATCCTTTTCTGCTAAATCCATCATCATAGACATATCCCTAGTGGCCACTATTCCAAGTTTCTCGGATATAATGTTTCCCTCACTGTCTGTTTCTCCATATAATCTATTTTTGTAAAAAGTTATTCTTTTATCTATGTCTGCAGTTGATTTTAATTGTCCCCGTCTTTTTTTTATGTCTTCTAATCGTTTGATGATATTTTCTGTTTTTTGTATAAAATCATCTATAATACTTACGTTTTTTGAAATAGCGGCATATTGTTCATTTTTATCTTTGAAAGATAATTTTTCTTCTATTTTTCCGGTGACGATACCGGCAACTCTGCCAAATATATTATCCATCTGCTTTTGTAATACCTGTGCATCTGCTGATTTAAAGAGCTGTTTTATACGTTTAATAATGGAATCCATGATGTTTTTCAATTTTCCCGCTAGTGTCTTGTCATTTATTTCAGAAATAACTCCTTCCTTGATATATTTACCTAATATTTGTCCAGCTGCTTCTTTTTTGTTTTTTTGTTCATTATTATTATAAATTTTAGAATATTTGTCTTTTACAGTAAGATATTCTTTAGTTTGCGGTGTAATGAAAAGCATAGCTTTAACTAATGAATGTTCATCTCCAAGCCCTTCCAATATAAAATGTCCGGTTTCTTCAGACAAAAGGTCTGCCGATAACTTATCCTGAGCATACAATATTGTTTTTGTAGAAATAAATGAAATGGCATCTGCGGAGTAACCATTCATCATTAACCTATCTACTGTGGCAATATTAATTCCAATACTGCTTAAAAACGATTTTAAAGCGTTTATAGCGCTTTTCTCGGTAGAATCAGCATCTTGCTCAGCTTTTGATAAAACAGAGGACTGGAGGAGATTGGGACGGTTAGGTGTCCATTTGTCAACGGTATTGTCAACAAAGTCATTGATAATATCGTCAACTATTGACATTTCTGGTATTTCTTCTCCGTTAGAGATAAATACCTTATAGGCATTAAGTTCTCCGATGCCGGAAACGAGTTTAAGCCATTCTTTACTGGTTTTTACTGGACAAGCCATTATAATGTTATTAAAGTTAATATTTTCTTAAAAAAAACATAACCCAAATTTTTACGGTTCATTGGTATTTAGCCCCGTATTTTGTGTTATTTTTGCGACTATGACCACCCTGGATACTACAACAACAGCTCCATTCTGAATTTTCATACGGCATTTAAGATATACTGTATTTGAACCGTCCGGATTTCCATTGGGGGTCACCGGTATGCCGTATTACGTGGTGGAAGCCACAAACCGAATTTAATGTTACCCTTAAGATAGCACCGTGGGTCTCGCTTGTGCAAACCACTTGACATTATAATTAAGTTTTAGCGGTATCCCATGAAATAAAAAACCCGCATCAACAGACCACGGACTGTCTTTGCGGGTAGTCCAGAGTTGTAAATCCGGACGGTTCAAATATTTTCCCGCTTGATGACCGTGGCTTCATAAAGCATACCGCAAAGATATAACAAAAACTAATTTAAAATACACTTTAATCAAAATTTAATTTAAAAATCATTCACATTCTTTACGTTTTTGTTCTGCTCTTTCATTTGATATTTGATTTATTGTATCAAACAAAGACATATCTGGCTTTTCCTGAAATTCTATGTCAGGGGTTAAAATATCTTTTATTACCCCCTGTGCATATTCCTGTAATGAAAATTTTCTAACATCTCTAATATTCATGCTACTTAACCCCATCACTTTTTTTATTTCCGACCATAAAGCGTTTAACCATTCTTTAAAAGAATTTTTTCTTGTAATAGATAAAAATTTTGCACCTTCATCTTTAATGGCCTTAGATAATGCTTCTTCTTCTATATAAGCATTAAATTCCGTAGAGCCTTTTTCTCCATACTTTAATGCTTGTGCCACGTAAAACGAACTGTTTTCTACATCTTTAGTATATTGAGAGCCACGAACTTTTTCTATCCCAATATTGTATAATTTTTTATTATTAACTTTAGCCCAGTTTATCCATATATGTCCGGCTTCCTCAAAAATAGTATTTGCCGAAAATCGCTGCATATTAATGAATATTTCATTTTCATAAGAAAATCCCAATATTTGTCCTTCCGTAGAATATAAAAATTTTATGTCTGGATTGGTAGAATTATTAACTTGTTTAAGTAAATCTTTTATGACGCGCCCTCTGTCATAATCATTATTTTTTATTACAATATTTAATTCATCTAGTAAATAATTGACGTCCAGATTTTGTGTGTGTATCTTATTATTTCTTAAACTTTCTTTTATAATTTTGTCTATTTCTGATTCCTTTTCTTCCTCAATTATCTCACCAGTTGGAGAAACAACGACACCACCTTCTTTTTCGTCGCCAATACCCTGGCGTGGACGTTTATCACTAAATGTTTCTTCAATCCATTTATTGATTTCTTCTATGTGTTTTCTCCCATCTTTGGTCGAAAGATAGTCTGCCACATCTTTCTGCTCTTTAATAATATCATTTTTAACTAAACTGGTTATTTCCTTATGATCATGAATAAATGATATAGCATCAAATGCTAATTCCCTGTCGCTTCCTAGTCCAGGATTTGAAAGTTTAATGTTTTTTACAAAGGTTTTGATATATGCTTTAATATATTCATCTTTGACTTTATAATTTATACCCGTAATCTCGTCCCCGACATCATTTATATTTATTTCTCGCCATTTTCCGTTTTCAATAATTTTATTCTTAAACAAATTTCCAATTTTATCATATATTTCAGATATTTTTTTAGTTTCATTTATTATAGAAGTATAATATTGAGATGTGGGTATTCTTATTTTTTTAATATTGCTTCCCATGTGATGTTTTATAGCATCCAATATAAATATATATTCCCATCCTTTATAATAATTTTCTATTTTTGATTTTAAGGAAAACCATTCTTTTTTAACTATTTTTCCATATCTTGGCACAAAATTAAAATTTAACGGTAATTCTTCGGGAATTATATAACCTGAGAATATTAGATAATCCCTGAATGACATATTTTTACTCCTGGCTTCCAACAATAATCTCATAAGTTCTTCTTTTAAAAAGTCTTTTCCCTTTGTCATTAAATATAAAATTTGTTGTTGTTCTTCTCTTAGTAAAAATGTGTTTTGCATTAGGTCGCTTTGAATTTCCGTAATATACAAAATATTTCCATTTATCGTACCGCCAATCCATCCAAGTGGATTATTAATGCCAATAGAATGATAATCAAATGCAGTTAATAATTGAGATGGGAATGTATTTGTATTATCCGATATATTAATATTCCATTTATCGCCCGGTGCATTAAGCGTCCAATAAGGAAGTTGGCCAATATTTGATTGTTCTTGATAATATTTATGTTCAAAAGAGTATTTTATCTTTTTATCTTTGAATGAAGAAGATTCATTTTTCGTAACAACAACACCCGATAAATCTTTTTTTATTAACCGTGTTATAAGCAATGCATCTAACCCTATGAATATATCTTCCGGCAAAGAGGTGAGGGCATTGAGATAAACATATCCTTGGTTTTCAAACTTTGTACTGGCCGGCAAAGAGGTGAGGGCATCGAGATGAACATATCCTTGGTTTTCAAACCTTATACCTTCCGGCAAAGAGGTGAGGGCATCGAGAGAAACATATCCTCGGTTTTTAAACTTTATACCTTCCGGCAAAGAGGTGAGGGCATCGAGAGAAACACCTCCTTGGTTTTCAAACTTTATACCTTCCGGCAAAGAGGTGAGGGCATCGAGAGAAACACCTCCTTTGTTTTCAAACTTTA
>Ga0209210_1000213_pt1 | contig 66711 bp, 67 predicted proteins | sample RifGroA1_FD_183991 | JGI IMG/M metagenome (GOLD analysis project Ga0209210, IMG submission 183991) | Contaminated groundwater microbial communities from Rifle, Colorado, USA - Rifle Groundwater A1 (SPAdes) (version 2) | ecosystem: Environmental > Aquatic > Deep subsurface > Groundwater >...
TCTGCTCTTAAGTCTTCTTATATGCATACCCCTATTTTACAAAAACAGGACGTACCCCAAATAGGTAAAATCAACCTCAATTTTGAAGCTAATTTTTAGTCAAGAAGTGGTCGTGGCGAAGTCAGGATTATTCTGGTAAGATATTCCTAGTTTTGAAATGAGTTCTTACATGATAGCAGCAAATTTCAAAAAACCTGGAAGGAAAGAACTGGCTACAGTTGAAGCTCAATTTTATAGATCCGTCAAATCAACTAAAAATGTGATTTTTTATAAAGGTCATCGTTCACCTTCTTCTGGAAAAGAGAAAGGCGTAGATGTACATCTAGCAGTAGATATGGTTAAAGATGCGTCTTTAGGTAAATATGATGAAGCAATAATTATGACTGGCGATGCAGATCTGATTTACCCTCTTGAAGTAGTTAAGCAGTCAGGCATACCTGTTCATGCAGTATTTCTCCCTAATAGATTTTCTTTAGAAATTGCCTACAAAGCGAATTCGGCGGCAGTTTTAAATTACATGAAGCGATTTAGTGGAGTAGATCGAAGTTTACCGAAACGCCTAAAAATAATAGCCACAAAAAAGCCCCGCCTGTAAACAGACGGGGTAGGTAGTATTTTTATACCATAAGCTAAAGGAGATGTCAAGGTGAAAATAGAGCTAGTGCTATTACTTACACAAATAATTAAGCAACTGGGAGTCGAAAATGTGACTCCAATTGTCGAGCGGGTAGCGGATTTGAGTCACGGAGACTATACGACAAACGTCGCAATGGTCTTGGCAAAGCAGTTGAAACGTAGTCCTGTAGAAATAGCGAAGGAGATAGTAAGTAAGTTCGCAGTGGGCAGTTCACAGTTCGCAGCTAAGCAAAGTGATCTTTCTACTGACCAAAGTGGTCAAAAGCAATCAAGTCATGCACCTGAAATTAACGTATTACAGGATATAGAGATGATCGAAGTCGCTCCTCCGGGGTTTATCAACTTCTCGTTAGCAGCCTCAACCCTTAGCAGAACACTTGGTGAAGTGCTAGAAGCGAAAGAGGCTTATGGGACAATCCAGCCATCTCGGCCAAAGGCCGATCAGCCTTTGGTTGAAGTCATCAGCTCTCAGCCATCAGCGGATATTTCTATGTCATCCCCGCGAAAGCGGGGATCTAAGATTCCCGGTCAAGCCGGGAATGACAAGACATGGAAGAAAATAATGGTTGAGTTTGCCCATCCCAACACGCACAAAGCCTTTCATATCGGGCATCTTCGTAACATTACTACCGGCGAATCCATTATCCGCTTATTGGAATCACAAGGTCACGAAGTTGTCCGCGTCAATTATCAGGGTGATGTAGGGATGCATATTGCAAAATGCCTGTACGGCATTTTGCAAGATCAAAAATCAAAAATCTCCGCCAAAGGCGGATCAGCCTTTGGCCGAAAAAATCAAAATTATAACCCCACCCACCCTCCCCTTAAATTAAGGGGAGGTGCAGGAGGGGTTATTGAGGAATTTAAAAATAAATCGATCAATGAAAAAGTTGAGTACTTAGGAAAAATGTATGCAGCCGGTAGTAAAGCATTTGAGGATCCGTCAGCCGACGGAAAAAAAGCCAAAGAGGAAATCAAAGACATCAACTATTTGATTTATGCTGCAGTACAAAGATTTAACAAAGAAAGAGGAATTGAGCCGAGTTCTACAGATTACATGAAGTTTGTTCATGGTCGAGCTGTCGAAGTAGATCAAGTTTATGAACTCTGGGTGAGTACCAGGAAGTGGAGTTTGGACTATTTTGACAGTATTTATGCCCGAGTTGGCAGCCACTATGACCGGTTTTATTTTGAAAGCGAATGTTTGTCAGGAGTTGATGATGCTAAAGAAGCGGTCAAAAAAGGAATATTAAAAGAAAGTGACGGCGCCATCATTTTTGACGGAAAGCCTTACGGACTTGATACGCGCGTATTTGTGAATAGTTTGGGGTTGCCGACGTATGAAGCTAAGGAATTGGCTCTGGCGCAAAAGGAATTTAGTGAGTTTGGCAAGCTTGATAAAGTGGTTCATGTGGTTGGGCCGGAGCAGGCGAGTTTTTTCAAGGTTACTTTTAAAGTTGAAGAGCTTCTTGATATCCAAAAAGACCAACAAAAGCATTTGATTTATGGTTGGGTCAAACTCAAACATGGAAAAATGAGCTCACGCAGCGGAAATGTGGTACTTGGTGAATGGCTTTTGGACGAAGCGAAAAAGGCGATTTTAAAAATTGTTAAAAAGGGGAATAACTCCCCCCAACCCTCGCACTTCAATTTAAGAGGGGGAGAAGTTCCCTCTCTTAGGTTAAGAGAGGGTCAGGGTGAGTTACGAGGTGTTAGTAGAAATGAGGCAGATATTCAAGAAATCGCCGAGAAAGCCGCAGTGGCTGCAATCAAATATTCATTTCTTAAAGTCGGGACACTTCAAGAGATAGCTTTTGATATAGAAGAGTCGATTAACTTCAACGGAGATTCGGGGCCGTACCTTCAGTACACATATGCCAGGTGCAAGTCAGTATTACGAAAAGCCACTTTATCTGTCATTCCCGCAGCGGAAAGTGATAAAGATGGCGTCATTGCGAGGAGCGAAGCGACGAAGCAATCTCAAGCTCAAGAAACGAGATTGCCACACCAGTCTGATGACTGGTTCGCAATGACGAATAAACTAAATATTGAAGAAAAAAATATCCTGCGGCTCGTTGAGCGGTTCCCGGAAGTAGTTACGATTGCGGCAACCACTTATGCTCCGAGCGCTTTATGCAAATACCTTTACGATTTGGCAGGCGCATATAATACGTTTTACAATAAACACACGATCTTGGGCTTTGCCGAGGAAGTTCGCAGTTCGCAGTTTGCAGTAGACAGTAGCAAGGAAAATAATACAAAATATAAAGGAATAGATAAAAGAACATCAGAATTTCGTTTGCAACTGACTGCAGCTACAGCCCAAGTCCTCAAAAACGGGTTGTATCTATTAGGAATTGAGGCACTTGAACAGATGTAACAATAATAATAGACGTTAACCCCGAAATTAATCTTCAAAACCAACTATTATATTACTACCAGGACTTACGCAGTCTGTTGTTGCTTATTTTGTCATTCCCGCGAAAGCGGGAATCTGTTGAGATTATTTATATAGATTGTCCGGTCAAGCCGGACAATGACATAGTGCGTAACTCATATTACTACCTATATTTTGTTACAATGCAAGATATGAGCTTGCAACCTGTTTCATTAGAAGAAAAAGGCTTGAGACGTCAATTTGTCCAAGGGTTATTGACTCTTTCATTTTTATTAACCGCCTGTGCTGGGGGCTCTGGGCCGCGTCCACCAGATGTTATAGCACCCACGTATACTCCCATGACAGCGCCGACGCCTGAAATCGGTCTATTTCTCAATTTGGAAAAGTTGTTGTCTTATGATGAGATCTGGCGGGTGCCACTTCCGAATTATGTGCAAAACATTAAACTAGACAGCGAACAGATAAAAAAACAAAATTGGAGTGAGGATTTTGTCTGGGAAGCAGAAGATGCAAATTCGACGCCGCAGGAGCGCGCAGACAAGTTTCTCAATCTGTTATTCGACAAAATGCGCGGTTCAGGCTTTGAACCTTTTACAGCTACAATGGACACGTTTGATAAACATAAAGTCGATGCAGACAATCCAAACGATAATGATGGAGGAATTGGTATTGCTTACGAATCTTTTTTTGAAACATACAGCTCTCAAGACCTGTCTTTTCAATACGCCCGGGCAACGATAGGGGCTTATTACGTAGCAGACGGAGGATGGAGAGTGAGACTAAAATTTAATACAGACTATTTTGATCCGAGTAAAGCTCAAGGAAGACTGCCTATAAATCAAGCTATTTATGCAGGTTTAACCGTGCATGAGATGGCACATGATTATTTATTTCGCACATATATTGATGAGTTACGAAGTAAATATTCGCCATTTAGCGAAGATTTACTAAATGCAGTAGTTGGATACATAGAACCACAAGAGCCTTATGCTCATGCAGTTTCAATAGGCGCTCTAATTAAATTGGCACAGGCAGATGAAAATCTTTATTGGGCAATAGGACAAGATGAAATTGACGGTAAACTTGCTAAGGAATATATAAGATTACAAGGAACTAATGAGGATAATTGGTGGTCAGATCCTTGGGTTGTGTTTGTTCGCGATGTAGCAGTCGGTCAATAACAGTAAATACACTTCAACTTGCAATTCATAGATGAATATCTTTAAGTTGGATAATGCTGCATATTTATGAGTATAGACAGAATTAAGAGAGTCAAAAGGGAAGGCGGATCTACGGTTTTTGATCAATTTGATGTAAATTGATATAATTTACAGATGACTACACAGCAGGAACAAGAACAATACTTGCGTAGGGGTCGATTACTAAACCAGCTTGAAAGAGGAAACTCTATTTCAGAAACTGATTCAGCCTGGTTTCTTGGCATAAACACAAAGACATTGAATAGTTGGTTTCATAGCGGTTTATTATCTCCCGGTAGGGTGGTTACTTCAGGCGGGAGAGGCCTTGGGCTTATTAACTATAATGCAGAGCAACTTGCACGCGCGGCAGTGATTCAAGGTCTTAAACGTACTCCAAGATATACAGGAGATGATATTCGGGCTGCACTTAGAGAACCTGGATATTTGAGCCACTACCGCGATTTGATCCCCGCGGAGTTACACCAAATGCTAGGTTTAACTGATAAAATAAGTTAATTTTTGATTCAAGTTGTCTTCCGAATTGATTAGAGGTTTAAGGCTAATCAACCCGACGGGTTAACTCCACCTTTCTTCACTGATAAGATTATTCTGGATTTTGACAGCGAATTTGAAATGGCATATAATTTGCAGATTATGTCGTCAGAAAGACCACAATTTAGCAATAAAGAAAAGCAAGCGCTTGCGTTTAAACTTAAAAATCACGAAAGGGTAATCCGGCCAGAAAATATGCTAACTATTCTTGCCGGAATCGAACAAAGTTTTGGAAGGTTGGACTTTGCCGCAATTGATGATGTTTTGGATACTATACAAAGTGATGTTAGGTTGATTGCTTTACTGACGCCGTCTGGAGAAAGAAGTCTGGCCAGTGTAATTCAACCAAAACCGCCCGAGCGTCCCTATGCAGTCCATGCAATCACTGGAGGAAGACAGGGCTTGAAAGAGGTTTTATCTCTACTAAATTTGACTGCAACTGAACATCAAGAACGTTTATCCCAGGCTGGGATAGTTAGTAGAACGATTGAGATAGTAGTAGCCATCAGACCAACTGCTACCGGTTTTTCCGCTAACTGAATGATGTTTTTGTGTTAAAATTGGCTTCATGTCCCAGTACAACACTTACCTTGTCTCGTGGTTTACATCCACGCAGACAAGGAGCGTGTGTACGGGACTGCGCATTAAATAATGAATCAAAGTCATATCAGAAATTTCTGCATCATTGCTCATATTGACCATGGAAAATCGACGCTTGCGGACCGACTACTTGAAATGACGGGGACGGTTCAAATGCGGGATATGCAAGCCCAGCTTCTGGATTCAAATCCGATTGAAAGGGAACGGGGGATCACGATCAAGCTGGCACCAGTGAGAATGATTTATAAAGTACCACGAGTAGCACAAGTACCACAAGTATCAAGTGGGGAAACACGTGGTACCCGTGATACCCTTGATACCCGTGATACCCGTGATACTTTTATTCTAAATTTAATCGACACTCCCGGACATGTGGACTTTAACTATGAAGTTTCCCGGTCTTTGGCTGCTTGTGAAGGCGCAGTTTTGGTGGTTGATGCCACACAAGGCGTCCAAGCCCAAACTTTGGCCAATTTGAATCTGGCGCGCAAGCAAAATCTGACGATCATTCCGGTAATAAATAAAATTGATTTGCCAAATGCTCAGATTGCGAAAGCGCTTGGTGAGCTTAGTAGTTTAGGGTTTAGAAAAGAAGAAATTATTGCAATTTCTGCTAAAAATGGCACTAACGTGGATCAAGTGCTGGAAGCCATAGTTTCGGTCGTACCGGCGCCCAATGGTTCGACAAGCTCACCACTTAGGGCGCTGATTTTTTCTTCTCAATATGATTCACATAAGGGAGTAGTGTGTTATGTACGGGTAGTGGATGGATCAATCATCGTGGGTCCTGCCGCTCGCCAGCCCCAAATCCACCCACAAGGGGACCCCGGCTTTGGGGCTCCCCGAGCTCGCGTCACCCGCTTACAATTTATCGCATCTGGTGTTGAGGTTGATCCCATCGAAGTCGGATATTTCATGCCAAAAATGCTTAAATCTCATGGACTTGAAACCGGGGAAGTGGGTTATATCGCTACAGGACTCAAAGACGTAGCCTTGGCAAAGGTGGGAGATACCGTCACCGTAGGTGACGCCAACAGAAAGGTATCACAAGTACCACAAGTATCACCAGGAGCACGAGGAGAAGAAAACGAAGTAACTAATACTCGTGGTACCCGTGGTACTCTTGATACCAGTGATACTTTTGTAATTCCTCTTCCCGGTTACAAAGAGCCTAAACCGATGGTTTTTCTGGGGCTTTTCCCAATTGAATCAGACAAGGTAAGTGAAGTGCGGGATGCTTTGGGCAAATTACGTTTGTCAGACAGCGCATTTAGCTATAAACCGATTTCATCTTTGGCTTTGGGGCATGGATTCCACTGCGGTTTCTTAGGTTTGCTTCATGCTGAAGTTGTTCAAGAAAGGTTAAGCCGGGAGTTTGGGTTAAATCTTCTTGCTACCGCACCGACAGTGGAGTATAGAATAAAGTTGAAGGGGAGCGCAACGCCCCCCAACCCCCTCTTTGTAAGAGGGGGAGAGGGGGAGTTAGGTCTATTAAAAACCATCCAATCCGCTACAGAATACCCGGATCCGTCAACTATCGAACAAACATACGAGCCGGTGATGGAACTGACGATTTTTTCTCCGAAGCGGTATGTGGGAGCGATCATGCAACTTTGCCAAGATAAGCGCGCGGAATTTATCGATTTACAATATATTGGTAACACAAGTGTCATCCCGAGCGAAGTCGAGGGATCTATTTCATCAGCGTCTTTTAAGAAAGATCCCTCCACGCGTTCTCCGTCTGCTGACGGATCACTTGGTCGGGATGACAACCTTCTTAAAGAGGAACAAGTTTTAACTAAATTCTCCTATCTCATTCCTCTGTCAGAAATGATCATCGACTTTTTCGACCGTTTGAAATCCATTACAGAGGGCTACGCGTCACTTGACTATGAGTTCTTTGATTACCAGCCGGTTAGCGTAGTGAAGCTTGATATTTTATTAAATCATGTGAGTGTTGATGCTTTTTCACAACTGATCGTTGAGGAGCGGGCTCAAAGTATGGGGCGAATGCTCGTCGAAAAACTGGCAGAAGTCATACCGCGGCACCAATTTACCGTTCCCGTGCAAGCAGCAATTGGCGGACAAGTGATCGCGCGGGCTGATGTAAAAGCTTTTCGCAAAGATGTGATCCAAAAACTGTATGGCGGCGATCGCACGCGCAAAGATAAACTACTTGAAGCCCAGAAAAAAGGAAAGAAGAAGATGAAACAAGTAGGAAGGGTAGAAATACCGCAAGAAGCTTTCTTAAAAGTATTTAAGTCAAACTAGTTACCATCCTTCAAACTCAATACCTTTAAGTCGATGCATGCGTGGATGTCCATGTTCTCCGATATATACATTACCAACTAAACCGCCCTTGCCTTGGCGAAAGCCAGTTATTTCAGTTGGTTCTCCAACTTCTTTATCCGTTTGAATGTTAAAAACTACTAAGGTATGAGGTTGTCCGTCATCCAGTGAGAATGGAAAATCAACACGTTCACCATCAAGTTTAGCAGTTTTTCCTGCAGTAATCGATTTAGCTTTAATTGTCATTTGATTTGCAAATGAAACAGTTTTAATAAACCCCTGAAAAAAAGAATATTGAATAACAAAATTGCAATATTGATACCTGTGACTATACCCAAGGCTTTAGCCAGAATTTGAAATAAATGTATTAAGTTTTCTGTTGTTTGGGGAGTGAGGTTGATCCGAATTCCCGCAAAATATATTGTGGCAATTACAAAAATCACGATTGGTACGACCAAAATAAAGCCCTCGAGATCTTTTTTTGAAGAAAACATGTTATTTGAGACGGCAAATAGGAGATAAGCGATAAGCGACAAAAAGAGCCAACGTGGCAAACTGTCAGTGATGCCGGGCCAATACTTCTCAAAAATCCAAACTAATAAATACAAAAAGAAAATTCCCACAAAAACTGGTGCTACTCCAATCAGATATTTGCGCAAAGGATCGGTTTTGGCGATTTTGACCGAGCCGATTTGGATATCTGTTTGCCCATGTTTGTTAGTGTCAAATTCCGGAGTAAAAGAGAGTGGGCCGGTAGGGACGCGCAGTATTTCGGCGGTTAATAAATGTCCCAGTTCATGGATCACGGTTCCCGGCAAATATATGAATGTCAAAAGCCCAATAGCCGCATTTTTACTGCGGAAAATCAGGAAAAAAATCGTATACAGGATTTTGCCAATGCGATCCGAAAGAATAAGTAATATCAGGAGTTCGCCGATAACAAGAGCTACGTAGTACATAGTCAAATTAGATGATAAGAAGGCTTAGTCTTGCATCAAGGCTTAGCCTTAGACTATAAATGATTTTTGAGTGAATTCAGTTCTTCCCAGTAAAGTTGTCATTCCCGTGAAAACGGGAATCTATTTAAATGGATCCCCGCCTTCCCTCCAAAGGCGGGCAGGCGCGGGGATGACATGTATGAAGTTGTATTGGTAAAAACTGAATAGACTCTGCTTTTTGTATATTATAGCAGAGATAAATATGTTAAAATGACAAAACAATTGCCCGGGTAGTTTAGTGGTAAAACGTCCCCTTGGTAAGGGGATGAGTGCGGGTTCGATTCCCGCCCTGGGCTCCAATCCACTGCCTCTTAGGTCACCTACCAAAATAACGTTCACAAACTGACGCGTCTATTTGGCGAGATTCGTCGTTGCTGACTCGCTCAAGTATACATCGTATACTATCGTTCGTCAGCGTCTAGAATCTCATCCAAATATCCGGCGTGATTTTATAAATGTTATTTTGGTAGGCGCCCTTATTAAATGAAACCATACGCCACCCGTGCAAAACGCAAATCAATTTCTATTTTTTTCCCTTGTTACAATGATGCCGGGACTATCGCCTCGATGGTTGAACTCGCGACCCTTACTGCCAAAAAACTCACCCGCGATTTTGAAATCATTGTCGTAGATGATGGGTCGACTGATGCCTCACGGCAAATTTTAAAAGAACTTTCTACCAAAAACAGATTTCTCAAAGTCATCATGCACCGCAAAAACAAAGGTTACGGCGGAGCTTTGATCTCCGGTTTCCGGGCTTCCCAAAAGGAATTTGTGTTTTATACTGATGGTGATTTTCAGTATGATGTCGGGGAACTTGAAAATTTATATGCCTTACTCACTCCTAATGTAGACATGGTCCAGGGGTACAAAGTCAAGCGACATGATCCGTGGTACCGGATCGTGATTGGGGATATTTACAATCTCTTGGTACATCTCATGTTTGATATCAAAATCAGAGACGTTGACTGTGATTTCCGACTGATCAGAAAAGCCATTCTTGATCAGATCACCCTGACTCATGAGAGCGGTGTCATCACGGTGGAGCTTGTCAAAAAGATCCAGAACACTAACTGCCGGATAATTGAGGCACCGGTAAGCCATTTTTACCGAAGTTACGGCCGGAGCCAAATTTTTATGTTTGGCAGACTGATCAAAGTTTTCCGAGAATTGCTAGAACTTTGGCAGGAACTCGTACTATGAATAAACCAAATTACTTTGCCAAGAGGCGGGTTTTAGTCACCGGCGGTTTAGGTTTCATCGGGTCAAATTTAGCCATCAAGTTGGTCAAACTCGGTGCCAAAGTGACTTTACTTGATGCCATGATTGAGAATATGGGGGGAAATATGTTTAATATTTCACCCATCAAAAATCGGGTCGAGGTAAAAATAGCTGACCAGCGAAATGAACAGCTACTAAAGGAGATTGTTCCCCAAGTCGAAGTGATTTTCAACCTAGCCGGGACTTTATCCCATGTAGATAGTATGAGTGACCCATACCTGGATCTGGATATCAACTGCCGGGCACAGCTTTGCCTTCTGGAAGCAGCCAGGAAATATAATAAACAGGTCAAAATCATATTTGCGGGCACCAGAAACCAGTATGGCAAAGCGCTCTATTTACCGGTTGACGAAAAGCATCCCCAGGAACCCACAGATATAAACGGGATCCATTCAATCGCGGCGGAAAAATATCATCTGTTATATCAACGGGTTTATGGAGTTGATAGCGCCTCTTTAAGGCTCACCAATACCTTTGGTCCGAGACATCAAATGCGACACGCCAAGCAGGGAGTTTTGAACTGGTTTTTGCGGTTGTTATTGGATGGGCAAACCGTAGCTTTGTATGGGGACGGGAGTCAAATCCGAGATGTGAACTATGTAAGTGATGTGGTGGAAGCTTTACTTTTACTTGCTAGTCAAAAGAAATTGGCTGGTGAAGTCTACAATCTGGGCGGGATGCCGCTGACGCTTAAAGATTTTGTGGAAAAAGCCATTGCTGTTTTAGGTCGCGGGAAATACAAACTGGTACCATTTCCTCGAAACCGAAAACAGATCGAGATCGGCAACTATGTAGCTGATACCAAAAAGATTGCTGATAAACTCGGCTGGAAAGCCCGGACTGATATAAGTCACGGTTTAAAAAAAACGCTCAAATATTACGAAAAATATAAACACCGTTACTGGCCATGAAACCATTTGTTCAAGTCAAACCTGATAAAAAGACCCTCAAGCGGATTGAGAAAAAAGTCCGTCAGGTACTCCTCTCAAATAATTACGTTTTAGGTAAACATGTGGCGGAGTTTGAAAGTAAATTCGCCAAATTTATAGGGACTTCTTATGCGGTGGGAGTAGGCAGTGGCACCGATGCTTTGAGACTGGGCCTAAGAGTTTTGGGGATAGGTAGCGGTGACAAAGTCTTAACTTCGGCATTTACCTCGCCGTTTACTATTTTATCCATTGTTGAAGAAGAGGCGATACCGGTTTTTGTGGATATTGATCGCGAGACTTGGACGATTGACCCCCAAGAAATAGAAAAGCAAATTGACGGAAAAACCCGGGCGATTGTGCCGGTGCATATCTACGGCAATCCTTGCCACATGCCCCAAATAGTTAAACTCGCCAAAAAAAGCGGGTTAAAAATCATCGAAGATGCTTGCCAAGCGCACGGAGCCCGAATCGAGGACGAAATGTTGGGATCGTGGGGGGAGCTAGCAGCTTTTAGCTTTTATCCGACCAAGAACTTAGGTGGAGTCGGTGACGGAGGGATGATTACTACCAACCACCGTCAACTTGCGACTACTTTGACATATTTACGAAATGGCGGCCAAACGCGTAGGTTTTATCATAGTCTGCGGGGTGTAAATAGTCGGTTGGATGAACTTCAGGCAGCGATTTTAGCGGTAAAAATGAGTTTATTAAATCAACAAAACCGCAAGAGAAGATGGCTTGCCAAACGTTATCAGGATGGGTTAGCTGATTTGCCGCTCGCGTTTCAAAAAACCATCCCCGGCGGATACCATGTTTACCATCAATTTGTCGTCCGGACAGGGAAAAGACAGGCCTTAAAGAAGTTTTTACACACCAAAGGAATCATGACGGATGTCCATTATCCGCTGCCTGCTGATAGCCAGCCGATTTTCGCCGCCTACAAAATTAGTAAGCTTAGAGTTACCCAACAAATATCCCGCGAGATTCTCTCACTGCCGATCTATCCTGATCTTTCAATCAGAGAGCAAGATCAAATCATCAAAAACATCCGGAAGTTTTTTGGTTGATGCGAGCTTAACTTGAATAAGTCTATTCATGCCACGGGTCCTGCCGCGGGTTTTCCCCCAAAGAAAACCCTCAAAAGGGGAACCCTTCTTTGGGGGTCCCCCTCCCCGCGTCACCCGTTATCGCATGTTATTCATGTTAGTTTATTATAAGCCTGTTTTTTTGCCCACACAGACAAGGGATAACCCAAACGGCAGGTTAATAAATTTTATTAAGCGGGCTTCAAGCCTTAGAGCTTGAAGTAACAGTTGGTTTACTAGTGGATGAAGTGGTTGGACATCAGAATGTGATGATGGGAAAAATTTATCCTTGACTCGTTTTATTACCTGAAGCGGAAACAGCAGAGTATTCAAATACGTGCATTTTGATACGGCAAAATTTTGTCGTCGTAACAAGTTAATTAGTTCTTGACGATAGAAGCGGTGTTGAGTTTGGATATAGATATCGTGGCTACTTCTTAACCAATTGTACGCTGGCTCCTGAAGATATATTAGGCCCGTTGGTTTGAGCACTCGGTAAAATTCACTGATAGCGCGGCTGGGGTTGACTCCGGCGTGGTAAAGCACATCCAGACAAATGACCGCGTCAAAAGATGCCTTAGGAAAGGGAAGTCGGGTGATTGAGCCGCGGCGCAAGTTTTTGAGCCCGCGCTTTTTAGAATAAGCTAAAGCCAGAGGGGACTGATCAACACCAAAGACATTGGTAAAATGGTTCTGTTTCAAAAACAGCATGGTGCCACCGGTACCACATCCCGCATCCAGGATTTTGGCCTGAGGCTTGAGTTTTTTTAGGTGTGCAAGTAAAACTTCCCGAGTGCCCCGATACCAGCCGTGCGTCAATTCCTGGGCATACATTTCGGTATAAGCATTTTTTTGCATGTTGCTTGAACAGATACTATTTGCTATATGATACGGCATACATGAGACGAGTCAAGATCAAACCGTTCTTTTTGATTTTTGCAAGTTTTATACTCCTGGCTTTTTTAGTACGCATTTTCCAAGCGCGGGAACTTTTTTTTTGGAATATCGATGAAGACCTGTTTGGATTTACGGCCAAAAGGATCCTGGTTGACCAGCGGCCCGTGTTGATAGGTTATCCGATTCCCGGCGGCATTTATACCGGACCGCTTTTCCCTTATATTTTAGCTCTTTGGTATGGGATAGCCCGGATGAATCCGTTTAATTTACCCATTTTGGCAGCTCTACTGGGGACGGTGACTACGTTTTTAGTCTATATTGTGGGCAAAAAAATCTGTGCCTCAAAGTTGGTGGGTGTCGTCGCCGCAGTGTTTTTTGCTTTTGCGTTTTTGGTCAATATATACTCACGCGTCCTGACCGAGTTGACATTGGTGCCGCTTTTGGCACTACTAGTCTATTTGATACTGTATCAAAATATCACCCCAGTACCAGAAAGCCCCGCAATTGATGATGGGGACGAACGGAAGTCTTTTTGGGGCTTTCGGTACGGGGTTTCGGACTTTAAAACAAAGAAGCCCCGGCTTTTAAGCCGTGGAGTCCTCACAAAACATAAACCAAAGCATCTATTATTATTAGGTATGGTTCTGGTGGTGGCGGTGCAAAATGAAGGGTCAAGTCTCTCTTTATTAGCTCTAGTTGTTGTCTCCTGGCTGATTTTTCGGTTTCCGGTTCCCAGGGCGACTTTGGTGCGGGTGGGGATGTTGTTTGCGGCGTTTCATTTGTCACTAGTGTTTTTTGACCTGCGGCACGATTTTTTCTTGCTTAAATCATTCCTCAACTTTTTTTCCGTAAAATCACCGGCCGCCGTGTTTTCTTTTTCTACACTTAGCAATACTTTTCAGGTGTTTCCGGCCGCCGTGTCGCGGTTTTTGGTAATTTCCGGCCAAAACGATATAGCTGCCCAAATCTTGCCCTGCGCTGATTTGGTGGCAGCGAGGACTGCTGCGATCCCACCGGTGTTATTTTGGCTGGCAGTGGGTATTATTGGATATTTTATTGTCAGGACGCTATTTATTAAACCAAAAGAAGCCGGCCCAAAAATCATTTTTATACATCTCATGATCATGTTTGGGGGGATTTTTGCGTACAACATTTTTTTGGGTAACTGGTTTTATGAATGGTTACTGGTGATATTTTTCCCGGGGATAGCGATCATCTTGGCACTGATGATGAAAGATTTGATGGATTTGGGAAAATGGGGAAGACTCATAGGTTTGGTTTTTCTAGTGGGATTTCTATTTCTAAATTTACTACCTTTGGTGTCTGCGACCAGCCGCTTCGGTTTAGCTGCCCGCTCCCGGGCGGTGAAAGCGGCTCTGACAGAAATCGGCGACAAACCCTTTGTTTTAGATTCAATCGGATCATGTTTTGCCCAGGGGTACAATTATTTATTTTGGTATTTTGGCAATTTTCCGGTGCAAAGCTATTCTGACGAACAAATGGTACCCACTTACTACTTGCATTCCGGTAGCCAAAAACCAGAGGTAGGGGTGGTGATGGTCAATCCGTCGCAAGTTGAGAGCCAGAGTTTTTGGGAAACAAGAGCGGAATACCTATCCAAAACTCTGGTACGCAAACAAGTAGGCGAAATCGAAATTCTGATCACACATTTGGGGACGGGGAGCGATTAGATTGTAACTATATTCTAAATAGTGTAATAATATATTATATGCCTCGAATTGCCCGGATCACCTACCCGCAAGGTTTTTATCATATCTACAACAGAGGTCTTAACAAAGAGCCGATTTTTCAAGAAACCAGAGATTATTTGCGATTACTACATACTCTCTCAGAACTTGTGCAATTTAACGAGTGGACTATCTACGCGTATTGTTTGATGCCTAACCACTACCATCTGCTGGTTGAAGAAAAGCAGGTACCGATAGCAAAATTAGTTAACCGGCTTTTTACAAGCTATAGTCAGTTTTACAACCGGAAATACGATCGGGTTGGACCATTGTTTCAAGATCGTTTCAAAAGCAAGATCATACAAAAGGATACATATTTTCTGGAAGTATCACGATATATTCACTGCAATCCGGTAAAAGCAGGTTTGGCAGCGTCACCAGAAAGTTATCCATATAGTAGCATGGGAGAGTATCTGGGTATCCGTTCTCCGTCAATTATTAAACTCGAAAGGGTGGAAAAGCTTCTTGAAAATACCACTTTCGGGATGGTGAAGTATCGACAATTTGTAAATGCCGGAGTTACCATGAACTTAGAAGAATTTGATCCCTTTTTATCAAAGAAAGATGTTTTTGGTAGTACAGTTTTCAATACTCATAGAAAAATAAAAATACGCAAGAAAAGATTGTTATAAAGCTCTATCTTCACCCCGTCCCTTTTAAGTCCCTTTTAATTTGCACATTTGAGGCGCTATGTGTTACACTGCGCCCCATGTCGGCAAAAAAAGAAGCAATTATTATACCGCCAGATGAATCAGGAAACCCTCTACATAGCTACGCAGTTGGAACAGAAGTTACGGTAAAAGAACATCGGGCAGAGTTGGTAGTTGCATTTGGAGATTTGTTAAGAGTGCCGGCAGATACTTTTATTTGTCCGACAGGTCCTACATTTGACTATTGCTCTGGAAATCCAACTCATGTTGCCATCCAGGCTAAAGTAGGCGGACATACTTTTACTCAAGTTAAACAGAGAGTTGCAGCACTCATGGAAAGTGAGCGCAGTGTTAATTTACAAAAGATAGGAAAAGCAACCCGCACCGGTCTGGCAATTTCCACCAGCGCAGGCGGGCATGATACAATTAGAACAATCGTCCATGTTAACACTATCAACCCGCTGAAATCTCCGCCTTGTGATCAGAATGATATCAGACTTTGTACCAAAAATGCTTTAATTGAAGCAGATGATTGTGGATCAACGTATGTGGCTATGCCGGTATTGGGCACTGAACTATGGACTATGAGTCGGGCTTAATTAGTGCGAGGGATAGTTCGAGGGTTGCAAGACTATCTCCAATCTGTAAGAAACCCAAACGTGAGTAAGTTGGTCATGGTTTTTCCAGAATCAGCAACTTACCGAGATGTTCAAAGTATTCAGACTATACTTCAAACGTATGTCTTTTCCAGATTCGGATTTTGAAATCACCTGAAATTGCTTCCGAACCGGAAATTTGTTAAACTATAGGCGTATGAACTACACGCCCTGGCAGGTTTTAGTTACAATCAGCTTAGGTTTAGCTTTTTTGCTCCTGTACATTTGGAGTGCGTATAATAGCATGATCCGTAGGAGAAACCAGGTCAAAACCGATTTTTCGGATATTGATATCCAGCTCAAACGCCGTTCCTCACTCATCCAAAACCTGGTGGATTTGGTCAAAGACTACGCCAGGCACGAAAAGGAGACGTTTGAAAATGTGGCTAAAGCCCGGGCAGCCGTGGACACGTCCAAAACCGCAGGCGAATCGGCCAGAGCTGATAATATGCTTACTCAGACACTCCGATCCTTATTTATGGTGGTTGAAAACTATCCCAAACTGCAAGCCAGCGACAACTACAAGCAACTTCGGGAAGATCTAGTCGATACGGAAAACCTGATTGCGATGTACCGCGAAGACTACAACCGGAGTGTGCAGCGCTACAACAATTTGATCCAAACGTTCCCCAATTTGTTTGTGGCCCAATTATTTAAGTTTTACGAAGAGGAATTTTTTACCGCGACCGTTTAAAATCCTTATGGAAAACCCGACACCCAAACCCCAAACCCAAATCAAATTTGTCGTCAGGCGCGCAGCGGGGGTTTTTGGCGCTCTGACACTGGTGACAGCTGTAGTTTCGACTTCGGCCATCTATGCCGGAGCTAAAAGTGGGGAATTAGAAAAGGATGTGGTCAAGCCGCTGCAGGTTAAGCTTGCCCAAATCCAAGACCAAGTTGTCAAATCCTTGAGTGAGTCAAGTTCAGGTTCCAATCCTGCGATTTTTACCACCCGCAGTGAATCGAGAACCGAGGTCATCATCAATAATAACGGAACTACAGTGAAAACCAATGTCAAAGCGAGTGGTGGAACCCAAGTCAAAATCAACTGGGTTGAGCCTTCATGGCCCACCTATCCTACTTACGACGAAGTAAAAAAATCCCAAGATGCCTGGTGGAGCCAAGTGCAGGCCCAAAATGCCGCCCTTTCAGCCCAAAGTGCGGCTGACCTGGAAGCTTTTCGGCAGCAAAGCGAACAAAAATTGAACGATTTCAAACTCCAGGGCCAGCAGGGAATGGCAGATTTTGAAGCCCAAATGCAGCAAATGCAAGCTGATTTTTTGAAACAGCACGGGATTAACCAGTAAATCTTCGAATACACATATGGCAAGAATAGAGTTAGAAGATATTTTCAGATTTGACTATTTTCGTCATCATCGTCCCCCAAAAGTGGGTCAACTCTTTATTGGCGAACATGAAGATCAGGTAGAGCGTTCATGTGGTGGTTTGGATATCGATCGTGTTGAGCCGCCTTTGTATTGGTTACAACGTTTAATAGAAAGAGTAGAACGCAATAGAAAAAAATTATTTAAGCCACTGGATGAAAATCTCTATCCAGAATGGCGATTTGTAGTACCCAATCAATCTTCGCGCCTTATTCTTACAGCTGAGCATGCTTTATTACTAGATAAGTATGCGAATCAAGGTTTAAATCAATTTATGGCCATCGGGGAGAGCGCATTTATCGATGCAACAATGTTTTGTGATATGCACAGTGTAAAGGTCTTTGCCTATCATAGGGGTATTTTTGACATACAACCCACATTTCCTCGAACACCTGTTGATAAAGACTTATTACGCATTTTAAACATATATTTAAGGACATGATCTTCATAGAAGATTCGTATAGAAACCATTTTTAAGTTTGGGAATAAATCGCAATCCTAATTTAAATGATATACAATCGTTATTGTATGTCAGAGTTAGTCCATCTTGAAGTCAGAAACCCCAAAGACGATGAGACGCCGATTGAGGCCGCGACCCAGATTTTTGCCTCACTTCTGCCGTCGCATCTGCCTCTTTGGAAGCGCCTGTTTATCAGGCCCAAAATCTATGCCTTTGAGCTCTATCTTTTCAAACAAACCGTCTATTTTTATGTGACAGTGCCCAAGGCGGCGGAAACTTTTGTCAAAAGCCTGATCACCTCATCTTTTCCCAATTCTGCTATCAAAACTACCGCCGATCCCTTGCCGCATGTTTTGAAAAACTCCCATTTGGCAGTGGGCGAGGTGGGACCGACTTCGTTTATTTTGCCGACCAAAACTTACTTTGATTTCAAAGACATTGACCCGCTATCAAGTGTCCTGGGCTTTTTGTCCAAAAGGCAACCCAATGAAACTGCGGCGGTACAGATCATCGTCACCCCGGCCACGTTTCCCTGGGCCCAAAGGACCATGTCCGAGGCCAAACGCATGTTCCATGACATTGAGGCAGACCGCTATACCATGAATCCGCAAAAGCTCCTCATCATGCGCAAGGCCTCATTTCAGGGCGGCAAGGCCCTTATACGGCTTTTGGTAGGGACGGATAGTGAGGCATTGCCACTTTTGCAGCAGTTAGCCGGTACTTTTGGCACCTTTTCTTTAGGTGAGGGTAGCCAGTATAGCTTTAAACGCCGGATCTTTTTCCCCCAAGTTTTGATTAACCGGATGCGCGCTAGATCGACCCATTTTTGGGAACGGGGCATGCAGATATTAAATTCCCAGGAACTAGCCTCGATTTGGCACCCGCCGGGATATTTACTAGCCGGAATCAAAAACCTGGCTTGGGGTAAAACCCTCTCTGGCGAGCCGCCGGAAAATTTGCCCATTGCCAAAGAAGCTAGCGATGAGGATAAAAAAGATGCCAACTACTTTGCTACCACCGAATTCAAAAACGAGGAACAAATTTTTGGCATCAAAACTGCCGACCGTAGGAAACACGTCTACATCGTGGGTAAAACCGGCGCCGGCAAATCGACACTGATTGCCAATATGGCAATTGACGATATCCGGAAAGGCCGGGGAGTCGGGATCGTTGATCCGCACGGCGATTTGTCCGAGATCATTTTGGACTACATTCCCAACCGCCGCCTAAGCGATGTGGTGTATCTTGAGCCATTTGATACTGCCCGGCCGTTTCACCTCAACGTGCTTGAGAACCGGAATAAGCAGCACAAGGACTTGATCGCCTCGGGTATCGTCTCGATTTTTTATAAACTGTATGCCGAAAGCTGGGGGCCGCGGCTCGAGTATATTTTGCGAAACGTCATCTTGACCTTACTTGAGATCCCCAATGCGACTTTGGCTGATGTTTTGCCGCTTCTCTCTGACCGGGAGTACCGCAAAAAAGTCATCCCGCAAATCGGTGACCAAGTGATCCGGGACTATTGGCTGCGGGAATTTGAAAAAATGCCGGATAGTCTACGGGCCGAGGCCATATCGCCCATCCAAAACAAAGTCGGGCAGTTTGTCTCCTCACGCATGATCCGAAATATCATCGGCCAGCCCAAGTCGACGGTTGACCTCGAGCAAATCATGAATGAGGGGAAAATCTTGATCTTAAACTTATCCCAAGGCAAATTGGGTGAGGACAACGCGGCTTTACTGGGAGCCATGATCATTACCCAGATTCAGTTAGCTGCCATGGGTCGGTCGTATGTCAAAGAAGAAGAGCGGCGGGACTTTTTCCTATATGTCGATGAGTTTCAAAATTTTGCCACCAACTCATTTGTGAAAATTTTGTCTGAAGCCCGCAAATACAGATTGAGTTTGACGATGGCCAACCAGTATATCGAGCAGCTCGAAGAGCCGATCCGGCGGGCAATTTTTGGCAATATCGCGACCTTGATGTCGTTTGTAGTTGGGGCTCGGGATGCGTACGTTTTGTCCAAAGAGTACGGCGAGGTCTATACCGAAAGTGATTTGGTGTCTTTGGGCAAATACGAGATCGTACTTAAGCTGTCAATTGAAGGCTTGTCATCAGCGCCGTTTCCGGCCAAAACCCTACCCCTGCCGGCAGTCAAAAACGACAATCGGGAGAAAATCATCCGGCTGTCAAAAGAGAAGTATGGGAAGAAGGTTTGAGCGAATCGGCCACTTACTGTTTCAATCAATGATGTGGTATTCCTGGAGAGTTTTTTCGTAAGAATCAAGGACTTGACCCAGAAGCTCATCCATGTCCGTATACACATCTGGAGTGCGTAAAGCAGATGTCACCAATTCCACAAATTTCTCCGGTGTTACTTCGTCCAGATGAGTATTCAAGCGATCTAGTTGCTCTTTGGACATGTTTTTTAGGAGTACGGGCATTACACAGGCTTTTATCCCTTCACGCATCGCAGTATAAAGCTTGAGTTTTTCAGGATCAGGAAGCGGGGACTGTTCGACCTTGGTAACTATGAACCGTAGTCGTTCTTCAGTCGTCATCATAATTTAGACTTTGATTGGTTGGGGTTGCGGAGTCAAAGTTTGGAATGGATTTTTGATAAAGTTCACTGCAGCATCAACCCGACCTTGAAACCCTTGCTGTAAAGACTCCACTTGGGTTTGCAAACCTGCCTGAAGATTGCTTGCTCCGGTTTTGATCGCGTTGATAGTTTTACCACCAAACTCCAAGCCGCTACCAAATGCATGGACTGTGCCTGCGGCCAGGCTACCGGCTTTGGAGATCGCTTTTGAGGTAGTTACGGCGAGTATTGTATCAGGAGCCAACAACCATACAGGATTTCCGGTGGCTTTAATAAGTAAACCCTTTCCCAATGTGGTCAAGCGTTTTGTCTCTGGAGTAAGGTAATTGGTTCCAATACCTTCCGCAGCTTTGACAATAGGTTCAGCATGGTTCGTGATCCAGGCACCGGCTTCGGGGAAGTGTTCGGTAAGTTGGCCTGCGACTTTTGTCCACGCTTGGCGCGTAGCGACTCCCACGTCGCTGGGTACTTTTTCCTCGTACCACTTTTTAGCTTTACTGACGGCACCACTAAACATGACAGCGCCAGCTAGGTCGGCTATATCAGTCCAGCCACGGCTTTCTCTTCTATTCCGGTTGCCTTCGGTATGAGGAGGATTACCGCCTGTTTCTTCACTACCACCGCCACGTGCTCCTTCTCCTTCGGATCGTGGTTTAAAGTGGGAATAAGCTGCGTTTGCAGCATCTTTGGCATATTTATATGCCGCTTTGTGAGCTTTTCCAAGGGCAGCTGCAGCTTGTTTAGCTTTGGCTTGGGCTTCCTGCTCTGCTTGCCATCCGGCATTGAATTTGACACGAGCAGCAGCAGCTTGTTCCGGGGGCATGCGTCCAAATTTAGCAGCGTATTCTCTATATGCGGCATCTTGAGGAGATTCGTGCTGACCGTTGCCACTACGTCGAGGGCCGTTTCTTCGTGATCTTCGTTGAGTTCTTTCTTGTTCTGGTGCGGAAGCTGTCATATTTTCCTCCGAAAAGTTAGATTTACTATACTACATTTTGGTCCAAAAGTCAAGGGACCGATTTCATTCACTTAATTTCCTCCTGAAAGCCATTCGTTGACTCACGAGAGAATCCTCTTGAAAAGACTGTCCAGCTTAACGGTATAAGCTCTTAGCAAAAAGCCCAAAATTAGACGGCTTTGGGAGTCTGAAATGACATTTCAGTTACTGTTACGCCTAGCACTTTTTCTAGCATTCATGTAGAAAAATTCGAGCGGAACTAGATTGACAGAATGAATATCATTTCAGGAGGATTTTCTCGTGACTAAATGCGATCCTATAGAGTTTGAGTTGATTATTTTCTAAGTAACCACACCAAGGGTAGGCTGAAGAAGCCAAAGCCTAGGAACTCCAGGATTTGCGGCCAGAAGAGGAGATAGATAGTTGGCAGTTCACAGTTTCGGCCAAAGGCCGATCCGCCTTTGGCGGATGCAGTTTGCAGAAGTTCGCCAGTTTTCCGACTGCTGACTGCCCACTGCCAACTCGTAATTTCCACCGTTGGCCCGAGTTTGTTGATGGGGATGTGCGGTTTGGGAAAAAATTAGCAGAATTTTTGGATACACATAGTGTTACAGCGGTTGATATCTTTTAAATCATAACAAGACTTTTTTTGCGTCATCACCAGAGCTTAGAACTCTTATTCTTTTCCAGATTGAGGTGAAATGAGCGGGCCTTTCTCAACTGCCCGTTCCGCAATGCGAGTGAGTTGCTGATTGGCTTCTTTGAGAGATGTTTGCAGATGCAAAATTTCTGCTTGAAAGTTTTTGATCGCACTTTCCAGCGAATCAATCTTTTGTTGCAAAAGTTGGGTGGTGGCTTGAGATTGTTGCTGGGCTAAAGCTTTTTGGTGATCGTATTCGCGCGTCAGTTCGTCGGTTGTTTTGGCAATTGCTTCTTTGATTGCTTTGTTGAGTTCGGTTTCAAAAGTAGATACCTTTTGGCGCAACTCTTTGAGCTCATCTTCTTGAAGCTTTAAATCAGCCTTTTTGACGGCAATTTCTGCCTCTGCTTTTTGTTTTTGTTCGGTAAGTTCTTCTGTTTGGCGTTTTTTAAGTTTTTCAAATTCATATTTATATTCTTCTTCTTCGCGTTTCTGGGTTTTTTGAGTTTCGATTTTTTCTTGTGTCAGAGTTTGAGTTTGCTTAACGTGAAGTTCATTGAGTTGTTCCAACACTTGTGTTGTCTGATCAAATTGATTGCTGACTTCGGTTAGTTTTTCTTCCAGGGATTGCATCAGATCTGCAATTTGCGCGCTAAGTTGATTTTTTAGTTGGTTATTGATAGCTGTAAGTTTTTTGGGCAATGTAGCAGAAGGCAGCTCTGTTTGTTGGGAAAGCAATGCCTGATAAGCGTCAAAAATTTCTTGTTTGGTGCTTTTATTGGAAACTGATGGTTTAGTTTGCATTGCGATACAGATCGTATCATATTACGAATGCTTGTCAAGTGGAAATAATAGAGGAAAAACATAATAGAGGAAAAACAGAGGGAGAATACAATATTTTTAATAAATAATATTTAAACTAACACAAAATTACGCTATTGCGTAAATTTGTGCAAACATTTACAGTAAAAGAAGAGCGATACCTTGGTTTTTAAAGCACTGTATTTAAATCTTCGACCGTAAGATTGGGATTGTTTATCATGAAAAATATCTCTACAGCATCGCACATTTCACCACAAGTAAAAGATGTACTTCGACTTTTGGGAGCAGGAACCTTACTTGTGAGTCTATTTATGTTTCCCGGAGCAGGTTTGGGTATTGGCGCTATTTACTCAGCATATAAAAAACTGCAAAGGGAAAAAGATTATGAAAAGTGGAAAAAATACAATTTGCCGCGTCTTAAATTTATTCTACGGCGACTTCATAAACAAAAATTGGTTACGACCGTTGAGAAATCTGGAGTGACTAGTATATGTCTCACCAAAAAGGGTAAACTAAAAACTTTAAAATACAAACTTGAAGAAATGGAGATTGATAGATCTAGGCATTGGGATGGTAAGTGGCGGCTCGTTATTTACGACATTTCCAAGTTTAAACGTAAACAACAAGAGGCTTTACGACGTATGCTTAAAAAGCTCAAGCTGCTGCAACTCCAAAAAAGCGTCTATTTGACTCCGTATCCCTGCGATAATGAAATTAATTTTTTGCGAGAGTATTTTGGAGTGAGCGAGGGGGTTTTGTATATAATCGCTGAAAAATTGGAAAACTCAGAGAGCTATAAGGAATATTTTGGAATTTGATACTATCATAAATATACGCCATTGCACGAAATTGTGATTATATTGTTATAGCGGTTAATTATCAGTAATTTTGCTATAGTAATATATATTTTGTTCTCTTTACAAAGTGTGTTTATTCTGTTACGTTAAAATATAACATGCAAATAAAACATTGTTATAAATATCCTTCTTTCGGGAGACAAAAGATAGTTCAGCTATAGATGGGATAGACCATTTAGTATAACTTCTACCTCCTGAAACTCAGGAGGTTTTTTTATAAGTTCAAAAATTCGGGTGGGAGGGTGAGCTGACACCTCCATAAACGCCAGTAATGGATAAACCAGATCAGGTGAGGTTGAGAAAGCTAGGAGTATTTGTCTCTAAACAACCGGCCCGTAATTTTTTTACAACTTTATTTTACAATTTAATATGATGGTGGCTGAATATGTTGTTACTCAGGGCAAAAGCACGGCAAAGTATAAACCGTACAATAGCGGTTTATTGTTATACTAGCCGGTTGGTTCGTCCACATTTTGGAAGTGGTTCACAAGACCACTACTGGGGAGGGCGAAGAACTTGAATAGTAAATCCGAATGAAAGACAGAAGTGTCAAGTAAAGAAGATGATCTATTCCCATCAACTTTTAGTTATTAAGACAGTCAAATCACAAAAATACGCCATTGCACGAAATTGTGATTGTGTGATCAAAAAAGAGATTATTATGGAATAGAATTTTTCTTTAACAAATAGAGAAATGGAAGCGGCAAGAGTGCAAACCCAATAAACTCCAGAATCTGCGGCCAGAAGAGGAGATAGATAGTTTGCAGTTCACAGTTTCGGCCAAAGGCCGATCCGCCTTTGGCGGATGCAGTTTGCAGAAGTTCGCCAGTTTTCCGACTGTTGACTGCTCACTGCTGACTGGTAATTTCCATCCATTCGCATGAGTTTGTTGACGGGGACGTGCGGTTTGGAAAAAAGAAGGAGATAAAAACTTTTCATTTCCGGAAGAGGTCAAGCGAAAGTTGAGATTGTCTAACAATGCTTCGCAGTGTACCTACAGGTATTTCTTTTGAGTGAAATGAGACTGTGGTATGTGCTCCTGTCGTTTTGTTAAAGTATTGCTTATGGCTGCTTTTACTGACATTTACTGCAAATCCATGTTTTAGAAGGATGGTTTCAATTTGCCGAGGTTTTAAAGGAGCTAATTTCGGCATAATCAGTAAGCTAAGCGTACAGGTTGAGGGATGCTAACTTCTGTTACGCTTATGAAATAATCATCAGTATCCGGTTTTGGTACCTCAGTATTGGTTTTTATAAGCCCCTCGATATGACATTGAATTGCTGCATGGATATTTTTTTTGGCTTTTTCAATGGTTTCACCGAAGTCTGAAATACCCAGCGTAGGGACATCGGCAATATAAGATGAACCTTCTTTCCGGATAACAACCTGGTAACGCAAGATAGCAGTTTTCATATTGAGTTTAGTATATCACACAAACGCTATACTTTTCCCAACGTGTAAAGAAAGGGAATTGGCAGGAGCAGGAACCCCACGAACTCCAGCACCTGCGGCCAGAAGAAAATATAAGCTGTTAGCTTACAGCTTTCAGCTTTCAGACAGTCTATCGGCTGTGAGCTGATAGCTGATGGCTCGATAATTCCCCGTTCGCCCGGTATTGACAAGTTAGACATATATTGTATGATATTTGTATGAACTACACAGTCAATATTTCATTACCCAAGCTACTCGCAGATCAAGCCAGGGCCAAGGTCAAACAGGGTCACTACGCTTCATTAAGTGAAGTCATTCGTACTGCTTTGCGAAATTTCCTGATGCCTGATGTGCCAGTTTACAAAATGAGCGCCAAAGCTGAAAGGAAAGCACTTAAAGCTCTAAAAGACTACAAAGAAGGTAAAACTCGTCAAATTAAGTCACTCGATGAATTAGATGATTTATGATCATTCATTTGACTGCTTCATACGAAAGAAAGCACAAGAAGTTGATTAAGAAAAATTTCAAACTACGAGACAATATCAAGCAAAAACTCCAAGTTTTCCAAAAAATCAAAAACACCCATCGTTACGACTACATAAATTGAGTGGTAAAAAAATTGAAGAATGGAGTATTTCAATTACTGATAGCATTCGAGTTATTTTTCAATATATTCCCGAAGGGATAGTACTAACTGATATAGGTACTCACGACGAAGTTTATTAAGATTTTTTCAATAAAATCCATAGAAATGGTAGCGGCAAGAGTGCAAACCCAATAAACTCCAGAATCTGCGGCCAGAAGAAAATATAGATTGTGAGTGATTCATTCCACCTCCGCCTTAGCTTACTTTGATCCTTTTCACTACTATTCGTAGACGGATCAAAGGGCGCTTGGTCGGCGGACTTAGGTTCCTCTTCGAGGAACCACGCATTCGCCCAGTTGTTAACGAGGACATGATCTTTGAGCCTTTGAAAATAGGGAAATTCCTGAGTTTTCGCAAACGCCACCCAGCCAGCGTTATATGACTGATTCAAAATAAGTGTTTTGTCTTTATTTTTACCTGGTATTTCCACCCAATATTCAGCCGGGTTGGGATGGAGGACTGAAATAGTCTTAGAGACTTGAGTTTCAATAGGATTATTGCTCGGGCTTGACTTAAGATGCGTAAGTTCTGGATAAGGAAACTTATAAACCTGGATCCGACTAATATCATTAATACTTGGGATATCTCCGATTGCATCATTTAGTAAATATACGTTATAACCTAAACCATCGCTAGTTAGCGGCGGAAGAATCAAGTAGCTAGTCTCCCAAGTTGGTGTTTCCGGAAGCAGAGTTTCAAGTTCCACGTGTTTTGCAGTTTGGTTGATCAAACTGATAAGTAAAGGCCGGCCGGAAACATGTTTACTTGTCACGGCGACTAAAAATCCGTTCCGGTGTTCCAGTTGGGGAATATTAAATGATAAACAACTCCGTTGGTTGGTAGCGGTGAACTCAAGATACGCAGTTTGTTGATCAGATTTTGTTTTTGCTTCCGTAGTCCCATTCCGAAATAGGTCACACTGTGTGACTTTTGCCGGATTTAAATCCGGCACCGAGTCACTCGTATAGACCAAAGTTGTTGACCGCGGAAGTGCGATTTGTTGACCTTGTGCTACGGGAGAAAGGATGAGCTGATCCGGAGTTTCTGTTACGTGAAATTCCCGCTGCGAAACAGCCCGTTTAGTAAAAAGTGATCGATATTGATAGATATAGTCTAAGGCACTTTGAGCAGTTTGATAATTACCCAATTCCTGGTATGCCAAATCAAAATCAGTCCAACTGTAAGGCGGGGAGACGCTGGGCAAATTTTGGCCGACTTGGACAAATGAATTACTTGTTAAACCAACCCTTTCATAAATAGTTAGTTTGTCAAATTGGGCGATGCGTTTAATGGCAGGTACTTGGGATAAAAGCGTTTTTGTTTCGTCAATAAACAGGCTGCGGTTATTGCCGGTCGAAAGCAAATTTTCATCAAGGATCAGATACCCCACGTCATATTTTGCCGAGACGTTTGCGAATTTTAGTGCATCTTTGGCATAAATCGCATAACTTAGTTCCCAAAAATAGTTTTCATTTTGTTGACTCCACGGATCAAAAGCCCGATCCAAAAGCGGCTGATTCAACCCATACCACAAAAATCCGCTGCCGCGATATCCAAACGAATAATGTTTCCAGCTCCAATATTCCGGTTGGGGTAAAATAGCGACACGGCTGGCGGGATCGAGTTGTCCCATATATTTGAAAAGAGCTGGATAAGCCGGCGGTAGTTTGATCCGTAAATTTGCATAAAATAAATGGCCTGTAAATACAGGTAAAGACACAATTACTATTGATAGAAAAATAAAGCCAGCCAAAAACACACGCTGAATTGCTCGTGATTTAGAAAAAGCATGCAACAGCTCTGTCATTCCCAGAGCCAAAAAGATGCTATATGAAAACGCAAATAGTAAGCTACCTTTGGTAAAGGAAAAACGGAAAATTTCGGCAAAAAACGGGATATGTGAACGAAGGTATCCGACCGATTCGCGAAGCAAAGGGATATTGGTACCGAGCATCCAAAAGCCCATAAGAAAAGTTAAACCAAATGCAGACAGCGGCCAACTCAGAGAGTTTTGGGTTTTTGATTTTTGTACTAAACATTTAATCAAACCCCAAACTGAAATCAAGCCCAAAGTGATGGACAAGATCAAAACCAGAGGTTGGTTGATATAATTCCTCCATGGTTGCATCAGCAGTTGCGGTTTGTTATTTTGGTTCAAATCGACATAATCGAGGCTGAAACCGCGCAAAAGAAAAACATTAACTATATCTCCAAACGCCTGGTTGCGCACAAAAATTTCTTGGCTGGACATCTGATTGATTTTGGCCTGGGCGATCACGGGCGCATTGTGAGGTAGGCCATAAATATAGGGCAGCAACCAAAAGAGGTTGACCAGGATAAATCCGCCTAAGGCTATGGCGCTGCGTTTGAAAAACCACCGACCCTGTTTTTGTTTTAATCCCGAGAATGAGTAAGTCAAAATAAGACTTAAAATCAAAATCAGGGTAGTCAAAAATAAGGTTGTGACAAAATACTGCGGAGTCGTCAAGAGCGAAACCAACAGAAACAAACCTAGGGTTCTCTTTGATCCCTGTTTAAGATAAGCGATGAGGGTTAAAGCCAGCCAGGGGAGAGCGGCAAAATGCACTGAAAACACTTCAAGCGGCGTATAAAACATTTGGATGGTCGCCAGGTTGAGTTGATAAAAAAGCCCTCCGGCTAGTGAGATCAGCCTAACGTGTTTATCGTCTTGTTTAAGGTGCATTAGTAATACATATATCCCTGCGCAGCCCAAAAAGTGCATCAGAAACTGGAAAAAGTAGCGCAGTAAATTCTGCGGAAGCACCAAAGAGACTGACCACAAAAATAAAGTGTGGATGGTAAGTGCGATATGGGACATCCCGTCATAAAGGCCAAGACCGCGGTGTTCCTGCCAGACTCCCCACAGATTTCGTACTAAATTGGCCCTAAAATTTAACTCCGGCATGACGTTGTCCCAGCCCATCAGATATGTGCCGGGTTTGAAGTTAGTGAAAATGATCGCTAGCTCAACGGCCAAAAGGACAAATATGCCCCAATTTTTTTTAGCCCAAGAGGTAAATTTTTGCATAAGTAGTTAAGATCACTTACTTAAACTATAATACTTTTTGGTCGGAGTAAAAGCCATGTTTGCGAAAGCACGTTTGGGGCTTTTATCGAGTCCGCGCATCGTGAGGTACAGTTGCATCAGGATTTTTTCCGGCAGGATGACCGCTACCAGAAACTGTAGACCCATGTGCAGATACCCGGAGACAGGCATGCGATAACCCAACTCCCGCATGGCTGCGAGTCTGATTGAGATAGTATTTAGGCATTTTTCGCGTAAATTTGTGAGCGAAGCATTTTTGCCATGTAGCCGATATTTATGCAAAACTTCTGGTAAATTGGCAAATTTGCCGTAACTTAAGAATTTAAAAAATGTGTAATAGTCATCGTTCACGCCGTATTTATCCTCATACAGTTTGGTCCGGTCAGGCAATAAGCTGCGCCGGATCATGGTTGATGGATGGATGAGCGGATGGATCGAACCGAACTGCCGGTAAATCTCGGCATGAGCTTGGGGTACGTGTTTGATCCCCAGAGTTTCACCATTGGCATTGATGACTTCAGCCTGAGTGCCCACCAGAATAGTGCGCGGATGTTTCAGTAAGTAATTTACCTGTTTCTCGATCCGGCTAGGTATGGCCACATCATCAGCGTCCATGCGGGCGATGAATTGGCCTTTGGTGTACTTGAGCCCATGGTTTGAAGCGCCATTTCCGGCAAAATTGGCTTGTTTGCGGATCCGATAAGCTTTTATTTTTCTCGGGAAGCGTTTTTGGAAACCTTTGATCGCGGTCCACGAATCATCAGTTGACGCATCGTCAACGATCACCAATTCTAAATTCTTGTATGTTTGGTTCAGGATTGACTCAATTGCTTCCACGAGGAAACCTCCGGCATTGTGGACCGGCATGATGACGGAAACGAGTGGTTTCTGTTTGATCATATTAAATTGTGAGATTAGGTTTTTCATATTCATAATTCTGTTTGTCATTGCGAGCGAACGGAGTGAGCGCGGCAATCTCATTTTCGTCATTCTGAACTTGCCTGCCCGCCTCTGGTGGGTTTCAGAATCTGATTTAGATTGCTTCGTCGTCTACAACTCCTCGCAATGACATTTGTCTTTATCATCACGAATCTACCTATCGGCCTGCCACCGATAGGCAGATTCGCGTTGACAAAATATCTCTAAAACGTGTTATACTCTGATATATGAAAAAATCAGTTACCTATCGAACTATCATTGAAAAAGACGGTAAATACTATCATGGTTATGTACCGGCTCTTCCTGGTTGTCATACTCAAGGTAAAACCATTGAAGAGACTCAAAAAAATCTTAAGGAAGCCATGAAAGGTTGGCTTGATAGTCGCCAAGAGCTCGGTTGGCCTATTCCCCAAGATTTGCTTATTGAATCACTTCAGACTATCGAGTTGTCGACAGAGAAACCATTTCAATATGCCTAAATTGCCTGTTATTCCTGCACGTAAACTCATCAAAGTTCTCAAAAAGAAAGGTTTTACTCTTCATCGAATAAACGGCAGTCATCATATCTTCATTCGTAAAGACGATCAACTCAGCACATCTGTTCCAGTTCATCCAGGGCATGATTTAGGAAAAGGAATTACCAAATCAATCCTTGATGATGCACACATTAGTATCGATGAGTTCCTCAAGTTGGTTTAATCCGCCAGTTGGCTAACCTATTCAATTGTCAAAGAACTACAGAGCCACGTATGTAATTGTTCAGATTTCCGATAGAAAATCGTCATCGCGAAGGGCCAATGGCCCTGTGGCGATCCCCGATCTAGTCGGGGATTGCTTCGCTACGCTCGCAATGACAAAATAATAGCGGAAGTCTGAACTGTTACCCACGTATGCCATATTTGACATTTTGAACTAAAAACTATAATATAGGCACATAATCTCCCCTGTGCTCGGATCTTCCGGTGCGCAGGGTTTTTTGTTATACTGGTCGTATGACAAAGAAAAAGGCTATTGTTATCATCGATGGCAGCAATTTTTATTACAAACTAAAAGAGCTGGAACTCCTTCATAAATCACTTTTTGACTACCACAGTTTCACAAAACATATATGTAAATCCTACACAGTAGTACATAAATACTATTGCATCGGTAAAATCAAAGCCAAACAGGAAGACACAAAAGCCCGTGAAATGATGGCTAAACAACAATCTTTAGTCACCCGACTTCAGAAAGACGGTTTTGTTATCCAGTACGGTTTTCTTTTGAAGACAGATCACCATTTCAAGGAAAAGGGTGTCGACATCCAGATGGCCGTTGACTTGATGCGTTCTGCCTATCGTAATGAATATGATGTAGCATTTCTTGTTAGTTCCGATTCAGACCTTCTGCCTGTTGTCAAAGAAGTTCAGGAAATCGGAAAAACAGTGGTCTACGTAGGATTTGCGCACCAATCAAGTTTTGCATTGTTGAAAAATTGTCGTGAGTCACGTCTCCTGACCAAAGCTGATTTACTTCCATTTGTCTCACAACGTTAATTTCAACCCCTATTCAATTTTCAAAGAGCTGACAAACCCACTTTTGGGCTGTACTCTGACTTTGTTTTATTTTTTTCCCTCTCTTAAGATAAGAGAGGGTCAGGGTGAGTTATGAAATATTTGTAACTCCTCCCATCCTCCTCTTAACCTAAGAGGAGGAGAAACAAAACCAAAGTGCAACCCAGGAGAATAAGTAGAACGACAAGTCGTTCAAACTTTTTCCTCCTGGGACGTCTGCACTGATAGTTCAGTAAAAACACCTTAACTAGGCGAGCTCTCCGATAATTTGGAGTCGCGGGCTCTTCTAGCCGGTGTTTTTTTCTCTGTTTCCCCGCGGAGGAAACTACAACTTGTGACCCGAGTCCGGTCACAAGAGGTTATACGGCCTAGGCCGTGGGTGCGGCGGTCGGCGCGGCGCGGCGGGCGCGCAGACTACGCACGAAGGCGGTCAATCGGCGGATGAGCCAGATGACCACCAAGATCAGGATGATAATCCCGATCCCCACCAGGCACCAGCCAACCACGGTCAGGACACCGTTGACTACGCTGCCGAGTAAACCCAACAGCGTTGCGACCAGAGCCGCGATCGGAGCCCACAGGAAGCGTACCGCGAGCGGCACCAAGGCGACCAAGCCGGGCGCGCCGTTACCTAAGACAAACTTCTTGAGGAGCCACAGGCCGCCAAACAGTAGCATGCCCGTGATCAAGAAGGGGCTTAGGCACAGGAGCAAGATCGCTAAAGCGGCCAGGATCCACCCGAGAGCGCCAACTAGCCACCCGAGGAACGACACGATGCCGTTCCACAGGTTGCCGAGGAATCCGGTAAAGCGATCCCAAGCGCTCGGGCCGGAGGGCGGGGGCACCACAGGGGGCGCCTCAACTTTGTCCACGGGCTCGGGGGGCGGGGGGACGATCACTGCCGTGGTCGGCGTCGGGCTCGGCACGGGGGTCGGTTGGACAGTGCTCGTCGGTTGCGGTGTGCCAGTCGGCGCGAGCGTTCCCATGACGGTGGGATTTACCTGAACCGTTGCCACGGGGGTTGAGCCAGCGCCTGTGCCATTCACAGCCGAACCAACCCAGATTGCCCCATTCGGGCCGTAGACCTCGAGGTGCGCCTTGATCTCTTCGATCGAAGGCCCATCGGGGGCGGCTTTCAGGAGCGTGACCTCAGCAGTCTGCGGGTTAATGTAGACCACCGGGATCTCATCTGAGGTCGGGCGACCGTTGGCATCCTGCCCGGTGCTAATCATCGCTGCGACATGCGTTTCGGGGTCCGCCGCGTAGTTCTTGACTGCGTCAAGCTCTCCGCAATAGCGAACCATATGGACGGTTTCAACCGGGTTAACAAATACCTGGTAAAACCGGTCCATTTTGCCGATAACGCCGACGTAGCGGTCATAGCCATCGTAGCCGGTTCCGGGCTTCCACGACACTTCGACGACCGCGTTGTTTTCCTCGAGTCCCACGGGGATGCGCTGGAGACCAGCCTCGAGGTTGCCAACGGGTTCCCCATCTTTGCACTCAGCTTGCGCCGAGGCGGGGGTGCTGGGCACGCCGATGAAGGCGGCCAGCAGGACGGCGATCAGGAGGATCGCCTGAAAGAAATGTTGCTTCTTTATTTTAAAACGCCTCCTAGCGTTTTAGTTGGATTCGGATGCTCCGAGGTAACTTCTCCCTGAAGTCAGTAACCGCTTTCGCAGTATGACTTTTTGAGATAAGTCTTTTCCAACAACCTCATCATTTAGAGCTAGCTGCTCCTTCGAAGCTGATTTCGCTCCGGATCGATGTGCACGATGCACTGAAGGGTTCGATCTACCCAAGGGAGTACCCAATCGGTTGTAACCCGGTTGGGCGTTCTGGCCAGACATCCGTCCAACCGAGAACAGCCGTTTTGGCTAATCCCTTACCATATTTCTGCTTTCGCAGTAACGTCGCATAGCCTGCGCCGGTTTTTTTCTTTGGGTTCTCTCCCGCACCTTACCAACTCATCCTTACGGAGGTTGGACAATTACGGTCTGTACGCTTGAGGGCGTGCAGCCGGGAAGGATGACATGCGCTATTGCGCTCTGCTTTGAGCTTTTCCAATGGCTCTCGCAGCGTTCGATGGTTACCCATCTTTCACGTTTTGTATCCTGTCCGTGATCAGACAGTCCGAATCTCGAGCCTCACTCACTTGAGCAGCCAGGATCTTCCAATTCTCTTATCTTCAGACGTAATGCTGAAGCCTGAGAGAATTTCCCGCTGAGTCAAGATCGTTTTGACCTTGATTCGATTTTCCTAAAGGGTCCCTTTACGAGGGAGGAGCTTTTTTTCTCCTTTTATTTATTTCCCTTGAGGACGTATTTGGTTGGAAATATGTTATAGTGAATTGATGGATGTCAAGCTTGAATTACATAACTATCATATTGATGTCTTAGTTGATCTTTTTACAAATTTGGCTGCTGGATTTATGGCTTCACTGCTTATTTTCCCCGGTATATTTGGTGTTGAAACAAATGATGATTTTTTAGCTCTCTTGTTAATCAATCTTCCCTCTGCTATATTATGTTTGTACACAGCGTTTAAACTCAAAAAATATAATTATGCCTAGTCTTGCTGAAGTATCGACACAAATGGGAATTGCATTTGCGTTACTTATGATAGCTTTCTTTTTGTTTTGGATCGCCTTTGTGAAAAAACCTCCAAGAAAAGATCACAGATAACTCGATATGATTTCTTTTTCCCTGAAAGTATATATTGTCTTACTACTGGCGGTGGTAAATCTATTATTAGTTTTGTATATCTTTCGAAAATCCAAAGACAAACAAAAAAATTCTCGTTGATTTCCAACCACATACGTCCCCAAGGTTTTTTCCCTTTGGAACTTAGGATATCCGCTCACTTCCGACTGAGTCGGAATTAGCGAGATGAATGCGCAAAATAGCCTCGTTTTGCCCTTTGCCTAGCCTTTTGCCTTATGCCTAGAAAAAATAGAATAGTAAGCAGTGCGCAGTTCGTAGTTGGCAGTAGAAACTACTGCTAACTGTTTACTGTTAACTGCAAACTAAATTTACTGAACTATCTTGTTAAAGTGCAAACGGTTTTTGGGTGATAAGTTGCGGGTTGTAAATTATGAGAAGAGCTATTCTTCTCCTTTTTCAACCTCAAGCTTAGACCCGAAAAATCGTCCCGAAGCAAAATCAGGACTTTCCAGGAGCAATTCCTGTTGGGTCCAATCAGTTTAACCTCGGGCCGCGCCGTCATTTTTTTATAAAAATGGCTGGCGGGGTCTGGGGTCAATACTTTAGAATTTGTTAAATGGTTATATGGTTATATTGTTGATTTTTAGCAATCTAACAATGCAGCCATTCAACCATTTTTGTTTTACCTGTTTTTCCAAACACTGGAGACCGCTTAAACAAAAGTTTTCTTTAACTCCGAAGACTCATCAAAAATAAAACTGTGGTATACTTTTTTTGATGAGTTTCACGCTGTCTCAATATCGGCTTTTAGCCAACTATTTTTCCGGTATATCTCAAGGTTTACTTTTAGCCTCTGTGATAGGACAAGTATTCATACCATCATCAGAATTAGTTATTCGTTTTTTGGTCACGATAGGATATATATTTCTTGCTTTACTTTTTCTTTACCTTGCGTTACTCTATAGTAAGAAAGGTGATCATGAATCTTGATGCTATCTTCACTGGAATAAATACTGTTTATATACTTCTTGCTTTAGTTGCGATTGGTTTTTTGCTCGCATACATTGCTTCCAACCAAGATAAACACTCTTCCAAAAAATAACTTTTATTCACTTTTCAAGGAGCGAGCTTTCTTCCCCTCTTCGTAAGAGGGGAAGAAGGGGAGTTAGATATTTTTGCTAACTCCTCCTAACCTCCTCTTAATAAGAGGAGGAACTTTAGTCATCATCCGCCTTCGCTCAAATTCGCCAGACCATCATCCCAGTACTACGCTTACCTCCTCCCGAGATCTACGTTCTCGCGTCGGAGGGGCGCGATTACAGGATTGATGGTTTCTAAACTCATCCTCGCTTTGCTCGTCTTCGTTAAGCAACCATCAAAAAACCGGCTTAGTCTTTTGGACTCTGCCGGTTTCTTTAGTTATTTAGTTTTAAGTTGTTAGTTGTATGTTTGGCCACCGGCAGGGGCACCCATTATCTTTTTGGCTTTAGCCCGCGATTTTGGCGGGAGCCCGTTTGATAAAAAGTGCGATACCCACGGTACCCAATATGGCAAAAGGAAGTAGCGGTAAATAGTCTTCCGGGCCGGCTTGGGGTAGAGTCGTCACGCCCAGGACTTGGGTTTGCACACACAAGGAGGCTGTATCATCGTCCCGGCGGTCTTCGGCAGTCACCAAGCTGCGATTTTCCAGGCCATCGCCGCTACCACAAAATAGGGTTTTGGTCGTCGGAAACGTGCCTACGACTGTAGCCTTGACTTTGACATCCCGTGACTCTCCAGCCTTGAGTTCGTCTTTAAGGAGGAAGACCAGGGTTTTGCTATCCGGATTTTTGATATCTTTGACTTTATTTAGGTCAGATTCGTCGACTTTGGGGTCTGTCAGCCGTTCAGGCAGCGTATCCGTGATCTGGACAGTGGAAAAGCTGCGGTTTGAACCGTTGTGGATGCTGAGATTGAAAATGACCACGTCTTTGGGTGAATAAGTGGCATCCCCAGAGACCAGGTTCTCCACGAATACTCCGGTTATAGGGTTGCGGACGGTTTTGTTGATCGTCAAATCAGTGGGTGGACAGGCATCAGTACCATACTGGCCGCAGGTTTGAGCCCGGGCATTCGGCACAAACAAGACAAACGCCAGTTCCAAAGCTAAAATTATCAGATATAGTAAGCTGCGCTTTTTTAGCATAAGATGCTCTTAGATATAGTTGGGGGAGTCTACTACAAAAAAAACAGTCTGTCAAGTACTACAGGATATGCCCTGAATTAATAATTGATAGTTGATAATTGAAAATTGAGGATTTACGCAACTTGTCATTGCGAGGAACGAAGTGACGAAGCAATCGTCAAACTGACGAGATTGCCGCGCCCCTTTGGGGCTCGCAATGACAGTGTAAACTGAATTCAACTGCGTAAGTCATGTTATCAACTTAAAACAGGTCAACTGGTAATCCGATAAACAATATTCAGACGACTGACAACCGAGAACCGATAACTGGGATTTTTTACAGACTCATCAGCTTGCCAAAGGCGGTTGACCCACTTGTAGCGGGTTGGGAATGGTAGTTTGGGTCAATCTTTTCCTCCACAAAATCGGCAAAAATCAGCAGGCGTTTGTAAGAGGAGCCGGGCGGCCAGCAGGTTTGTAGGATCAGACCGCGGACTCCGGCTTGGGGTTTGAGGTAACTCACGGCTCCCGCCGCGACCACTTTGGTTTCGCGGATTTTGTAGGTATAACGGTTCCCGAGATACATGACCACTACCAAATCACCCGGTTTGACGTTTTTCAGAAGGTAAAACACCGCATTTAAGTCCTTGACAAACCATTCATAGTTGGTCGAATGGGAAAACAGGTAGACGGTGCCATTTTCATTGGGATAAAAGGAAGTTGAGGCGTGGGCGACGCCTTTTTCCAAAGCTTCCATATAGCCCACCGGCTTGGCGGGATTGACTCCGGGGATGACTGAAGCATTTATCCCGATTTTGGGTATCACCAGGCCAAAATCCATATTTACTGGCACAATCGGCTGTCCTGTCGGAGACATCAGCGGATCTACTGGTTCTTGAAGACCGCGTTGAATTTCCGCCGATGCGATCAAGGTTCGGGTTTTGATTCTGACTAGGTTCGTCCAGGAAGTCGCCACTTGGTAGGAAAAATAGCGCAAATCCAAGCCCAAAAACGGCCAAATAGCTGCAAGTAGTCCACCTAGGGCAAATAAAGACAGAACCAATCCCACTTTGCGTTGGAGGGGTAAACCGTGGATTGTTTCATCTGCGCGATAGAGGATAAGCGTACCTGAGTCGTCTTGGGGCACGAGTTGGTCCGCCTTTTTTTGAATGTATTGTTGCAGAATCTGCTCAGAATTTAACATATAAGGTTGTGTAGTATATGCTATAAGGCTTCATATTGCAAGCTGAAGTAGCATAACCAATTGCAAGTAAGGCTTTGTTTATAGAATATAAAAAAGAAGTTAAGTAGCCTTGATGGTTAGGTTAAAATCGTTGGTGGATCAAGATATAGAAGTTTGAGGAACTGTGGCTTCAACCGTGTCCCAATCCCGGAGATTTATCGCCCGTAAAAGCCTTTCAACAGCCAAAATTTGGACTAAATAGTCAGCACCGGTCAATTTTTGTTGGTGCTCTAGGAATCTGCGTTCGGTTTCATAATGGTGAATAAGAGCTTCGAGTTTAATATGGTTGAGCCGATCATTCATGATTTGATTGAAATTTTTTATTTTCTGGCCCAGGAATTCTGCTACACGCTGTAAATCTATCGCGTGAATATTTTGCGTCATTTTTTCAAGTTGCAATAAATCCGGTTGAGGGAGTAGTTGGGGCAAGTCAAGATTGAGAAAATGCAAAAACGCCAGCCGCCACAATTTCTCTAAGCGGACTTTCTTTTCCGTTTCAGTCAAATGGTCAAGCTTCACGAGCTTCAAGAAATCCAGGTCGGAGAGAGTTTTTTGTCTACCTTGGTTTGAGATATTGGCAGATTTGGCAGGGTCGAGCATAGTATTTTTAGCATAGTCATCTTTGGTCCTTACCGTCAACCTGATCAAACTGCATGAATCTATATAGAAATACATTACCAAAGTAGAGTTAGACTAAGACTTTTAACAATGATTAATTGATTGCTATGATCAATTTTGTTATGATTAACGTCAACAACTTTCTATGTACTCTTTTCACCGCCATACTTTAAAAAACAAATTGGAGCTTTTGACTATCCCCATGCCGCAGGTGGAAAGTGCTACAGTCATGGTGATGGTGGGGGCTGGTAGCAGATACGAAAGTAAAAAGATCAATGGTCTAGCGCATTTCCTCGAACACATGGCCTTTAAAGGCAGTAAAAAACGGCCGTCGAGCCTGCTTATCTCCTCAACGATTGATGCCATAGGTGGCGAATTCAACGCTTTTACCGGCAAAGACCACACCGGTTTTTATGTCAAAGCCAGGAGCGAACATATTCCTCTGGTAGTTGATGTTTTATCCGATATGATTTTAAACCCGTTACTCAAAGAAGAAGAGATTGAGCGGGAAAAAGGCGTGATCATTGAGGAAATCCATATGTATGAAGATACGCCGATGCGGCATATCGGTGACGTGTATGAAGGGTTGTTGTACGGCGATACGCCTTTGGGTTGGGATACGGCAGGTAAGCCCGAAATCATCCGGGCAATTGCCCGCAAGGACTTTGTGACTTACATGGATGGGCTGTATCGACCGAACAATGCAGTGATGGTGATCGCAGGACAAGTCGGCAGTTCGCAGTCGGCAGTTCGTAGTTTGATTGATAAATCGCTTCAGGGATGGAAAAAAGACAAGCTTTGGCAGTGGAAGAAGCAGAGTGATAAACAAGACCAGCCGCAAGTCAAAGTCAAATACAAAAATACCGAGCAGGCACATTTGGCTTTGGGAGTCAGAGCTTATAACCTCTCCGATCCGCGCCGGTTTGCTTTGTCCGTCTTGACTACTATCATGGGTGGAGGGATGTCCTCGCGACTATTTATCGAGGTCAGAGAGCGCCGGGGTTTGGCCTACTATGTCCATGCAAATGCCGAACAATATCTGGATGTGGGTAATTTCGTGACCCAGGCCGGAGTCGATGTGGCGCGGATTGATGAGGCGATCCGGGTGATACTAGATCAGTATTGGGGGATCGCAAACGGCAATTATCTGATATCTAGTGAAGAGCTGACCAAGGCCAAAGAGTATCTTAAGGGCCGGTTGACGCTCGAGCTAGAAGATAGCCGCTCGGTGGCCGGTTTTTATGCCACACAAGAGATTTTGAAGCGCCAAATCCTCACTCCAGATGAAGTGATTGCCAAAACGGAGGCCGTAACCAAAGACGAAGTCGTAGCTGTGGCGCGGGAGATTTTTGTCGAGAAACACTTGAATTTAGCTGTGATCGGGCCGTATAAGGAAGAGGTAAGGTTTAGGAAGCTTTTGGAGAGCGTCTAGGGTATAGGGTCTAGCGTCTAGTGTTTGGTGTTTAGAAACTAAGATATTATTCATCACTATACGCTAAACCCTGGACGCTAGACGCTATAAAAATTATGGAACAGACAGTGGTGTTAATAAAACCTGATGGGATGAAGCAAAAATTGGTGGGTAAAATCATTGACCGGTTTGAGGCTGCGGGACTGGAATTGGTAGGACTCAAGCTCATGAGATTGGATCAACATTTATTAAATGTGTGGTACGCTCATCACAAGGACAAGCCCTTTTTTCCGGAACTATCAAAGTTTATGCTTGAGTGTCCGGTGGTCGCAATGGTTTTGCAGGGCGAAAATGCTGTTAGTCGCGTGCGCGAACTCATTGGTCCGACAGACAGTACCAAAGCGCCAAAAGGCACGATCCGCGGCGATTGGGGTGAAAGCGTGCAAAAAAACTTAGTCCATGCTTCAGATGCCCCCGAACGAGCAGAATTTGAGATCGGGTTGCTTTTTAAAAAAGACGAAGTGGTTGGATAAATATTTCTTCCTACTTTCTTAATTATTCTAAACAGTAAGAGATACTTTCTTGCTTGTCCAAGAAAGTATCCAAAGAAATACAGCCAGTGAAGGTTTTCTAGTGTTTCTAACTTCGGGTAATCAGGGGGAGCCCTCGTCCGACCAGTTGGCGGACGTTTCCCCACTTTTACCACTCAGTAAGAAACACACGAAAACACTTCAAAGGCAAAATGGACAAATAAATTACGCAAAAACTTCAATGATAAGTAAGTTGTAATGTCTTTACGCTGTAAATAATATGGGTGAAGATTTTGGATATTTCGATCCTACAGAAAATTTACGACCTAAACAAACGACTATATTGGAAGTGGGTCCGCGCCAACTTCCATCTGTTGATTTCTTTAGGCAATTTCCCAGCGCCAAAGTGGTGTTTGTAAGCCTTGAACCGGCCGAGTTTGATTATCAAACCAGAGTGCCCGGCTCTAATTATGTTCAGGCTAATGCTTTGGATTTCCTAACTTCCAATGATCCGGCTATTCCATCCGACGGGTTTGATTTTATACTGGTATGTAACACATTGGGTCCGTCAGGAGAAGAGTTGATTGCGAGAAATTTAAGTAAGTTTGTGCCACTTGCTTATTCCAGGTTAAAGCCGGGTGGAGAGTTGATTTTTGAAGAAACATACGGTCACGTAAAACCCAAAGAAGGAGGGTATATAACAAGAATCATCGACCGTTTAGGTTTTAATGCGCAGTTTCTGACCAACCCAAAATATACTTTAAGAAAAGGTAATTGGGGGGAGGGTTGTTTTCAAATAGTGGTGACTAAATGAGTTTTAAGTCTTTGAAAATCGGCAGCACCACTTCAAACGGTAACCCAATCACATTGGTGTAACTTCCGTCGATTTTGGTGATCCAGTTCCAAGGTGTTTCATTGAGGGCGTAAGCAGCAGCGAACTTCCGGAAATTATATCGGGAAGTATATCTTTCTATTTCAGACTCAGTCATTTGGCGACATGTGACACGGGTGGTTGAGATGTTTTCCCAGCGATTTATTTCTACAAACTTGTCATCCTCGCGAAAGCGAGGATCTTTTTTTGTAAGATTCCCGGTCAAGCCGGGAATGACAGATGAAAGATGGATTATCGTCGTCCCGGTCACAAAGTCGTGAGTCTGGCCATTTAGAGCCTGTACAATTGTCTTAGCATGTCGTTTATCGCGCGCTTTGCCAAATGTCTTATTACCAAGAATAGCCATGGAGTCAGCAGCGATGATTAAAAAGCGTTTAGCGTCTAGCGTATAGCGTCTAGTATTTTTTTCTATTGGATAATTGGTATTTATTTGAGAATTGGATAATTGGATAATTTTGGTCGCTACATCTTCCGCTTTGGCCCGGGCGCGGAGTGCCAGCATTTTATACGGATCTTTGGTTACAATTTTGTCTTCATCAACGGCGCTGACTTGAATTGAAAACGGTACTCCCAGTTTTTGCAAAAGAGTTTTGCGGCCGATTGAGGCCGAGGCGAGAATGATATGTGGTTTCATAAAAAAGTATCCCTGAGAGGAGTCGAACCTCTATCTCTCCCTTAGGACGGGATTGCTCTATCCATTGAGCTACAGGGACTAAAACATTCTCCAATTATTTTACCACCAAAGATGATAAAATACTTTATACGGGATGTAGTTCAGTTGGTAGAACGCACGGTTCGGGACCGTGAGGTCGAGAGTTCAAGTCTCTCCATCCCGACCAAAAGAGATAAGTGTTAGCTAAAGTTCCTTAGGAGTTCCTTCTGGAGGAAAATATTGTTGCCGGCTTTTTAACTCCATTAGTATTTTTTCAGGCGTAGTGTTACAAATAGCGTCGATTTCGCAACCTCTCGGGCAACCCAGAAAGGTTCCTCCACCAGCGGTCATGCAACACATATGTCGTATATCACCTGCGCGTCTTTTGACTTCATTTGCCCCAAACTCATCGGGTACAACTGGAAGGTCGACTAATCCTTGAATTTGTCCACGCCTGCCTTTCGCTCTTTTACAATAGGCAGTAAGTATAACCACCTTGCGTTCTGCATTCATAGTGAATTATCCCATTTTAGCAATTTTAGTAGAACTTGCCCGTTATGGCAAAAGCGTAAACTTTATTTATGGATACGAAACGTTACTAATGGGGTTTTTACGGTTGGAGGTGAGTTTGGAAAAATATCCTGACTATGTTTAACTTCTCAGTATTATTAAAATATTTAGGATCACCAACTGTTTGACAAAAAAGCCTTCCATCTTCGGTAATAATTTGATTAGGACGGGGAACTGCAATCAAAAGATGCTCGGGAAGAGTTACTGCGGATCCCCTTTTGAGATCTTGTGCACTCACAATTTCTACTCCCTCAATACCTCTATTAGGATCAATCCTGGCGATCAAACTTAGTTGGTTTAGTCCGATAGTTAATTTGGTAGTATCGGGAGGTATGATGGCCCGTGTATGGTAGGGAGTCACTTGATCCCAGCCAGAAGAATCCGCCGACCCTTCGATGATAATACCACTGGGTATATCGATTACCTCTGGTGTTGAAACAGCTCTTGATTCTGGACCCCTACCTTGCCCAAAAATTATAGAAAATAGTGACATGTTGGGATTATATCAAATCAGGACAATCTTTTCAAACCAACGGATTACCGCAAGTTCACCGTATACAGATTGGGTAGGAGAGACACGCCGGGGTTAAGGTTGGTCATGACGATGATCCGGCTGCCGTTGGGCCAGGGAACGATAAAACCATCCACAAAAGGGCCGGCGTAGACCGTCACCCAATTGGTCCGGTCATATTCCATAATGTCGATTTTGCCGGGTAATGTGAGTACCAGATGGCGGTTGGTGGGAAACCAGTGAATATTAAATTTAGAATTTAGAGTTGATGATTGATAATCATTAGAAGATACCAAAGAGCCGGCATTTGTAAGATTTTTAGGACTTGGTGATGGTGATGGAGATGGAGATGGAGATGTTGGGGGAAGCTCGGTTTTATCCAAAACAAAGTAGTTGCGGTCTTCGCGGGAGTCATAGACATACAGTTTCCCCGGTTCGATAGTGCGGGTTTCTTCAGTCGGGTTGGTGCCGATGAGAGGCGGGGTGATGATCTGGGGTAGTGTAGCACTGCTTGTTGCCTCATATAAAACTTTAGTTTCGTCCGGGCTAAAAGCGATGATTTTAGCTGAAGCCGTAGCTACATCAATAAAGCCTTGTTTAAAAGCCACTAGTTTTTGTTTCTCTTTGGTGATTTTTTCTTCTTCCCAGTCTGAAAGTAAAGTCGGATAAGTGCTAGTCACGTCCTGAAAATCACTCGGGCGATTGATTTGATAAAGACGAACTGTTTTGCCGAAGTCAACCAAAATCTGGCTGGAGTCGGGTGACCAGGTGAGCTTGATTTGGGAAAAATTAAACGCCGGATCGGATATGCCGACTTGTTTGGGATCACGGTTGAGACCCAAAGGACGTTCCACCAACTCGTATACCCACAACCCGGCTTTTTTGCTGCTTAAGCCAGTATTGTGTTCAAGCGGGATAGTGTAGGCGATGCGGGTGCCGTCGGGAGACAAAACCGGATTTTCAATGCCGGTATTGGTGAGTGGCGAAAGGCTGGGGCTGGTGGGGAAGAGAAAAGCTTCGGTTTTGGCTACCACCTCGCCCTGGACGCGCAATTTCTTTTCCCAAGCGATATAGCCATCTTTGGCGATCTTGACCGTATACCAGCCGGGATCGATGTTCAGCGTATTGTTGGTAGCAGTTTTTAATATCCCGTTGACAAACACCTCGGACCCGACCGGATCAGAAGTGGCTGAAAGTAGACCCGTCGGCTTGAGCTTGTTTTGTTTAAAATCGATCCGGTAACCCCGGCCGTACAAAATCACGGCAATGGTCGCTACCACAATAAAAATGATGGGTAAAGGTGAGGGAAACTGACGAAGTCTAGCTCTTAAGCGCCGCATACGAGTTAATTATAACATTAAAACGGGAATAAGAGTTCTGTCTCCAAAACTTGCTCGCCTTTGAAGTGTTTTGCAAAGTTTCTAAATTATTTGTTCTTCATTTCTTGCTCGTCCAAGAAATGAAGCAAAGAAAGACGGCCCATGAGGGTTTTTTGAAATTTCTAACTTCGTTCGCACTGAAAATTGCAAAAAAATGCAATTTACATCAGCTGCTCACTCAGTAAGAAATTTTACAAAAAACGCCTCAACGGCAGTTAAGCTAAGGAAATCTACGCAAACGCTTCAAGGATTTGTAAATAAGGATTTCGGAAAGTAAACCAAATACTTATTGACTTATAAAATTGTGAGATTGAAAGTAGATTAGCTTCAGTTATTTGACCATCAGGGTTTGGGATGGGAGCCAGCTAGTAGTCCCGTCTGTGCCGATAGCCTGGACTCGAGCAGTATATGATTGGCAGGTATTCAGACTGTTGATAGTTAGTCCGCTAGCTTTGCTAGTCAGATTTCTGACGGCATGTTGATAAACTCCGTTGGCCGAGGTGCCATAATAGATGTGAAATTTGGTCACATTCATATTGGACGGTGCGGTCCAGGAAAGGCTAGCTTTGCCATTCATGTTACAGCCCATCATAGATGGATTAGTAGTACCGAGCACTCTGGTCTGTGGCGTGCGATAAGCTACAGGTGGCGTAGGCAAGCCGCCAACTCTACCTCGGTTATAAGCTGTGGGTGAGGGGATTTGCGTCCGTAATTTGGGATTGACTACGGTTTTGCCCAGTACACTTTTTACCGGATTCATAAGCACCTGTTGCGGCAACCATACTGATTTGCCGGCATAATCTATGAGTTGGACTTGCACAAAGTATTTTTGGCAGCTGACTAAACTGCCGATCGTGAGCGTCCTGGCGTTGGGTTGTAAATTTCTTACCGCATGGTCATATACGCCGTTTTGGGTACCATAATATACATGTTGCTTGCTTGTATTTGTACCCGAAGGAATGGTCCAGGTGACAGTAGCACTTCCAGTTTGGGCACAAGAAGCGGTTTGGGCTTGGGCGTCTTTTTTGCCAAAGGTCAAGCCTGACATGAGGATGAGGACAAAAACTGTTATTTTTACGATAGAGTGAATATGTCTCATGGACAGGCCCCTTTTTTACTTTTGAGTAATATTTGTACTGTTTTTATAATTGAGAACTATATTTAGATTAGGGTATGCAGAAAATACTTGTCAAGTCCACAAACAATATAAAAAAGCCAATCAATCTATAACAAAGGAGACCAATATTGAAAGCAGGTTTATTAAAATCATAAGCATGGTAGAATGATTACTGAATTATCCAATAATCAAATTCTCAAATTATCCAATTTCAAATTGATTTGTATATATTGGATAATTGGTATTTATTGGATAATTGGATAATTTTCTATGTTTTCTAAACGTCTCGGTATCGATTTAGGCACTGCCAACTCTCTAGTTTATTTGGCCGGTGAGGGAGTGGTACTTAACGAGCCCACGGTGGTAGCAGTGTCCCTGGACGATAACCATATTGTAGCCGTGGGAAATGAGGCACGGGAGATGTTGGGCCGGACTCCGGGTAATATCATGGCCACGCGTCCCTTACGGGAGGGCGTGATTGCAGACTATGTGGTGACGGAAGCGATGCTTCGCTATTTTATCCAAAAAGTGGCCGGCCGGTCCCTATTTTTCAAGCCAGAAGTGATGATTTGCGTGCCGGCAGGAGTGACCCAAGTCGAACGTCGGGCAGTTTTGGATGCGACTCTGGCTGCCGGAGCCAAGATCGCGTATTTGATTGAAGAACCATTGGCTGCGGCAATTGGAGCCAAAATCCCGATTGCCCAAGCCTCGGGGCAGATGATTGTGGATATCGGCGGCGGTTCAACTGAAGCAGCGGTGATTTCTTTGGGCGGAATAGTCGTCAACAAATCCGCCCGAGTGGCCGGAACCAAAATTGATGAAGCCATCGCCCAATATATCAAACGTAAATACAACCTGATCATTGGCGAGCGGATGGCCGAGGATGTCAAAATCCAAATTGGTTCGGCGATACCCATCGCCCGTGAAACCAAAATGGAAGTCCGGGGCCGGGATGCAGCCTCAGGTTTGCCGCGGATGATTGAAGTCACTCAAAAAGAAATCACCGAAGCCATCACACCGGTACTTATGCATATTATAAATGCGGTTAAAGAAGTGCTGGAACAAACTCCGCCGGAACTGGGAGCTGACATCATCGATAAAGGGATCGTGCTGGCCGGCGGCACATCATTACTCAAAAATTTTGCGAGTCTTATGACCAGACTGACCGGCGTACCGTGTCATGTAGCAGAGGAGCCGCTTTTATGCGTAGTTCGTGGCACCGGGGTGGCACTTGAGAATATCGGATTGTATAAAAGATCAATATCAGGGAGATAATTATCCAATTCTCAAATAAATACCAATTATCCAATCATCAAATAAAAAGAATTATGCATTGGATAATTTGACAATTTGATAATTGGATTATTGGATAATTATAGTGATGCTTTCACATACTACTATCCTTGGAATTAAAATAATAACGAACGCTAAACCTGATCTACTGGCTTTTATTGTCAATTACTTAAAATCTCAAAAAGCATCAAAACATCTCAAAATACATACTCCAAATCCGGAACAAATTGTTTACGCATATGAACATCCCGAGTTTAAAGAAGTATTAAATTCAGGAGATATCAATCTTCCTGATGGGGTAGGGATTGAGTGGGCGAGTAAGTTAGTCGGCAGTCGGCAGTTTCGGCCAAAGGCCGATCCGCCTTTGGCGGACGCAGTTTCCAGTAAAAGACTACTGCCTGCTGCCAACCGCCCACTGCAAACTATTTCCCGTATTCCCGGAGTTGAATTTATGGAAGACCTGGTTAAATTGGCTGCTCAAAATAGTTGGCCGATTGGATTTATTGGTGGAAGAAACGGAGTGGCTAAGTTGGCTTTTGAAAAATTGCAACAGAAATATCCAGGGCTTACGGGTTGGGCAGAAGAACCGGGAGAACTTTCATTAAGTGACTTAAGTAACCTAGGTTACTTAGAGGAAAAAATTAGGTTAACCAATACCCGTCTTGTCTTTGTCGGCTTAGGGGCGCCAAAACAAGAGTACTTTATCGCGAAGCTTAGTTTGCAGTTTGCAGTTTGCAGTTCGCAGTTGGAAGAAAAAGAAACTGCTGCCCACTGCCCACTGCCCACTGCCCACTCCGCGGTTTTCATGTCCGTCGGTGGAGCTTTTGATATTCTTTCAGATAAGATTAAACGAGCTCCACTATTGATTCGTACATTGGGTTTCGAGTGGTTGTGGAGGTTAATACTCGAACCAAAACGGTTTGGCCGCCAGTTGCAGCTCATAAAATTTATTGTTTTGACGATCCGAAGCCGTTTTGTGGTAAAATAAACTCTGTTATCTGTTTTCAGTTCTCGGTTATCAGATCTGTGTCTGTCAGTTATCAGTTAGTCAGATTAAAACCGAAGAACAGATAACAGATAAACCTGAATCAGAAAACTGAAAACAGAGAACCGCTAACTGAGAAATTATATGCTGACTCAACCCTTAAAAATCTTGTTTGTGGCTGCTGAAGTCGCTCCGTTTGCTTCCGTAGGTGGCTTATCCCAAGTCATGTATTTTTTACCCAAAGCTTTAAAAAAACTGGGACATGAGGTAGCGGTTTTTATGCCCAAATACGGCACGATTGATGAAAATAAATTTAAAATCAAGCCCTTTATCAATAAACTCATTATTCCTACCGGTGAAACCCAGGGCTTAACCAAAATCATCTGCAACGTCAAAGTCAGGCAGGGAAACAAGTTTGAACCGACAATTTATTTTCTGGAAAATACCGAATACTATGAAAAACGCGCCAACGTCTATAGTTATAGCGATGATCCGACGCGATTTGCGCTTCTATCACGGGGAGCGATCGAATTTTTGCGCCAAAGCCAGTGGCAACCGGATATCATTCATGCCAATGATTGGCATACCGGTTATTTAGCCAATTATCTACGGACAACTTATGTGGATGAGAAAAAACTTAAAGCGATCGCACTTTTATTTACGATCCACAATTTAGCTTTGCAGGGAGTGGTGGATTTCCGCTATATGTCACCTCTGGATTTTGATGACGGTAAGGGTGAGCTGGTACCGCTGCTATCTGAAAAACTACGTAAACACAATGCCCTTAAAAGAGGTATTATCTATGCCGATGTAGTAAATACTGTATCAGAGCGTTACTCGCGGGAGATATTGACTTCCGAATACGGACAGGGGTTGGATCAACTTCTAAAAGAAGTCCGGGCCAAGGTGTACGGAGTTTTAAATGGTCTTGATTATGATGACTTCAATCCGGCTACTGATAAATTGATCAAAAAAAATTTCACGCTCAAAACTCTGCCTCAACGTGTAACCAACAAAATCGATCTGCAAAAAGAATTTAATTTACCCATTGACCCGGAGATCCCGATTTTAGCCATGTCCTGCCGTTTGAGCGAACAAAAGGGTTTGGATTTGGTAGTCAAAACCTTGCCGTTTTTATTGAAAGAGCGGCCGTTGCAATTTATTCTTCTGGGGATTGGCGAAAACAAGTACCGCGAGTTTTTCACCAAATTGGAAACTGAATTTCCCGAGCAGGTGGGGACGCATCTTATGGCCAACTGGCAACTTCCCCGGAAAATTTTTGCCGGAGCCGATATCCTCCTTATGCCTTCAAAATTTGAACCCGGTGGCATCGTGATCATTGAAGGGATGCGTTATGGTGCAGTGCCGATCGTGCGGGCTACCGGCGGTTTAGCCGATGTAGTCACAGATTTTGAGATGGAAAAAAATATCGGTAACGGGTTTGTATTTAAAGAATACTCGGAACTGGCGTTTTTTGGCGCGGTGATGCGGGCTTTGGAAATATACCGCTGCAGCAACATCTGGAAAGGGATAGTTAGACGGGCAATGGCTGCGGACCTTTCCTGGATGACTTCAGCAAAAAAATACATCGACCTGTATAATAGAGCTATTGCTTATCGGAAAGAGACGCTTTCGGAAAACCCGTCAGAAGCGTTTCGGAGATAACGTTACCTAAGTAACCTAGGTGACTTAGGTAACTTATTTTTTAGTAAATATGAAGATCATGTTTCTTTATATGTTTCCGCTTTGGGGAAATGGTAGCGGAGCCTGGCTTAGGGCTCTGGCTGCTGAACTAGTCAAACACGGCCATGAGGTGGCGATCCTAGCGCCGGAACGGAGGCGCTTGCCCGGAGTCAAACATTACATCGTCAAACCTCCGCAAATGGGAGTCTTTGTGGGTAACCCGGAACTTGCCGGAGCTAAAAAATACCAAGACATGAATGGAGTAGAGCTGGCAAAAATATACACGTCTTACATTGATGCTACTTTGCCTGCTGTCAAGGAATTCCAGCCGGAGATCGTACATGCGTTTCATACCGTGTTTTTACCTCCTGTGGCTCGGCTGATCAAAATTTTTTACGGAATCAAATTTATCATTATGACTCATGGAAGCGATTTGCATTATTTGGAAAGGGATCGAAGATTTATTGGTCTTATCAAAGACGCGGTGCGCGTGTCGGCTCTGGTTACAGCCAACAGTAATTTTACCAGACGCTGGTTTCTCAAAATGTTTGGGACTGAATGGAGCCGTAAAATCCGGACTATTCCCGGCGGCGTGTATATCGAGGAATATCAGGGAAATCAGGAAATGCGGGCCAAAATCGACCAGAAATTTGGGCTTAAGGGCAAGAAAGTGGTGTTATTTACCGGCCGTCTGACAGTACATAAAGGAGTGGAGTATCTCATCAAAGCCGCACGCCAAATCAACGGCGAAGTCTTGATCTTGGGCGATGGACCGGAGCGGCCGTATCTTGAGTCTTTGATCAAACAATATAACCTCACCAATACGCGGATATTGGGTTATATGAGTCCCAAACAACAGGTGAATTTCAGAGAATTTTATTCGCGGGCCGATGTATATGTGGCGCCATCGACTTGGAATGAGCCTTTGGGACTCGTTATTTTAGAAGCCATGGCAGCTAAAACACCGGTGATAGCTTCACGCTCAGGCGGGATCACATCGCTCGTTAAAGATGGTTACAATGGTTATTTAGTCAGAGCCAGGAATGCTCAGGAGATAGCGGAAAAGGTCAATACATTACTCGCAAATGATGAGTTACGCCGGAAAATGGGTGAGCGGTCATATCAGGTTGTCTCTCAAAAATATACTTGGGAAAAACTCGCCGAGCGGTTTGAGCGGATTTATGATAAATATGCTTATACCAGTAAAGAGTATTTGCGGTTGGTGAAAACAGCACCAAACCACAATCATAAAAAATAAAAAAATTAGTCAAAACACATCAAGAGCGTTGAGTTTAGGTTCGCAGAGAAAATTTTCTTGTTCCGCATGCTCGTAGGGAAGGAACTCTAGTTGTTATTCAATGACTAGTCCCTCCTCGGATGCGAACTGCGAAAATTTTCTCTAGCTCACCTAACTTTTAGAACGGTTTAATATATGATTACTGCCTCTATTGTCGTACCGACGTTTAAACGGGTTGAGCAAACTCTCTCGACTTTGGATTTATTGTTGGCCGCAAAAGGCGGGGGAAGTGAATTTGAACTCGAAGTGATTGTGGCTGACAGTTCCCCGGATGATGAGTTGAGACAGCAAATTAGGACAAAATTTGGCGAGCGGGTGGTTTATACCCGGCCTCATCTTCCCGGCATCGCCGCGAACAAAAATCAAGGCGCCAAAATAGCCACTTCCCATCTTCTCATTTTTTGCGATTCTGATATCGAAATAGAACCGGATACCATCAGCCAGACGCTCATTGCTTTGCGCCAAAATCCAACTACTGCCGGTCTAGGCGGTCAAGTGATTTGGAAAGGTGGCGAGAGAAACGGCGAACTTGACCGACCACGCCCAGAGGATCGGCAGCTCAAAATAGATAATGCGATTTATGTCGAAGCCATTTATTCACGCTATTTTGCTACTTACAAACCAGTGTTTGAAGCAGTCGGTGGCTACGATGAGGTGGCTTTTAACATGCGCGGTGAGGGATCTGATCTGTCTACTCGTTACTGGCGGGCCGGTTTTCCGCTCGTCTACGCTCCGGAAATCAAAGTGCACCATGTAGCCGATGTGCCGGATGCGATAGCGGTGAGAGTAACTCACAGTGAGTGGGGGATAGCCAAAGACTTATTACTTTTAGCTTATAAATACGCTATGCTTGAAGGTGATTACCCCAATTTTATGGCTACGGTCAAAGCCAATTTTGCGTCCTTACCTGATGGATATTACCAAATGCTTATGGGTATTGGTAAACATTTGGATTTTATCACCAAAATCAAACCAACGCTTGATGCCGAGAGGTTTAAGCCACCGACTTACGATTTTAAATTTTTGGAAGTATTCACCGATCAAAAATTATTTACAAGTTGTTTATCTAGCGCTCGTGCGAGGCTTGCGTCAATTTACACCAAAGCTTGGAAATGAAACTTAAAATTGCCCAATTGGTTTTGCCGTGGATTTCCCTGCCGCCCCCAGGTTATGCCGGCACTGAACGGGTGGTATACAACCTGACCCAAGGATTGGTCAAACACGGACACGAAGTGACGCTTTTTAGTGTGGGGGAGTCACGGACCTCGGCTACGCTCGAGGCGATATTACCCAAAGCCTTGAGCTTACAAAATGATGTGATGGGGATGCTAAAAACTTCGTTTTACCCTTTGCTTCACGTGGCTCACTGTTTTGAAATGGCCGACCGATTTGATCTCATCCACTCGCACGCACAATTTCTGGGTCTGCCTTTTGCGTCAATCGTCAAAACCCCCAGTGTCCATACTTTCCATCGGGTGTACGAATTTAAGACCCAAGATGAAACTGATTTAGTCAAAAGATACGGCCATCTCAATTTCACTTCCATAAGTCAAGCTCAAAGAGTCCCGGGCATCAACTTCATTGATACAGTTTACAATGGTACAGATATAGATAGATATATTCCAGGAAAGGAAATTCGCCAGGATCATCTGTTTTGGGCCGGGAGGCTGATTGCCAAAAAAGGCCCGGAGGAAGCTATTGCCGTAGCCAAGGCGCTAAATATGCCTTTAGTCATGGCGGCGGAGATCACAGAACCCGAGTATTATGAAAGTCAAATCAAACCTCATGTTGACGGCAAATTTATTCAGCTGATTTTGGAAATTTCCCAATCAGAGATCATCAAAATGTATCAAAATGCTCTGATCACCTTGGTGCCGATCAAATGGAATGAGCCATTTGGCTTGGTGCCGGTCGAATCCATGGCCTGTGGGACGCCGGTAGTGGCTTTTGCTAATGGCGGAGTCAGAGAAACCATATTTGATGGTAAAACCGGCTATCTGGTGCCGGAAAGCGAGGGAGTAGCCGGGTTGGTAGCCAAAACGCGCGCGATTTTAAACCTCACCAAGACGGATTATGCCCTGATGAGTCAGGCGTGTCGCGAACACGTGGTCGCCCATTTTAGTATTGAGGCGATGGTGAATGGATATGAAAAGGTGTATCAAAAACTCCTAGGCCGCATCCGTTAGTAACATGATCTGTATTATATTGAAGGATGCGGCACAAAGGGCCGTAGTCGTCCCGATTAAATCGGGACGAACGAGCCCATAGAATAATTTTATGCGTATTGGCCTGCTTTTTCCTTCAGTCTACGGTTCACCGGCATTGTATGGCAAAAAGATGTTTGCTCCGCGCGAGCTTTTAAGCTTTTTAGCAGATGGATTGGTCAAGCGCCAACATGAGGTATTTGTCTTTTCCACACAAGATTTTCCGACAACTGCCCAAATCATTTCCACGCCGGTTCATTCTATAGCAAATCCGTTGCCTTACTCAAAATTCCGCGGTTTACCCCAGGTTGAACAGGTTTTACTTGAAAGTGAGTTCGCCAAACGCAATTTTGAACTGAACACGATTCTTAACGCCTTTAAATACGCCCGGGAGCAAAAGTTGGACATCTTGCACGTTTATCATGATTCCAGCCTGTTTTTAAGCCATTATTTTCAAGAACTCGTCAACGTCCCGGTGGTCTATTCACTTCACGATCCGCTGCCGCCTCCACATACCTTTGAGTATCAGGAGCTTGAGCGCTTCAGTCAACACCACTATATTGCCATCAGCCAGTCACAAAAAGTGTCCCTGTTGACGCTCAATTTTGCCGGCACGGTCTATCACGGTATGCCACTTAATGAGTTTTCTTACCAGAAGGCAGCAGCTGATTATTTGTTATTTATGGGCCGGTTGATTCCGGAGAAGGGATTGGATCAGGCAATTGCGGCATGTCTCGGGCTTAATATGCGCCTTGAGATCGGGACGCAGTTTCCGGACCGGGAACATGAATCGGATTATTTTAAAGGAAAAATCAAGCCATATCTGACTAACCCGCTGATTGGAGAGCCGGGAGTGGTGGATGGGGAGAATAAACAGCGGTTGTACCAGGGCGCAAAAGCCCTGCTTTTTCCGATATCGTGGGAGGAGCCGTTTGGTCTAGTGATGGTTGAAGCCATGGCTTGCGGTACACCGGTGATTGCGTATAATCGGGGTTCGGTACCGGAAATAGTCAAAGATGGAGTGACCGGATTTATAGTCGAGCCCGCGGAGTCAGATACGACGTATAAGACTTATAAGGCGTATACGTCGTATACGATCAAAAAACGCGGAATCCCAGGGCTTGTCGAGGCCATCAAGCGGATTGGGGAGATTGACCGGCAAGCCTGCCGCCGACATGTGGAAGAAAATTTTAGCGTTGAGAAGATGACGCTAGGGTATGAAGAAGTCTATAAAGACATGATCCAAAAATCAAAGTGAAGAATTACGGTAACTTCTCTCCGTCAGCCGACGGATCGAAGAATAAATATGTATTTCGAACGGAGTGAGAAATTTCCTTAATTTTCCATTTTGATTTTTGCATTTTGCATTTTTTACTATGTTAGTAGTTCACATTGCTTTTGAATGTGCGCCTATCTATAAAACCGGGGGACTAGGAGATGTAGTTGGGTCCTTGCCGATTGCTCTATCCAAATTGGGAGTGGAAGTGGCGGTGGTCATACCCGGATACGGCTTTATCAAGCGCAAAAAATATCTGCCTGGGACACAGATTCCGGTGTTTTACGCCGAAAGTCAGTGGTTTACTAAGCCCAACACCAGGCACGACCCCAAGATCCAAGCTGTCAAATATGCCCATTTTGCTATCGCTTCCCTGGATGAACTGAAGCGCCGCGATATCCGGCCGGATATTTTGCACTGTCATGATTGGCATGCGGGTCTTATTCCCTGGTTACTCAAGGCTCAACCCGACGCGTTTTTTGCCCGAACCAAAACTATCCTGACGATTCACAATATTGCTTATCAGGGCAACTTCCCGCTTGCCTTTTTAAAACGAGCGGAAACGCAAAACATTTATGAGTTACTGGCCAAACAGCATAAACGGATTTCATTTCTCAAAGAAGGGATAAGAGCAGCGGATTTTATCTCGACTGTCTCACCCCATCATGCGACTGAAATCAGGCGGGGGAAAGTGGGGTTTGGATTAAGTCAGGTGGTGCGCGGGAAACGCGGTAAATTTGTGGGGATCATAAATGGTATTGATTACCGCGTCTGGAATCCGCGGACTGACCGGTTGATTAGGCGCCGCTTCGGCCGGACTACGCTGACCGCGGGTAAAAGTGAAAACAAAACATTTTTGCAAAAACAATTGGGTCTGACTGTCAGTCCCGAGATCCCGCTATTTGGTTTTGTGGCGCGACTTAGCTCGCAAAAAGGGATTGATGTCTTGTTGCCGCTTTTGCAAAATGTGCCCAAACGCCGGATCCAGATCGTGATTTTGGGCGCCGGTGAAGCCAAATATACACAGTTACTCAAGCGCTTGCAAACGCCAGAATTTAATAAATGGGTGTCATTAAATTTTAAATTTGATGAAAAACTGGCGCACCAAATTTATGCAGCTAGCGATTTTTTCCTCATCCCTTCGCACTATGAGCCTTGCGGTTTGACGCAGATGATCAGTATGGCTTATGGTGCTATTCCGGTGGCTACAGATGTAGGAGGATTACATGATACGATCATCTCCGGGAAAACCGGATTCCTGTTTCGGAAAATCACGAGTCCAGAGTTATTAAACACTGTCAGGCAAGCCCTCCATGTCTATATCGAGACCGGCAAATTGGCCAAATTCCGCAGGCTGCTGCTGCGCCAAAATTTTTCGTGGGACAAAAGCGCTCGGGAATATGTGCGACTTTACCGTAAAGTCGCACACCTATAAGACGTATACGACTTATATGACTTATACGACGTATATAAATCCGCCGCGAAGCGGCGGAAATGGGCATGAGAAACTTGTTGTTTATTGGCTTGGGGTCACGATATACGACTTGAATCAGATTTTTATAGATCGATATATTGATAGAAGACTTCGGACATATGATCAAATGCTCCAATCGGCCCGTTCTGGTAAGCAAAATATCGTTGAAGGCTGGCTGCAGCATAGCCGGGAAGGAAACCTCAAACTTTTGGATATCAGTCGCGTCAGTTATGCTGAACTTAAAGAAGACTTCGGGGATTATCTGCGAAGTCATAACTTATTCCAGTGGGACAAAAACGATCCTCGAGTTTTGGTGATCAGGCAGACGAGGGATTTGCCGTATAAGACGTACAGGTCTTATACGACGTATGTGTCGTATATGGATACTTCCAAACGTTTTTCCAACCTGATGATCACACTTCTTCACAAAGAGAGTTACCTCCTCGACCGGCTGATGAAATCAACAGAACAACGATTTTTGCGCGAAGGTGGCTTCCGTGAAAATCTTTTTAGAAAACGTGTAGAATACAAAAATCATGGAAAATGAATACAAATATCAAAAGGTTATCTTAGGAGGAACATTTGATTTGCTGCACGTTGGACACAGGGCTTTACTTAAAAAAGCATTTGAAATAGGAGAGAAAGTATATTTGGGAATTACGAGCGGCGAGTTTGTGAGATCATATAAGACGTATACGCCTTATACGTCGTATATGACGTATAAAGAGAGACGGGGAGAAATAGAGACATATTTACGAAACAGAGGTTGGTTTGATCGAGTCGCGATCATTCCTATCGACGACCGGTTTGGGACGACTTTAACTGATGAAACTCTTGAAGCCATAGTTGTATCACCTGAGACAGAATTGGTGGCTACTGAAATCAACCTTCTCCGCGCCCAAAAAAACTGGCCGGCACTCGAGGTGATATTAGTTCCTTGGGTTCTGGCCCGTGACAAAGCTCCAATTCATTCGATAAGAATCAGGAGTGGTGAGATCGATCGGGAGGGAAAACTATTTAAACTACCCCCAAATTGGGGAGTGCGCCAACTTCCTAAATCTTTGCGCAGTGAGCTCAAACAGCCAATGGGAGAGCTGTTCATTGATACTAGCCACAATCATGAGGAGGCAGTGAGAGAATTTAGTATCAAGTATGGACTGATCAATCAGAAAAAACTAACTCACCCTGACCCTCTCTTACGAAGAGAGGGAAATTCTATACGCTATACGCTATACGCTAGACGCTTTCTCATTTCCGTTGGTGATGCTGTGAGCGATGCGCTACTCAAAATTGGGGTGACTCCGGATGTCTCAATAGTCGATTTGCAAATACAAAGAAAACAAGTATACAAAAAAGTTACAGAAATTGGTTTTCGAGGTGATTTTGTGCTCGAAAAGGTGGAAAATCCAGCCGGAACAGTCTCATATGAAGGTTTTATACGACTTATACGCCTAATACGACGTATACGTCATATAGGCAAATCCGCTGTACTGCAAGTGGATGGAGAAGAAGATTTATTTACGCTTTTAGCGCTATTTTCAGCGCCGCTAGGAAGTCTTATAGTATATGGACAACCGGGCACCATTCGGAGCCCGGCTATGCCCATTGATAATCAGTCCCCAGAAAGAGAAGGCGAAAACAGGTACAGTACTGTACCTGTCGAAGTCGGTTATCGTATGGTATCCGGAATCGTCCTCATCGAAGTAACTGAAGAAAAAAAACAACTGGCCAGAAAATACCTTGAACAGTTTGAAAAATAAGTGGAATAAGTGTCTGAAAAATATTAGGTCGATAAATTATAGCGGTCGTTGTTGAACGAAGATGGCTGTGCCTTTCAGATATCCGGTATTTGGATCAATAGAACCAATCTTTAAAAGTAATCCACTATCCCTGTTTCCTAGCAAAAGCAGATCTGGATACTTTGCGTTCCAAAAAAATCGCGGCGTCGGGATTCGTAATTCACCATAAACTTTATTTAAAAATAATTGTAGTATATTAGCAGGTGCCTCATTTTGTTTATTTCCCACAATATCATTAATCAGGTAGGGGGTATTTCCATTATAAGTTGCCCAATCCATAACCATAAGGCCTTCTTGGTCGGGGTCCCTGTGTGGTTCTGAAAAACGCATATTGGGACCATCAAGAGTACCTAATACAAACTCTGGTGGTTTACCATAATCTGCAGCAACCAGCGACACCTCCTGCGTTTGAGTGGCCATTTTTAATTGGTTCCAGTCATGTTCCAGACTCATATTATTTTCTATATACCACTTTCGGAGCGTAATAGCAAGTAAATAAGACTGATCGTAACAGTTCACATTTCCGCTGCTTTTTCGTCATTGCGAGCGCAGCGAAGCAATCTTTAGATCGCCACAGGGCCATTGGCCCTTCGCGATGACGATTCTCTATCGTAAGTGTGAACTGTTACGACTGATACTGGCGAATTCATCCTTGCAAAATTGAAATGGGTATGTTTAAATAAAAACCTCATATGGATGCTACACCTTCATCAGGCAATAAAGTCGTTCCCGTTTTAGTCATTTTACTTATCGTCGCTTCATTTTTCCTAGGATCTTTTTACACGCGGGTGAAGATGCTGGAAAAGGGAATTACAACTTCAGGAAATACCGGAACTGTCGCCGGAGCCGGTACCAACCAGCCCGCAGCGGGAGTCAAACCTCAGGTGTCACTAGATCAAGTGAAAAATGTTTTCAAACAGGATGTGATCAAATTCGGCGACACCAACAGAAAACTATTGCTGGTTGAAGTAGCCGATCCCAGTTGTCCGTTTTGTCATGTGGCTGCGGGCAAAAATCCAGAGTTGAATAAACAGATGGGTGGTCAGTTCACACTCGTTGCTGACGGCGGGACATATGTCGCTCCGATACCGGAATTTAAAAAACTATTAGATAGCGGTAAAGCTGCCTTTGCCTATATTTACACTCCCGGCCACGGCAACGGCGAAATGGGTACCAAAGCTTTGTACTGCGCCAGTGAAAAAGGTAAGTTTTGGGAAGCGCATGATCTACTGATGACAAATACAGGATACGATCTACTAAATAATACGGTCAAAAATGACAAAACCAAATCACAAGAACTGGCTGATTTTCTCAAAGAGGCAGTTGACCCTTCTACCCTCAAAAGCTGTTTGGATAGCGGCAAATACGACAGTCGCTTAAGTGAAGACGTCAAGCTCGCTTCCGGTATGGGAGTCAACGGCACGCCCGGATTTTTTATCAACACCCAAACCTTCGCCGGTGCCTATAGCTACAAAGACATGGAATCCGCCGTCACCGAGGCGTTAAAATAACCCATCTCTTGCACCCCCAATTTTTTTCTGATAGGCTGGAAAAGTGAAGAAAATATTTTGGTTAAGCATGCTTATCCTTCCTTCCTTCCTTCCTTCCTTCCTTCCTTCCTTCCTTCCGCAGGCCGTCTGGGCGCGGACGGACTACGACCAGCCAGTGACGAAAAAAGTGATGATCATCGATTTTAACCCTATTTTAGAGTCTCAGGGAGGAGTCCGTCTCAGACAATATAAAAATTGGAATGATCCGGCAAATTTGGAAACTCAATATATGGCTGATATTTCAGAAGCCAGCGCAGGCTATGTTAATTACCAGGTGGTAGAACGGCTGGAAATAGATGATATACCGGTAAAGACAGACGGATTTCACTATACTGACACTTCTTACCTTGATTGTCTGAGTAATAGCACTAATTGTCATGCCGATACTGGAAATGGCCTGTTTGCAGATTACTTGAGAATTCTGACGGATTATGATGTGTGCGGAAAGCGAAACAGAGGAGAAATTGACGAACTATGGCTTTGGGGAGGTCCTTATTTCGGTTACTATGAGGCGATCATGACCGGTCCAAATGCTTTTTGGGTCAATGGGGGGCCTTTAGCCGGCTCTTCGTGTACCAAACAATTGAATATCATGGGTTTCAATTACGAGCGGGGAGTTTCAGAGATGCTGGAAGATTTCGGACATCGGGCAGAAGGAACTATGGCTTATATATATGGTGGTTGGACTTTTAGTTATGGTCCAAATAAAAATGCACCTCCCAATCCTCACATGTGGGACCAGTATTCAGCCCGGGGTTTTGATACTGGCATTAGTGCCGGTTGCGGAAACATTCATGGGAGTCTCAATACTCCAATGTATGATCCCCAAAATCCCTGGGGATACGATTGGACTAATCAAAATACCATCCAAAGCAGATGCGAAGATTTTAATAATTATCCAAACCTGACAGGTCAAACCACGGCTATCAATTGTAATGCCTGGGGTTGTGAATCCAGATCAGGCAAAAAATATTGGTTGGCTCACTTGCCAAAATATACAGGCCTTGCACCTGATGGAAAACTCAATAACTGGTGGAAATATGCGGTTGATTATGAAGATGCGACTGCTCCTCGTAATTTACCCAAAGGACATGAAGATATTCCAGGTTCATGTACTGTTAATGGCTGGACTTGTGATCCCGACAAATACAGTCAAGCGCTCAGCGTAAAATTTTATGAAAATGGAACTGAAGTCGGAAGCACCACAGCCTCCAATATACGTGAACAGGCAGTAGGAGATCAGTGCGGAGGAATTACAAGTCATGGTTTTAGTTACATCTTTCCAGATACAAGTATATTACGTGATGGTAATGGACACACCATTTATGCGAAAGCAAATGATATTGACACCAATGGAGCGGAAACCGGACTGATAGTTGATTTACTAAGTAATGGTCAAACAGTGACTTGTTCGATAAGCGCAACTCCAACCCCAAGTCCGACGACTCAACCTTCATCAACACCTTCTCCTTCGCCGAGTTTTACAGCGGCTCAGTTCAAAACCTTGATGCAAAATTACCTTACCAATTCTGATGCTGATTATTTACCTTCGGATGGTAAAGTGAATATGCTCGATGGAGGATATGTGATGAAATGGATAAATAGTCTGGGTGACAGTCCGAATCCATCAACTTCAGCCAGTCCTTGTGCCGGATCGCCAACAGCCACTCTTATTTCACCTGCTAACGGTTTGAGTGTAGTGCCAGAATTTTCAGGTTATGGAATTGATTTGGCAGCAGCATTCGTTTACAACACCTGTAACAACTCACGTCATCGTGAAATATGGACTCGGGACGTGACAGCGGGAGCGGATTTTACGAATTTGTGTTATTTTGATGCAGATACAGGCGACGGGGAATATTGGTGTAGAATATATCAACCAACTGATGGTCATACATATGAATGGTATGCGGTAGCTAGAAATGAAAATTCTTCTGTTCAAAGCAATATTTTTTCTATGACCGTTAGTATGGTTCCTGATCCAAATAACCAGCGGCCGATCGGCTATCATGATGCGTTTTTTGGGACACAAGACAGGTTAAATTGTCGGGTTGCGGGGTGGGCAACAGACCCCGACGATAAGAATATTGATTTGGAAATCAAAGTTTGGTTACGTGATCATGCAACCGGGGTATGGACAGCTTATTTCACCGGAAAAGCTGATAAATACCGTGCAGATCTGGAAACAGCTGGAGCCTGTCCGGGTGGAACTTGTGCTTTTGATGTAGATATTTCTCAGTATATACCCGCTAACTCTATGAGGGCAGTTGTAGTTCGGGCACGAGATGCGGAAACTGGAGAGTGGATCGATCTTGGTAACACCAACCAAGATCTGACCTGTAGTTATTGATCATGGTGGTTGAGGTGAGCGTTGGCTACAGTGGGGAGGACTTTGTCCCAATTCAAAGTGTATTTCCCAAAAATGATCAACTGGAGGCTAGGAAAAGTGCTTGATATGAAAATAACACTTGACAAATAGTTATACTTTTTGTAAAGTGATATTTACATATGTTCTTTGCGCGAAAGATCTACCCCTCACTCCTTACTCATGCCCAGACTCCATGGGTGACGGTGCTGACCGGGATGAGAAGGACAGGTAAAACAACGCTCATCAAACAAACACTCGTTGATTTACCCAACAAAAACGTCCTTTACCTTGATTTGGAGCGCCCGGACAATCGGGAACTATTTCAACAAAAAAACTACGACAGCATCAAAGATGCCTTTATCGCCCGCGGCATATCTCCCCAAAAACCCATGATTATCGCACTTGATGAAATACAACTGGTACCGCTCATACCCAGCGTGATCAAGTATTTGTCCGACCATTTTGGGATCAAATTCATAGTCACCGGATCAAGTTCTTACTATCTAAAAAATTTATTCTCCGAGTCGCTCTCCGGCAGAAAAAAGATTTTTGAACTCACTCCTTTGGATTTTGGCGAGTTTCTGACATTTAAACAAATTCCTTTTGCCCAAAAAGACTGGAAAAAAGGAGAATTTGATGACGTCGAATACTCACGTCTTTCGGCTTATTATGAAGAATATGTGCGTTTTGGAGGTTTTCCGCAGGTGGTAATAGCTGCAAGTGAATCTGAAAAAAAAGACGCTTTAGCAGATATCATGGCTTCATACATTAATGTCGATATTCGTTCATTGAGCGATTTTTCCGATGAGCGCAATGTGTATGCATTGGTAAAACTACTGGCCGCCCGCATCGGAAACAGGATAGATTACAGCAAACTGGCACGGTTGACCGGCCTTTCCCGTCCCACAATCACCAACTACGCGGCTTTTTTTGAAAAAACATATCTGATACAGACAGTGTTGGTCTTTAGTCATAGCATTGACAGGCAAATAGCCAAATCTAAAAAACTGTATTTTTGTGATACTGGTCTCGCAAACAGCTTGGCAGAACTTTCAAGCGGGGCCCAGTTTGAAAACACGGTTTTTCACCAGCTCTTGCATTTGGGTGAGGTGAACTATTTTGCGCTCAAAAGCGGACAGGAAATAGATTTTATTTTGGAAGGGAATGTGGCGATTGAAGCCAAAGAAACTCCCACAACTGATGATATGACAAGACTAGAGCGTCTGGCGACCAGGACAGCTCTTTCTAAAAGTCGGTTGGTGGGGAGGCATAAATCACCCACATTTACCAATTATACCTGGGCCGGATCGATCACATGATCAGCTCTCTCTTTTTAATTACTCGTAAGTACGTTATAGTAAATACGTGAATACACAGATCCAACTTCAATCTCCCTTCGTACTCGTGATCTTTGGCGCGACCGGCGATTTGGCCCAGAGGAAGCTTGTACCGGCGCTGTTTCATCTATTTATGAAAAGACTCTTGCCCGAGCACTTTTTTATAGTCGGATTTTCGCGCCGGGAATATTCGACACAGGACCTACGTGATTTTTACTCCGAGGCGATCAAAAAATATGATACCGGACACCCGTTTGACCCGGCACTTTGGGACCAGTTTTGCGGAAAAATTTACTACCAGCCGGGCAACTTCGCCCAAAACCACGGTTACATCAAACTGATCGAAATGCTCAAACAATTTGATACGCACTTAAATGCCTGTGTGCCGCGGTTCTTTTATCTAGCTACTCCGCCGGATCAATACGCCGACATCCTCAAATTTTTGCACGAAACCAAACTGTCTGAAGGCTGCGGTCAGGGAAGCGACAAATGGACCAAAGTGATGATTGAAAAGCCGTTTGGGAGAAGTTTAGCTGATGCGCAGGCTTTGGATAAAAAGCTTGCTCAAACTTTTAAAGAAGCTCAAATTTACCGGATTGACCATTATTTAGGCAAAGAAACAGTGCAAAATATCTTAGCCTTTCGATACGGTAATACTATCTTTGAGCCAGTTTGGAATAGTCAATTTATTGATCATGTGCAAATCACCATCGCCGAAACTTTGGGGGTAGAGACGCGGGGCAATTTTTACGAAGGGGTGGGGGCACTGCGGGACATGGCCCAGTCGCATCTTTTGGAACTTATGACCGCGATCGCCACCGAATCTCCGGCCCACTATGATGCGGAAGGAATACGCGCCGCCCGGGCCAAAACCATCGCTCAAATTAACTGTTTCCAACCGGAAGAAGTAGAAGACAATGTGGTGCGGGGACAATATGGATCATCCGTCATCCTGGCAAGCGAAGCGCGTCCAGGATCCGAAACGGATTCTGGAGTCGTCACTTCGTTCCTCCCCAGAATGACAAACAACATTAAAGCCTATAGGGAAGAGCCAAATGTTGATCCTAACTCCAACACAGAAACCTTTGTGGCACTCAAGTTGACTTTGGATAACACGAGATGGAGAGGTATTCCGTTTTATTTGCGCACCGGCAAACGTTTACTCAAAAAAGCCGCCGAGATTTCCGTGGTGTTCAAAGCGCCGACTCTGAAAATGTTTGATAGCAGGCAAGTTGCGGCGGTCGCCAATGTCCTGACCTTTCACCTTGAGCCAAATGAGGGGATTACAGTGACTCTCAATGCCAAGAAAATCGGGTTGACGACAGTGTTTGAACAAGTGCCGATGAGTTTTGATTACAACAAAAAAGAGGTGTTGGCCAATCCTTATGAAAGATTGCTTTTGGACGCAATGAAAGGCGAACAGACACTATTTACGCGTACGGATGAGGTTTTGGCTTCGTGGCAACTTATGGCTACCATTACCTCAGTTTGGGCCAAAACGCCACCCCAGTTTCCCAATTATGTGGTTGGCTCCTGGGGACCAAAGGAAGCAGATGAGTTGATTGAAAAGGATGGACGATCCTGGCTATTAAAATAATTTCAAATATCAAATTTCAAATGTCAAATCAAACAAAAAATCCCAATGCCAAAATATATGATTTGGAAGACCGTACGGCCAAATTTGGTGAAGAGATAATTGATTTCGTAAAAACGCTTTTAGATAATCCCATAAATCGTCCGCTTATTAGTCAAATTGTTAGATGCGCAACAAGTATTGGTGCAAACTATATGGAAGCTGATGGAGCAGAATCAAAAAAAGATTTTTTCCATAAGATTGGAATATGCAAAAAGGAATCAAAAGAAACAATGCACTGGTTACGCATGATTGCCCGGGCAAACCCCGATAAAAAAAGTGAATGTGGATTGTTGTGGCAAGAAGTACATGAATTGACATTGATTTTTTCAAGCATTATTAGTAAAAATAATAAATAGTTTTGTACATTAAGCATTAAAAATTGATTTGACATTTGTCATTTGTAATTTGAACTTTTGTCTCGCGAATCGAGATCTGGTTTCGCCAGAAACTTATGCAAGTCGCAATTATCGGTTTAGGCAGAATGGGTAAAAACGTCACTTTACATTTGTTGAAACAGGCCGTACCGGTGATTGCGTTCAATCGTAGTCGGGACGATGTAGATGAAGTGGTAGGGATGGGAGCAACTGGTGCCTATACACTGGAGGAAATCCCGGATAAATTTACGGAAAAACCTGTAGTGGCTATCCTTTATTTACCCAGCGGTAATCCAATCGAGCAAGTACTATTTGGGTCCGAGGAACAAAAAGGACTGGCCGATATTTTACCCAGGGAATCGATCATCATTGATGGCGGTAACTCCTTTTATAAAGATTCCCAGCGTCGGTATCTGCAGCTCAAAGAAAACGGAATGCGGTTTCTGGATATGGGTACTAGCGGAGGGCTCGAAGGAGCCCGTCATGGGGCGTGTCTGATGGTGGGCGGCGATGAAGTGGCGTATGAAAAAGTCAAACCAATACTTAGTAAAATAGCTCAACCTGACGGTTATGGTTATTTTGGACCGAGCGGGGCAGGGCATTATGTCAAAATGGTTCACAATGCGATCGAATACGGGATGATGGGGAGTATTGGGGAAGGATTCAATTTAGTTACGAATTACGAATCACGAATTACGAATCAAGGAAAAGAAGAAAGATCCTCTTCACAAGTTCCCTCTCTTAGGTTAAGAGACCTGCCTGCGCAGGCAGGGGGTCAGGGTGAGTTACGAAACGAGGGGTTCAAAATAGACCTGGCCAAACTTGCTAAAGTCTGGAGTCATGGAAGTATTGTTTCCGGGCTTCTCATGGACAAAGCAGCAGCTGCTTTTAGCAAAAATAAGGAGCTTAGTGATATCACCGGAGAAGTGCCTCGGGGTGAAACCGAAGCGGAAATGGAATGGCTGGAAACTACTCCAACTCCACATCCGGTGATTATCGAAGCCCGCAAAGAGCGCGTCGCCACAAGAAGCAAGCCTTCATTTACCGGAAAAGTCATTGCCGCCATGAGGCGGGAATTCGGCGGGCACTCCGTAAAAGGAAAATAACGCCGCTAGGACAACTAAAACACAAAATTACGCTATAGCGTAATTTTGTGTTAAGTCGGTCACTTAAGACTTTAGGTCTGATATTAGGCAGATAACTCTTTCCATAGCGCCTCAAATTGATTTCGGAAATTTGCAACAAGTTCTTTGTCTGAGACTTCAACTGCAAAAGGCGACTCAGGATTATAAGAAACCAGCACGGCTTTACCATTAAATAACAGCAAATCACTTTCACTCGTCTCCGTGATTTCCATATAGCGGACCTGGTTTTTGGCTGCTTTATTATTGGCCTCATTTACTGGATTGTTTGGCAAAATTTCTCTGGTTGCCACTTGCGAACCAAAGAGTCGGGGAGCATAGTCTTTGTCAAAATACGCCCCAACTACTCGGGAATAATTACTTGACAAACAGACAAAATCTACTTGTTTTGCAGTTAAAGATTCCTCATAAAGAGCCTTGATGCCAGTTGCTCCAAAGTGAATCTGCACTGCAGTTTCATTAGTTAACGTTTTCATTGATAAATCACCCCCTCTATAAATGAAAAATGTAAATATCTCCGCCAAAGGCGGATCGGCCTTTGGCCGAAAAAATCAAAATAACAGCACAACTTACGCACCTCGTCATTGCGAGGAGGGATGTACCAGAGGGTACGTCCCGACGCGGCAATCTTAATTATAGAGATTGTCTGGCGAAGCCAGATCTTGCTTCGCAGGACTTCGCCTTCGGATCGCAATGACAATCTAAACAACAAGTCATTCCGTAAACCATGTTTAAATATTGTCCGTTGATTGAACATATACAATACTGGTATAGTAATTAAGAAACAGTATTTTGTATATTTGTTGTCCAAAAAATGAACAAGAACATCAAAAATAGTAGCATAGCCAGTTATTTACATGATTTAGGGTTGAACGATGAAGAAACCAAGGTGTTTACAATTTTGGTGGACTATGGCCAACTGACTATCTTGGAGCTCGCACGCAAAGCTGAAATCAACCGCACGCGGGTATATCGATTACTTGAAGTTCTTAAAGAGCAAGGATTTATCAAAGAAATCATCGATGAGCACAGGCGTCTGATTCAGGCAGCGGATTTGCATACGCTCGAATTTAAAATTTACGAAAAAGAAGCGCAAGCGAAACGTTTGCGTGAATTGTTTCCGGTGGTGGCTTCTTTGAACTCATTTCAAAACTCAGTGTCATTTGAAAATAGAGCCCTTTAACAACTAAAATGGACAGTACACTGGAGGTGAACTGTCCATATGTATGATATTACCAAATTGGTATCACATTTTGTACTCAAG
>Ga0209210_1000215_pt1 | contig 66632 bp, 59 predicted proteins | sample RifGroA1_FD_183991 | JGI IMG/M metagenome (GOLD analysis project Ga0209210, IMG submission 183991) | Contaminated groundwater microbial communities from Rifle, Colorado, USA - Rifle Groundwater A1 (SPAdes) (version 2) | ecosystem: Environmental > Aquatic > Deep subsurface > Groundwater >...
CAACGTCGCCGTTCACGTGCCGGTCTGAGGTTTTACCAAGTGGCTCCGGCGCCTTCTTGGACGACTGCTTGCTAAACCGATGGCTTCCAAGGGGCTAGCCCCATAGGCCTTCATCTTTCCGTGATGTGAGGATTTTTCGCCTTTCGGCTCTGCACTCGTAAGGTGAGTGGTCCCTTCTGCAACGTAATGGTGGGCGCTGCAGGGATTGAACCTGCGACCTTGGCCGTGTAAAGACCCTGCTCTACCGCTGAGCTAAGCGCCCAAAAAAAAGCCGCCGGAGTAATCCGGCGGCCCCTTTAATTCAAATCAAGTAGCGACCGCAGCGGTTTCGGAAATCTCTTCCACCCCTGCTTCTGCTTCCTCTGTGACATACGTCTGCAAGCTCTTGTACTGAGTCAGACCCGTGCCTGCAGGAATCAGACGTCCCATGATGACGTTTTCTTTCAGACCACGGAGATAATCCACGCGGCCAGCGATACTGGCTTCGGTGAGAACCTTTGTGGTTTCCTGGAAGGATGCCGCAGAAATGAAGCTTTCCGTACTGAGAGAGGCCTTCGTGATACCGAGTAACATCGGTTCAGCAGTGGCGGGAGCTCCACCGGCCTGCATGATCTTCTGATTCTCGAATTCGAAAATGGCTTTCTCAACCTGCTCGCCCGGCAAGAATGCGGTATCACCCACATCTTTGATCTTAACCTTGCGAAGCATGTTACGAACGATCACTTCAATGTGCTTGTCGTTGATTTTGACGCCTTGGAGTCGATAAACTTCCTGCACTTCATCAACGAGATACTTGGCGAGAGCTTTTTCTCCAAGTACGCGCAGAATATCGTGCGGATTGATCGGACCATCCATGAGCGGCTCACCGGCTTTAACGTAATCGCCTTCATTCACGGCCAAGTGGCGCCCTTTGCCAATGAGGTATTCTTTTGCCTCGCCGGTTTCGGGGGTAACGATCAGCTTGCGTTTGCCTTTGGTATCTTTACCAAAGCTGACCATTCCGTCGATTTCGGTGATAACCGCAGCATCCTTGGGCTTGCGAGCTTCAAAAAGTTCGGCAACACGAGGAAGACCGCCGGTAATATCCTTGGTCTTGGTGGTTTCACGATGGATCTTCGCGATCACGTCACCGGCGGCGATTTGATCGCCATCAGCAACAACCAGGTTGGCTCCAACCGGCAGCATGTAACGAGCTTCGCGCTGCATCGGGCCGATACGGAGAGTGTTCCCCTTCTCGTCTTTGATGAGCAACTTGGGCCGTTTGTCAGTCGCCTTTGTTTCAACGATAACCTTATGAGAGAGACCAGTCACACTGTCGAACTGCTCCTGCATCGTGACGCCTTCTTCGATGTCTTCAAAATGAATAACACCGGAACTTTCGGTCACAATCGGAGTAGAATATGGATCCCACTCAGCAATGAGCTTGCCCTTTTCAACAGGGTCGCCTTCCTTCACAAGCAATTTCGCGCCGTAAACTACCGGATACTTCTCACGCTCTCGGTTGTTCATATCGACGACCACGATTTCACCGTTACGATTCATGACAGTGAGATGGCCTTCTTTATTCACGACCGTGTTCACGTTGATGAACTTGACGGAACCCTTCGTTTTCACTTCGAGGCTCGACTGTTCAGCACGACGGGAGGCGGTACCACCGATATGGAAGGTACGCATGGTAAGCTGCGTGCCCGGTTCACCGATCGACTGAGCAGCAATGACGCCGACAGCTTCACCGTTGTTGACGAGACGACCGCGGGCCAAGTCACGACCGTAGCAGAGAGTGCACGTGCCTTTCTTTGCCTGGCAGGTCAGAACTGAGCGAATCCGAACGCGGTCAATACCGGCATCGTCGATCTGCTTGACGCAATCTTCGGTAATTTCCGCATTTGCGGCTACGAGCACGTCGTTAGTGACGGGATCAATCACATCATCGAGGGCCACACGTCCCAAGATGCGATCGCCCATACGTTCAATGATTTCGCCGCCTTCAATCAGGGCTCCGACAAACATTCCATCGAGCGTTGCACAATCAGGTTCCGTAACGATCACATCCTGTGACACGTCCACAAGACGGCGGGTGAGATACCCGGAGTTTGCGGTCTTGAGCGCGGTATCGGCCAAGCCCTTACGAGCGCCGTGAGTCGAAACGAAGTACTGCAGGACCGACAGACCTTCACGGAAGTTCGCCACAATTGGCGTTTCGATGATTTCGCCGGACGGCTTTGCCATAAGACCACGCATACCCGCCAGCTGACGAATCTGAGCATTACTGCCTCGGGCACCGGAATCAGCCATCATAAAGACGGAATTGAAAGCCGGACCAGTGATCTCCTGCTCTTTACCCTTCCAGCCAACAGGGGCCTTAAAGGTTTGAACTGAGAGCTGCTTCATCATGGCGCTGGCAATCTGTTCGGACGTTTGCGCCCAGATGTCGATGACCTTGTTGTAACGTTCGCCGTCGGTGATCAAACCCTCGATGTACTGGTTCTCAATTTCCTGGACCTGGTGATAGGCCTTTTCAAGAAATTCTTTCTTCTCGAGCGGCATACGCATGTCGTGGATGGAGATCGAAATACCGGCGCGCATGGCTTGTTTGAAACCGGTCTGCATCAGGTGATCGGCAAGAAGAACTGTCTTCTTGTTACCAGTCAAGCGATAGCAAACGTCAATCAATTCAGCTAAATCCTTTTTGCCTAAAACTTTGTTGTAGACACTGAAGGGAATCTCTTCCGGAACGATTTCGGAAAGAAGAGCGCGACCAACAGTTGTGTCCCAAACCTTGCCATTGATGCGGCATTTAACTTTGGTTTGAAGACCCACAATACCTGCATCGAACGCATAGTGCGCTTCGATTGGGCTACTGAAGATCTTGCCTTCACCTTTACCAAACGGACGCTCGCGGGTCATGTAATACAGACCCAGAACGATGTCCTGACTGGGCACGATGATTGGCTTGCCGTGCGCAGGCGAAAGAATGTTGTTCGTAGACATCATGAGCACGCGGGCTTCGATCTGAGCTTCGATAGAAAGCGGAACGTGCACGGCCATCTGGTCACCGTCAAAGTCGGCGTTGAAGGCCGAACAAACGAGCGGGTGCAACTGGATAGCTTTTCCTTCGATCAGCACTGGCTCGAAAGCCTGAATACCGAGACGATGGAGCGTGGGAGCGCGATTAAGCATCACAGGATGTTCTTTAACCACTTCCTCGAGAATGTCCCAAACTTCCTGACGCTGTTTCTCAACCATCTTCTTTGCAGATTTGATGGTGGTGACGTAGCCGTACTCGGAAAGTTTATTATAAATGAACGGTTTGAAGAGCTCGAGTGCCATCACTTTGGGGAGACCACACTGATGCAGCTTCAATTCAGGACCGACCACGATAACAGAACGACCCGAGTAATCGACGCGTTTACCCAAAAGGTTCTGACGGAACCGACCCTGCTTGCCCTTGAGCATGTCAGACAGAGAGCGAAGCGGACGCTTGTTCGGGCCCGTGAAGGTCTTGCCGCGGCGACCGTTGTCGAAGAGCGCATCCACAGCTTCCTGGAGCATGCGTTTTTCATTACGAATGATAATTTCGGGAGCATTGAGCTCCATCAAACGTTTCAAGCGGTTGTTGCGGTTGATCACCCGGCGATAGAGGTCGTTGAGATCAGATGTGGCGAACCGGCCACCATCGAGCGGAACCAAGGGGCGAAGCTCGGGTGGAATGACCGGTATTACTTCCAGCATCATCCATTCAGGCTTATTGGTGCCACTCACCTTGAAAGCTTCGACAACTTTCAGACGCTTGGAAAGTTTTGTCCTCTGCGCTTCAGAGTTGGTCTGCTTCAATTCACGCCGGAGTTGGCGTGAAAGAATCTCGATATCCACTTTCTTCAGCAGTTCACGCACAGCCTCGCCGCCCATTGCTGCTGAGAACGTCGAACCATCTTTTACGAGCTGAGAATACTTGTCTTCCGAAAGCACAGAACTTTCTTCCAGACCACTATTCCCCGGATCTACCAAGACATAAGCTTCGCAGTAGAGAACCTTTTCGAGATCCTTCAAGGTGATGTCGAGCAAAGCTCCAATTCGGGACGGAAGAGAACGAAGAAACCAGATGTGGGCTACGGGTGTGGCAAGCTCAATATGGCCAAGGCGTTCACGACGAACCTTGGACTGAATGACTTCAACGCCGCATTTTTCGCAAACCACGCCACGGTGCTTCATGCGCTTGTACTTGCCGCAATTACACTCGTAATCCTTGACGGGACCGAAGATTTTCGCGCAAAAAAGGCCGTCACGTTCCGGCTTAAAAGTGCGATAATTAATGGTTTCAGGCTTTTTGACTTCGCCGAAGGACCATTCACGGATCTTTTCTGGCGAAGCCAGCGAAATCCGGATTCCTGTAAAGCTCAATGGATCCTTTGGTTTGTCGAAAAAGTTCAGAAGGTCTTTCATCGTCAGCCCTCAATATCTGTGTTTAGAACAAAAAACGTAAATTGACGGGGTGAGATGCAAGGCACCCCACCCCATATATTCTCAGAGCAGCTCGCCTTTGAGATCCTTTTCTTCCTCTTCAATAAGTTCGACATTAAGTGCCAGACTTTGAAGCTCCTTCACCAAGACGTTGAAGGATTCAGGTAGACCCGGTTCAAGGAGTTGCTCACCTTTGACAATCGCTTCGTACATACGGTTTCGACCCGTGACATCGTCAGACTTGACCGTCAGGAATTCCTGGAGTCCGAATGCAGCACCATACGCCTCCAGTGCCCAGACTTCCATCTCTCCCAAACGCTGTCCGCCGAATTGGGCTTTACCACCGAGCGGCTGCTGGGTGACCAAGCTGTACGGACCGATACTACGAGCGTGAATCTTCTCTTCAACGAGATGATGCAGCTTCAGCATGTACATGATGCCAACCGTGACATCTTCGGCAAACGGTTCGCCAGAGACGCCATCATACAGAGTCGTTTGACCGCGGGACGGGAAATCAGCAAGGCTCAACATCGTATCGATGTCTTTCTCGTTGGCTCCGTCGAAAACCGGAGTTGCAACGTGAATACCCTTACGGAGATGATAGGTCATCCGCTTGATTTCGGCGTCATTGGCCTTCTCGACATATTTGTCAACTTCAGGGCTAGAATAGACGTCTTTGAGGACCTTACGGAGCTTATCAGTCTTGAAGGTTTCGACGTACTCGTCGATCTTCTCTCCAATACCGTATGCTGCCCAACCAAGAGTCACTTCAAGAAGCTGACCGATATTCATACGCGAAGGCACGCCCAGAGGATTCAGAACCATATCCACTGGCTTTCCATTCGCCATGAAAGGCATGTCTTCTGCCGGCAAAATCCGACTGATCACACCCTTGTTGCCATGGCGTCCGGCCATCTTGTCGCCGACCTGGAGCTTACGCTTGATCGCGATCTGGACCTTGACCATCTTGATCACGCCCGGAGCGAGTTCATCGCCGCGCTTCAGCTTGTCAGTCTTTTCTTTAAAGACATAACGAACGGCTTCGATCTTCTCTTTGGCCGTCTTCATTACTGTCGTGACTTCCTGCTCGAGCTCATCCTTCACGGGAATGAAGCCCAAGAGGTCGAAAGGTACTGCGGTCAGCGTGTCACGCTCAATCTTCTGTCCCTTTTTCAACAGCTCTTCAGAACCATCTTCAGAGAGAAGCTTGCCCGTAGTATTCGCGCCTTCAAGGATCTTGGCGATCTTGTTGACTGCAGACTGACGAATTGCATCGGTTTCGATCTTCTCGTCGCGACGGATCTTGGCGATCTGCTCTTCGAGAATCGATTTGGTACGATCATCCGGCTCAGTGCCTTCACGGGCAAACACCTGAGCGTTGATCACGATACCCTGAACACCCGAAGGAACCCGGAGCGAAGTGTCGCGTACATCTCCGGCTTTTTCGCCGAAAATGGCACGGAGAAGCTTTTCTTCAGGAGAGAGCTGAGTCTCGCCCTTAGGAGTCACTTTTCCAACCAGAATGTCACCTGGTTTCACTTCCGCGCCGATTCGAATAATACCGCTGGTATCGAGGTCTTTAAGGGCCTCTTCGCCAACGTTTGGAATATCGCGCGTGATATCTTCTTTTCCGAGCTTCGTGTCGCGGGCGACACATTCGAACTCTTCGATGTGAATCGAAGTAAATGTATCGTCTTTGATCAATCTCTCAGAAATGAGAATTGAGTCTTCGAAGTTGTAACCACTCCAAGGCATGAACGCGATGAGCACGTTCTGACCAAGAGCCAATTCACCTGCATCCGTAGCAGGACCGTCAGCAAGCACGTCGCCCGCTTTCACACGATCACCGGAGATCACAACCGGACGCTGGGTCACGCAGGTATTCTGGTTGGAGCGCTGGTATTTCGTCAAATTGTAGATATCAACGTCAGAACCGACTTCCTCAGCACGAGCATTGGTGCGGCGGACGACGATCTTCGTTCCATCAACCATGATTACTTCGCCGTCGTATTTCGAGCAGATGATCTGTCCCGAGTCACGAGCAACAATGCGTTCAATACCAGTACCCACCAAAGGAGCCGCCGTACGAATCAACGGCACCGCTTGGCGTTGCATGTTCGAACCCATGAGAGCGCGATTCGCATCATCATGTTCCAGGAACGGAATGAGCGAAGCGGCAATCGACACGAGCTGATTGGGTGAAACATCCATGAGCTCAATATCATCAGGGTTAACGAGCGCGAAATCACCTTTACGACGGGCTGAAACAAAATCAGCTCCAAGCTTATTAGTCTTCAAAGCCTCATGTGAGACTTGAGCAATAATCTTGTTTTCCTCTTCAGTAGCCGTGAAGAACTTGATGTCATCGCTGATCTTGCGACCTGTGACGACACGGTAAGGAGTTTCGATGAAACCGAACTCATTCACGCGCGCATAGGTTGAAAGACTGGCGATCAAACCAATGTTCGGACCTTCAGGCGTTTCAATAGGGCAAATACGACCGTAGTGCGTATTATGAACGTCGCGGACTTCAAAGCCTGCGCGCTCACGAGTCAAACCGCCTGGTCCAAGGGCCGAGAGACGACGCTTATGCGTGACTTCCGACAATGGGTTCGTCTGGTCCATAAACTGCGAGAGCTGGCTGGATCCGAAAAATTCCTTCACAACGGCAGAAACCGGCTTCTGATTGATCAGATCGTGAGGCATGAGCGTCTCAATTTCCTGAATACTCATACGCTCTTTGATCGCTCTTTCCATACGGACAAGACCGATACGATACTGGTTCTCAATCAACTCACCGACGGCGCGCACACGACGATTGCCGAGGTGGTCAATATCATCGATGGTTCCGCGGCCGTTGTTCAACTCGCAAAGATAATAGAGAGTTGAAAGAATATCTGCCTTCGAAAGCGTGGTTGTTTCCGAGGGAATATTGTTTTCAGGGAACTTGTAGTTCAATTTCAGACGGCCGACTTTTGATAAATCATAGCGGTCTGGATTGAAAAACATGTTTTCGAAGAGCTGCTTGGCGGCTTCGATTGTTGGAGGATCACCGGGCCGCATTCTTTTGTAGACTTCAATCAGCGCCTCTTCCGGGCTGGACACTTTGTCCATCAGGAGCGTATCGCGAACGAAGGCCCCATAGGTCAGATTGTCCGTGAAAATCACCTTCACTTCTTTGATGCCCCTGGTACGAAGGTCAGTGATTTTTGACTCGGTGAGATCCTGATTGCACTCAAGAAGAACCTCGCCAGTCTTCTGATCAACAATGTCCTCGGAGGCTACACGACCAATGACAAACTCTTTGGCGATTTCGAGACGCTTGATGCCGGCATCTTCAATTTTCTTGATGACCGCTTTTGTGAATTTGCGGTTTTTCTTGACAATGGTATCGCCCGATTTTGGATCAACAATATCTTCATCAGCACGTTGGCCTGCGAGGATTTCAAGATCGACGCTCTTATAGAATTTGTCGTCCTTGTCGAAGGAAATTTTCTCGATGCGATAGAAGAAATTCAGAATTTCCTCGTTGGACATACCAATCGCGCGGAGAACAATCGTGGCGGGAAGCTTGCGCTTGCGATCAATGCGGGCATAAAGAATATCTTTATGATCGAATTCAAAATCAAGCCAGGAACCGCGATGTGGGATAACCCGGGCGGAATAAAGAATTTTGCCGCTGGAATGGCTCTTGCCTTGATCGTGATCAAAGATAACACCGGGTGACCGGTGCAACTGACTGACGATAACGCGTTCAGTGCCATTGATAATGAACGAGCCCGCCTCAGTCATGAGGGGGATTTCGCCCATATAAACTTCCTGCTCTTTAATGTCGCGGATATTGCGAGTACCGGCTTCCTCATCCACATCATACACCACGAGCCGAACTGTAATCTTCAACGGTGCCGCGAAAGTCATGCCGCGCTGACGGCATTCGCCAACATCGTACTTGGGTTTTTCAAGCGTATAGCTTTCGAACTCAAGCGAGGCCGTTCTATTAAAATCTTCAATCGGAAACACCGATTTAAAAACGGCCTGCAGGCCGATATCATCACGCTTTTGGGGCGGAGTTTCGGCCTGGAGAAATTTGTCATAAGACTTACGTTGGAGTTCAATCAGGTTCGGAATTTCGACCGGTGAAGTGATTTTACTGAAATCCTTCCGAATGCGGCGATTTTCCGAAAAAAGGGAAGCCATGCTTACTCCTTGAGGGCTTGTTCTAGCGACAATATTTCTCGCGTTTCCAAATTAGAAACGCGCAGACAATAATTTCTGACTAAAAGCGTTATAATAAACCCGTGCCGACCCCACACTACCTAAATTTTCAGGTAATGCAAGGGCTCGGCACGAATTTTGTCTCGCAAAAAAAGAGGTATCGAACCAAGAGACAGATCTCGAACTTACTTGATCTCGATCTTGGCGCCTTCGGCTTCGAGCTTCTTCTTGATATCATCGGCTTCTTGCTTGCTGACGCCTTCCTTCAAAGGTTTCGGGGCGCCTTCGACCAGGTCTTTGGCTTCTTTCAAACCGAGACCGGTGATTGCACGAACTTCTTTAATAACGTTGATCTTCTTGTCGCCTGCAGCTGCAAGCATAACAGTGAACTCGGTCTTGGCTTCAACGGCCGCTGCTGCTCCAGCCGGGGCTGCTGCTGCGGCCATGGGGGCTGCGGCAGAGACGCCAAATTTCTGTTCAAGATCCTTAACGAGCTGGGAGAGCTCGAGGACGGACATGTTTTCGATGAAGGAAATAACGTTTTCCTTAGTGATAGTTGACATTTTACTTACCTCTTTGTTTCGTTCAATTACCTAGCAGCATTCCTGACTACTAGAAAAAATGGTTATGGCTTGCCCGCAGTCCAGCTGAGCATCAGGCCTGTGGATTTGCCTTCTTCTTTTCAATAGCGGCCAGGACTGTAACCAAGCTACGTGGCACAGCCGCAAGCACACCAACGAAGTTCGTGACCGGAGCATTGAGGGTTCCCAATAGCATGGCCAATAGAACTTCCTTGCTCGGAAGTTTTGCAAGCTCTTCGACGCCAGACACATCGATTCGCTTGTCTCCCATGAGACTGTCTTTAATAGTAAAAGCCTCATTGTCCTGAGCAAATTTATGAACAACCTTAGCAGCTGCTGCCGGATCACCGTAAGCGAACGCGACGAGTGTCGGTCCCACGGTATCATCCATCAGTGCTTTCGCATCGTTACCCAAAGAGCCGTCTTTTGCGGCCAGGCGAGCGACGTTGTTTTTAAGTACTTTAACTTCTGTCTGCAGCGACCGAAGCTGGCGCCTAAGCGCATCAGCCTGCGGAGCCGAAAGACCTTTATAGTCAGCAAAAAGCGCAACTGTGGCTTTCTGGAACTTTTCTTTCAATACCGAAGCAAGTTCGGCTTTTTCATTGCGATCCATGATCGTTAACCTCTAGAGGAGTTGTTAGCCGTTGCCGGTGATTGCCATGGTGTCGGCCGGATCGACCGAGATACCAGGACTCATCGTGGAAGACAGCGTGATATTTTTAATGTAAGTGCCCTTGCTAGTCGGCGGCTTTGCTTTGATCAGAACGTTGGCAAGAGCAACGAAATTTTCTCTCAGCTTCTGGGCGCCGAAAGATTTTTTACCGATCGCTACGTGAACGATACCTGCCTTTTCAGTACGGTATTCGATTTTCCCGAGCTTCTGCTCTTTAACCGCTCTCGCTACTTCAAAAGTCACTGTGCCAAGCTTGGGATTGGGCATCAAACCGCGCGGGCCGAGAATTTTACCGATTTTGGAAACGGCAACCATCATATCCGGTGTCGCGATCATCTTGTCAAATTCCATCCAGCCGCCTTGAATCTTCTCAATAAGATCCTCGGCTCCGACGTGATCAGCTCCAGCTGTTTGGGCTTCCTTCGCTTTGTCACCCTTCGCGAGAACGGCGATTCGAACAGTTTTGCCAATGCCGTGAGGAAGAACCACTGCTCCGCGAACCATCTGGTCCGCGTGCTTGGGGTCCACACCCAGATTGAAAGCTACGTCCACAGTCTCGTCGAATTTCGCGAAAGCGAGTTCCTGCATCAAAACTAATGCTTCATCGACAGTGTAGCGTTTGCCCGCTTGGACTTTCTTAATCGAGTCCGAGTATTTTTTGCCGTGGTTACCCACGCGCGTTTTCTTTTCTTCAGCCATTTTGTACCTCGGTGGTTCAAACGCCGACCTCAACTCCGGTCAGCTCCCACTGTTAATAAAAATCTTTAGTCTGCGATGGTGATGCCGGAGCTGCGCGCAGTTCCTTCAATAGTACGCATCGCTGCCTCAACTGAACCGGCATTGAGATCCGGCATCTTCAGTCTGGCGATTTCCTCGACCTGCTTTTTCGTTACCTTGCCTGCTTTGGTCTTGTTCGGAGTGCCTGATCCTTTTTCGATTTTGGCAGCTTTGAACAGAAGAATCGAAGCCGGAGGTGTTTTAGTAATAAACGTGAAAGAGCGGTCGGAATAGACCGTGATGATCACCGGAATGATCATACCTTTCTGGTCCTGCGTCTTGGCATTGAATGCCTTGCAGAACTCCATGATGTTTACACCACGTTGACCGAGTGCCGGACCGACGGGAGGTGCGGGGTTTGCCTGTCCCGCTGGGATTTGGAGCTTAATCTGACCAGTTACTTTTTTCGCCATAAGTGGACCCTCTTAACACAGGTCTTTAGATCTTTTCAACCTGAATAAAATCGAGTTCGACAGGCGTGGAGCGCCCGAAGATACTCACAAGAACTTTTACTTTGCCTTTATCGGGATTTACGTCTTCGACTATCCCGTTAAAATTCGAAAATGGGCCGTCAATAACACGGACATTTTCACCTTCTTGGAACGAAATCCGGGGGCGCGGCTTCACTTGACCTTCGGCGATCCGATTGGTCATTTTTTGCACATCACTCTCCGGAACGGGAGTTGGCTTGACTTTATCGCCAACAAACCCCGTAATTTTCGGGGTGTCTTTGACGATATGCCAAGTTTCATCGTTCAGAACCATCTTCACCAGAATGTAGCCCGGGAAAAAACGGCGCTTGGTCGTTTTCTTCTGACCCTTGACGAGTTCTACAACGTTTTCTTCGGGAACAATGATTTCCCCGAACAAATTTTCTTTTTTGGCCGATTTCACCCGCTCTTCAAGAGCGATCTTGGCCTTGTTTTCATAGCCCGAATATGTGTGAACCACATACCAGGCCATTTCACTCGTTTCGTGCGTTTTTTCGGTTTGCATCGAAGTCGACTCCTTAACTAGACAACCCATTTGAGGAGAACGGTCCACAGGTAGTCTAAAAACCCGAGGACAACTCCGGAGATAACGACCATGATAATTACGATCATCGTGGCCGAGGTGGTCTCTTTCTGGGTTGGCCAGGAAACACGAGACAACTCAACCATTACTTCATTCATGAACTGATTGGCTTTTTGATGCCGAACCAGAATAAAGAAGGCGATGGCCCCCAGAAGTACAGACGAGACCCTAAGAATCAGATCAATATTTCTGACCCGAGTCTCCAAATCGTAAATACCGACAAGCCGAGCAGCCAAAGCAGATACTATGTACCCCGCCAGGATAGCGGCGCCTAGATAGCTGGCTGTAACCCATTTTTGATATCGAGTGTCCATGTAATGCCTTTTTATGCCTTTAATTGGCAGGGCAGGAGGGATTCGAACCCACAACCCGCGGATTTGGAATCCGCTGCTCTAGCCGTTGGAGCTACTGCCCTACTACAAATCAACTTATTTGCCTTCTTTATGCGGCGTATGTTTACGGCAAAATTTGCAATACTTTTTGAATTCGAGCTTATCCGTAGTCTTCTGTTTATTCTTGGTGGTCGAGTAATTCTTACGTTTGCACTCGGTACAATCCAAACTCACTATAACTCGCATGATACTTCCTCAAAAACGCCCTGACTTATGTCAGGGCAGAAGCTCCAAACGGGGAGAGCCGGCAGGCGGCCCTCCCCTGAAGGAAGCTCTATTTCCAACGCTACTCAATGATCTCGGCAACAACACCCGAGCCCACGGTACGACCGCCTTCGCGGATGGCGAAGCGCAGTTCTTTTTCCATGGCAATCGGAGTGATCAGCTCAACTTCCATGGCGACGTTGTCACCAGGCATGACCATTTCAACATTGGCCGGAAGCTTCACGACACCGGTCACATCAGTCGTACGGAAGTAGAACTGAGGACGATAGCCGTTGAAGAACGGAGTATGACGTCCGCCCTCTTCCTTGGTGAGAATATAGGCCTGACCCTTGAATTTTTTGTGAGGCGTAACGGAACCCACGTGCGCGAGCACCTGGCCACGTTCCACTTCCTCTTTCTTCGTTCCACGAAGAAGAGCGCCGATGTTGTCGCCCGCTTCACCCTGATCCAGGAGTTTGCGGAACATTTCAACACCAGTCACAACGGTCTTGATCGTAGGACGGAGGCCAATGATTTCGATTTCTTCGCCAACCTTGATCACGCCGCGCTCAACGCGACCAGTGACGACGGTGCCGCGACCAGAGATCGAGAACACATCTTCAACTGGCATTAAGAAGGGCTTGTCCTTCTGACGGGCAGGCTGAGGAATGAAAGAATCCACCGCTTCCATCAACTTGACGATGGAAGGTTCGCCGTATTCACCCTGATCGCCTTCGCCGGCTTTCAGTGCGGAACCGCGAACGATCGGGGTCTTGTCGCCTGGGAAATTATAGGAGGTCAGTAATTCACGAACTTCCATTTCGACGAGTTCGAGAAGTTCTGCATCGTCAACCATGTCACATTTGTTCATGAAAACGACAACAGCAGGAACGCCGACCTGACGAGCAAGCAGGATGTGCTCACGGGTCTGGGGCATCGGGCCGTCAGCGGCAGATACAACGAGCACTGCGCCGTCCATCTGGGCTGCGCCGGTGATCATGTTCTTGACGTAGTCGGCGTGTCCAGGACAGTCGACGTGCGCATAGTGACGATTCTCAGTCGCATATTCGACGTGAGTCGTATTGATCGTGATACCACGCTCTTTCTCTTCAGGCGCGTTGTCGATCTGGTCGTAAGCGCGAGCTTTGGCCAAACCTTTCTTCGCCAGAACGGTGGTGATTGCCGCCGTCAAAGTCGTTTTCCCATGGTCAACGTGGCCGATTGTGCCGATGTTGCAATGGGGCTTGTTTCTTTCGAATTTCTCTTTTGCCATTGTTACTAAGCCTCCGCTGTTTGGTTAGGTTTTCCCGGAACCTAAGACCGGTTATTAAAAAAATGGAGCTCTTGTCGGGATTTGAACCCGAGACCTCTCCCTTACCAAGGGAGTGCTCTAGCCAACTGAGCTACAAGAGCGCAAATTACTACACTACCAAAATCGCTTCCTGCGATTTCCACTCTTTCGCGATTTGCAAAAAAATGGAGCGGGAAAAGGGTCTCGAACCCTCAACCCTCGGCTTGGAAAGCCGATGCTCTAGCCAATTGAGCTATTCCCGCCCACATAAAGCTAAGATTTGATCCAACACTTACTAATCGAATTTGCTGCTTTTTGGCATCAAATTCGTCATTCTTCTGCATCCTGCAAAAAAATGGTGGAGAGAGAAGGATTCGAACCTTCGAAGACATACGCCGTCAGATTTACAGTCTGATCCCTTTGGCCACTTGGGTATCTCTCCAACCCAGAAAAGTGAATCAAATTCCAACACAGGCCACTTTTGAAATGGAGCTGGAGAAGGGACTCGAACCCACGACCTGCGGTTTACAAAACCGCTGCTCTACCAACTGAGCTACTCCAGCCCAATATGTGCTTTCGTCCTACCCCGGCTACCCCGGCTGGCGACCTGCCCAAGTTTTCCAAGGACAAACCAGCCCATACCGACAAAAACTGCCAGTGTTAGACTCGCGAAAATTCCATCCTTTAAACAAAATGTCAACTGACAATAATAACTTGTGTTTAGTTTCTTCCAAATTGAAGATCCTGTTGACATCAGAACCGGGCGGCTAGAATATCAAACCCTATGAAATCAAATACTTCCAATTTTTTTATCATTGCAATTGCACTTTGCTTAATTTCCGGCCCGCAGGCCCTATCCCGTGAGAAAGCCAGGAATAAAGCTCAAGAAGCCGGCAAGACCGCCAGTGCATCTGCCGAAACGGCGCCCGCTACTCCTTCTGAACCAAAAAGAATGGCTGTTGGCCTAGCCTCTTCTGATCAATTAACCCGCGCATCTTCGCTGACCGGAATCATAGAACTGGACAGCAAAAATCTGATCCAAGGCTATTTAGCCATACCAGGCAGCAGTCCCTTACAATTTTCGCTCGCCGGTATTTACAAGCACACGGTAATTGAGCAGGGAACTGCGGGATTACATGTCGGTGGCGGACTTGCTTTCGGAATTGCGCCTAAATCGGCTGCAGTTCTGGTAGGTGATGCTGTTGCGGAGGCTTTCGGAGGAGCAGCAGGAAGCGACTCCACAACGGCCTTCTTCGTGCGCCTAGGTGGAGTCGGCGGCATTCACCTTCCATTCCCTGGAACTTCAAACGTGATGATCCACCTGGATGCCGGCCCCGTGCTGAATCTTCAGAGTGACGCAAATGACTTCAATATAGGCGCATTTTCAGGACTTCTGGGAGCCAGCGTCGTTTATTATTTATAGCGGATTCTGACAATATCAGCTGAGTTGGGAAATCATAATTCCAGCAGCGACTGAGACATTCAAAGAAGTCACTTTGCCCTGACACGGAATACTGCAGAGCACATCGCAGGATTCCTCTGTCAGTCGCCGCATTCCCTTTTCTTCATTCCCGAGGACCAGAAGCCAGGGACGGTCTTTTTCGATTTTTTTAATCGAATCTTTCGAATGTTCGGAGCTGCCCAGAATCCAGAGACCCGCGTCTTTTGCGATTTCAAAACCGCGCTGTAAATTCGTCTGAAGCGTGAACGGCACGTGCTCCACGCCTCCGCACGAAACGTCGTAGACCACGGACGTCAAAGGGGCCGAACGTTCCTGGGTCAATAGAATTCCCTGTACGCCGAAAAACGCGGCCGCTCTGAAAATCGCACCTACATTATGTGGATCCGTGAGGCAATCCAGCGCAAGCCAGAGACCTTTTCCGTCTTTACGCTCTCTCGCGCCCGAGAAAAGTTCCTCGGCACTGATCCCCTGCTTCTCACGAATCGTCGCTTCGATCGTTCCTTCCCGTCCGCCCGCACCGGACTCGTCTTTGAAGTTCTGCTGGAAGTTACCTGGGCGCTCCTTCCTGGGGGCCGCCTCATGGACCGGGACTTTCTGCGCCCGTGCCAGGCGAATGACTTCACCCCAAGCGTCGCCAGAAGTATTTTTACCGGAACTGCGGGGCACCTGAATGCTGATAATATCACGGGGTCGCTGAGCGAGCGTTGCGAGGACACTGTGGGGATTTTTTACAATAATTGGCACGGGAACTTCTCCAAGCAGGGAATATTTTTAGAGCCTACGCATACGCTGAAACTGCCCTGGGGGAAAGCCCTTTTACAAACCTTTAATCTTCGAGGTAAAGCTTGCGTGGAATCCAGTAGATCGCATTCATCGCGTTTTTTTCCACCAGGCGCATGACCGTCGGGGTGATGATCAGTTTGGCGATTCCGCCTTTTTTACACGCGTCAAAAAGTGCCCGGTGGGCGTCGTTCAACAAGTATTGATCCGCCATAAAGCCGACTCCGGAGCGAAGAACGAGGCTTCCCCAATTGTAAGTTCCCTGTTTGCTCATGCGCTTTTTGCATTCTTCGAACTTTTTTTCCTCTTCCGGGCTCAGCTTGCGCGCGGCAGCCACGCCTCCGGCAGCTACCGCGTGATTGATCCCGCTTTGCGTGCCGACATGAACAGCTCCGAGGCTCAAACGACTGGAGAATAACTTCAGGCTGGATGCCCCATCCAGAACCAGTTTGCGGCTCAGCAGGGCGGAGGTAGGGCTTCTGACGGCCATTCCCAGATAATCAGCCGCAGCCATTTCCCAATCACATACATTGTCCAGAGGGTTAAAGGCAGTCTCCCACATCGCGAAATTGATATTTCCTGATGACCAGCTGGTTTTGACGAAGCTCTCACCTGCATGCTCCTTGTTTGAAAAATCAAGGCAGCTGATCACCTTTTCATAGGAGTTATTTGGATCGAGAGATTTGCTCAGATTGATTTCAGGAAATTCCTTTTGGACAAAGGCAATCGCATCCTTTTTGCCTTCTTCGCTACCGTCGAGCTTGTAACGACTTTGGAGCGAAAACGATCGGGATTCTGGCGCATAGACAAGATCACCGGCTTCCTGGACGATAAATTTCTGAAGCGGCTTACCGTCGTCTGATTTTTCGCCTTTGATCAGATTTTCAATGATCCACAGAGCATCTTCCGGAATATCACTCCGGCCTTCAAAAACATGCACAGCGCCCGAAGAATCGACAATATAGCTGTATTGTTTGCCGCCTTTCTGCACTGCTTTGAGGATTTTTCGGTCAAGCACCTGGAGCGGATGCCGCTCAGTAACCGTACGGGTAACGAGCGGATAGGGAAACGCGAACTTCATCATCTCCTGCTGAACACAGAGTGCTTCACCACTCGCCCAGGCGCCCAAAGGATTAGACAACGCAGCAGCAATGATGCTCAACCAAAAGGCTGCGATTCCTGGAGCTTTCATGCTTATTACGGCCTAACCGTAAGCCGAGGTCGAGGATTGAGGCGAAAGCTCTTTTAATACGCTTTCGACGACCGCACGAGGATCCTTCGCCTGCAAAATGGGCCGACCCATGACAATGGCGCTGGCTCCAGCCCCATGCGCCTGGGAGGGAGTCATGATCCGCGCCTGATCGTCCGCCGACATTCCTTCCGGTCGAATCCCGGGTACCACTGTATAAAGAGACGGATATTGTCTGCGAATCGATGGCAGCTCGAGCGACGAACAAACGACGCCATCAGCTCCCCAGGCGACGGCATGTTCGACCAGACCCTCAACCGATTCCAGAGTATCCACCGCGTGCCCGGTCAAAGCCTTGGTCACCTCAGCCCAACGAACGTCGTCAAAGGAAGTAAGAACGCTGACGCCCAGGATCTTCGGACGCAATTCCGAAATGGCCGCGAGTTCGTCCGCAACAGCGCGTACCATCGAACTTCCACCGGAAAGATGAACCGTAAACATTTCGACATGTAAAAGGGCGACCTGTGCCGCTGCCCGGGCCACCGTATTTGGAATATCGTGAAATTTCAGATCCAGGAAAATACGCTTCTTCTGATGAACAAGCTCACGGACAAAATCAGGCCCGCCTGCCATGAATAACTCAAAACCCACTTTGTAAATGACAGGCAATTCGCCCAGAAGCTTGATCATCCCAAAAGCTCGCTCAGGTTTGGGATAATCAAGAGCTACAATCAACTCAGTCGGGGTGTGGTTGTTCACGGCCGCTCCTTCACTGGACAATATCATGCCTCAATACGCTCTAGCAAAAATCGCGCGCACTCCTGGGTTTTGGGTGCCACAAACCATGCATCCCGTTTCGGAATAGGGGTTGAACTCCTGATCCAGAGGTAAACAGCGGATCGTAGCCTTGGTGTCATCCTTCACTTTGGCTTCGCAATCCTTGCTCCGGCACCAGGGTGCGACAAAGAACCCGCCCTCTTCGATTTTGGCTTTGAATTCATCGTAAGAACTCACGCGTTGAGTGCTTGCATCACGATAAGCACGAGCTTTTTCGAGGAGGTCCTTCTGCATCGTGGAAAGCATTTCAATGGCCCGAGCGGGTGCAACATCGAGGCTGATGAATTCCTTTTTTCCTTCATCACGGCGGGTCATGACGACCTGGTTTTTCTCCAGATCCCTTGGGCCTACTTCGATGCGTACTGGCGTGCCAATTAATTCGTACTCAAAAAATTTCCAGCCAGGCTGCTTCGTCTCGTCCTTATCAACCATGATACCGACTTCATAGGGCAGCGTCGATTTGGAGGCGGCATCCCGAATGGATTGCGCAATTTTATCGCAAGCTTCCAGAACCTGGGGCTTGGTAGCCGCATTGCCCATGATCGGTACGATAACGACATGCGTGCTGGCCAGACGCGGTGGGAGTACCAGGCCTTTATCATCGGAATGAGTCATGATCATCCCGCCGATCAGCCGAGTTGAAACTCCCCAGCTCGTCTGATGAACGAGCTTCTGCTTGCCATCCTTGTCGAGGAATTTGGTCTCAAAGGCCTGTGCGAAATTGGTGGAGAGATTATGCGATGTACCAGCCTGGAGGGCCTTCTTGTCCTGCATCATTGCTTCGATCGAATAGGTCCGAAGGGCGCCCGCAAACTTTTCGCTATCACTCTTGAGGCCCGGAATCACTGGCATCGCTAATATCTCTTCGGCGAAATCCCTGTAAACACCCAACATGAGGCGGGTATTGGCTTCAGCCTCTTCCGGCGTTGCATGACAGGTATGCCCTTCCTGCCAGAGGAATTCCGTGGTCCGAAGGAAGAGGCGGGTACGCATTTCCCAGCGTACGACGTTGGCCCATTGGTTGATGAGCATGGGGAGGTCGCGATAGGACTGGATCCATTTTGCAAACATGCTGTTGATGATTGTTTCGGAGGTGGGACGCACGACGAGCTTCTCTTCAAGTTCCTTGCCGCCGGCATAAGTCACGACCGCACATTGCGGGGCGAATCCCTCGACGTGCTCGGCTTCTTTTTTCAAAAAGCTTTCGGGAATGAAAAGCGGAAAATAGGCATTCCGAGTTCCCGTTTTCTTGATCCGGGTATTGAGATCCTGCTGGATATTTTCCCAGATGGAATACCCATTGGGGCGAATGACCATGCAGCCCTTGACAGGGCTGTAATCCGCCAGTTTTGCCTGGAGAACGACATCGACGTACCATTGAGAGAAATCCTGAGAACGGGGAGTGATTTTTTCAGCCATGCTTGCAACATAGAACGAGAGCCCGTGCTCCTGCAAGAGGCTAAACTACTCTGTTTCTATTCCAAAGGACTTGATCTTCTTGTGAAGATAGCTCCGTTCGATGCCGAGGACTTGAGCGGTTTTAGAGATATTCCAGTCGTTTTCCTTCAAGGACTTGAGAATGAACTCCTTCTCGAAATCATGACGGGCATCCTTCAGATTACGACTACCGGTGCCGCCATCATCCTCTTCAACGCGCTTTTTGGTAAAACCTTCCGGACCCAACACAATTTCGTCTTTCATGTTTGAGAGGACGTCCGCGGCGGAGATGTCCTGCCCCTGTTCCACATCTGGAGTGAGTATCAAAATGCGCTCGATCAGGTTCTTGAGCTCCCGGACATTTCCCGGCCAGCTGTAGGAAGTCAAAACATCGCGCGCTTCAGTACTCAGGCCCCGGGGGGTCTTGCCATGGACAATCGAGAACTCTTTTAAAAAATGGAGGGCCAGGATCGGAATATCGGCTTTGCGCTCCCGCAAGGGCGGCACCACAAAAGGGATGACGTTCAGGCGATAGTAAAGGTCCTCACGAAATGAGCCCTTTTGAATTTCCACTTTGAGATCTTTGTTCGTGGCCGCAACCACACGGACATCCACCGAAATCGTCTGGGTGCCTCCTACCCGCTCAAACTTCTGCTCTTGCAGAATACGCAGAATTTTCGCTTGAGTTTTCAGCGACATATCCGCAATTTCGTCCAGAAACAAAGTCCCTCCATGAGCCAGATCAAACTTGCCGCGACGAAGCTGGGTAGCACCGGTGAAGGCTCCTTTTTCGTGGCCGAAAAGCTCGCTTTCGATCAGCTCTTCCGGAATCGCGGCGCAATTCACCTCGACAAAAGGCTTGTGATATCTTGCAGAAAGCGCGTGGATCGTGTGGGCAATCACTTCCTTGCCGGTACCGTTCTCGCCAGTGATCAAAACCGAACCGGTGGAAGGCGCGACCCGCTTGATCAGGTCCTTGATCTGATTCATGGGCTGGCTTTCGCCTACCAAAATCCGGCTCTTGTCCGCGCGTTTCCTGAGCGCCTCGTTCTCGCGGGTCAGGTCCTGCACGCTGAACGCGTTTTGGAGGATCAGAAGGGTCTTTTCCAGGGAAAGAGGCTTCTCGATGAAATCAAAGGCACCGAGCTTGGTCGCTTTCACGGCCGTTTCGATAGTACCGTGTCCGGACATCATGATAACCAGTTGATTGGGAAATTCACGTTTGATCTCCCGCAAGGTCTCCAGGCCATCCAGATCAGGCATCCAGATATCCAGGAGAATCACGTCGGGCCGCTCGGAGCGGATCACGTCAAGCGCCTCTTTACCCCCGCTGGCACAGGCAACCCGGTATCCTTCATCGCCCAGAACACCGGTGAGCGAGCGCTGAATTGACTGTTCATCATCGACGATGAGTACCAAACGGGACATAAGGCCTCTCTTAACTTTCCTGCGCGCTACCCCTGGCCACCACGGGAAGCTCTATAAGGAAGCGAGTTCCCTCTCCCGGGCCGGAATGAACGCGGATAAATCCATCATGGTCGTTCACGATACGTTTGACAATGGCCAGCCCGAGACCGGTACCTTCCGCCTTGGTGGAAAAATACGGTTCGAATACCCGGGCCTTCACTTCATCGGTCATTCCTGGTCCGTTGTCCGCGACTTCAACCACCACCATCTGAAGAATCTCATTGAAGTGAGTGGCAATCCGGACCTGCCGCTGGACTTTGGAATGCGCCATGGAATTCAAAGCAGCCATGGCGTTGTCCAGCAGATTGATGGCAACCCTTTTCATCTGCTCCCGGTCGAAATCAAAAATGGGAATTTTGGGTTCGAGTTCCACGCGGTAGGCGATCTGGGAATGAGCCTGCTGATAAAGCGCAATCACTTCGGCGAGTGCCGCATTGATGTCATTGGGTACCGGAGTGGCTTCAGGTAACCGGGCAAAGCTGGAAAACTCATTGACCATTTCCTTGAGTTCGTCGGTATGCTTGATAATGGTCTCAGTGCATTCCTGCAGGAGCGCGCCTTCCATACCTTTGTAATGCCCGAGTCTTCGTTGCAGCCGCTGTGCCGACAACTTGATCGGTGTAAGGGGGTTTTTGATTTCATGGGCGATCCGTCGGGCCACCTCACGCCAGGCCATTTCGCGCTGGCCTTTAATCAGATGGGTCATATCGTCAATGACGACGACAACACCCCAGTGGGCATCGCTCTCCCGCAGTGTCGTCGCAATCACTGAAAGGACCTTGTTATTCTCGCCGGAACCGAAATTCCATTGCGTCATGTCCGGTAGGAAGGGGACATTCTCCTGGGCGGCGGCCAGTGCCCGGCCAATCAGCTCGGCAAGGGACTCGAGTTCTCCTTTGAGGACTTCGGAGTAGGCATGCCGGATTGCACGATCCGCATCAATCTTCAATAGTTTGGAAACGGCCGGATTAAAAGTAGTGATCAGCCCGTTTCCATCCACTGCAATGACTCCGGCACCGATATTGGCCAGAACTGCTTCGAGCTGCAACCGCCGTCTTTCCAGGTCCGCGCTCGCTTGACTCAGGCGCTCACGGTTATCGCGCAGATCCCGGGTCATCTGATTGAAGGATGAAATCAGGACGGCGATTTCGTCGTGCCCCGTTACCGTCACTTTCACATCCAGATTGCCCGCTCCGATTTCGGCAGCCCCCTTGACCAGTCGCTCGACCGGAACAGTCAGCTCGCGGGCGAGATAGAGTCCGATCCAGATCGCGACAAAGATGATCACCAGCGTGATCATGACCAGGATCACGAAATAGGTGGTCTTCATAGGATACTTTAGAGGATTCGTTTCCTTGTAATCGTCAAAGACGCTTGCGATCTCATCGACCTTGTTCACGAGGCTGATCGGAATATAGAAATTCACGGTCACCACCCCGACAATCGGAGCAGTCGCCTGGCCGCCCAAGCGAACTGGCATGAGACAGCGGATCAGATCACCATTGCCGACATGCTGAACCCACGGGACCCGCTCGCCAGAAAAAGCCCTTTCAAGGAGGTCCAAAGGCAGCCGTGGATAATTCATGGGCAATTCGGCAGCGATGCCCGTCGCGCCAGCAGTCACCGGGACCTCCTCCCGGCGCGCAAGAACACGTTCTTCGAGCGGATCAATATAGAATTCCACGGCATCCAAAGCCAGAAGCTCTCTTTGGGACTGAAGGTAGCCTTCCACCCATGTGGGAATTTTCAGGTTTTCCTGGGGAGCTTCCGTGATCCGCCGGCCGATGCCGCTGGCCAGGTGCTGCGCGAAGTGAAGGGCCGTCTGGTCAGTGTTCCGGTAATAGGTCCGGGTAATTTCGAGGGAAGCCTGAAGGGTATTCTGGATCTTAAGGCTGAACCATTTGTCAAAACTCGAATTGATGTACATCGCTGATATTATGAAGAGCATCAACGTCGGGATAATTGAAAAAGCCAGGAAGGCGATCACCAGCTTGGTTTTAAGCCGAGAGCCCAGGACTTTGCGTCGCCTTTCGAGGAAAACTTTGCCGATATTCCGGAAAATGAGCCAGACAAGCGCGACAAGCAGAATGATATTGACGTTCAGCAGACCGAAAAAAAAGATCGAGTTAACAAACGGAAGCGTGCTGGAAATCTTTGTAAGCTGGAATTCAGCCAGGGTCAACCCGATGAATAAAGCCGAGAGGAGGGCGATGACCAGCAGCTCGCGCTTGCGTTTGCGTCTCTCCCGGTAATCCAGCGGCTCAATAGGATCCTGGTCTTCGGTCTCCATGTCTTCTTATTGCAGGACAGGACCGACGGGCGCAAGAGATTCCGCGCAGTGGAGGACCATGGGCAGGGCGATTGTAAAGGATGCTCCCTTCCCGGGTTCAGACCGAGCCCGAAGACTCCCCCCGTGTGCCTCCACAATATCGCGACTGATCGACAAACCCAGCCCGAGCTCCTTCTCTTCCCAGGCGCTGAATCCGTAATCAAAGATCCTGGGAAGATTTGCAGGGCTGATTCCAACGCCGGAATCACGAAATTGGATGAAAACAACCGCCCCCTCGTCCTGGTGCTGTTTCTCCGCACCGATAAGGACTTCTAGCTCGCCACCGCCCGGCAGTGCACGCAATGCATTTGAAAACAAACTGGAAAACACCAGGCTCATGGCTGCTGGATCACACCAGACCAGCGGTACTTCCTTGTACTTCCGGATTAGCGTAATCTGCGGCCCCTGGCTCTCTTGATACTGCTTCATTTTCGGGCCCAGCGTCTGCTCGAGCAGGTCCGTTACATTATAACCACCCAGGTTCAAAGCCTGTCGCGGTACCGTATGCAGCGCCTGAACCAGCTTTGCACCGCCTTCAACCGACTGAAGCAGGCCTTCGAGCTGCTTGTGAACGCGTCCGAGGTCCTCTTCATTTCCGGCAAGCTCCGCGCGCGCGCCGATTTTAAACAGTACATTACTGAATTCATGCCCCAAGCCCCTCAGGATCTGTGAAATGCGCTGGTACCGACGAGCCGGACTTGCTTCATAAAGAAGCTTCAAGTGCATTCGAACGTACTGCTGAAGCTCAAAAAGAGGCAAAGAGCGTCGCAGGCAGAGCCAGGAAGACCCAAAAAGTTCATTCAAAGACTCCGAAAGACTCAAATTCGGGGTCGCATCGTCCGATAACAGAAAGAGCCAACTGCACTCTTTTGAGCCCCCGACAGTGCTGCTGCCCGGGAGCACGCCCATAATCAGGCGCTGATGAATCCAGTTCAACGCCCCTTCCACAATGAACAAACGTGCAGCTGCAGTCTGATCGATTTTCAGAAAATGTGCGGAAATCGCATCGCCTGTAAGTATTTTTACGTTTTCACCCAACGCCTCCCGATAAAATTTCGTGCGCTCTTCGGTTTCCAGGATGACAAAAGTGGAGGTGAAATTTCTAATCATAGTTGAATTCAGACTAGCACAGATCAGTGCGGTGATCTTACGACTCGAAAAACGATTTCAAAAAAAAATACAAAAAAGAGAGATCTACACTTGATCTCAAAAAATTTTGAAGTAACATCAGAGTAAGTGTTGGAGAGTCAATCTCAAAAAAAATACCAATGCTTTAACAGGAGATAAAAAAATGGCCACGAAGAAAAAAGCCAAGAAAAAAGTAGCAAAGAAAAAAGTCGCCAAGAAAGCAAAAAAGAAATAAGCTTCTTGGAACTATAAGTTCACAAAGGCCCTGGGCTTCGGCTCGGGGCTTTTGCGTTTCAGGGCCTTTTTACCGATCTTTTTAGAACAATTAAATCAAAGTTCACGCCGAAGCTTGCGCCCGATCTCTGCTGGGAACCCCAGTCCCCGATAAATCCAACCCGTATAAATCTGAATCAGATCTGCGCCGGAATCCAATCGAAGCAAAGCTTCCTCCGGATCCATGATGCCACCCACGGAGATGATCGGAAGCCGAGTCAAAGATCTGACTTTCAGCAGACGAGCGCGCGACAGTTCGGTCAGAGGGGCTCCACTCCATCCTCCGGAACGGTCCCGGAACTGCCCTCCAAGGGTATTTGTAAGCACCCACCCCCCCATTCCCGAGGCTTCCATGGTCTGAATCAGGTGATCAAGAGCCGCATCGTCCAGTTCCGGAGCGAGTTTCAGAAGAACCGGAGGCCTGGCAGGCCAGGTTTTGACGACCGAGAGCACCGCTTCAATGATCGGTTTGAGACTTTCCGACGTCTGCAACTGCCGCAATCCGGGCGTATTCGGTGAACTCACATTGATGACCAGGTAATCCGCAAGACCTTCGAAGAAGGAAGCGGCTCTGGCATAATCCAACGGTGCTTTCTCAAGCGGGGTCTGTTTGTTTTTGCCAATATTCACGCCCACTCTGAAATCAGAGGGAAGCAATGATCGACCATGGGCGAGATTGCCGGCCACTACTGCAGCGCCCAACCCATTGAAGCCCATACTGTTGAAAAGTGCATTTTCTGCCGGGTCACGAAAAAGACGCGGACGTTCGTTCCCGGGCTGGGGCAAAGGAGTGACCGTGCCGATTTCAGCAAAACCAAACCCAAGATGGGGCAGCGTCTGGACGATTTCAGCGTCTTTGTCAAATCCCGCAGCCAGTCCGATCGGAGAAATGAAATCCATGCCCATCACATGGACACGCAAGCTCTCTTCAGCTTCTTCAAGACAGGGATCCGAAGCACCACTCAAAATCCGGATTGGAGAATAGCCGATCCGGGGCGAGCAAATCTGAAAAAGCTTTAAAACATGGACCGCAAAAACATGCACCCGCTCCGCATCGAAAAGGAAGAGCACTTTTTTCAAACATGCCCAGAAGATCCGCCTTGGATTCATTTTGAAGTTTTCCGAACAAAAGCTTGCATGAAGAAGCCATCGGAGGATTCGGGACCGAGATATCCCCCTTGTGCCCTTTCAAATTCCGGCTGTTCGGACAGAAATTCATCGACAATAGCCGTGGTCTCCGCCTTACGGAAAGTACAGACCCCGTAAATCAACCGGCCACCGGGAGCAACCAGGCTCGAATACACCAGCAGAAGTCTCTTCTGGATTTGCGGCATCCTTGCGCGCACCTCGGGCGTCTGTCTCCATTTGATATCCGGATTCCGCCGCAGCACGCCCCAGCCCGAGCAGGGCGCATCGACGAGGACAACATCTGCCCGTTTTCTGAATTTCCCGATTGTATCCTCTTCATGCCCCTCTTGCAGCGCGATGGTCTGAATATTTGTAAACTCGCCTCGGCTCACCCGCCGACGCAAGGCCGTCAGCTTGGGGGCCGACGTATCATACGCAAAAACTCTGCCTCGGCCCTGAAGTGCATCAGCAAGCGCCAGAGTTTTGCCACCCGCGCCCGCGCAAGCATCTATCACCGTCCAGCCCGGAACTTTTTCGGGAACCTCGGGAAGTGACCACGGTCTTTCCGCGGAAGCGGCTCCGGGAATTTTCTGCAGCCGTGGCCCGAATAACTCAGGCCAGAGTGCGAATAGAGCCATGAATTGAGAGCCTTCGTCCTGAATTTCGTAAGCACCCTCCTTATACAGGTCGGTGTTCAAAACTTGAGCGTAGCCCGAGAGCACCACACCAAAGGGAGCCAGAACCGAGGGCGCAATGCGCACGGGAACGTTATTTTTCTTCAGATTCTTCAGAACCCCTTCAGCGCCGATCGCTCGCCGGGAACGAAGCGACAGCGGGGCCTCCATTCCTAAAATACGCGCGAGATCCTGGGCGCCCTGCTTGCCCCATTCGTCCTGCCAGTCCTGAATCATCCATTCCGGAAAATCCGAAACATCCGCCTCCAGAGTCATCCCCGGAAATGGGGCACCGACGGCCCGAAGCTCTGAAAATCGCGAGGCAGCGAGCAGGGCCGGTTTCCAGGTTGCCAGATCCGCGAGTGAAACTTTCCAGGGTTCGCCCGAGGGAATCCCGATTCCCAAGCCCTGGCAAAGTGACGCGGGCGTTCTGAGAAGAACCGGAACAAAGGAGGCCAAAGCCGATTTGGAAGCGGGGGTGAGCTTTGAAAGCGCTGAATCAAGGTGAACCGAGCTGGTGAAAAGACTGGCCCAAAGCGTCTCGAAAGCCTTGAATAGCGGATCCGGGTTAATTTCGGCGGGGCGTTTGATAGTCATGTCCACTCTGCTATCATAAAGCGTGACTGATATGAATCGTAAGGAGGAATCATGATCGACTTTTCACTTTCGGATGAACAGAAGCAGCTCCAGGAACTCGCCCGCAAATTTGCAAAAGAGGAAATCATCCCGAAAGCGGCTCATCATGATGAAACCGGCGAATACCCTTTTGAAATTGTCAAAAAAGCCTGGGAACTTGGACTGATCAATACCCATGTCCCGGAAAGCTGTGGCGGGATGGGCTTGAGCGTTCTCGATGGATGTCTGATCACTGAAGAACTCTGTTACGGATGCACGGGGGTGGCAACCGCCATGGAAGCCAATATGCTGGCCTCAGCCCCGGTGATCGTGGCTGGAAATGAAGAGCAGAAGAAGGAATTCCTGGGACAGCTGACCGGGGAAGGCAAACTCGCCGCCTACTGCGTGACGGAACCCGAAGCCGGCTCCGATGTGACGGGTATCAAAACCACGGCCAAAAAAGTGGGCGACCAATACGTGATCAACGGCTCAAAAATGTGGATCACCAATGCCAAGGTGGCGAGTTGGTATTTTGTGCTGGCGTACACGGACGTGGCTGCCAAGCATAAAGGGATGAGTGGGTTCCTGGTACCGACTGACACCGCTGGAATCACCATCGGAAAGAAAGAATGGAACCTGGGGCAACGTGCTAGTGACACCCGGGGAATCACTTTTGAAAATGTGACCATTCCGGAAAAATACCGGCTCGGACGGGAAGGCGATGGATTCAAAATCGCGATGGCCGCCTTTGACCACAGCCGACCGGCCGTGGCGGTCGGCGCCGTGGGTCTTGCCCGCAGAGCCATGGACGAAGCGATTGCCTATGCGAAAACCCGCAAAACATTCTCCCTGCCTATCGCCAGCTATCAAGCGGTCAGTTTCATGATTGCAGACATGGCCAAGGACATCGAGGCGGCACGCCTGCTGGTCTGGAAATCAGCCTGGCTGATCGATCAAGGTGAGCGGAATACCAAATTTGCAGCCATGGCCAAAGCGTTTGCTGCCGATGTGGCCATGAAGACCGCGACCGATGCCGTCCAGGTCTTTGGGGGTTATGGGTATTCCAAGGAATACCCAGTCGAGAAACTCATGCGCGATGCCAAGATCTATCAAATTTACGAGGGGACCAGCCAGATTCAGCGCCTCATCATCGCAAAAGAGCTTTTCGATCGCTGAGCTGTTCCGTACTGAAAACGAATTCCCGGATCATCTTCGCCACCCAGTCGGGTTGCTCAAGATGCAGCCAGTGACCGGCAGTTTCATGAAAATGAGAAACCGCCTCCGGAAATATGCGGACCAGCTCTTCTGAATTTTCGAAACGCCGGAGATCCAGATCATTCCTCCCCCAAAGCAGAAGGACGGGGCACTCAAGCCGCGAAAGTCTTTCGAGCAGGTTCGTCAATTTTTCAGACTTCTGATCCGTGGAACGGGAGGGGCGGGTTTTCTCCAATTCACAAAGCGCTCGGATCCGGGCCTTGCGGGAGAACACGTCTTGCCAGATCGCCATGATCGCCCGACGGCTTTCCGTGGATAAACCGGCTGAAGCCACCAATAGTCGCTGCAGTCTCCTCTTCAGCAGAAATTCAGTGAAACCCAGCACCCTTTCACTTGAAAGCTGCCCAAGGGACCGGCTGTTCAGAAGAATCAGCCCGCTTACCTGCGAACCACGCTCCAAGGCAACCACCTGAGCAACCGCTCCGCCCCATTCATGTCCGATCAGAAAGATTTTTTCATTACCCGCAGCCACGGCCTGATCAATCAATTCACAGACCAGACGCACGCGATCCCAGAAGCCGAGTCCTTCGGCTTCCTTAAGGGCTTCCATCGAAAACGAACGCCCAAATCCGGGGAAATCAACGGCAACGCAGCGATACCGGTCCGAAAGCAAATGGGCTATTTCACCCCACATTGCAGCATCACTGACGGTCCCGTGCAGAAAGACAAAAGTCCCCCGGTGCTCGTAAATACTTTCCATATTCAAGGAACAGACGAAGGAATTTTCGAATGGAAAGCAGATCTCTCTGTTCGTATTCGCTTGCACGGGCATTTGCGCAGGCCTTCGCATAGGAATTGACTAAAGATGCAAAAAAAATGCCGCACTATTCCAACAATTGCACTAATTTTCGCCCGCAAGAAGCGATTCAAGAATCCGGCAATAACTCGGGTAACGAGGAAGGGAATGAGCCAGGCACCCCGGTTCAGCGCCCGGTTGATCATAATGAAGGCATCCCTGAGTCGAGCATACGAGCTCTTTGAACTCAGGAAAAAATTCGGGAAGAGCCTCCGGCTCCAGGTTCATCAAACCGAACTCCCGGACACCGGGAGTATCAATCCAGGCGGTCTTGGCCGAAAATTTCTTCTGCTCAAGCAAGACAGCACTGCTGGTTGTATGGCGGCCTTTTCCTGTCGCTTCACTGACAGCTCCGACTTTACCCAGCTCGGTACCCAGCAGAACGCGAAGCAAGGAAGTCTTCCCCACTCCGGAATGACCACAGAATACCGCGGTCAGTCCTTCAAGCCGTTCCTGAAGTTGCACGGTGCCCTGGCCTTTCTTCGCGCAACACGGAAAAACTTCGTAACCCAGATCTGCATACATCTCCCACGGTCGCTCTGAACCATTTAGCAGGTCCAACTTACTGACACAGATCACCGGATGGATTCCGGCCGACTCCGCAGCTATCAGGAAACGGTCGACCAGCCCCGGCGAAAACTCAGGCTCCCCAACGGACGCCACGATCACCAGTACATCCACATTCGCTGCGATGACCTGCCGAACTTTTTTTTGCGTCCGGTCACGGCCCGGCGCAGGACGCGCCAGAAGATTACGGCGGGCACAGATGCCCTTCACTGTTCCGGAATCCGGCGAGCTGCGCTCAATTTGGACGCGGTCACCTACGGCCACGGGACTGCGATCCCGCTCACCTTCTTCCGCATGGCCTGCCGCATGGCCCAGAACAGACGCACGCCGGTATCCGCAGAGAATCTCTTCGCCAGTTTCATCCAGCCGTACGCGACATTGCCGCGGGAAAACTTCCGCTACAGTTGCATTGGCTTCACTGGAATCAAGAGCATCGGCTTTCTTTTTTTTTGATATGACCGTGCCCTTGCCGCTCCGCCGCGAACTTTGGTCATCCAGCCAATCATCGGAGTTGCCTTTGAATTTAGGTGCCATTCAGAATTTATGGTTTCCCGTCGTCTGCTCTCATGTTTTCCGCTATAGTAATGGACTTATGACACCTCAAACAAGAGAGAAGATCAAAGTCCTGCTACTGGAGAACATCCACCCACTCGCGCGTCAGATATTTGAAGCGGAAGGGTGCGAGGTGGAAACCACCGTCGGAGCGCTCACTCCCGAGCAGCTGATATCAAAAATTCCAGGGTTCCATATTCTTGGAATCCGCAGCAAAACGACGATCACGGCCGAGGTTTTTGCCGCCGCCGAGTCTCTTGTGACCCTCGGAGCCTTCTGTATCGGAACGAATCACATCGACTTGAAAGCTGCCCGCAAACATGGGATTCCCGTTTTCAATGCTCCGTTTGGAAATACCCGAAGTGTGGCTGAGATGGCCGTTGCCGAAATCATCATGCTTTCGCGCAAACTCGGGGACCGCAACAACGAAGTCCACCAGGGGATCTGGACCAAGTCTCATGAGGGTTGCTATGAAGTCCGGGGGAAAACCGTCGGCATCGTGGGTTACGGGAATATCGGGACCCAAGTCTCAACCTTGGCGGAAGCCCTCGGAATGCGGGTGCTGTTTTATGACATTGTTCCCAAGCTTCCTAGGGGGAATGCCAAAGGCTGCGCGACCCTGAATCATGTGCTGAAGGAAAGCGATTTTGTTTCGCTCCATGTGCCAGCAACCCCCCTCACGCATGAAATGATCAGTACCGAGCAGTTCCAAGTGATGAAGCCCGGCTCTTATCTCCTCAATGCGGCAAGGGGGAGCGTTGTCGATATCCCGGCGCTGATCGAGGCACTCAAGAAGGGTCCGCTCGCGGGAGCGGCGATTGATGTCTTTCCCTCTGAACCGGAAATAAACACAAAAGACTTCCACACCGAACTCCAGCGCCTTCCAAACGTCATTCTGACTCCCCATGTCGGCGGCGCCACTGAAGAGGCGCAGACCAATATCGGAGAAGAAGTCCCAACCGCACTCGTCCGACATCTCCTGACGGGCTCCACGGTCCGCTCTGTGAATTTTCCGGAGATGGATGTCGCGCCCACGGAGAATACCCACCGAATCTTGAACGTTCACAGGAATGTTCCAGGCGTGCTTCGCGAAATCAACCGGATCGTCTCGGATCTCGGAGCCAATATCGAAGCTCAGCATCTGGCCACGGATCCTGAATTGGGGTACCTCGTTCTGGATATAAACAGGGAAATCTCCAATGACGTGAAGCTTGCGATTGAAAAGCTCAAGACGTCGGTGAAGACCCGGATTCTTTACTAGTGGAGTTCGGCCTCCTTCTTAGTAAGGAATTGTCGTTGGCATTATTCCGATGCAAATAGAAGCGGGGTCACGCGCATGCGCGAAGATATCGGACCAGGAACTGCGAAATCCTTACCGACCGAGCGAGATCGTCAGTGTCAGCTCTAAATGGAAGTTTCGCTACCGTTATCTTACTGTAAGGTACCGTCGATCCGTACTGAAATTGCTCAAAGCAAAACCCGGACGATACTACGTCGACTGCGACACACTCAACGTGTCCGGCCTAAAGGTGATCGACGATGTACTTCGCGTTAAAGTAAAGAAGCGCGTACGCTTCGGCGCTCAGGTGCTTGCCGTTCTGAGCCTGGACGTCACTCATGAAAGCGCCGAGCACGTTTTTCGCAGTCTTCATATCGCCAGCAGAGATCTTCGACTGCGCGTTATTCAGTTTCACAGTGAAGCTGTTCTCGATTCCGTCGTTGTCGATCCAGCCTTGCAATCTCGCCTGACTTACAAGCAAGATTAGGTTCTGAATCAGTGAACCATGATTAAACGATGCTGGTGGATCGATCGGGCCTACAGTTTTCTGTTTCACCGTATCTGCAAATTTATCTGGGTACTGCGCTTTCAAGTTGGCATAGACTCGGTCAAAGGACTCTTGGACCCCATCGGGATCCTCGTCTCCTGGGCCGGAAAACTTTACCCTTCGTTTTCCAGAAAATTTAGCATCAACAATCGATGGAAGCCCTTTGCTCTTGAATGCAAATCCCTTTACGGTCTGTCCGGCGGGAATCCCCCGAACGGACCCCAGAACTTTAGTCCAGCTCCAAATGCCCTGATTTTTGTATTCACCCATATCCCATTCGGATTGGGGAGCCGGTGCTTTGGCATCAGTTACGCTCGAAGGATGGCTGATATAAACGTGCTGTAGTAGTTGCGAGGCCCCCAAAAGATTGCCGATTTCAAAAGCATAAAGGAAGCTACCGGATCCATCAGGCAATACAGATGCATGAATAGATGGTTTCACTTTATTGCCAGAGTCAAGCATCGCAGTTCTAAGGCCATATTCGGGACTGCTCCACTGAAATACTAACCAATCATTCTTCTGATCATAGGAGCCCGCTACGAGTTCCGAAGCGTGAGCATTCATGGGTGCTAGTGCAAGGTACAGGAGCGCGATCATTATGTTTCTCGAGAATTTCATATTCATGTCTCCTATTGGCTATCCTGACAGTAACTGGAAATTGCCGAAGAATACGTATGAAAATATAGGTGATAGTGTTCGTTAGGCAGTCCCGCTAGCTCCAGGTTCGGAAATCCACCCAAGCGGCAAACGATGCTTTCAAACGTTTCCTGATTGTCGTCAGGTATGCTTGTGCTCCGAATATCGATGTCAGTTCCTTCGCGATGAAACCTGTGCGGATTCGTCCATGTGTTCTTGTAATCATACAGCCCGCCCCATGACAAACTGGCGTCCGTCACGGTAAGAAGAGGCGCACCCGGGAAGGTGCCGCTGTACGCGCTCGCGATTGCAAACATGTCCTCATCAACAAAGGACTGCACGCTATAAAAGCTCGTATGCCCGTAGCCGCCACCAGGGCAACTTGGTTCGCTTGAGTTGCCAAAGCACTTGAACGTGTAGGGCCCCCCGGAAAGGGGCGCGAGCGCTGGGACTTTCACAGTCAATGTTTTCGAGTCCTTCACCGAGGCATTGCCCGAAAGATTGCCCAAGATCTTTTCTAACCCTCCGAACTGGGATGCTGTGTAAGTGACCTGGCATGTTCCGTCCGCGCCAGTCGTGCAACTTGACGATTCAAAGGTTCCTTTGGGACGTGCGCCATGATGGATTTCGGCAATGTGCCCACCAGAGCCGTCCTGAGGAGCAGAATAGAACTGAATTGACTTCCCGTACACCGGGTTTCCTGCGCTATCACTCAGCAGAGCCGTAATGATTGTGTTACTGTTTCCGGACGTGTTGTTCGGGTAAACCTCAGGAACAGAGAGATTCAGCATCAGCTTGAAATCCCCAACAACCTTTACCTGAACACTTTTGGCGTTGTATGAGTAATCAGTCTCTGGTGGTTCATGTCCAGGATTGACCGTCGCAGTAATTGTTTGAATCCCGGCATCAGAGGGGTCGAAGGTTATACTGAATGAAATTGTTAACATACCTTGTTGACTTCGTGTTTCAGATAAATTGAACGATTGCGAGTAAGTGTGATTTCCAGCCTGGACTGTAAGAATGGAACTGCGAGTTTCGTTCTGATTTAAGCTGTTTGCTGCTGATATTATGCTTACTGACCCTTTTACAGGAATTCCCGGAACAACTTTCAGAATTCCATCTGACCCTAAACTAGCCCCAGTCTGGCTTACCTGAAGATTGTGAGGCCAAAGATCCAAAAATACGACAGGTTCATAATCGATCGTAAGCTTCTTAATAAGTACTACCCACCAGACCTGGCCTCCTACCCCTTGAAAATTGAAAATTCCACTAGAATTAATTCCATCAATCACAAGTGTACATTCAGTGTAGAATTTAGTGGTATCGAGAAAGCAAATGTCTTGGGCAGTTGGATTGTAGGAAGTGCCTGTCGCCCAATAATTTAATGCCGGATTTCGACTAAAGGATCCCACACTATGTACTCCAATAACTTCTGCGGTAATTTTAGAGACGCGAGCTTTAGTGAAATCGAAAGATCCACCTAGATGCCCATAGCCCATATATGCTGACCATGCATAATAGCCTGGCGGCACCGGGTAACCAACAATCACCGACGAGTGTTCTACCCTGCCCCCAAAAATAATACCATCTGGCTTCGGAATAGCAGAAATGTTGGTTTTGTCGGGCAACGTCGTAAAATCGATTGTAAATGTTTCGGCAGAGGAATCTTTCGGCCAACCAATCGCTGAAATGACTGAGCACAGGCAAATGACATAAAACTTATAACGTAAACGGGTGGTCAGCATACGTTCCCCCTCACTTTGAATTATTTTTCAAAGATCTCATTGTTGAGTGATTTAGTCAATTACAAGTATTCTATTTAGAATTGCTACTATTTCGCGGCTAAGGGTCACTCAATTATATTAATGGAGCCAAGCGTGAATAGGACAAATAGCGGATAGGAAGAGCAAACATCATTTCCCAGAGTGGCTGGCCCGCCGGATGAGTGCTTTGCGCTGAAAGCCCCTTTTCCACATAGTTCCCTACGCTTGAAATTCAGCCAAATGGTTTGAAGTCCGGACTCTTTTTGGGGTTTTTGCGCGATGGTGGGCGGAACCGGGCCTGACCGGCTGGGAGGCGATCGGTTTCGGCGTTGGATTGGGCTTTCCTGGTTAGACGAAGCTCATTTGGGATGGGAGCCGGGCCGGGCTGATGTCCGGCGGCTTGTCTGGGAGGCCGAGATGGCCCAGGATTTTCTTGATCGCTGAAACCTCCACAATCGCAGCGCACACCTTGAGTTCCCCGCTGCACTGGGGACAGGTTGTGATGTCGATGGCGAAGACGCGCGCCAGAAGCTCGGCCCATCCCATTCGGCGCTTTTTCTTCGGCGTAGAATCTGGCTCGGGTGTCACGGCGGGTGTTTGTTCAGAGTACACGCGGCACGCGTAAACCTCCGCCTTCTTGGGCACGATGGCCGAGCGGATCTTGGAGTGCGGAGCGAGGCATCCGAAGAATCTTGTCAGATGGATTCTGGGAGGTGGCACCAGCGCTGCCAATTTTTCCACAAATTCCAGCCCCGAGAAGAGTAGATGGCTCGTCTTGTCCGAATACGGGTGCTTGAGCTTGAGCACCACATCACCAGAAGCCCTCATCTGTAGCCGCTCTTCGGCCACTGCGGGCCTGGCGATATATCTGCACAATTTTTAATTCCGGTACGCCAAGCCGCCTGCCCCTTTGGTCTTTGCGTTCACCCATCGCGATTCGAGACTGCACTGAGGCGGCCTGAAGCTCTGGCAGCAGCTCTCCTTGCGACATTTCCTCCTCGGGAAGCGCCGATTCGTATTCATCGTTGAAGTATCCGCGTTTATTTAGAAACCGAATCACGCGCTGGGCGAGCGTTGCCACCATGTCCGTGATCTCGGCGTCAGTCGGCGCGTCGATCCACCAGTAGCGAGGGCCCTGATGGGTGTCGTAGTACCCGCCCTCAAGGAAGAGCATGTGGTAATGCACATTGAGGTTGAGACTCCCGCCGAATCGCTGCACGAGCGTAACGGCCCCGGTTGGAGTCTGATGCGCAGCCCCTTTTTTTTGGCCTTCTTCCTGATGTAGGTTGTGATCGCCCGGTGGATGATGGTGAGGCATCGGGCCTGAATCTTTGGATTTTTCGCCAGGATGAATCGGACCGGCATGGGGAACGAGATTAACAAAATTGCCAACCGTGTCCTGTCAGAAATAGTGCTGAAACAGCCATCGCAGATAAGAAAGGTAATGTAAAAACCCCCGACCACATTAAGCCTGGAAACTTATTCCCCCACGGCATTATATTTCTGCGCAGGGGAATACAAAAAACCAACCCCAGGACATACCCAAGCAATGGCAGTTTCCAATAAAGTGGGTCATTGGGATTACTCAAGCCATAACGCTCTATTGATTGAATATGCCATAAAGGAATTCCAATAATAGTAATCAACCAGAATGCAGCGGTTACGGGCGTTCCAAATAATTCATTTTTTGAGTAAGAGATTCTCTTGGTCACTGGCTTACTATTCCCTCTCCAGGCGTTTTTATTAATCAAAAAACCTTCCCCGGATTCATCAGTCCGGCCGGATCAAATACTTTCTTAATCCCGCGGAGCAAAACCAGCTCCGCGGGCGTACGTGTAAAGTGCAGAGCCGCTTTCTTCAACAAACCCACTCCGTGTTCAGCTGAGATCGTTCCCCGGTGCTTCTGGATCAAGGCAAAAAGCTCCTGATCCGCCTCGTGGCACTTTTCTATAAAAAGACCCTTGTCCATGGCTTCCGGCTTCAAAGTATTGATGTGGAGATTGCCGTCACCGATATGCCCCCACATGGCGATTTCAAAAGTCCCGTGCTTGGTCTCAAAAAGTGCATGCATCGAGGCGACAAAGGGTTCGAGTTCGGCAACTGGAACCGCGACATCATTCTTGTGCACGAAAGCGCGATGAGCTAGGCATTCGTTGATCGACTCACGAATCGACCAGAGATCGCGAGCCTCACGGGGTGATTGAGCCAGCGTGCCGTCCAGGACCAGACCGGATTCAAAAATTTTCTCCAGCCAGGAATCCAGGACCTCGCGACCCTTTTCGGTAACGGGCTGCTCGATTTCCATCAGTACATAGGTCGAGGCGGTCGTAGCGAGCGGATTTTTCAGCCCAAGCTCAGCTGTGACCGCCTCGATGCAATTATGGGTCATGGTTTCGAAGGCCATGACAGCAAACGGGCTCTTCCGGACTTCGTGAAATAATTTCAAAACCGCTGACATGTCTTCCACGGCAAAGAACAGAACCTGAAGCTCTTTGGGTAACGTGACCAGCTTCAGCGTCGCTTCGGTGATAATCCCCAGGATCCCTTCGCTTCCGATAAAGAGTTGCTTGAGGTCCGGGCCGGTATTGTTCTTCTCGAGGCTGCCGTTCAGCTCCAGAATATCGCCTGCCATGGTGACGACTTGCAGACCCAGGACCCAGTTGCGGGTGTTCCCGTAACGGATCACCTTCACGCCTCCGGCATTCGTCGCGATATTCCCGCCGACTTCGCTCGAGCCTTTAGAGCCAAAGTCCACGGGCCAGGTCAGCGAATGCGGCTCGCAGTGCTTATGCACCAACTCCGTAATTGCTCCGGCCTGCACGCGCACGGTCTGGGCCATTGTGTCGACCGGGCCCATTTTGTTCATTTTCGAGAGACTGATCACGACCTCGCCTTGGATCGCCATCGCCCCCCCCGAAAGTCCGGTCCGCCCCCCCGAGGGCACCACCGGAATCGAGTACTTGCTGCATAACTTCAAGACCCGGGAAACTTCTTCAGTTGTTTTTGGAAAGAGGACCACCGCCGGTTTGGGTTCAAAAACTTTTGTCGAATCCTTCCCGTACTCAAAAAGATCCTGGGGATCACGCGTGGCAAATTCTTTCGAAAAAGTATTTTCTATTTCAGCGAAGAATTTTGAAAACTCTGCAGCACTCATTTCATTTCCTTTTCTTGGCCCTTTCTTGGCAGGTCAGCCTACCCAAGTTCCCATCAGCCAGGTCAGTAATGCAGCAAACGAGCCGATGAGCAGCATTCGGGCACCGCTCCAGAGCAAGGAACGGCCGGAAAATAGACTGACAACTGCACCGGTGGCGAATAAAGCACACCCGCTTGCTGCGAGTGAAACCCAGAACATCGCAGGATCTTTGGAGATAAGGAATGGGAGCAAAGGAATCATGCCGCCGATAGAGAATGCGAAAAAAGATGAGCTAGCGGCCCCCCAAGGAGAGCCGAGTTCATCAGGGTCCAGTCCCAGCTCTTCACGGGCGAGCGTGTGCAAAGCTTTCTCCTTATCCTGAATCAGGCGCTTTGAAAACGCCTGGGCCTCGGCGAGCGGCACTCCTCGGGCTTCATAAATCAAAGCCAGTTCGGCTGCTTCCTCTTCAGGATACTCCTCGAGCTCCGCTCTCTCCAGATCCAGCTGGTATTCAAGAAGTTCGCATTGGGAGCGGACGGAAATATACTCGCCGCAGGCCATCGAAAGAGCGCCTGCAAGCAGACCAGCGCCGCCCGAGATCAGAATGAGACGGGGATCCATCGACGAAGCCGCCGCCACACCCACGATCAAGCTTGCGTTGGAAACCAGGCCATCATTGATTCCAAAAACCGCAGCGCGGATATTGCCCCCCGAACCTTTCAGTTTATGACGACCGCCGACTTCGTCGGCACTTTTGGGCATCTCGTGTCCTGCATGTTCCAGTGAACCGCTATAGACGGACAGGCCGCGAACTTTCAGCGAAGCCAGCAAAGGCTTCAGTCGCCGGGGGCCAATTTTCCTGATGAGAAAAACTGCGGTACGTGCGCGCAGACTTGGCGCAAACGTGGGCAGAGGAGCGCCCGGGGCGTCCTTCTCCATGAGCTTGACCCAGCTCTTGGCCTGATGTTCGGCCATGTGTCCGAGATTCCGAAAAAGGGCTTCGCGCGGTGTACCTTTTTCGATTTCAGCCATCACCTCATACAGGAAGGCTGATTGCTTTTCTTCTATCCAACTTTCACGCGCACTCATGTCGCTACTCTTATCAGGGTTCGGTTCCGAGCTCCATCGCAAAGGCTAAGGCGAGTTTCACGAAATGAGATCCAAAAGCCATATTCAATTTATCAATCGTATCGGCTTCCGAGTGAATACTTGGATTGTATTCCTCAAAGAGAGACTCAAAGGGAAACACCGAAGCAAATCCGGCTCTCGTCCAGCTCGCATGATCACTGCAGCCGTAGCCGCACCTGATTTCGCGCCAGGAATACTTCACATAAGTATCCAGAAGCCTTTTTTGAAAAGTATTCAACCCTGGATTGACGTTATCGCTTACCAGACCCATCACCGGTGTTTTACCCATGAAAGCGGTCATGTCGAATTGAATGACGGCGAGGACATCAACGCCCCGGCGCTTGTAATCCTGCGCGATGTCCTGGCTGCCGCGCAAGCCCGCCTCTTCGGCTGCATAAGCGATAAAATCAATTGTCCGGTCTGGCTGCCAACCTGATTCGGAAAGGATGCGGAAGGTTTCCAGAAGTGTCGCGATTCCAGAGGCATTGTCATCGGCTCCGGGTGCCCTTCTTCCAGCACCAACCCCATTGCTTGTGGAATCGGCATGCCCCCCCAGAATGATGTGTTCAGCAGCATTCGGACCCCGACCTGCAATCCGGGCAATGACCGATGACTGCGCAAATGCATGTTTGTAGGTCTCTACGGTAATGTCTGTGCGTCCATGAGCGAATCGAGTGAATTGATCGCTGATCCAATTTGAAGAAGCGACTCCAGAGCTCGATTTGAAATACCGGTCCGGAAAATCACTCAACGTTTTGATGGAGCTGTAGAGATTTTGAGTCGAGATTTCTGGAAAAACCCGCTCGAGCCGGTTTGCCTGGGTCAAAGGTCTCTCGGCTATGATTTCCCTTGGCCCTGGAATACCAATGCCCAGGAGCTCCGAAAGATCCGGCTCATCGACGTGATCAGTCACATCGAAAAAACCACCACAGCGACCTTCTTTGTGAATTCGAGTTGAAAGTTCTTCGATCTGGACTTCACTCATCCAGGAGCGGACCCCGGGAGCGGTTTCGATCAAACGGAGATCCGGCGCAGAAGAAGCCAACACCGTTCCCACTGCCATCCATAGCGAGATGAGAATTAACATGCGTTAAGTTTAACCGGACAGCCTTAAATACCTAATGATTTCTAGTGGATTTAGCTCTTTTAAAATATTCTTGACCCCTCATTGATCAATATATAATCATATGTTTATATATGAATACATCACCCGCTTACCGCAACATCCAGGAGAAGCTCGAGACAAGTCACCGCTCGAAACTCCTGTTTTCACGTTTAGCTGAAACATTTCAAGCCATGGGAGATCCATCCAGGGTCCAGATCATCTGGGCTCTTTCTCATGGCGAGCTCTCGGTCGGGGAAGTCGCGGATCTTCTGGAGATCAGCCAACCTGGGGTCAGTCATCACCTCCGGACTTTGCGAAATTTACGACTCGTCAAAGCCCGCAAGGATGGTCGTACCGCTTACTATTCTTTGGACGACGAACATATCGAGCACCTTCTGCAAGAGGGCACCAAGCACGTGGAGGACCTGTCATGAGACCGATGGGTTTGGGTGAAATTCCCACCGGCAGCTTTGCACAGATTGTCTCGATCGAAGGAGACGCGGGACGCCTCCTTTTGATGGGGCTGCTCGAGGGTGCACTTGTCCAGGTGGTCCATCAAGCGCCTTTCGGCGGAGATCCGATTGCTGTCCGGGTTCGAGGAACATTGATTGCGCTTCGCCGTGGTGAAGCGAATTTCGTCAAGGTAGTACCCCATGTCGTCGCCTGATTTCAGAATTGCCCTTGCAGGCAATCCCAATTGCGGCAAAACAGCCCTTTTTAACGCCCTCACCGGGAGCCGTCAGAAAGTCGGAAACTATCCGGGTGTTACCGTTGAGCGAGTGGAAGGCAGTACCCAGACTAAATCCGGTCTGCATATCAAACTTCTGGATCTCCCCGGGACTTACAGCCTGGATGCACAAACTCCGGATGAATTGATCACGCAGGAAGTTCTACTGGGCCTAAGAAACGAAGAGCCCCGACCCACTGCGGTGATCGCCGTAGCCGATGCGACGAATCTGGAACGCACCCTTGGACTTGTTCTCGAGATTCAAGCTCTGGGCATTCCCATGATCCTCGCTCTGAATATGATGGACTTGGCTCGAAGCAGGGGCTCTATCATTGATCTTGAGGTTCTATCCGCCAGTCTTGGAATTCCCATCGTCCCCACGGTGGCAACTCGCAGCGAGGGGTTGGAGCCGCTCCTTCAGAGACTTGAAGAACTGCATCTTCGCAACGAACTCGACCAGGGTAACAGACTTGATCAGGAGGAAACCAAAGACTTTCCCTGGGTCCGCTCCTCGCCGCAGGTCATCCGGGAACGGTTTGCCAAAATTGATGAAATTCTCCACCGCTCGATCAAGAAGGCGCCCTCCCCGATGGTTTGGACGGACCGGATCGATTACCTGGTCCTGCATCCAGTCTGGGGAACACTCTTACTGGCCGGCATTCTGGCCCTACTCTTTCAGACTATCTTCACCTGGGCCAGCATCCCGATGGACTGGATTGAAAACGGAATAGGAGCCTTGGGAGGTTTAATTCGGAACCAGATGGTGGACGGCCCTCTGCGAAGCCTGCTCGTGGACGGCGTCATCGGCGGCGTGGGGTCGATGTTGATCTTTCTCCCCCAAATCCTGTTTTTGTTTTTGTTTCTCCTGATTCTGGAAGACTCCGGCTACATGGCGCGCGCAGCCTTCCTGATGGATCGCCTCATGGGAAAATTCGGCCTGCATGGACGGGCTTTCATTCCCCTGCTTTCTTCTTTTGCCTGCTCCATTCCGGGCATCATGGCCACCCGGACGATCGAAAACCGTCGTGACCGCCTGATCACGATTTTGATTTCTCCGCTCATTACGTGCTCGGCACGACTTCCGGTTTATTCACTTCTGATCGCAGCGTTCATTCCCAATCACGTGCTCTGGGGTCCTTTTCGGCTGCAAGGAACGGTCATGTTCCTGCTGTACCTGTCCGGAATTGTCGCGGCCCTGCTGGTTGCGGTTTTTTTGAAAAAATCTGTCTTTCCCGGACCGACGCCACCACTCATGCTGGAGCTGCCGACTTATAAATGGCCCAGCGTCCATAACATTCTTCATGGCCTGGTCGAACGTGCCTCGATCTTTGTTCGTCGCGCGGGCACGGTGATTCTCGGCCTTTCGATCGTACTCTGGTTCCTGGCGTCTTACCCGAAAGCACCCTCCTCGCTGGAGATTCCCGCTCGTCCCGAGATCACCTACTCCTACGCAGGCCAGATCGGACATGCGCTTGAGCCACTGGTAAGGCCAATTGGTTTCAACTGGCAGATCGCGATCGCCCTGATTCCGGGTTTCGCAGCTCGCGAGACGATGATCGGAGCACTCGGCACGGTTTACGCGCTTGAAGACAAAGACTCCGGGGTACACGAACTTCTCGCATCACAAATCAGCAAAAGCTGGAGCGTGGCAACCGGAATGAGCCTGCTCGTCTGGTACATTCTTTCCTGTCAATGTGCTTCGACGCTGGCGGTGACCCGTCGCGAAACCAATTCCTGGAAATGGCCCGGGGTGATGCTGGGATACATGACGGCACTGGCCTACGCGGCGTCTTTCATAGTTTACAACCTGCTTCGTTACTGGGGTTACGGCTGATGCTGTTACAGGAAATCCTGGCCTTCAGCATTGTAGGAATTGCGGCACTGTGGATGGGCCAGGCCTTCTTCAGAAAGTCTTTGGCCAAACCGCTGGCGGACTGGGCACTCAAGAAGGGCCGGGTCAAGTGGGCCATGCGCCTGAACCGCTGGAACCGGAAGAAATCCGGCTGCGACGATTGCCATTAGGTTCATGCTGCGGCGGGTATTCTCTTTTGAAGCGAAGAAAGTCATACTTCAAAGCACATGACGACGAAGCAGCCCCTCCACTTGGATCTTAAGCATAAAATCACCCGTCTCAAAACGCTGATGAGCGGCACGACCCATCAGATTACCGCAAACCAGCTCATGCTGGTCGCCTCAAGCCTGGCTTATGCGACGATTCTTTCGATCATTCCGCTACTGGCACTGAGCTTCGCGATTTTCAATGCTTTTGGCGGTTTGGAAAAAGCTTACGACCAGATCATGCCGTTCATTCTTTCCAATCTGGCACAGGGCTCGAGTGAAGAAGTCATGCAAACTCTGAAAAAATTCATCAATAACGCGCACGCGAATACACTGGGTGTGGGCGGTTTGATCGGTTTGATTCTCACCAGCATGCTCATGCTCTCCAGCGTTGAACGGGCAATCAACGATGTCTGGCATACGCCGATCAACCGCACTTGGTTCCAGCGGATTGCCGCTTACTGGATTTTCATCACGCTTGGTCCAATGGCTCTCGCGCTTGCACTCGGGGTCGCCACCTCTTCCCGCATACCGCTTTCGAATCTGCTTCCGGGAGGTACGGGGCTTTTCATCCTGACGATGCTCGGGTTTTCAGCGGTTTATAAATGGGTTCCCAACTGCAAGGTCCGCAGCCGATACGCGCTGCTCTCCGGGTTTTTTGTCGCCGTTCTCTGGAATATCCTGCGTCAGGGATATCAGCTCTATCTGCACTATGCGGTCAGCTATAACAGGATCTACGGAAGCCTGGGTGCAATCCCGGTTCTACTTTTATGGATTTACATCGCCTGGTTTGCGGTGCTGAGCGGGGCGGCACTGACGGCTGTGCTGCAAAAGGGACACCGGGCCCGACAGCCCAGCTGATCAGATCAAGGCTTCGGTTTGCTGCCGCTTTCAACATTCATCGCGAAGCGGGTGATTCCGGCCTGCCTGAGCGTGTCCATGAGGCGAATGACGTTACCATGAGTGGTTGCTTCATCCGCATTAATGATCGCGGTCTGATCGGGGGGCAGATTGCGGAGTTCCGCGATTTTTTTGGTCAGCTCCGGCCACTCGAGTTTCTCTTTATCCCAAAGGATCTCGCCCGCCCGGGTGATCGTGAACTGAAAGGCTGTTTTCTCGGCCTGCTCACCGGTGGTGGCCTGCGGGAGCTGAACTTTGATCGCGGACTGGTAAATCACGGGCGCCGTGATCAGGAACATGATCAAGAGAACGAGGACAACATCGACCAGCGGGGTAACGTTGATCGAAGAGATCGGCTCGTCATCATCGTAGGAACTCGCTCCGCCCGCCATCTTTATCCTTTCTGCTGACTGCTGAGACAGGCAATCAAATAACTTTTAAGCGCTTCGGCTTCTGCTTTGGCCGACTTCACTTTCCGCTGAAACAAGTTGAAGGCAACCACAGCGGGGATGGCGACAAGAATTCCCACGGCGGTCGCAACCAGCGCTTCCGAAATACCCGCCGTTACGGTCTGCGCCCCGGCTCCCACCTGCTGCGAAAGATCGTGGAAAGCCTTGATGATGCCCAAAACCGTCCCAAATAGACCCACAAACGGAGCATTGCTCCCGATCGTGGCCAGGACTGCGAGATTTTTTTCCCAGATCAGCCGGGATCTCGTCATCGAATCCTGCGCCAGCTCATTCAGAACTTCACAATCCGATGCTTTTTCGCGCTGATTCAAAAGAGCCAAAGCCATTTCGCTCTCGAGGTCACCTGCCCTCTGGTCGATCCTTTTCTGAACAGTCTTGAGGGCTTCGGCCCAGCTTCCGTCCTGCAGTTGTCGACGCAGACTGGAACGGAACAGAGCCGCACCCTTGTTCGCCTCAAAATAGAACCGCAAGCGCTCCAGGATCAGGGCCACGGAATAAACCGAGACCAGGACCAGGAAATAAAGGACCCATTCCGCACCAACGAGGGATATACCCATGAAGAGTTTTGATAACATAACTGCTTCAGCGTACACCGCCCCCGCTCACGAATTCAATGTCCGAAAATCTGCGGTCAAACTCAAACCTGCCCGGCAAGGTAACTTTACAAAACCCTGGGAATCTGGCAGTGTTTTTTCACGCAAATCTATCGCTGGATTGCCTGAGGAGACGGCCATGGCATTTAATATTGTCACTAAAAATACAGTTGCTGAGCGCTTCAAGTACGCACCACGTCCGGATGTCTGGAAGGATGTGGAAAGCAAGGACTGGAACAACTGGATCTGGCAGCAGCAGAAACGGGTGAAATCATTTGAACAGCTTGAGAAAGTTGTGAACGTCACCCAGGAAGAACGCGAAGCCTTCCAGGCAACGAATGAATCTTTCAATATGGGCATCACACCCTACTATGCCTCTCTCATGGACAAGGATGATCCGAATTGCCCGATCCGTTTGCAGTCCGTGCCCAACAAAGCCGAACTGAATATTCTCGAAGGCGACATGGAAGATCCGCTTGCCGAAGAGCGGGACATGCCGGTCCAGGGGATCACGCACCGGTATCCTGACCGCGTGCTCTTTTATACGACTCACAATTGCCCGGTTTATTGTCGGCACTGCACGCGCAAACGCAAAGTGGCCGATCCGTCCTCCTCAGCCGCGAATAAGCAGATTGAAGACGGCCTGGCTTATATTGAAGCCCACAAGGAAATCCGGGATGTCGTGATTTCCGGAGGGGACCCTCTGTCCAACTCCGATGACCGCCTGGAATATATCCTGTCCCGGTTGCGCGCCCTGGACCACGTCGAAGTGTTCCGGATCGGTACGCGAAACCTTGTGACGCTCCCGCAGCGGATCACGGATAATCTCGCCAGTATCATTAAGAAATATCATCCGGCTTTCATCCACACGCATTTTAATCATCCCAAGGAATGCACGCGCGAGGCTTTTGATGCCTGCGCGAAGCTTGCAGATGCCGGGTGCGTGATCAACAATCAGATGGTTCTACTCAAGGGCATCAATGACGATCCCAAGATCGTGAAAGAGTTGAATCATAAACTCCTGATGATGCGCGTCCGTCCGTATTATATCTTCCAGTGTGATCTTTCACAGGGAATCAGTCATTTCCGCACTCCGATCGAATCCGGCATCAACATCATCGAACACCTGAGAGGCTGGACCAGCGGCATGGCCGTTCCTCATTACGTTATCGATGCTCCCGGTGGTGGTGGTAAAATCCCGGTCCTTCCTAACTACGTCGTGAAACACGAGGGCAAGAAATGGGTTCTCCGCAACTTCAAGAAGGACCAGTTCGAGTATATCGAGCCGTAAGGCTCGTGCGTGAAAGAGCCGTAAGGCTCGTGCCTAAAAGAGCCGCAGGGCTCGTCCTTCTCAGCATTCTGGTTGCCCTGTGCACTTTCGCGTGCACGACACTGCCCGCGCCCAAATTTTCCAGGTACAGCTTCCCGAAAAACGCTTTTATCGAACCCGTTACGCGAGCGTACGAGAAGGTGGGAACCGTACGGGCAAAAGTGAATTTTCCCACGCTAGATCCCACCCGGGATGAGGATGCCCTCTGCCGCAATTACTTCAATAAAGCGGTAGCCGATCTCGTCCGCATGGCCCAGAAGAAGGGCGCTGATGCGGTGATTGAAGTTCGTTCCGTGGTCTTCTATGAAGGTGCAAAAAGTGACACATTTTCGACCCCTGAGTGTGCTGATGATGGCGAGGAAGGACAAGCCCTGGCCCAAGGAATAGCTGTAAAATGGAAGACCACCGAGGGCAGTTCAGAGAAAGCCCAATGATTCATTGGAATCTGGGAAGTCTCGGGGGGCTCGTTCTAGCATGTCTCCTGACCCCGGGCGTTTCAAACGCCAACGCTCCAGAGCCAAGAACCCGGATCTTTCTCATCCCGGGAGCAGGCTCCTCCGCTGACCGGATCCATGTCGACGGGCTCGACACCGGCCCCTGGAAAGCTTTCAAGACTCGGCGGTATTTCGGTGCACTCGAAGATAATTTAAAAAAAGAAGGCATGCCCACCCAGGTCTGCCCGCGTCAGGCTGACGATGACACCCGCTCACTTTCCGAACGCGCCGATGACTGCGCCCAGGAAATCCTCAAACAAGCGGGCTCCTGTCGAAAGGGCAAGCTCCGCGCCTTCCACCTCGTAGGTCATAGCATGGGTGGCCTGATAGCCCGGCTCCTGGCGCAGGATGCCCGGGTAAAAAACTGTATTGCGAGTGTCACCAGTATTTCCACGCCGCACCAAGGCACTCCTTTTGCTGATTTTTTCATGGACCACCTGAAACTCGATCAGACCAGCATCGATTTATATGGACGGCTCGCAAAGGCGACTCGCTTTATTCCGGAACGGAAACGTTATATCCCGGAGCTGCGCGTGGATCGACGGGGGTTCGCAAACGAACTCTTCCGCGCCCAAGACACGAAAAACAACCCGGCCGTAAAATATTTCTCTATTACAGCAGCGCTCGAAGGTCCCACGATTCACCCCCTTCAACTCTCTAAAATGATTTTAGCCCGGGAACTCCGAAAGCGCGGCCTGAATCGTTCACCTTATGGAGAGCAGAACGATGGAATTGTGCCTGAATATTCCATGAAGCACGGAACACTTCTGGGGCGAATCATCTCAGATCATTGGTCAACCGCCTGCCTCGATCCGCTCAGCCGTTCTGAACCCTGCTCAAGAACAATTGCTTTGCTCTTACCTCACCTGAAGGCTTTATGCGGGCTGAAGTAGAAGTTCACTTTGATCGGCAGATCGACACATTCAACCATTACACAGAGCCCTTCCTCGTTCAGGAGGAAGCCCGCAATAATCTGCTCCTCGGCCTTTGCTCCAACCTCAAAGCGGGCTTGACCGCCTCCTCGATTCCTCCGCTACTGATACGGATCATGCACCGCCAGAAAGTTCTTGCTGCGGCCTTGCAAACCCCTCCCAATCCTCTCGTACTGACCCGCGCCAGCAAAGAAGAACTGGATCTGCTGGCCGCCGCTCTCCTCAGCCGCAACCTTTCAATTCCCTCAGTGGTTGGGCCACCTGATGAAGCGCGGTATTTTGCTGATCAATGGTGTCACTCGCATTCGCTCAAAGCGGTGCTGGCCATGAAGCAGGGGATCTATCAGCTGACCCAAGTCATCCAGCCGCCCCCGGTTCCAGGCAGAATGAGAGTCGCCCACCACGCGGAGCTTTCGCTCGTTGCCCAATGGATGTATGAATTCAACGACGAAGCCATGCCTCAAGACCCGAAATCGAAAGTTGAAACTCTGAAAAAAGTTGAACAAATCATTCAGCGACAGGCTCTCTTTGTCTGGGAGCAGAACGGAAGACCCGTTTCAATGGCCGGGTCCTGGGGCACCACGCCGAACGGGGTCCGGATCAATGCGGTGTACACGCCCGCCGACCTGCGGAGGCGCGGAATTGCAAGTCGGCTGGTCGCGGAACTCAGCCAAGCCAAACTCAAAGCTGGAAATAAATTCTGCTTTCTCTACACTGATCTAAGTAACCCGACTTCAAACCGCATTTATCAGAAAATCGGCTACGGGTTTGTTTGCGAATCAAAGTATTTCGTTTTTACAAAAGTCTAGACCAAGGAGCGGTGCAGGCATGACAAAGATCGCAGGACGTCCCGAGTGGGTGAAAAGCGCTGTTTTCTACCAAATTTTTCCAGATCGTTTTGCCAAGAGTGAAACACTGGAGAAGCCCCGTGGGTTGGAGCCGTGGGATTCCGCTCCGACTTGCAATGGTTTCAAAGGGGGCGACCTGCTCGGAGCCACAGAGCGTCTGGACTGGCTGGTTGATCTTGGGGTGAACGCGGTCTACCTGAATCCGATCTTCACCTCAACGGCCAACCACCGTTATCACACTTTCGACTACATGAGCGTGGATCCTATTCTGGGCGGTGATCAGTCATTTACAACTTTTCTGAACGAGGCACATCGTCGCGGAATCCGCGTAATCCTGGATGGCGTTTTCAACCACGCGAGTCGCGGTTTCTATCAATTCAACCACACCCTCGAAAACGGCAAAGACTCTCCTTACAGAGACTGGTTTCACTTCGACGAAGAGCCACTCCTCCAAGGGAAGTCTCTTCGTGCCTACCCCGAGGAGCCGCACCACGCGCCTGCCTACAAAGCCTGGTGGAACCTCCATGCGCTTCCGAAGTTCAACGTTCGCAACAGCGAGGCCCGCGCTTATCTGCTCGATTGCGCAAGGAAATGGACCGCTCTCGGAATCGATGGCTGGAGACTCGACGTTCCAGCGGAAATTGACGATCGCTCATTCTGGGACGAGTTCCGGGAAGTGGTGCTTTCGATCAATCCCGAGGCTTACCTTGTAGGTGAAATCTGGGATGAAAGCCCGGACTGGGTTCGCGACGGCAAACCCTTTCACGCGGTGATGAACTATCCGCTGACCCGGGCACTGCTCGGCTTTTGTGGTGGCAATCATCTGGATTTACCGGAAACCCACCGGGTTGGAAGCTACCGAAGCATCCAGCCGATGAATGCCGAGGGGTTTTCCAAAGTGATTCAGCGGCTCTTTGAGGTTTACGGACTCGAAACCCTGGGGTTACAGCTGAATCTTCTGGATAGCCATGACACGCCCAGATTCCTCACTTCAGTCAAAGGCAAAGAGGAAATTTTGAAGCAGGCGTTCCTTTTTCTGTGCACTTTTCCCGGTGCCCCGTGCGTCTATTACGGCGATGAAATCGGAATGAGCGGACGTCATGATCCAGACTGTCGGAAGAGCTTTCCGTGGGAAAAGGAGAGCCACAATCATTCAGTGCTGGCTTCTTTCAGGGAAAGTATTGCGCTCCGGAAACAATACCCGGTCCTGGTCAGCGGTGAGTTTCACGAGATCAGGACGCAGGATCAGGAGATCTATGCTTTTGCCCGACTCGGAAATGCCGGTGAGCCCGCGGTTCTGGTCGTACTCAATACTTCCGACAAAGAGAAAACGGTAACGCTAGATGCAACCCAGGTATCTCAACGACTCCGCGGAGCCACCGTCACTTCTTTGGACCTGAAGCCCCATGGAACCGCCGTGCTTCCCTTTATGATGGCATAAAAAAAGCCCTGCCAGAAAGTAGGAATCACCTTTGGCAGGGCCTGAAGAATTTGGAAATTTAAGTTCTTAGAAGCCGATGTTCAAGCCGGCCAAAACCTGAATGGAGCGCCATTTATCAGTTTCACCGGGCAATGCAGGATCGTCGTTTGTATTGGTGAGACCCAAAAGATACCGACCATCCACCATAAAGCTGACAAGCGGAGCGATAGGAATATTGTAGGCTACAGAGGCAATCAGACCCATGTCGGATTTTTTGGTAGTTGTTGGCCAAGCCCGATCTGTTTCAGTGGTAGCAGGAGTGCCTCCGGTCGGAGTCTCGGTCGCTTTGAAATGAATATCCCCGGTTCCGGTAGCATAATAGCCACCCGCACCTACGGACAAGCCAGGGAAGACGCTCAGACGTAAAAGCACGGGAATTTGAATGTAATTCATAGTAACTTCGGCCTCTCCTATACCGAAGCCTTCAATAGTTTCCTTAACACCATATTTGCGCTTATCCATGAGCGCACCAAATTGCAAGCTGACCAATGGTGCCATCGAGAAACTCGCAAGCACACCATAGTCCATACCTAATTTGGAGGAGTACACGGCAGCGGCATCATCTCCCGTTGCTCCGGTAACGTTCAGAGTTGAGGAATTAAAGCCGATAACCGGCGCAACTTCAAAAGCCATGGCGGAGGTGCCCAGAAGCGTACATATAAGCGCAAGCAAAACGAAAGTCTTTTTCATTCTCAGATCTCCATTGTTAATTTTTTAAAGCGTCTTAATTTCACTAGTGAATCGAGTTTTTGTCAATACCAACCGACATTTACCCTTCACATCCTTTACTAAAACATTTCACTCAATTTTTTGAACCATGTGTCCGACAAGACATTGCAGATATGCCTATCCACTCGAACGTCAAAAAGTCCGCAAAGACCAGCTCTGAGTATTCGGATCTCCTGGGTAAACTCCAGGACATTCCGACCCTTCCCATTGTCGCGATGAAAGTCAACGAGCTGATCAATGATCCCAACTCGTCCAGCTCGGATATCGCGGAAGTGTTGAAAAAGGATCAGGTCCTCACCGCCAAAATTCTGCGCCTCGTGAACTCTTCCTACTACGCCATTCCAGGTGGCGTAGCCGATGTGCAGCGTGCCCTCGCCTTCCTGGGCTTCAACACTCTGGCGCAACTTGTTTTAAGTTTGTCCGTATTTTCACTCTTTTCGACCAAAGACAGCGAGCACTTCTCCATGCTCCACTTCTGGCGACATGCTCTGGGAACCGCCGTTTGCAGCGAGTACCTGGCAAGACGCCTCAAATTTCCGCGTCCTGAAGAAGCCTTCACCTGCGGTCTCCTGCACGATATCGGCAAACTTGTGCTGCATCAGATTGATCCGGACCGGATGCTTTCGATTGTTCGAGAAACCGCTCACGATTCCACCTCCTTCCTCGAAGTCGAACGCAAGCTCGACCTTCCCGGACATTCTTATCTCGGAGAAGCGATTGCAACCAAATGGGGCCTGCCGCAGGTGATCCGGCTCGCGATCCGCTATCATCATCTCGATGTTTCCAAAATGGAGAGCATTCTTTCTTCCGCCAAGCCTGTCATCCATGCCGTCCGGCTGGCCAATACCATTTGCGTGAAGAACCAGATCGGCGATTCAGGCGACCACTCAAGCGGTGAAATCACACCCGACATGCTCCAGACTTTGGGACTTTCGAGTTTCGACATTCCCGCAATGGAAGAACAGATTAAGATCGATATAGAAAAAGCGGGGGCTTTCCTCAATGCCTACCTCTAGAGCCCTGAAGATCGTCGCCGCAGCTTCGGAATACCCGTACCTGGACAAGTACGAGGTCCTCTTTGACCAGGCCTCCGATGCCATCCTCACCATCTCGCCGTCCGGACATATCGATGCCGTGAACCAGGCCGTAGAGGAACTGACCGGCTATTTAAAATCTGAACTTGTCGGCGCAGCCATTTCCATTCTGGTCCCGGATACCTCACAGCAGCGGGTACCGCATCGCAGCCGTTCGCTCACCACCGAGTTCTTCGCCCTGCCTGGCACTTACGAGGATGTCGCGATCCTGCGCAAGGACGGCTACACGCGTTTTGTCGATCTGAGTGTCCGTATCGTTTCGAACGTCAACGGCTCCACCCTTGCCCTCGCTCTTTTCCGCGATGTGACTGAAAAGAAGCAGATGGAGCGGGAACTGATCACCAAGCACACGGAGTTGCGCAACGCCTATTTCCAACTCGAGAAAAAAACCGCCGAGCTTCAGGCCATGCAGGAGAACCTCATTCAAGCCGGTAAAATGGCTGCACTGGGAGAGCTCACCGCGGGCATTGCCCATGAATTGAACCAGCCGCTCCAGGGAATCCGCGGCTACGCCCAGGAGCTCAAGGATATTTCACTCCCACAACTCACCAATTCCCCTGTCCGCGAAAGTTCGTCCACCTGCATGACCGAAATTATTTCGAATGTGGATAAAATGGCCGGGATCATCGATTACCTGCGCACGTTCACGCGCAAATCAATTGAGAAGCACGAATTCACCGACATCCACCACGCAATCAATGAAGCGCTGAAAATGCTTTCGCGGCAGTTTGCCGTCAGAGGCATCACCGTTTTTCGGGCCTTCGGAGCGGACATTCCCGCCGTATACGCGAACCCCCTCCAGCTTGAGCAAATTTTCATCAATCTAGCGACCAATGCCCGTGATGCGATCGATACCGCAGGGCGGGGTAAGGGCACCGTCTGGATCCGCAGCCGCAGAGCCGGAAATTTCGTGGAAATCCTTTTCAAGGATGATGGCTCCGGCATGAGCGATCGGACCAAGGCCAAAGCCTTCAATCCGTTTTTCACCACCAAGGAAGTGGGTCGCGGAATGGGTATGGGCCTGAGTCTCAGCTATGGAATCATTTCGAAGTTGAATGGAACAATTGTAGTCGAAAGCGAATTCGGAAAAGGCGCCGCTTTTCTGATTCGTATTCCGATCGACTACCGGGAATTAGGTTAACGAGAAGGAGCACTGTATGAAATCAAGAGTACTGGTAATTGATGACGAAGAAACTATCCGCAAATTGCTAAAAGCCAGGCTTGAACGCGAAGGGTACGAGGTTTACGTGGCCTCCAGCGGGGATGAGGCGATTCACCTCTTCCAGGCAGGTCCTCCTACCGGCGTAGTCATTACCGATCTCAAGATGCCGGGGAAAGATGGTTTTGCGGTCCTAAGCTGGATCAAACAGCACTACCCCCAGACCTGTGGCATCGTAATCACCGGCCACGGAGAAAAGGACGCCGCGGTAAAAGCATTGCGCTTCGGCGCCTCTGATTATCTCGAAAAGCCTTTCGATCTTGATGAACTGAGTCACTCGGTGAAGCGGGGAATGAAGGAATATGAACTGCAACTTGAAAACCATGAACTCGTAGCACGCCTCGAAGCGCGCGTCCAGCGCGTGGAGGGCAAAGCCGAAGACCGGTACTGGTACGTCTCCAAAGCGAATGCCATGGCCAAGGTCAACGAATGGCTCACGGTCCTCCGTCGTGAAGCTATGCGCGGCAATGCCGAAGATCCCAGTGTTCTGATCACCGGCGAAAGTGGCACGGGTAAAGAGGGAATTGCCCGGATGATCCATGCCGGCTCCCGTCGGGCCAGGGGCCCCTGGGTTGCGGTCAATTGCGCCAACTTCAACGAGCAATTGCTCGAATCCGAACTCTTCGGTCACGAAAAGGGTGCGTTCACCGGCGCTACCAGTCTGAAGCGCGGGCTTTTTGAAATCGCTCAAGGCGGGACGCTCTTCCTCGACGAAATGGGCGAAATGGATGTCAAGCTCCAGGCTAAACTTCTGCGCGTACTTCAGGAGAAATTATTCCGCAGGGTCGGCGGCACCGCAGATATCAAGACCGATGTGCGCGTGATCGCCGCAACCAATCGCGATCTTGAGAACCGGACGAAAGAGGGTTCATTCCGGGAGGATCTGTACCATCGCCTGTCGGGTGTGGTTTTTGAACTTCCACCTTTGCGCGAACGCACTGAAGACATCGTTCCGATGGCTCGTGATTTCTTCGAGCGGTCATTCCGGGCGCGCGGCAAAAACTTTACCGGCTTCACGCCCGAAGCGGAAGCGGCTCTGCAGGAATACCCTTGGCCCGGCAATATCCGGGAACTGATGAACGTCACCGAACGCGTGGCCCTGCTCTGGAGCAGTCAACATCTAATTTCCCCAAAAGACCTGGGCATCTCTTTGCGGCCTTCAGGCCCCCCCTCTTTGGAGCTGGTCAAAACAGACGGACTCCAGGCGGGCGAGGCGGGTAATTACACCTCACTCAAGAAAAAGTGGACTGAGTCTTTTGAACGTGAGTATCTGATTGCGGCTCTGGCCCGCAATGGGGGCAATGTTTCGGCGGCCGCCCGCGAAGCTCACCTCGATCGCAGCAACTTCCTGCGTTTGCTCAGGAAGTACACCTTGCGCGCACAAAGCTATCGCAAGGCGGCCTGATACTTTAACCCATGTGTCCTCGCCGAAACGGGGCCGGAAGGTACCTGCCAACTCCGGTTGACGCGAAATCATGGCAGAATACTGGCTAGTCCGCTGGCATCCTCCGTGCTCTCCCTCTCATAACGGAGGTACGTATGAAGCAGGAGCAAACGGAAAAACAGGTGTCCCGGAGACTTGCGGAAATTGAGGAGAACTACTCCAAGGTGCTCCTGGTTTTGAAGACACTCGAAGAGAGGCTCGAAACCACTGCCGATCGCGACGACCTCACAGGCCTTCTCCGGCGCAAATCCTTCTTCAGAAAATGGGAAGCGCTTCGGAGCGGGCATGCGGAGTTGAATGGGTTCTGCAGCATCCTGATGATCGACATCGATTATTTCAAGAAGATCAACGACTCTTATGGCCACCCCGTGGGCGACGAAGTCATCCGCCGCGTTGCCCGCCTTCTGTCTCAGCACTGTTCAGAGGATCAGCACAGCCTTGCAGGACGACTCGGAGGCGAAGAATTCGTGGTTGCGACTTTCTGCTCAGAGAAAGAAGCGCTGACCCTGGGAGAAAAATTGAGAGCCATCATCCAAAACGACCCGGGGCAGCCAGGCTGCACCGTGAGCATCGGAGTCGCCACGGCACGGGCCAGAAAGGCAGGTCAGGAGACGTCCGACTCCTCCCATTCACTTCTGAAATCCGCAGATGAAGCCCTCTACCTCGCTAAAGCCGGTGGACGGAACCGGGTCTGTCAGGCAGGACTTTCTTTGCTGAGAAACACAGGGTAGCGTTGATTTCGAGATGAAAAATTTACTTTCTTTATTCCTTCTTCTTTGCCTGCTGCCCGCAACGGGGCTCGCCCAGGACCCTCATCCGCTCGTCAGTATCGAGATGAGCCTGAAACAAATCAGGGAAGCGCAGATTCTTCAACAGGAAGCTCTCCAGCAGCTCGTTGATCAGGAAGCCGCCGCGAGTACTGCCGGAGCTTTGGAGGAACTGACAGAAACTCCCGTGCCGGACGCAGCCGAAACCGCGGAGCACCGCAAACTGATCGAAGAACAAGTGCAGCGTGCCCAACATGTTCTGGAACACCCACTCGTCAAGGATTTGCTGAAACTGGTTGGAACTCCCGCCTACCTGCAGGCGATGGATTCGATCCAGAAACATCCGAACCTCCGCTTGCTTTTCAAAGTGGAAATCGGGATTTTGATTTTCATATTTCTTTTACGGGCCTGGCTCTTCTCCCGACCGAGTCACTGGCTTCGGAAAATCTGGACCCGAACTTGGACGCTCGCTCTTTTGTTTGTGGCGGGAAGCGTGATTGCACCGAGTTTGATTCTCGGGAGTTTATACGGCGAGGTTCTCGGCCCATTGCTCAAAGCATTTTGGAATCATTTTACAAGGTAGTGGGTCCTGAAACATTAAAGGACCCTGAGGAATGATCCTCAGAGTCCTTTAAAGCCACGAGTTCCGCTTCGGTGTGAGGGGGGAAGTCGGGTCGCCCGTGGAAACTGTTGCTGTAATAGTCAGATTAGCCCCCGGAAGCAACAAAAAAACACGTTAAATACCAGACAAAAAGCTCGATTTGCGCGCGTGCTCGTTGCAAAATTCGATTTCGGCCATTGAAAGCCCCATCTGGTCCCGACAAATCCGAACCTCTTCAGGCAGCCGTGTGGCGAAAATTCCCGGATCATCCGTATTGATGCAAACAGGAACCCCGGCGCGAAGAACCCGCGGAAGCGGATGCTCTTTGAACGAGGGAACTGCCCGGGTCAGCCAGTTGCTGGTGGGGCACATTTCCAGGCAGATTGAATTTTTTGCCAAATAATCCATGAGCTTGGGATCTTTGATGGCTGAGATACCATGTCCGATCCGGCGGGCCCCCAGTGTTTCAATGGCAGCCCAGATATTTTCAGGTCCAGCGGCTTCACCCGCATGCACGGTGATTTTGGCCCATTTTCGGACCTCCCGAAATGCACCTTCAAATCCCAGACACGGAAAGTCACATTCGTTTGCGGCTAAATCCAGGCCAATAAAACGAGTCCGATGCTGGGAGAAAAACTCGACAGTCCGCTCCACCGACTCCTGCCCTAAATCCCGGCTGGCGATACAGATCAGACCAGCTTTAAAGTCGGAATGACTGCGTAAAGCCCTTCTCATGCCCGCTTCAAACCCGTCCAGCGCGTCGCTCCAGGACAGTCCGCTGTACTCGCAGACAAAGCCTGGCGAGAAACGAAACTCCACGGCCCCAATTCCTTCTGCCACGCAATCCAGGACGGCCTCAAAAGCAATGCGCTCGAGAACCTCGGGACGATCGAGTATTTTCTGGAAGATCACGAATTTCGCGAGGACGGTATTCAGATCCGACATGGGTTCACGGATCAGAACGCTTTGCATGAATGAATCAAAACCCGTACTCTGCGCAATGAGCCCCGATTTCTGGGCCAACTCATAAAGAGTTGCCGGGCGGGTACAGAGATCCAGATGCCGGTGAAGTTCAACCTGCATGGTGTTACGCCATGATATGTGCGCCGCTATCGACGTACATAGTGGTGCCGGTGATGTGAACTCCGCCTGGACCACAAAGGAAAGCTCCGAGTTCCCCAACGTCCTGGGCATTAATATTTTCTTTGAGAGGAGTTTTTTCTTCAGCCGCAGAGAGCATGGTCCTGAAGTTACGGATTCCCGCGGCAGCCAGCGTTTTAACCGGGCCGGCGGAGATTGCGTTCACGCGGATTTTTTTCGGCCCCAGATCCCAGGCCAAATACCGGACACTCGCCTCGAGGGCCGCTTTTGCGACGCCCATGACGTTGTAATTGGGAACAACCTTTTCGGCCCCGTAATAAGACAAAGTCAGAATAGAGCCGCCGTTATTTTGCATGAGGGATTCGGCCTGCTTAGCAACTGCAACCAGACTGTAAGCACTGATATCCATGGCGATCCGGAAGCCCTCTCGTGAAGTATCCACAAACCGTCCTTCGAGATCATCGCGGTTTGCATACGCAAGCGAATGAACCAGAATATCCAAGCCGTCCCACTTCTCCCGAACCTTTCCGAAAAGTGCATTGATCTGGTCGTCATACGACACATCACACGCCTCGATCAATTCAGCATTAACGCTCTGCGCAAGTGGCTCAACCCGACGCTTCAGCGCTTCCCCGAGATAAGTGAAGGCCAGGCGAGCCCCCCCTTGATGCAGGACTTGGGCAATGCCCCAGGCCAGGCTTCTTTCATTGGCAACTCCCAGGATCAGAGCTCTCTTCCCTTCAAACGGCTTCAGTTGTGACATTCCGTCCTTTTAACGGGCACTTCCCCCGGAGGCAAGAGTCAAAGTCGGCAAATGATGATCGCGCACAGCAGCAATTTACAGAGTTTTCATGAATTTGAACGAATTCTCCCGAAAATCTAAAAACATTCCCCAATCTTGCCGATGAGTTAACAAAGAGGTGCCTTGCGTGACTGACGAAATTATCCTCGAATCCCCTCCGGAAATGACAAGTTCCGCTTCTGAAATCTCCGCAGTATTCACCCAGGAGTCGATCGGCACCATGGCAGCCAAGCTCAAACTCGTCGAATCGCTGCTCAAACTCACCACTCGCGATATTCCATTCAAGGATTTCACCCGTGAACTTCTGATGATCATCCTGCACACGATCAAATGCGAAGCAGGCTCCATTTTCGAAATAAATTATGAAAATCAGACGCTCTTCTTTCGGGCGGCAAGCGGCAGAAGCTCCGATAAGGTTTCAAATTTTGAAATGCCTCTTGGCCAGGGAATCGTCGGGCATGTTGCAGAATCCCAGCAAGCCATGCTGATCAACGACATTCAAAACAATCCGTTGCATGCGAAAGCCATTTCCCAGGCCGTGGATTTCGAAGTCCATAATCTCATCGCAGTTCCCATTATCATTCGCACCAGGACCTATGGGGTATTGGAGCTTCTCAACCGGGTGGGTGAGCATTCCTTCTCCAGCAGTGATCTGGATCTTCTGAATTACGCGAGCGACATGATTGCCAGAACGGTCGAGATCCGGATGATTCTCAACTGGAGCAAAAAGGCTGAAAACAGGGCCGCAAGTGATTCGAGTCGGACCGGAGTTGCGGCATGAGCAGTAACCCAATTCCCAAGCCCGAGCTTTCCCTGATTGGAAATCCGGGTCCCGCCGATCACGCGGCGAGACCAGCCATTCCTCATTCAAAAATTGATATCAAATATCTGATCCGCACTTTCATTAAATACAATGCCTCGGATCTTCACCTGAAAGTGGGGCGTCCGCCGCTTTACCGGATCAATGGTCGCCTGATCCCCGTCAAGCTTCCAGATTTCACGCCAGAACAGCTCGAACACCTGATCTCCACCATTCTCACGCCCAAACAAAGAGGCGACCTGGAGCATGATCGCGAGTTGAATACGACTTTCCTGATTCCGGATGTTGGGCGGTTTCGCTGCAATGTTTATTATCAGCTCGGCAATCTAGCTGCCGCGATCCGCATGATTCCACTGGTGGTTCCGAAGATTGATGATCTTGGTCTGCCCACGGTTCTCAAGGATATTGCACAAAGACCGCGAGGCCTGTTCCTTGTCACCGGGGCCAGCGGGACCGGAAAATCCACCACACTGGCAGCGATGATCCAGTACATCAATGAAAACAGTCATGTCCATATCCTATCGCTCGAAGATCCGATTGAATTTCTTTTTCGCGACATCAAAGCCTCAATCACCCAGCGTCAGGTTGGAATTGATACGCTTTCTTTCCAGGACGGCCTCGCCTCGGGGCTGCGGCAGGATCCGGATGTCATCGTCATCGGGGAACTTCTCGATCGGGACATGATCCAGACCGCATTGACCGCAGCCGAAACCGGGCATCTGGTTTTTGCCACGCTTCACACCAATACCGCCAAAAGTTCGATCTCCCGGATCATCGATGTTTTCCCTCCGGAAATGCGGCCTCAGGTCAGGATCCAGCTCGCCTCGACGCTGATCGGAGTGATCTCGCAGCAGCTGCTGCTGCGTACGGATGCGTCCGGACGTATTGCCGCCTGTGAGGTCATGGTGAAATCACCCCTCATTGAGGAATTCATCCGCAATGATCAAACCGACAGAATTCCAGAAGCGATCGAAAACTCAAACAACCATTATCGGATGCAGACCATGAACCAGGCGCTTCAGCTTCTGGTGACCTCAAAAGCCGTCACGCTGGATGAAGCCTTGAAATCCTCGGATTCGCCGGATAACCTCAGACTCGCCTTAAGCGGAATGAACCGCGAATCCGGTTACGAGATGGCCAGCAGCGATCAGCCCAGCTCTCTGATGCCGCCGCCTCTAAAGTCCTGAGGTGAATCATGTCAGTTCTCAAGATCCTCGCTCGCGCGATCCAATTATTCATTTATGCCGCGGCAATCCCCTGCGCAATCGGGGCGGTACTGGGAGGGCGCAACGGTGCGGCCCTTTGCCTCAGTCTCGTCATCGTCCTGCTGCTGCTTGGCTATTTTATTTCAACCCGCATTTTCCTGAGGCGTTTTGCAAGTACCTCCGCGACGCCCACCCTGCTCAAATCCCTCGAACTTGCAACCGTGGGGCTCAACCAGGAACTCCCGGAGCTGGTGACCGTTCCTGCAGTCAGTCTCTCGGCGCTCGCTCTTCGCGACGGAACGGGACACGCGGTACTTGTTGTTTCACAGGGCTTGCTGGCGGGCCTCTCCGAAGACGAGCTCCGGGCCACCTTCAGACGGGGCGTATTGAAAGTTTATGAGAAAGGTACGCCTCTGCGCTGCCTCGCGGCGCTCGTAAGCATGCTGCTACTGCGCTTTGCGCCACAGTCCTGGAGTGACCTGATCCTCCAGGGTGAAGAGCCTCACCCCGTGGCACAGCCCTGTGGAACGGCTCCGGAGCGGCCTCATCTGACCGCCCTGGGTGCAATTGCATTCTGGTGCGTGGTACCGGGTATTTCTCATTTCATTCGCCTGAGTCAGGGTGCACCTCACCCGGGTGAGGATTCCTCTTGGCATTGCGCATTACATAAAATGACTCAAGACCGGAGCACCAGTTCCGCATTCCACTCACCTGCTTTCAAATACCTGGCTTTAGCCGATGCTAATGCTCGTAAATTGCTGCTGCCCATCCTGAGTTCGAGCAGATGAATCAGCACTAAAATCAATTGACTCTCTTGTTTATCCAAAGCTCTAGGAGTAAATCTTCTGCAGAGGTGACGCAAATTGGAAACAGAGAAGCACTTGAATAAAATTGACCTGACCACCTTTATCCTGTCGATTTCGTCGGCGGCGTTCATGGGCCTGGGCCTCGGCCCCACGGAGACCGGGGGTTCAAAAATTGATCTTGATCTCGCCCGGCAGAATATTGATCTTTTGGAATTGATGCACGAGAAGACCCGCGGCAACCGCACTCCCGAGGAAGATCGCCTGCTGGAACAGCTGCTGTTTGAAACCCGCCTCCGTTATGTCGAGGCAAAAAAGCGGAGTACCCAATGAAACTTTTTGTTTTGGTCACCACGTTCCTTTTGTCGGCCCAGTTCGCCTCGGCAGCCCAGAATTCACCCGGTCCGATGGATGCCAATTTATTTGTTTCTTTATCAAAAAAACTGGTGCCCTCGGTCGTGAATATCTCGACTTTCTCATCCATGAAAGGTCAGCAGATGATCCCGGGAGCGCCCGAGGATTTTCTCCGACGCTTCTTCGAGGACATGCTCAAACGAAATGGCCGCAGAGGCGACGGGGGCGGTGAATTCAACGACGAAGAAACTCCACCCCCTTCTCCACATAAAGACCCGAAAAGTCGCATTCCCCGTGCGATGTCGCTCGGCTCCGGTTTCGTCATTGATGCTTCCGGCCTGATCCTGACCAATAATCACGTGGTCGCGGATGCAGATGAAATCAAGCTTTCCTTCACAGAAGATCCGGCAGAGAAACCCACCGATGGCGAAGTCGTCGGCCGTGATCCAGAACTGGATGTCGCGCTCATCAAAGTGAAAACTAAACGCGAACTCATCCCTGTGGTGCTCGGGGACTCAGATGCGACTGAAGTCGGAGAATATGTCGCGGCCATTGGCAATCCCTTCGGCCAGGGACATTCCGTCACGCATGGAATTATTTCGGCCAAAGGACGCATTGCACCGGACTTCCTCTTTGCAACCTACATACAAACAGACGCTCCCATCAATCCGGGCAACTCTGGCGGTCCACTCGTCAACTTGCGGGGTGAGGTCATCGGAATCAACAACGCAATTGAGCAAAGGGCGCAGGGTATTGGCTTTGCGATCCCGATCAATCTTGTGAAAAAAATTCTGCCGCAGCTCAAAAGCAAGGGCTCTGTCTCTCGCGGCTACATGGGGGTTATTGTTCATGAGACCTTGCCAGAAATTGCTGCGAGGCTGAAGCTGCCGAAGGATGTCACCGCTCCGATCGTCAGCCAGGTCGTCGCCGGGGGTCCCGCGGATAAAGCCGGACTCAAACCTTATGATGTCATTCTGGAGTTCAACCGAAAACCGATCCGCACGCAAAGTGATTTGATTTTGGCCGTAACCTCCATCCCGGTCGGTGAAAGTGCACCGCTGAAGATTCTTCGGGAGGGAAAAGAAAAATCCCTGACCGTTACCGTGACCAAGAGGCCCGGTCCGGATGAAGATCGCATCCAGAAGCAGAAGAAAAAGGATAAAGACAAAAAGCCTTCTCAGACGGATACCGGAATGGAGCTTGAGAACCTGTCGGCCGAAACCGCCAAAGAATTGGGACTGCCTCCGAAGACGGGCGGCGTGATTGTTTCTGACTTGTCTTATGGGGGCGCAGCCCAGCAAGCCGGCCTCATGCGAGGCGACGTGATCATGGAAATTGACCAGAAGCCTGTAAAAGACGTGGAATCCTTCTATTCCGTGGTCAAAGCCAAGAAAGCCTACCTCTTGCGGGTTCGACGAGTTTCGCCCTCAGGCCAGGAAGCCTTCATCGTCGTCATGCTCGATTTAAAAGAATAGCGCTGCAGCGTGGCTTGACGGCATGCTTTTCGATACCATTTTTGTCCAAGAGGTATCTAAATCATGGCCGCCAAGTTCACGAATGCCGCACAGGAAATTCTTCAGCAATCCCAGGCGGAAGCGCTGCGGAGGGAACATCAGGAACTGCAACCGGAGCACCTGGTCTGGTCCCTGATTACCAGCGACGAACCGTCAGCGATGATTCCAAATATTCTGGAGCTGGCAGGCGTCAATCTGGCTGCTTTGAGAGAGCGCACGGGCAAACGCCTGAGCACCTTCCCGAAAGTGTCCGGCAGTTCCCAGATTTATGCCTCCACTCAGTTCAACCGGGTACTCGTCCTCGCTGAAGATGAAGCCAAGACCTTAAGTGATGAATTTGTCGCAGGCGAACATTTCCTGCTCGCGCTACTTTCGAACGCTTTGCGTTCATCATCCGCGACCGCCTTGCTTTCTGAAAGCGGATTAAAACGTGAAGCCCTGCTCGCTGCGATCAAACAGGTACGCGGCGGTGCCAGGATCCAGGATGCCGAACCCGAGGGGAAATACCGGTCTCTCGAAAAATACTGTCGAAACCTGACGGAGCTTGCGGCCGGGCAGAAACTCGATCCAGTCATTGGCCGGGACGAGGAAATAAGGCGGGTCATTCAGGTACTTTCGCGACGGACCAAGAACAATCCCGTCCTTATCGGCGAACCCGGGGTCGGAAAAACCGCCATAGCTGAAGGTCTGGCCCAAAGAATTGTGAATGGCGATGTGCCGGAAACCCTGAAGCACAAGCGCCTGATGGTCCTGGATCTCGGGGCGTTGATTGCTGGGGCGAAGTTCCGGGGTGAATTCGAAGACCGTCTCAAATCTGTTTTGAAAGAAATCTCCGCGGCCGCAGGCGAGATTATTCTGTTCATCGACGAACTCCACACATTGGTCGGGGCCGGCGCGGCCGAAGGTGCCATGGATGCCTCGAACATGCTGAAGCCGGCACTTGCGCGTGGCGAGCTTCACTGCATTGGTGCGACGACTCTGGAGGAATACCGCAAGCACATAGAAAAAGATGCGGCTTTCGAACGGCGTTTCCAACCGGTATTGGTCAAGGAACCCACGGTGGAAGACACGATCAGCATTTTACGCGGACTGCGGGAACGCTATGAAGTCCATCATGGCGTTTCGATCCGGGACGCCGCGATTGTGACGGCTGCGACCCTTTCGAACAGATACATCGCCGACCGCTTCCTGCCAGACAAGGCGATTGACCTGATCGATGAAGCGGCAAGCCGAATTCGAATGCAGATTGATTCACGCCCGGAAGAGGTCGACCAGCTCGAGCGCCGAATTCTGCGACTGGAAGTGGAACGGCAGGCTCTCCGGAAGGAACCGGATTCCGCCTCCCAGGCTCGTCTGAAGGACTTGGAGGGCGAGCTCAGCGTGCTGAAAACGCGAAGTTCAGAACTCCGTGCCCAATGGGAGCGGGAGAAGAAGGAAGTGAACGCAGTCAAAGATCTGAAAGAAAAGATAGAGCGTGTCCGCCTGGATTCCGAAGCGGCCGAAAGAAAAGGCGATCTCGAGAAAGCGGCGGAGCTGCGCTACGGGGCCTTGCTCAATCTCCAAAAGGAACTCGATGAGGTCTCGGCAAAACAGGGCCGCTTCAACGCAACCACACCCCATGTGGGCCTACTCCGGCAGGAGGTCACCGAAAACGATGTCGCTGAAGTGGTCGCGCGTTGGACCGGAATTCCTGTCGCCCGGATGATGCAAAGTGAACAGCAGAAACTCCTAAAAATGGAAGATCGTCTGGGCCAACGGGTGATCGGTCAGAACAAAGCTCTGACTGCGGTCGCGAATGCGGTGCGAAGATCCCGGATCGGCCTTCAGGAACGGCATCGGCCGGTGGGCTCCTTTTTATTCCTTGGACCCACGGGTGTCGGTAAAACAGAGACGGCAAAAGCTCTGGCTGAATTTCTATTCGACGACGAACAGGCGATGATCCGTCTCGACATGAGCGAGTACATGGAGAAACATTCGGTCGCGCGGCTGATTGGCTCTCCCCCCGGCTATGTGGGCTACGAGGAAGGCGGGGCACTGACGGAAGCAGTCCGCAGAAGACCATATTCAGTGATCCTGCTGGATGAAATGGAGAAGGCCCATCCTGATGTTTTCAATATTTTCCTGCAGATCCTGGATGACGGACGCGCGACGGATGGTCAGGGCCGGACGGTGGATTTCAGCAATTCTCTGGTCATCATGACGTCAAATATCGGGAGCCGGTACATCCTAGATGAAACGGATGAGAGCCGGGTTGAAGAAGGTGTGATGGCTGAAGTACGGCGACACTTCCGCCCCGAGTTTCTGAACCGGATCGACGAAATCCTGATCTACTCCCATCTAACAAAGGAACAGCTCCGCAAGATTGTGGACCAATACACGGCGCAGCTGAATTCAATGCTGAAGCCTCGCGGAATTGAGGTGGCGCTGACTCCGCCCGCACTGGATCTGCTGACCGAAAGAGGCTTCAGCCGTGATTTTGGTGCCCGACCGATGAAGCGAGTCTTCCAGAGAGATATCCAGAACGCATTGGCGAGCGACATTCTGGCCGATAAATTCCCTCCCGGAACACGCGTGAAAATCGAGGTTCACAATGGGGAATTCACGTTTACACCTGTGTCATTCGACAGCAAAATCATGCAAAATTTCAAGTAATTTGCTTGCTTTAAACGATGTTTGAAAACTTAAGCACAGTGCTCTACAATAATAGGTAGGAGATCCAGGCTCTTTAAGAAGAAGCAACGAGAGGAGCAGCCATGGAAATCACCGAAGTAAAGGTCTTCCCGGTCGACGAAGAAAAGCTCAAGGCCTATATCACGATCGTTCTGGACAACTGTTTTGTAGTGCGCGATCTGAAAATCATTGGTGGCACTGCGGGACTTTTTGTCGCCATGCCCAGCAAGCGTCGCAAGGACGGGACGTTCAAAGACATCGCCCACCCGCTGAACCAGGAAACGCGCGCCGTTATGGAAAAGACGATTCTGGACGCCTACCTTGCGGAAATAAAAAGAGGCCCGCGGGAGCCCGGGCATAACGACGACTGATTTGCTCGAACCGCCAACTGCCTGAGTCAATCACCCCGGTTGTCTGAGTGATTGCAGTCATTCTATTCCTGTGTTACCGATATGAACAGTTGGGGTGTCGGCAAGTGGTAAGCTAACGGATTTTGATTCCGTCATTCCTAGGTTCGAATCCTAGCACCCCAGCCAATTTTATCTAGACCAGCAGAGGTTCTTCGGTTCTTCTCGCTCCATGGTGGGCGTGTATCTAAAATCCTTCAGCAACAAGCAGTTAAGACTTTGAGACGATAGTTACGGAAGCTTCTATAACCGTAACCCTTTCTTTTTACTACCTTTGCTTTGTTATTGAATCCTTCTGTGCGCGCATTTGTGAGGCCTGTCAGGAAGTAATTGAGAATTTCCGTGCGCCACTTTAGGAGTGTGCGCCTGAGTGTTTTGATCTCCTGGAGCTGCGATGATGCCATCGCATCCGTCATTTGAGTGAACGCCACCACAGCGCGGTTGTGGCCACGAATTCGATAGAACCCATGCAATCGCTCCTTCCAGTTGTAGACCTCTTTCATATGCGGATAGTTTTCGAGGAATCGAGAGAGCGCGAGACGAGAAGAATAATCTAGTTTTTGGGCGCTCATGAGGAGCAGCTTTCTTGCGCGAGCGCTTGCTCTATCCCCGGTAATTTCTTTTCTTCGCCGCAGCAGTGAGGGGGACAGCAATCGCAAGACATGGAATTTGTCAGCAACTAATGCAGCGTTAGTAAAGTAGTCGCGAGCGAAATTCTTGAAGGGATCACACATGTCGATCACGACATTTTGGACGTTTTCGCGTCCCGGAATATGCGCAAGTTCTCTCTTTAGATCTTCAGTGGTTTTGCCATGAACGAGTTCACGGACGCGACGATTTTTGTAATCGACGATCATGGATACGAATTCAGTTCGCCCGGTAATTGGGCTTCTTTTGAAGCTGTGTTCGTCGATTCCGATGGTCTTGGTCCAGGCGTAGTTGAGTTTTTCGTGAATTTTCTCTTCAAGCTTTTTATAATAGGTATTGTAAAGAAAATGGGCAGAGCAGTTGTACGCGCGCCGGACCTGTTTTAGATCTGAGAAGTTTTCGCATGCCCAGAGTACAGACCTGGCATAACGCTCGGTGTGCCTTTTTCCTGCGCGAATACCGGGGACCTTTTCGGTAAAAGCCTTACCGCAGGGCTTGCACCAGAGCCTTCGTTTTCTGATTTTGAGATAGGTACCCTGCCCTCGGATTGGGGCGTCAATGACTCGCACAGTACGATGGTCGTAAGTGCTTTGGGATGGCTGGGCGCAATGAGGACAATACTCGATGTGGGGGATCTTGGAGCATTCGAGACGTCCGCTGGAGTTACTTTCTTTGACGGATCTAAGAAGTTTCAGTTCTGGAAGGAGGATGAAGTTTGATAGGGTTTGAGTGGGCATAGCAGTGCCTTTCCGAGGTTAGAAGTTGATCTAGACACTCAAAGTCTGACCTGATTGGTCCTGCTATGCCTGTGACTTTATTGCCTACTTTTCCCCACCATCAAGGGACAAGAACCG
>Ga0209210_1000217_pt1 | contig 66395 bp, 92 predicted proteins | sample RifGroA1_FD_183991 | JGI IMG/M metagenome (GOLD analysis project Ga0209210, IMG submission 183991) | Contaminated groundwater microbial communities from Rifle, Colorado, USA - Rifle Groundwater A1 (SPAdes) (version 2) | ecosystem: Environmental > Aquatic > Deep subsurface > Groundwater >...
GAGAGACATCGGCACAGTTTGAATTTTTTTGAAAAAGGACGGCAGGCCGTCAGAACAGTCAGGAATAATGGTGCTAAGGGTTTAGTGAGTGTTGTGGTTGGAATTGGTATTTGTCCCGCCGACGATATTGCGGCAATCGGAGCAACGGTGGTTACGGCTACAAACGAATCTAATGTACACCAAGGCGTAATACCGGCGGATACTTATAAGCTGAGAATGCCTGAGGCTTCAAAAAAGGGTAGTAAACCACCCCGGAAGTTAAAACATTAGTTGTTTAGAAAAACACCCGAGCGTTGATTTTTAAAAGTTTATCATCATTTTCTTTGGGATTTCCGCGGCCGTCGGTGTTGTTGGTTAAAACATAAAAATAATCATCACTAGCCAAAACAACTGTCCTTAGCCTTCCGAATTCACCCCTAAAATGTTCTTTGAGAGTGCCGCTTTGCGTATCGTACTGATATAGCGATTCACCGCGGAGGCCTGTGAAGAAAATGCTTCCATTGTAATAAAGCGCGCCGGAGGGGGCCCAGGTTGTTGCGGAGCCGGAATTGATAGCGGGGGTAACCATGCCTTCTTTCGTCTGGTTGCCCTGGATAGTCGGCCAGCCGTAGTTTTTGCCTTTTTCAATTATATTAAGCTCGTCCAAACCGGAGAGGGCACCGGAGCGGCCGTGTTCGGTTGCAAAGAGTCTGCCTTTGTCGTCCCAGGCCAAACCCTGGGGATTCCTGTGGCCATAAGAATAGACGGCATTGCCGAAGGGGTTGTCTGCAGGTATTGATCCATCGTCTTTTAATCTTAAAATCTTGCCATTTAGGGAATTTACATTCTGTGAATCGCTTTCGTTTTGGGCATCGCCGACAGTTATGTAAAGGTAGGCGTCGGGGCCAAAGGCAATCCTGCCGCCGTCGTGGTTTGCGGCGCCGCGGATACCGGAGATAATCACCTTGCGGTCTTTAAGAGTACTTCCCTCCAAAACGTAACGGTCAACCTGGTTTGTGGTTTCTGCACCTGTTTGGGAAGTCAGGTAAAGGTAAATGAAGCGGTTTTGGTCAAATTTTGGATGAAGCGCCATCCCCAGAAGACCGCCTTCACCAATTGGTTTTACCCCCGAAATTGGAATCCGTTGCCCGCCCTTTAGCATTAAAAGCGTCCCCGGACGTTCGGTAATTAGCATTTCGCCATTTGGCCCGCCTGCCGGCGAGGCAGGAAGAGTTACCAGTTCCCAGGGGATCTTGAGGTTTTGGGCGACTATCTCGACTGCCTTTCGGTTTTCTGTTGATTCTTGAGACTTCTCCTGTTCTTTTTGGGTAATTTCCTGGACGGAAACACCAGTTTGCGGCTTATTTTGCGGTTGGCGCAGGTAAATTAGGGCAAGAACGCCAACGATAAGAAGAAAAACGGTAAAGAAAATTAACCTTTTGTTTTTAAGGGCAATCACTTGCTCCGCGGGTAGGATTCGAACCTACGACCAATCGCTTAACAGGCGAGCGCTCTACCGCTGAGCTACCGCGGAATGTTAAATCAAGTGTGATTTTAACACCCGAAAAATTTTATGGCAATGCCGGTTTAATTAATTTGACTTTAACCAACACAAGCAGTATATTTTGTCGCAAATGGGTGTTGGAATAGAAAGGCCATATACGGAAGGGCAAAATAAAGAATTACGTCAAAAGGGGGAAGAGCTTATAGAAGGTTTTAGGAATGTTTTGAGGGGAAATGATGTTTTTAAAGATGCAGCTGCCAGGCTTGTTACCCAAAAGCAAAGTTCAAATCTTCAGCCAGTGAATTTTTCTTACGGAGGCAGTGATTACAAAGTTTTATTTGGGCAGCTCATTGGGGAAGATAGCATAAGTTTATGGAGGCATGAATCAGGTGCGAGTGAGCCGTCTGAAACTTTGAATATTGGCGGTGTGGACAGCCCAACCCTCGTCCATGTTGCACACTATGATAACGCAGCCTCGTCCTGGCTTTTTGGTTTTGACGCTGTGGGTGCGGCGCAAAAGTTATTGGATGGACTCAAGCCGGGAGAGAAAAGTTAAGCGAATCCTACCCGCGGAGCTGAATTGTTCTTAATCTGCCCATATTAATAAATAAACATATATGGATGCAACTACTTCTGCTGTAATTCAACAGCTAATCAACGAACTGGTTTTGTTGAATAAAGCGAATTTTTTAAATGGGTCATTTCCTGAATGGATAATGGCAATTGCTGCAGTTGTTACATTGATAGGTGTTGTTATTGCATATATTGAATATCGAGAGAAAACTAGGCCCTATATTGATATTGCTATACAGACGCAAATTGACCAAGGAAGATGGAACTTTTTGACAAAGATATCAAATAAGGGTCAATATCCGATATATTCAAAGATCACAAACGCTTTATTAGTTATTGGTGACGAAAAATACCCCACAATAGTTGATAAAGAATGGGTAATATTTCCTAACGAGAGTGAGGATGTTTTGGTTCCAGTTGGAAATATTAATGAGATTGGAAGAAAAAAGATTAGAGAGTCAAAATACACAAAAAATGTTGTCGAATTACTAGTAGAGGTTTCTTCAAGAAAGCTAAAACAAAAGGAATTTGCTTATAAAACCATTTTAAGAGTGCAAGTACTTGTTGAGGAGGAAAAACCTGGTTTCATTCTTTTAGAGAAAACCTTTATTTGATTAAGTCGTTGTCGAGTCATTTCAGCCCATACAGGGTTTTGAAAAGTCTTGATAACATTGGACAAAGCTTCTGTCAGAGCGAAACTAGGAACAGGGAGCACCAGTACTAACTTCGCAAAGTTATATAATATTCTCATTATGTCCGAAGGCCGATAGAATCTCCAAAGGATGTTGCGGAACGCACAGTTGAACAGGAAAAACGACCCAAAATTCACCTAGAATACGGTGTTCATGAGTTTAAAGTGTTGGGTGTGGGAAGCAATGAGAGGGTGGAAAGGGCTTCTCGGGGCGATTTAAGCGTACATTTTTGGAATAAAGGTGTGCTGGAGAGAGTTCAGGATTACAATCCTTTATTGGTAGCCTCTGACTCGTTTGAGGGTTACTTTTCAACGCCCGGCGACTATAAAGAACTTTCCATGCAAACCAAAATGGGTGCATGGTTTACTTTACCTGGTTCCCCCAAAGAAGTTTCTGGTAAAGATCACGTATATGTAGTTGCTGGAGACGCATTTGGTTTACATCCAGAGGATTTAACAAAATATCCCAGGCTATCTGCTGTGTCATACGCAAAGGAAGATCTTTCGATGCTACTACTGGGAACGTCTATTGCTGCTGGTTCTTTAATAGCTTCCAAAAAGTTTGAGCGTGGTTCATTTGGTCCGATGTCAAGAAGAACATTTTTTAAAAAAGTTGCTCTCCCTGCTGCAGCTGCTGTAACGGCCTTGCCCTTTGTGAGATGGGGATCTGCCTTTGGTGCTGGTCAGACTTCGGAAGGATGGATGCATGAAACTTTTACAAAAGTTGCAGAAGCTACAAGGCATAGGTTTAGTGAAACGACCTGGATGGATGGGAGAACTGCACTCCTGATTTCTAAAGCCCAAACTGCGAGTATATCTACTTTAGAGGATGACGAGAGTGCATCTGTCATACTCGGTTTTCCTCACCTATTTAACGCAGAAAATTTACTTAGCTCAAAAAAAGCAAGATTAAAAGCGATTAGAAACTATGTAAACATGTTAGTTGACACATTACATCTGGCCGATGTGGGTGTAACACCTGAAGAAATAAAAAGAGATTCAGCTCAATATTTTAGGCCGGTCAATATTCTTAAAGTATCTGAGCCCGCAGGAGACCTGAAAACGATTGACCAGCTAGTAACAGCGTATAAAAGAGACACTTGTTTTGAAGTTGAGGAGGCACTCGACTATAACTCTTCTGATCCAGATGACTACGATTTTTAATTAGACTAGGTCGAGACAGCACGAAAATCATCCCATCGGGCGAGCCAATTTTGATACAATCAATACATGTCTAAGAATCCCATTATTAATGCTTTGAGCGCATCAGCTTATATCATCCTAGTTGTTTCTGTTATGACCTTCGTGACTCAGCCTCTAAGGAATAAACCAGATACTTTTTTTGCCCCAATCACATTTTTATTTGTGCTGACTCTCTCTGTTTCTGTAATGGCGTACCTGTTTTTTTACCAACCACTTCTGCTATTTATTGAAGGAAAGAAAATAGAAGCAGTAAACCTATTTGTTAAAACCGTAGGAATCTTTGCAGTTATCACTGCGGTTGTTTTGACTCTGCTTTTTTCCGGTCTAATTTAGATTTGGAGCAATTTCTTGGGATTTGGTTTGACTGTACTCACTACAGGCCTTCGGATTTTTATTAGCTAATACTCTGCTAACAATTTTTCTTTTTGTATGCGCCTGTAAATAACATCCGTTGAAACTTTGAACTTTTCAGGTAGACTTTGTAAGTAAGGTATAGAAAACTCTGCCTGTGGGTGTTGTTTCCCGACCGCTTTTTTTATTTCCTCTTTGAGTTTCTCGGTTGGGACTAAAACACAAGCGGCAAAAATATGAGCCTGAATCTCTAACCATTTCTGGTTTTCGTCAGTAAGACTTTGCTGGAATTTTAAGTAATCTTCTTTGGATTGTATCTTGCAATTCTTATATATCTTTGAATGAAGAACTCCGTGGCCTATTTCATGAGAGATTGTAAATCTGGCTCGTTCTTCAAATTTGTTAAACATTTCATCATCAAGAGTAATTTCTGAAAATTCAGAGTTTATAAAACCGTCAATATCAAATTCGCTCTTTAGGTTAGGGGTTGTCGAAATCTTAACCTTCAATTTCAACTCGACGATTTCCTCAATTGGAATAGGAATACTAAGAGATGGGTGATAATCTTTAAGGAATTTTTCAGAAATTGTTCGTATTTGAGAATACGTAAGTTTGGAAGTAGAGATCTGCATTTTCTTAGCTTACTCACTCCCTTTATTCTCTAAAAATCGAATCAGTTTTTCGATTTTCTCTTTACTTACTCGCTTACCATCAGGTGTCCTCAGAAATGCCGGGAGCATTGATATTATCTCAGGAGCGTTTTGTTTTACATCTTCCGGGAGTTCATTTCTAGCTTGGTGGGCAAGGTCAAAAAACTTTATCCAATCTTTTGAGTTTTTTTGGAGTCCTAGAGCTTCTGCAATAGCGGTTAATTTTTCCGTACTTGGGGGTTTTAGTTTAGCAGTCTCAAGCCTACTTATGTAAGCTGTGTCTAAACCAAATCTTTCGCAAAAGGCACGAAGTGTGAAGTTTTTTTCTAATCTCTTCTCTCTAAGGTAGTCTCCAAAGCCAGAACTTGACATTTAACTCACCTCCTTTGTTGTATACAAATTACAATTGTATTCTAACTACAACAGGGTTTGTTGTCAAATTAACCAATATTTGTACACTTACTAACTTAATTTAAAATAAACTTTTTCAATAGTAGTGGTTAACGCAAGTAAAACTTGGCTCTCATTTCGCCAATAAAGTTTAAGTTTTGGAAGGTTTGGAGGATTTTGGCGAATTCTATATCGTTTCTAATAATTCCAGGTACTGGGAGCGATGTTTCCGGGGGTTCGAATCTAATGACAGAGCAAAGTATTACGGATTTTAATCTAACTTAGATTGTTTGGTATGAAAAGCTAATTCACGTTGGAAGTGGTTGTGAGTGCCTGAAGTCTAACTTATAGAAGTTCGTTTGGTTTGATATTTAAACTTTTTGCAATTTTATTTAAAGTTTTTAATGATGGCATCCTCACACTTTGCTCAATTGAGGCAATATAGCTAGGGCTTAATCCAGTTTCTACTGCAAGTTCTACCTGAGTTATATTTTTAGCTTTGCGAATTTTTTTAATTCTTTGCCCTAATGAATTCAAGCTTTTTTTCATCAAGGCAATTATTTCTAATACATACTATTTGTGCTCCTACTATTTGTAGTAGTTTAGCTTTGTGATTATGCTTGACTATTCTTTATATGTGGAGTAAAGTTTCCTCATATTTCGTGAATAAGAATAGCGAAGAATTTGATAAGGCTTGGCAACAGCTGGTTAAAACTATTCAAAACAACTGGAGAGGGTCTGTTAAAAGAAAAACCGTTGTCTTATTTGTAATAATCTGTTTGGGTGCAATTTTCTGGCCGTTAGTATTAATTTTTCTTTCCTATAGTCTTACCCGTATTTTTAAATCTCCCGCAATAAGGGTGGTTTTGATTATATTTCTATGGATTATAACTATACCGTTCACCATTGCTTGGGGAAGCGGTTTGTACGAAGCGTTTACGGGTTCAAAGAGTACTTCTAAGCAAGAAGTTAAGCGTATAAACTCACCATCACCGCAGCCTTCTTCTTCTGAACCCCCTTTTTCTACATCCAGTCCTCAATCAAGTCCTACATTAGCACCTACACCTACACCTAAACCTAAACCCGTGTCTTTTGACCCTGATTTAGGAAATAATTATGTAGCCGCTAATTTTGCCAAAGATTTTTTCGGTACTGCTAATAAGGCAGCCCCTGGCTATATAAAAAGTGTCCGTGTTGACCTTACGCCAGAGGATTTGGGCGGAAAAAGTGAAGAAGATTATAAAAAGAATCTTATATCTGTTTACTTAACAGTAAAAGTTGATAGCTATCTTTGGAATACTACTGGTGAGTCTGGCCAAAAAGATCTTGCAGCATCTTTCTTAAATGCAATCTCAAATTCGTTTGGAGGTATCCGTCACGTTATTATCACTAATGGGGCACGTACTGTTGCGACGGCAGAATGGCCTTTGTTTGGTGGTGAGCCCAAAATAACACTTAAATAACTTAAGACAGGATAAATAATGTTTTTAATAGGCAAAAAGTGTCCAAGATGTGACAGTAAAAAATTGAAGATGGTCAAACCAGGTTTTTTCCGTAGGAACTTTATTGACCCAGGGTTGCCAGCATGGACGTTGGGTATGATGAAACCTGCGAAAAACCTTAATGTCTGCAGAGATTGTGGATTTTCGTGGGAGGATAGGTAGGGAGGTGAAATAAGGTTAAAAACTTCAAGGTTTTAGTTGTTTTTGTTGTAATATTGATAATTACAGCAATTATTGGAATTTCTACAGTCTTTGCCCAAGAATCATTTCCAACAATAAACGTACTCTGTGAGAGTAAATCTGGTATTTTGAGATCTTTCGATGACGGTTTCAGTGTGCTCAAAAAATGTCACAAGGGAGAGAGGAAAGTAGTACTCTTAGGCTTGCAAGGCGAGAAGGGCGCCAAGGGGGATCAGGGGGAACCAGGCCAGCAAGGATCCAAGGGTGACCCAGGAGATTCAGGATTCATAGCGGATAAAATAATCAATGTTTGTTTCCACGTAGACACGGCGGCATTAACCGTAATGAAAGGCGGAACCTGCTCGCCGCATGTCCATTGGCAAATTCCGGTTAAATGCGTTTCCGGCAAGCCCTGCCAGCCCGACAATCCAGACGATTCGTTTTATGATCCATTGCTGTAGAAAGTTAAACTGGACGTAACTTGGCGATAAGTAGCAAATTGTTAAGAATCATACGAAATCTACCCTTGGGGTCGAGTTGTTTTTTTATACTAAAACCCCAAAAGTAACTTGGCGCTTTTTCAAACTTGGGCTAGAGTTGACGTTGGGGAGGGCATGGACTTTGATATACTGTCTTTTATGAAATTAGTCGTAATCCTTTCGAGTAGTAATGCAGAGACAAACTGGAATGCGCTTCGTATTGCCAATCTTGCCATAAAAAAAGGGGATGAGGTAGATATCTTTTTACTTGGTGAGGGTGTGGAATACCTAAAATTCAGCAGTGATAAATTTGACATTCAAAAACAGGTTGATGCGTTTCTTGAGTCGGATAGGGCAAAAATAACCGCTTGCGGTACTTGTCTTGAGATCCGCGGGAAGGACAGCGGGAAGGCATGCCCTGTGGGAAACCTTGAAGATTGGTACCGTTTAATTGCCGAAAGCGATAAGGTGCTGACCTTTTAGGTTTGTATATTCGTTATCGGGAAATTTCGGAGTAAACACTTCATTATATTTAGTACAAGCATTTCGATAAATCTCAGCGTAAACCACGAGTGAGAGCTATTGACAACATATTGTACAACATGTTAACATTATGTTTATGTTAAAGACATATCTTTATATACCCGAAGACCTAGAAAGAAAAATAAAAGTCACTGCCAAGACCCAAAATAAAAGCAAAGCAGAGGTTATCAGACAAGCTTTGGAAAAAGGTATTTCTAGTGTCGTACAGCAGGGAACTGTTTCTGCCCAATCTTTATTGAGAATTGCCGAAGTTGGCGAGAAAAATAAGCCGCAAGGGTCTAAAGATTTATCTGCAAATTTAGATGATTATCTCTGGGGTTTAAAGCAATAATGAACAAACCCCCGGTTGTCATTGTTGATGCAGATGCCATTGTTGCTCAAGCGTTTCCAAATGATTCCAATCACCAAAGAGCTGTTGCCATATCTGATAATCTCAATAAGCTAGGTGCACAAGTGATATATCCTGCAACAGCAGTTTTGGAAGCTGTAACCGTGCTTCAAGGAAGACTTAATAACGGTGCAACTGCTTTTGGTACTGCCGTAGTTTTTGCAGATCCTAAAGTAGAAGTTGCTGAGGTTAGTCAAACAACTTTGATGAGTGCAATGGATAATTTTAGTCCAACAACCAGCAAGAAAAATACTTTGTTTGACTGTGTTGTTTTGGCTGTTGCCCAGGAGAATAAAGCAGACGCTATTTTCAGCTTCGATCATTTTTACAAAAATAAGGGTTTTAAACTAGCCTCCGAGATTTAATTTAAATGTAGTAAGTTCTGACGTCTTCCAGTCAGCGAAGTAATTTCTACGGATTTTGTGCTTTCTTCTTTCTGCTACAATTGCTTTAAATTATGGCGGCGATTTGCCATATTGAAGATATATCAATTTTGATATATAATAATTATGGATTTTAAGATCTTATATTACAGGGATGGTTTTGGTAAAAGCCCTATTGAGGACAAATTGATATGAACAGACCAAAAGATGATCTTGATAAAATGATAGAAAAAATCCTAAAAGAAGACCCTTCTTTTGGCGAAAAGCTAGACAGAGCGGGCCAGGCATGGGATATTGCATTCCAGATAATTGCATTAAGAGAAAAATCCGGCTTGACCCAGAAACAATTGGCGGACCTTGTTGGTACTAAACAATCCAATATTGCAAGACTTGAGTCAGCAGACTATACGGGATACACCCTCAAGACTTTAGAAAAGGTAACAAGGGCTCTAAGATCAAGACTAGAGATAAGAATAGTTCCTGCAGGCACCCGCAGCTTGGCTCAATAAGTCCTCTTTACGGTTTTTTTAAATTATTTACAAAGGATAAAAAAATGAAAAAGAAAAAGATTGTATTTGTATCTAGTGATAAAATTGATGATTTTGCCCATGATCTAATCGAAAGGGTTTTTGGGATTAGTGGTGCGTGGATATCAAATGAATCGCTTCTGGATGATTTTGAACCGTTGGATTCAATCCCTGGTCATATTCTGATTCCCTTATCCGAGGTTTCAAATCAGGAACGGCACCATTATGAAAAAGACCTCGACGATCTAATAAAACCGGATAGCTATTACGTTTGGTATCCGCCAGTTTCTGAAGGAGAATGGAAGGGTTTAGCAAGATTAAACAGAAAATTTTTACTTGGTAAAGTGGAAAATGAATATAAAATCTCCATGGAAAATTATCCAGGCAATACTCCACTTTATGTTTGGGAAGTGGCAAGGTTTGTTAAGAAGAGATTGAGGGAAAGCTAATCCCACTGTATATTTTTTTTGTGAACAGATTAAAATAACATCTTATGACAAATAAAAATAAACAAGTAGTCGAGAAGAAAGCCAGGGGATTTTCGGACGAGGAACGGGTTGCGATGCAGCAGCGCGCCCGGGAACTTGCAGCGGAAGCAAAATCTAACAAGAATAAAGCTCAAGGGGAAAGTGACGTTCTTGCTGCTATTGCCGCGATGTCGGAGCCCGATCGCTCAATAGCCAAGCGGCTTCATGCTCTCATTAAAAAGACTGCACCAACTCTTTCGCCGAAAACCTGGTATGGATTCCCTGCATATGCTAAGGATGACAAGGTTGTTTGCTTCTTCCAATATGCCGGAAAGTTCAAAACGAGGTATGCGACGCTCGGCTTCAATGACACTGCCAAGCTCGACGAAGGGAATATGTGGCCGGTTGCATTCGCGCTTGCGAAGTTGACCCCTGCCGAAGAGGCGAAGATCGCCGCGCTTGTCAATAAAGCGGTGAGCTGAGGGTTGGCCAATCAACGGGCTGATTTAATCTTCCTTTTTGTACTCTACTTTAACTTCGAGGTTTGGTTTAATGCCGGAAAGTGCCGGCAGGAGATGGTTTAAGACTTGTTCGGCAGTCATGCGGAATGTGTTGCCTTTTGCGGATATTTTCAACCAGCCTTTTTTGTCTCTACTTTACTGCTTACCGGATGTTCACAAACAACATCCACGCAAAACAAGCAGGATATCTCTTCTTCTACAAACGAAAGTGAAGTCTTATCTTCTCAAGATATAACATCGCCGACCCCTTCAGCAGCACCAGCTCAAAGTCCACAATCTACATCTCAAGTTCTAGGCAGCCAAACAGTAACGGTTACTGCTGTAATAGATGGGGATACAATTGAAATAGAAGGTGGCCAGAGAATACGTTATATTGGCATCAATACCCCTGAAACAGTTGACCCTCGAAAGCCTGTTGAATGTTTCGGTAGGGAAGCATCCAACAAAAACAAAGAATTAGTTGCTGGCAAGTCTGTAAGACTTGAAAAAGATATTTCCGAAACCGACAAATACAGAAGACTGTTAAGATACGTTTTTATAGGAGACGTATTTGTAAACGACTATTTGGTGCGGCAAGGCTATGCCTACGCAAGTTCATATCCACCGGATGTAAAGTACCAGAATCAGTTTAATCAAGCAGAAAGAGAGGCAAAAATAAACGGCCGAGGCTTATGGTCAACCTGTAGTACCTCAACAACCAATACGCCACAGGCGGCAACTACACCCCAATCTACTAATGGATCTAATTGTGACCCATCGTATCCAACTGTCTGTATTCCGGCTTCTCCGCCCGACTTAGACTGTCCTGATATTACTTACCGCCGGTTTCAGGTTTTATCACCGGATACGCATAGATTCGACGGCGATAATGATGGAATTGGTTGCGAGAGCTAAAACACACAAACAGTAGCAGCTCACTAAATAGCCTATAGAGAAAAGTTTACAACTGTAAACTTTTCTTGTATTGACATATTTGACTTCAATTGGATTGATTTTGAAAGCCCATACATAGCTTTTTAAGCACCGATTTTTGGAAATCCTGAGGTAGGGGGCATAGGTCTTGGAAAATAAAACCTTCACTCAAAAAAGTATTACTTCTTTCTATAATTTAATCTATCATAAAATGTTACAATTTTCGCAATAAAAACTTCATTTTAGCTTCAAAATAACTTTTTCAGCAAATCCTAAAGAGATCAATAGTTACTTATGGTAAAACTGGCTATTGTTTTAGTGTTTACACTTTGTAAAGTTAAAAACTATGGCAAACGATGGTCGAAGGAGTCAATTATAGAGAATCACAATTGGAAGTGGTTTTCGGAATGATTTAATCGCAACTTACAAACTTGCAACAATTTAGAGAATCTTAGATAATAGCTTATGGCAACAGCTAAATCTTAAATATCGCTGTTACTATATTATTTGTCTGATACAGTATTTGACATTACTATATCAGTCTGTTAATATAACAGAATGAATTCGGAAGTTCACGATAAGATCTCCATATATTTAAGGAATCAGCTTGCACAAGCTGAAAACAGGTTAAGGGCGTATACTGTGGGACGTGACGGAAGGCCTTATTTTAAGAGAAGCGCAGCTTTAATACTTGAGAAATATGTTCGTGATTTTACGACATTAGGGAGAGAACCACGCTGGGTTGGTGTGCCAGGTTTGCGTGGAGCTGGTAAGACGACACTTCTTGCTCAAATATACACAGAGTTAAATTGTGGTCCAGCATGCAAGCTGTATGTTTCTCTGGATGAGGCAAAACGAGTTTTGGGTGTTGGACTAGCTGATATCCTGACTGTTTATGAAGAGTTGTTAGGCAAAGTTTTCGAAAATTTAGATCAACCGATATACTTATTTATTGATGAAATTCAATATGAGGAAAATTGGGGTCTAACTTTAAAGAGCTTATATGATCGTAGTAAAAAAGTGTTCATTTTTTGCACTGGTTCTTCGGCAGTATCGCTTCAAACAAACCCTGATATATCCAGAAGAATAGTTCTTGAAAAATTATTCCCCATGTCATTTACAGAATACATGATGTTGAAAGATAGAAAACTGCCAATATTCGGACTCGCAAAAGCAATTAGAGACGCAATATTTAGCTCTTCAGATGCTAATGATGCTTACCAAAAACTTCTTCGGCTAAAAGCTGGAGTAGACAAATATTGGATAGGAATAAATAGGCTAGAAGTGGATAATTATCTGAAGTACGGAACATTGCCTTTCACATTACAATACACCCAAGAGCCCTTAATTTACGCTCAGATTGAACAAACCTTGACTAACATCTTAAATAAGGACATACCTCAGCTCAGCAAGTTTGAATCTGCAACTATGGCTAAATTAAGCCAGATCTTATACTCAGTTTCTGGATCTAGTGTTACCAGCCTTACTTCATTGTCTAAGACCTTTAATTTAGCAATTAACACTTTGACTGAAATTTTTGAAGTTTTTGAAAAATCGGAAATGCTCCTTCGAATTTATCCTTATGGATCTCATTTTGGACAAGTTAAAAAACCATCTAAATACCTTTTTGCTTCGCCTGCCTATAGAAGTATGTTTTTTAATTTGATTGGAAGCACATTTACATACAACAATTACAAAGGGCAACTTTTGGAAGATGCAGTAGGTATGTACTTATACCGTATTCTTGGATTGCGATTTGGGACAAGTCTTACTTATGACAGTTCTGATGGTGGAGCAGATTTTATCGTTAGCTTTGATGAAAAAAAGATTGCTATTGAGGTGGGTTATGGGGAAAAAGATTTTAAGCAAGTAGAGAATACAATGCAAAAAGTGACTACGAAATATGGTTTATCAATTTCTCCTTCTGAACTTAGCTATTCTGAGGCAAAAAGTGCAGTAAAAGTACCATTAAGCTATTTCCTACTTACTTAGTATAGTACAACCACTTTGGAAAATTACTTTACAATTGGATTCTTCTCCAACTCTGCGCAGCGCTGTAACGCCCACTCTAAATCTTTAAGGTAGCTATTTATTATCTTTGTCCTATATTCTGTGACTTTAGGATCATGATCAACTCCTTCGTAAGTTTTATTGATAGTGCTTATAAATGTTGGGACATTTACTAGATCCCAAAATTTAGTGCCTAATTCCGAATCAGCTAAGCTAAGCTTTTCTACCAATGAGTTCATCCTAGAAAGTCGTCTTTTTCCTGTTGGTACAATAAATTCATTTACACGTAATTCTGTTAAAACATTTCTTGTCTCGGCGATGGATTCTCTAATTACTTTTTTGAGATACTCTTTATCGTTGCTACCTTCCTCGGCAGATAACTCTGCTCTGCGCTTTGCATAATTAACGGCGTAAGCAACAATAACTGCAAGAACTAAGTTCATCAAAAAAAGAACTATGAAATCTCCAAATGAGAGCGTTATCATTACTTGCATTATAAACTTCTTGAAATAAAGCCTAAATTATCGATCATAAAATAGGTTCTAGTAAATTCTAAAGCTGTTGAAGTAGTTCGAAAATCATCCCTCATAAAAATATCGGCTCAAACTCTTCTTCTGTTTCTATAAAATACGCTCTAAGTGCGCTAACATTGGGGAGCCAAATGACCCACTGAGGGTCTTATTATAATCAATGAGAAACAAGTTGATAAGTTTTGGCAGTTGCGTAAGTATTTTTCAACCGAATTTACAAAGAAGTTTTGGAACTATTTCACCTATAAATCTTATTTCAAGGCCTAAGATGCGAATGCTTTATTCCTGGGCTGGTAGTGTATCCTATACACCACTTCCCAGTATTGCATTTGGAACCATTGATAGATGGAGAAATGACCCTAATGATCCGTTGCCTCTAAATCGTGATCAATGGATTCTCTGGTCGACCGGGACAGCGGATTTGATAAGGGTGCAAGACACAGAAAAATCAAAAATCTCTGATCATTGGTCAGCATCACTACCATCAAGCATAAGTAATGAGTCTCCGAAATGGGTCGGGAAATTTATCGATGAAATAATTAAGGAAAAAAATTAGCAAGTATGAATTAAATTATGAAACCTTCCGAGAGAAAACAACAATTGGTAAATGAATTATCAAGTCTTTACGAAAATCTAAATGTAAATCGGCTATACGCTTTCCCCAACCAAAAAGACACACAACAATGGCTAGCCGACGTGGCATCTGTTCTAAAAAATTTAGATGAAACTGACTATCAAGAAATTATTAGATTAAGTAAAACTGTTGGTTTGTCTGTATCTCGCGAAGAGAGAAAAAAGGCAGCTCAGGAAATCAATCAATTTTTGGGTCGTAAGATTGCCGAATGGCGTAGATATGATTTTAGTAGTCTAGATAATGAAGACAATAGCCCAAAGCTAGCGTTTGGTGAAGCTGGAGGACCCGGACAGCTTGGGGGTGGTGGGTCAATATTCATAAATGGTCAAGTTGTGAATATTACTGACTCTGCGCGAATAAGCGCTGACGGTGGGAGTAGTCACACAACTTACGGAAATAATAGCCCCATCATTCTAAATCTAGGTAAGATAGAGGGTATAATCTCTCAACTAGAAACCGAAATTGAACAGAATTATAAGGCATCCGACAAGGAAGAAATAAAAACGATAGTCAACGAGTTAAAAATTTCTGCAAAAGAAGGAAATGAAAGTAGATTTAAAAAACTGGGAGGAGTTCTTCTCACCAGAGGGGCTGAAATTGCCCAAATAGCATCCTTAGTAATTCAATTACTGGCTCTTAGCTCTGCAGCAAAATAGCGAGAGAGTTTTTTAATTTCCTTCTACCTTTCCCTCAATTGTTCTATCCAACCTGGATTTTCGAAAGCCTCAATTATCTTCACAATTTTCTGTATACTGTGCCAGGGTGAGCGGAGCCAATTTGATACAATCTAAATATGTCTAAGAATCCCATTATTAATGCCCTGAGCGCTTCAGCGTATATCATCATTGTTGTTTCTGTTATGACCTTCGTGACTCAGCCTCTAAGGAATAAACCTGATACTTTTTTTGCCCCAATAACAGTTTTATTTGTGCTGACTCTCTCTGTTTCGGTAATGGCGTACCTGTTTTTTTACCAACCACTTCTGCTATTTATTGAAGGAAAGAAAAAAGAAGCAGTAAACCTATTTGTTAAAACCGTAGGAATCTTTGCAGTTATCACTGCGGTTGTTTTGACTCTGCTTTTTTCCGGCCTATTTTAACAAACTTTTAACCTCCGTATAGGATTAGAACTTATTCTATTTTTGTTGTATGTTAGATATATGAACTGGATAATTTTTGGGTTGATTGCCTTATTTTTTATTGTGTTTCTTTTTATCACATATAAATTAAGTGTTTGGCGTAATAAAAAGATAAATGATAGGTTTTATACAAAGTAGGCGACTATGGATATGACTCGAAACTTTATGAAAATCTTCTTGGATTCAATTGCAGATATCCTAAAGCAGTTGCAAGAGCCAGAAATATCAAAATAATTCCAAATATTATATACATATAGCCTAAAAACTTTGCTTCACGACCTCCTATTTTTTGTGACAATAAGGCACGTGTTGGAATAGTGCGGATTTGTATAATTTTTACCGCTATAAGGCCATTAGCAATGAAACTAATTCCTAGCATTCCAAAGATAAATGGAACAAATTCATTGCCACCTACAAAAAAGAGAAAGATAGAGATGACCAATAGTACTGGGAGAAGTTTGATTTTCAAAGCGAATGATAGAATTTGCGATCTCTTTTGCATCAATTAGATCATAACAGAAAATTGACGTTTGACTGTGCTGAAATCGTCCCACTCGGTGGGCAACGTTTTTTTTGAGCCCATGTCACTCAAGGATTTTCCAGAAAGAATCCTTACGGGTAATTTTTCCCCGGTTAAATTCAAGCCCCCGCACCTTTATCTTTTTTCCCGATACGGATGTGCCGGTGAGCGTCCATTCGGAGACTCCGAAGTTGCCGCACACCCAATGGCTGTCTTCCCCGTAATGGACGTTTGGAATACCCTCAAACCTTTTTGCTAAACCTGCCCGCACTTCTGTTTTTCCGACATACTTATCACCACGAGGTGTCGAGCCCCGTGGCATATAGAAGACGCAATCGTCCGCGAAATAGTCCATGATGGAATCCAGATTATGCTGGTTGAATGCTTCCAGGAATCTTTTCAATAGCTTAACTGTTACAAGTTTGGGCATGGGATGACCTTTTTCGCAATCATACTATATTACAATATTGTTGACGCGGCTTATTTCTGTGTTTTTTCGGGTTTTTTGCCTCTGATATAATCAAAAGTTATGACAATCATCACCAAGAAAAAGAAGCCTAGGGGATTTTCAGACGAGGAACGGGCTGCGATGCAGGCCCGCGCCAGGGAACTCGCGGCGGAAGCAAAGTCAAACAAGAATAAAGCTCAAGGGGAGAGTGATGTTCTTGCTGCGATTTCTAGGATGTCGGAACCCGACCGAAGTAGTGCCAAACGGCTACATGCGATCATAAAGAAGGCAGCACCAATGCTTACGCCGAAAACCTGGTATGGATTCCCCGCATATGCAAAAGATGACAAGGTAGTTTGCTTTTTCCAATACGCAGGAAAGTTCAAGACAAGGTATGCAACGTTAGGTTTCAACGATACTGCCAAACTCGATGAAGGCAACATGTGGCCGGTTGCATTCGCACTAAAGAAATTGACCCCTGCCGAAGAGGTAAAGATCGTTTGGCTTGTCAAAAAAGCTTGCAGGCTGAAAGGAGGGCTGGGTTAATGGCGCCAAATAAATCAGGCCATTGCGCCCATCCTCTTGTCTTCTAGGCCCAGCGCTTGTATTACATCTTCTGCGCTATTGTAGGTGCCTTTTGGCAAATTGTCCCTAAACCACTGCTTGTCGCTTTTTGAAAAATCCGAGAGATGGTCACACTCGGCTACCAACTCGTCGCGGGTTGCAGGGTAAGACTGATGCGTTTTCAAATGGTCCATCATATTTTTTATATCCACACTAATCACCTCCAATCTTTGCGGTAAAAAGAATTATGGTTGGGTTTGGTTAAAATTAGGTCAAAAATATGCAAGAAATATGAAAGAGAATTTAAGTTCTGACCGGGAGCATATTATTCCAATTTAAGATTTAATCTTCTTTCTTGTAATCTACTTTAACTTTGAGGTTTTGTTTAATACCGGAAAGGGCAGGCAAAAGGTGATTTAGGACTTGTTCGGCAGTCATGCGGAATGTGTTGCCTTTTGCTGATATCTTTAACCAGCCTTTTTTGTCCCGGAAGTAACGTTCGGTGAAGTTTTTGGTGCCGATTAAAATCGTATATCTGTCATTGGTTAATTTCATTTAAAGTCGATTCTAGCATAATGGGTTTGACAGAAAGAGTAAAATGTATCCGGTATGAGCTTATTTCGTAAAAAGTTAATACTGCCCCTTTTTGCTTTCCTTTTTCTATTACTTTTTCCCCTTGGTGTCTTTGCCTAGTCCAATCCCGCAGTCGGCCAAAAAATAGTTATCTTAAACAGTGACGAAGCAATAGACCACGATTATTTTGCCGCGGGCAATACGGTTATTGTAAACGGCACCATAAACGGCGATACGTATGTTGCCGGCGGGCAAGTAGATATTAACGGGACAATAAACGGTGATTTACTGGTTGCCGGCGGGCAAGTTACGGTCCGCGGTAAGGTTTCCCAAAATGTCCGGGCGGCAGGAGGAAATGTGGTTATTGAAGGGGAAGTGGGCAGAAATGTCTCTGTTGCGGGCGGTAATGTGACTTTGGATAAAAGTGCGCAAATTGCAGGAAACGCGGCAATTGCAGGAGGAAACGTTGATGTGCTTTCCCAAATTAAGGATTTATCCGTAGCCGGTGGGAATGTGAAGATAGAGAGTACTGTTCTGGGAAATTTGACGGCAGGAGCAGGAACATTAACAATTCTTGGGGATTCTAGAGTCAGTGGCAATTTGGAATATTGGAGCGTTGAAAAAGCGACAATTGCGCCTAGTGTTCAGATTGCGGGGAAGACAACATTCCACCAGACGGAGGAGACAAACACTAAAAGGCAGGAGGCCGCAAGAAGATTTTTTGCCGCTATAGGTATGTTTTTCACCGTAATTTCGTTTATTTCGTCTTTAGTAGTTGGGTTGCTTTTGATTTGGCTGATGCCCGTTTATACACAGAAAACTGTTGATATTATTCGAAGTAAATTCTGGCTGAGTCTGCTTTTGGGGTTTGTTACTTTGATTGTTGTGCCGGTTGCAGTTTTGATACTTCTGATAACCCTTGTTGGAATTCCAATAGGCCTGATTCTTCTGTTTGGTTATTTTGTCATATTGTACCTTTCCAAACTGTTTGTGGTTTTGGTTTTTGGTAAATATATTGCCGGCCGGGCTCATTGGAAATTGAATTCGTATTGGGTTTTTATTGCTTCACTGGCGGCTTATTATTTAGTGGGTTTCATACCGGTTATCGGGCCCCTCATGAAGCTAATTGTATTATTTGTGGGTGTTGGGGCAATTGTCATCTCGAAAAAGTATTACTTTACAACGTTTCGAAGCAAAAAACTGCTTTAATATTCCTGGCTTTTACTTTTAAAGTCATAAACCCAAATATTTTTCAATGTTGACAGTAAGTAGGGAAGCAAGATTTTTAGTACCCAATTCCGCTTGAAGTATTTTTTTTCATAGTATATAAAGACCCTTCGTAGAAAGGAGGTGAATATATGGCAAGTATAGTTAAAAAGAATTTTGATTCCCCAGATGAAACTTTAAATCCAGGAGAAAAAATGAAGGCAGAGGTCGTGACAGTTGGAGACACAAAAATTCAGAAGGTTACTGCAGAAGCGGGTTGGCAATGGTCGAAACATTTAAAGCAGACTGCCGGCACAGAAAGCTGTGAGAAAACCCACAGGATTTATGTGCTTTCGGGCAAAATTGCTGCCCGCACTGATGATGGTGAAGAGCAGGAATTTAGTGCAGGGGATTGCGGAGTTATTCCTCCCGGACATGACGGTTGGACTGTCGGTGATGAGCCTGCTGTTTGGCTTGAAATTCTGCAATAAATTTTATTCATTGCTTTATTAATTGGTTAAGAGTATTGTCACTTTACCGTGGGCAGGGTCTTAAATTCTTACTAAGTTTATTACTTTTTCATCCCTCTTTTTGAATAATTAGCTATTGAATAAGTTCATAAAGAGATAATTTGCATGGAAAGAATGACCCACATTTCGGAAATATTAAAAAGTAGTTTTTTTGCCGATTGGGGAATAATAAAAAATCGGAAGGTTGTTAAAGATATTGCATAATTTGACCCGGCTATTGCCACTGGTAAACAAACCTGTTAGTTTTAATTATCCCACTGCCTTCAGGAGCAAATGTCACCCGAGAACGAAACGATCCTTAAGCAAACAGCTTTAGTCCAGGCCCACAAGCGGGTAGGAGCAATACTTGTCGGTTTTGCCGGTTGGGAAATGCCGGTTAGATATGAGGAAGGAACTCTTGCAGAACATAGGCGAGTTAGAGCGCAAGTTGGCCTTTTTGATGTTTCCCACATGGGCCGTTTTGAAATTCAGGGCAGTGATGCAGTCCGTTTTATGGATTGGGTGGTAACAAATGATGTTCAATCACTCGAGGCAGGGCAGGCACAGTACACTGCCATGTGCCATGAAGATGGAGGAATAATAGACGACCTTTTGGTTTACAGGTTGGAAGACAGGATTTTGGCGGTTGTGAATGCCAGCAATAAGGACAAAGACTTAAAGTGGATGCAAGAACATGCCAAAGGTCTTGATGTACAAATCGATGACCTTACCGAACAAACGGCGCTTATTGCCGTTCAAGGTCCAAAAGCCCAACAATTACTATCGAGGTTAACGCCCACTGATTTGGACAAGATTGCCTATTACAGATTTGCGCAGGCTGAAGTCGCCAAGTCGTGGTCTTATCTTTCCAGAACAGGTTATACAGGCGAAGACGGTTTCGAAATCTGGCTTCCGGCCGGTGAAGCTGTCAGGACTTGGCAAACATTATTGGCTGTTGGCCAAGATCTTGGTGTAAGGCCTTGTGGTCTTGGAGCACGCGATACCCTCCGTTTGGAGATGGGTTATTGTCTTTACGGCCACGAAATAGACGATACGACTAATCCACTTGAAGCAGGGCTTGGCTGGGTTGTTAAGCTAGACAAAGAGGATTTTATTGGCAGGCAGGCACTGGTATCCAAAAAGGAAAGTGGTCTTGAGCGCAGACTTGTGGGAATTAAACTGGAGCGAGACCATACTCCGGTTCCCCGACAAAATTACCCAATTGTTCAAAATGGCGAACAAATTGGTAGCCTGGCAAGCGGAACAATATCTCCGTCACTTGGAATTGGGATTGCGACGGGATACGTACCGACTGAATATGCCAAGACCGGAGCCGAATTGCAAATATCAGCCAGAGACAAGTTATATGAAGCAAAAGTAACCCGTATGCCATTTTATAAGGATGGTAGTATTCGCAGGCAGTAAAACCAATGCCACCAATAACAATCTCGCTGGGAAGCCAGCTATTCCAGCTCAAATGCTTTTTTTGATATAATTTCCCCCATTATGGCCAAGGAGCAAGGAGTTATAGGAGACCCTAGAGCAATAGACCTGCCTGTTCAGGGTTTTGATGCATTTTGCAAACAATTGTTAGCAGAGGGGATAAATTACGACCGTTTGCCGCCGGAACAAGTGGAAGTTGTAGGTACTAACACCAGTATTCTGCTTCATGAATACACACAAAGGGCGGGGCGATGGATATCGCTTCATTTTAGGGAAAATCTTGAGCCGCTTGCTGAGGTTAAAACGCCGGTAGCAAGGGCTAAGGCTTTCTTGACAAATTTAGGAGAAGACTTACACCTTCTTGCCGGAAGGTTAACGGGTGAGTTAAGTGATGTTCACATGATTTACGGCCTTACACAACTGTCTGCTTCCTGGGGAAGGAGGCATGGTTTTACTACGGTACAATTTACACCAGACCCTGAGGTTACCAGAAACCACAGGCAATCGATTACAGACAGGCCTCCCCAAATAAATGACCAAACTCCTTTAACCCTATTTTTATTTGAAAGAGAACCATTTGTTAAGAGATTTTTAAGGGAAAACCCTAATACTCCTGAGGTTTCAATACCTGGTGTTGCCGGTAATTGAGCCTGAGCGTTTTTATTCAAGTGTTGAGGTAATTAGGGATTAATGTTTTTGATTTAGGGCATTTGTAATTTTGCTTACAGACGAAAACTTGCCTGTTGAAATATATTTTGGGCTTATCCTTTTTCTTGTGCTTCTGGTTTGAAGAGACGCTTTTTGTCTGGTAAACTCTGCTTATGAGTCGACTATTAGTAAAGGACGCATTGGGTTGGGGATTTCTACTTTGGCTGGTGGGGTATGGTCTGGGAATTATACTTTTTTCGGTTGTGCCTATCAGTATCATCGGTTGGATCATTACGCCCATTGGTGTAGTGCTGACGCTTTGGGTTTTGTTTAAAAAAGTTAAAGGGGAAACTTTAGGATATTTTCTACTTTTGGCTGTTGTTTGGGTTGTGATAGCCGTAGTTTGCGACTATTTTTTCCTTGTTAAAGCATTTAAGCCTGCCGACGGGTATTACAAACTGGATGTTTATTTATACTATGCTTTGACTTTTGTTTTACCGATTTTGGTTGGGTGGAAAAAGACTGCAGACAAAAAATTATCAAGTTAAAGTTCCTCGCATTTTAGCTTTGAAATTGCGTGATATAATGACCCTTCAATATGAAGAAGTCCCCGGTTGTACATTTTGAAATGCCCTACAAAGACGCCAAGCGCGTTTCCAAGTTTTACAGTGAGGTTTTCGGCTGGGGAATGAATGATACGGGTGCCGAGATGGGCAATTACGTACTGGCTTACGCAGCAGAAACAGACAAAAACATGATGGTCAAGATTCCGGGGACTATAAACGGAGGTTTTTACAAATGGTCCAAAAAAATAAAAGAGCCTTCGGTGGTGGTTGCGGTTGATGACCTTAAAAAGAGCATGGCAGATATTAAAAAGGCCGGAGGGAAGCTCCTTGGAAAACCCCAGGATATTCCCGGGATCGGTGTATGGGTTTCGTTTCGTGACAGCGAGGGAAACCGGGTGAGCATTCTGCAGCCTATTTCCAAATAGGATTTGATTCTTACAGATTTAATACATTTTTTTTACCGAAATGTGCAGTTTGGGTGTATAAAATGAGGTCTTTTGCTGAAAAAGCGAGGTTAAATTATGACTGATGATAACAAAAAAATAGTTATTGAGCGTGTTTTTGATGCACCAAAAGAGCAAGTCTGGGATGCCTGGACCAATCCGGAGAAAGTCGAGCGCTGGTGGGGGCCGGAAGGCTTTTGGGCGCCGAGTATAAGAATGGATTTTCGGGTTGGCGGCAAATATATTTTCTGTATGCATGGGCCAAAAGGAAGTGAGTTTGACCGTGATATGTACAGCGGTGGAATTTATAAGAAAATTGTACCTCACGAGAAGCTTGTAGTGACCGATTATTTTTCGGATGAGAAGGGCAATAAAATAACCCCTCAAGAAGCTGGGCTTGAGCAGCCCGGCTTTCCAGAAGAGCAGGAAGTGACTGTCAGGTTTAGGGACGCGGGTGACGGGAAAACGAAACTGACAATCGAGTATCCAAAACCGGAGAACGAGGAACAATTCGAGGCTATGAAAAATAGCGGTATGAAGGACGGTTGGGCGTCTACACTTGAGAAACTAACCCGATCTTTGGAGGAGGTGAATTGAATGCTTAACTTTAATTCAATTTTACTTTCAACGGAGGACCCAAAAAAACTTTCCGATTTTTACAAAAAAGTTTTTGAAAAAGAACCGGATATGGAAGAGGACAAGTACGTCGGGTTTTTGGTGGGGAGCGCGTTTTTCAGTATCGGAGAGCATGACAAAATCCACGGCAAAAGCCCAAACCCGGACAGGATCCTTTTTAATTTTGAAACAAAAGATGTTAAGGGAGAATTCGAAAGGATCAATGGTTTAGGTGCGGAGGTTATCAAAGAGCCATATGAAATGGGTGATGGTTTTTGGATTGCAACTTTTGCAGACCCGGACGGAAATTACTTTCAACTGATAAGCCCTTGGGAAGGAGATAAATAAATTGAAAAAAATAACGCCGCATTTATGGTTCGATAAGGAAGCCAAGGAAGCAGTACGGTTTTACGCATCCTTGTTTCCCGATTCAAAAATCACGAATGTAACGACATTGCACGACACGCCTTCGGGAGATGCAGATATCGTTTCTTTTGAACTTGCAGGACAGCCTTTTATGGCAATTTCGGCCGGGCCGATTTTTAAGTTCAACCCTTCCGTTTCTTTCCTTGTTGTCTGTAAGAGCAGGGATGAGGTCGATCGCCTATGGACAAAGTTTTCCGAAGGCGGCAGTGTCCTTATGGAGCTTGGCGAATACCCTTTCAGCAAGCATTACGGGTGGGTTGCGGACAAATACGGACTATCATGGCAGGTAATACTTGATGATGGTCATTATAAGTACAAACACAAAATAACCCCGACTTTGATGTTCGTCGGAGATGTAGCCGGCCGCGCGGAAGAGGCGATGAAGTTTTATGCTTCAATTTTCCCTGATGGAAAATTAGGCGACATAGCGAGATATCCGGCAGGAATGGAGCCTGAAAAGGAAGGTACTGTTATGCATGGCGCGGTTGTCCTGGCCGGACAGGAAATTTTTGCCATGGATAGCGCGCAGGAACACAAGTTTAACTTTAACGAAGCGGTCTCGCTTATGGTCAATTGCAAAAACCAGGAGGAGATTGATTATTTTTGGAGAAAGCTTACCAAAGGGGGCGATCCTGCCGCCCAGCAATGCGGTTGGTTAAAAGACAAGTTTGGTGTTTCGTGGCAAGTTACATCAATTCTAATGAGTGAGATGTTGAAAAACGGAACCCGTGAGCAGATTGACAGGGTAACGAAGGCATTTTTGCCGATGAAGAAATTTGATATAGCCCAGCTTAAGGTGGCTTTTGAGGGGGGTGAGTAAATAGAATGGCAAAATATGTAGACGGATTTGTGCTTGTAGTCCCCAAAGATAAGGTAGAGGAGTACAAGAAAATGGCAACCGAAGGAAGGGATGTGTGGATGAAACACGGGGCATTGGAGTACAGGGAATGTGTTGGAGAAGACCTTGTCCCAAAAGAAATGGGCGGTGTAAAACCTTTGGGATTTGGCCAATTGGCAGGCACCAAAGAGGATGAAACCGTTTGGTTTTCATTTATCGTTTTTAGATCAAGAGAACATCGTGATGAAGTTAATAAAAAGGTGATGGATGAAATGAATGAAAAGTATAAAGACCAGAAAGATATGTCTATGCCATTTGACATGAAACGGATGGCATATGGCGGTTTCGAAGTTGCGGTCGAGGGATAAAGTTTGAGGGAGATAATGAAAAAGGAAAGTAATTTCAAGGTTTGCAATCGTGGGCATAAATATATAGGCAAAGGATCGTGTCCTGTTTGTTGGCCGGGACGTTATAAGGGCAAAAAGGCGCGGCTGGCCGTGCGAGGGTTGTATCAAGTATCAGGTATCAAGAATTATGAATTATGATTTATGAATTATGAACCAGGGATCATTTGTTAAATAATCTTCTAAGTTCTATTTTGGCTTCTTCAAGTACTTTTTTTATCTTTTCTATATTATTATACTTTTGTTGCAATTAAACTATGCAAATAATTTCCAAAATCTGGCTTTTGGGCGGGTGGTTTTACTTATCTTTACTACTCTTAGTCTTCTTATCATATTTTGGTAAAAAAAGACTGAGAAATAATGTGGATATAGTTGTAGTTGTTTGCGCGGCCTTTCTTGTTTTATATGTGGCTACTAAAGGTATTATGGGTAGTTTTCCGCAGGTTTCCGGTTTTTGGCTGCCGGTAGATAAGAAAGTTGATAGGGAAACATTGGGTCAGGCTTCATACGCTGACCACCTTAAAAAGATATTACCGGAAAAAGCCTATGGATGCATCTATTTTTCGCTTGACATGCAAACTTGGTTTTTGCAAAACCAACTTTACCCACGGATGTTCAGTGTAGTGGAAGAGAGCGCAGATATAAATGATTGCGGTTTGGTGATCTCGCAATTTTGGCCAAGAACGAACCCTTTGCTGGTTGAGATAGACAACTTCAACGGCAATTATCTTTATGAGGTGAAAGGCAATGTTTATTGATTTATTACTTTCTATATTTGTACTTTTAACTTTTTTGCAAACAGGTTTGGTTTGTGATTATTACCTTTTTTCAAAAAAAAGGTTTAAGTTTGATTTGGCAATATTTTTGGCTTTGGGAATTGGTTCTATTGCCATTTTTCAAATGGCTTTAGGGTTTTTTGAAGTTCCTTTAAACAGTTTTTTGGTTATTATGCTGGCCTTTTTTGCTTTTCTGCCTTATGTTTTTGACAAGCACTTAAGAAGGCAGGTGCTTGGTGTAGTTTTGGATTACAAAAGCATTTTTCAAAGCAGTAACCCTTTGGTAATTTTGTTATTTATTGTTTTTGCCTTTGTTGCCGGATATTTTACTTTCTCACATCCGGTTTGGGGTTATGATGCTGTTCAGCGTTGGCTGGCAAAGGCTTATATTTTTTGGGTTGATGGGGGAATAAATAAAGCAAATGTCCACATAGTATCACCGGCAGATGACCCCAACCTTTGGTCGGTTACTGCTTCCTGGTTTTACTTTATATTAGGCAAAGCGGATTTATTTTGGGTACAAACGGTCCCTTTCGCCGTATTTTTTTGTTTAACTATAAAATTTTGGCAAATAGTTAAACGGGAGGCCTTAGGTTTATTTTGGCTTGTTATTTTTATGTTCACACCATTTTTGTGGCAGACATCTACATTGAAAGCATACTCGGGGAATGCAGACCTTTTGGTTGGTTTTTATTTTCTTCTGGCATTCAGCTCGCTGTTTTACAGCAAGCTAAGTTATACAGCTATCTTTTTAGGGTTGGCGGCTTTAACTAAAAACGATGCCCTGCCGGCACTTTTGGCATTTTGTGCCCTGGTACCCTTTTTTGGCCTAAAAAGCAAACAAAAGTTCCCAGTGTCGGCGCTTTTTGTGGGGTGGGCTTTGGTGCTTTTTAATTTGGGTTTTAAGTATTATTTCTCCCTGGGCAGCAGGTATTTGGATAATGATTGGAGCCTTGTTTTGAAACAGAAGCCAATTATTGAATATACCAAGTATTCACTCCATGGATTCAGGGAGGAATTTAGGCAGGTAAACCACTGGGGGGCCGGCTTTTTGGTTATCGGATATTTTATTCTTTCGAGAGGTGGCAAGGTTTTTAAGGATCGGACTCTATTATTGGGTTTAGTATTGATTTTGGCTCAGGTTGTTGGCTACACCTGGACTTATTATGTAACCCGGGAAGACCAGGCTACACAAATTGCCACGTCAATTTTCAGGTTAGTGTTGCAAGTGTACCCGCCCCTTTTGCTACTGGTGTTTGTCATATACTCCGGCTTGCCGAAATTCGGTAATAAGGCTAAGTAATCTTGCTAAATTTATTGTTTGTAGCTAAGTTATAGATTGAGTTGTTGGGGTTAATTCTTGGGTAAGATGTGAGTTTTGGTAGGTTTTTACCAAAGACAACTTTGGCGGCTTTCGTTTTTTTCTGTTTGTTTTGAAATCTTTGCCATTTTTCGTATTTATCTTGAGCAAGGTGCATAGTGCCGGTGCAAAACTTGCTACTGCAGCGGCAATCGTGCGGGCAATCTTTGCAATTTTCGTCTTTTGGGCTAAGAAGGTAGGAGATTGTAAGTTCTTCGTGGGGCTTTATTTTTCTTAGAGCAAAAAACAGTGTATGGCCTTTAAAAGTATATATCCAGCAGTTTGGCGAACATGAGTGGTTTAGAAGGTGAGTACCCGGTTTTTTTAGATCCGGGTAAATTGAAGCCTGGTCTGTTAAGTACATTAAATAGAGCCCAGCCTTATCTTTTTCAAGGTCATAGTCGGCGGTTTTAATTACCTTCCCAAGGTAATCGCCGATTATAGTGCCCTTTTTAATCTCCTTTTTAGCAAAAACGCCGTATCCTTTTTCTTTGGTCTTTTGTATTTGCCAGTAGTCATCTGATATTAAAAACATAATGGTTAATTTAACATATATGAGGTTATATGCTCCAAGTCTAACTATAAAACCTTGATATGTCTTTGGATCGGTTAAATTGACTAGAGGCTAATTTTTTGTTATCATTTGCCGATAATAATCTTACGTTTATCTAGTTTAAGAATCCTCTAAGTTTTCTTCGAATTCCTAAACTTCTAAACTCTTGCCAAGATTTAATTTTGAAAGGAGGAAATATATGGCTAAAAAATTATTCGTTGCGGGTCTTTCTTATAGTGTAACCAGCGCCCAACTTGAAGAGTTATTTGCACAAGTTGGAAAAGTTGATAGTGCGAATGTAATTACTGACAAATTCTCAGGCCAAAGCCGCGGTTTTGCGTTTGTGGAAATGGCTTCGGATGCAGATGCCGATGAAGCGATCAAAAAATTCAACAATTTTGAACTTGAAGGTCGAAAAATCATAGTAAACGTTGCACGTCCAAAGGAAAATAGCGATCGGGGCAACCAGTTCAGGTCAGGCGGCGGCGACAGGAGACCTAAAAGGTGGTAAGCATCATGCAGGAAACTGTTTGTATAAGGTGCGGTAAGACAAGAATCTTTGCGAAAAAGTGGAGTGAGAAGACGGACAAAGGGCAGGTAATTATCCATGAGGTAACAGTCTGTCCGGATGCCGAGTGCCAAAAAGCTGTTGACAAGCATTTTGCCGACATAAGGGAAAAGAAAATGAATATGGTAAATGCAAAAGCAGCCGCTTTGGCTAGTGCAAAAAGCTCCTGACAGCTGCCTGTTTTCAAAAAAATATTAGGTGATTTGTTTGACGTTTCCTATCATTTGCGTTAAGTTGTAAAGCGTGAAGGTCAGCATTGATTACTGGTCGGTTTTGGCTAACGTTTCGGCTCATGGCGCCAAAATACTCCTGATTGTTATTGGTGTTGCCGTTGCCCAAGTTGTTTTAAAACGCACGCTTCCCAAGATACTGGCACTTTCCGAAAAAAGAGTAGGTGAGCGCCAGGACGAGTTTAAGAAACGTGTGCAGACTTTAGGTTCGGTGATTGCCAATGCTGTGACTGTAGTCTTGACTGCTGTAGGCGGGTTGATGGTTTTATCCGAGGTAGGGATAGATATTTTTCCGCTTTTGACGGGTGCAGGACTGGTGGGGTTGGCATTTGGTTTCGGGGCCCAAAACTTAGTGAGGGATATAATCGCCGGCTTTTTTGTCCTGTTGGAAAACCAATACCGTAAAGGTGACGTTGTTAAGATAGCAGGTGTTGAGGGTTTAGTTGAGGATGTAAATTTGAGAAGAACGATTTTGCGGGACCTTGACGGAGCTGTCCATTTTATCCCGAACGGAGAGGTCAAAGTTGCATCCAACTACTCGTTGGGTTATTCAAGGGTTAATTTGAATGTGCCGGTTAGTTATGAAGCGGATTTGGATAAGGCAATTGGTATTCTTAATAAAATCGGCAAGGAGATTGTCGCAGATAAGAAATTTGGCGAACTTATCACAAAACCACCTGAAGTTTTGGGTGTGGATAAATTTGGGGAGCTAGCAATTGAGATAAAATTTCTAGGAGAAACAAAACCGATCAAACAATGGGAAGTTATGAGAGAATTGAGAAGGCGCATAAAGGTTGCATTCGACAAAGAAGGAATCAAAATTCCCCATACAAAATCTGCTTGACTTGAGGGTTTGAGGTTGGTTATAAATGAGGGTAATGTCCAAAAAAGGCTTCGTCCATTTAATCCCACTTTTTGCAATAGCCGTTGTTTTGGTTGGGGCACTGGCTGCAGTTTCAGTAAATAAGGAAAATTCACAGAAGCAGGCTGTAGGTAAGGTACTTTCTGAAAGAAGCGGGGATGAAGATCGAAGCGGCAGTAATTCTTCGGAATCCGGACGTGAATCCAATGACGATTCTGGGGATAGGCCTGACGAAGTACAGGGAAGTGAAGATACCAAGAGTGATAGCGGAAGCAACCAGTCGGAAACCAGGGCTGATTCGGTGCAACCTAAAGTAGAAGTTAAAAAAGTGGAGGCTGAGATAGAGAAGGAAGCTAATAAGTCAAAGTTAAAGGTTGAAAATGCAAGCGGTAAATTTGAGAGTGAAACTGAGAGCGGCAAGACAAAAACAAAGTTAGAAGCAAATGGTTTAAAGATTGAAGTTGAGGGTGAAAACGGTAAATTAGTGATTAAGGTTAAAGATGAAAACGGACAGGAAGTTGAAGTTGAAGAAAGTGAAAAACAGGATTTGGTTGAAGCCGCCAATGAGGAGCTTGAGGATGATGGTATAAGGCTTGCAACACGCTCAGCAGATTTGGGGTTTATCCAAGACGGCAGGAAAGTGAGGACGAACTTCCCGCTTTCTGTTGATCCGGCAAGCGGCCAGTTGTTTGTGACTACGCCTGCAGGGATCAAAATAGTTACTATTCTTCCTAGTGTTGCAATTGAGAACATGATTAAGGCTGGAATTCTAACAAGAGTTGATGAACCGGTGGTTGCGCCTTCACCTCCACCGGCTGAGGGAAGTGGGTCGGCTGGAGCAACACAGGGAGCACAGATTTCGGTTTTAGGTTCATCTATCGAGCTTACAGAGCAAAATAACCAGCCGGTTTATAGGATAAGCGGAGTTAAGGACGAGAAGCTTTTTGGATTGCTGCCGGTTGGGGTTAAGTTGATTACGGTAGTTTCTGCTTCCGACGGCAGCTTGGTTGATATTCAACAAGGGATCTTTGCCAGGATTTTAGATCTTCTTTCAAACTAGTTCAGCTACATACTTATAGGTTGTTTGTGTAGATTGTTCCTGCTATAATGCCTCAAGTTTTTCAACCTTTGGAAAAGAACAATTTTAGGCTTATCGCTTCCTGCTTAGTTTAAGTTTGGAATTTAGTTTAAAAACAGATGAGTTTTTTAAAAAATTGTTGTTTCTCAGAGGTTATTTTTTAAGATTTATATTATGAAAGCTTTAATTATTGCAGCCGGAAACGGTACCAGGATGCAACCCGTAACTCAAGGGCGACATAAGTCGCTTATGGAGTTATTAGGCCTTAAAATTATCGAGCGTGTCATTCTTGGAGCCAAAGAAGCCGGTATATCGGAATTTGTAATTGTGACAGGTTATAAAGGGCGGGAGTTTCAGAAGACCGTCGGTGACGGAAGGAAATATGGGATTTCAATTAAATATGAACAAAATAATGTTTGGCATAAGGCAAATGGTATTTCTGTTCTCAAAGCCAAAAACCATTTTTCAAATGAAAACTTTGTGCTTCTGATGAGTGACCATGTGTTCAGCTACAAAACGCTTATAAGAATCCAGAGGTTGAAACTTAAGGGTAAAGAATGTGCTCTGGCTGTTGATAGGCACCTCGATGGGGTATTGGATCTTGAAGATACGACAAAGGCTGTAGTTAAGGGAACCGGGATAACAGCACTAAATAAGAATCTTGAAGTTTACAATGCATTTGATACAGGGATGTTTGTTTGCTCCCCTTATATTTTTAAGGTACTTGAGCAAACGACCAAACGCGGCAAGAATTCTTTAAGCGATGGTATGAGGGTTTTAGCAGGCCAGGGTCTTTTAAGGGCTTTTGATAATAGGGGCCGCTTTTGGGCAGATTGTGATACGTATGCCGATATAAAATATGCCGAGAAGAAATTACTTTCAAGCCTGACGAAATCGGCGGACGGAATTGTTTCAAAAAAACTGAATAGGCCGGTTTCTACGTTTATTACCAGAAGGTTGATAAAAACTCCAGTTACCCCGAATATAATTTCTTTTTCGATTCCTGTTATAGCCGCCCTTACCCTTTTAGTTCTTGCCCAAGGGACTTATCCGTGGCTTATATTGGGCGCGTTTATGGTCCAGTTTATGTCTATTTTTGACGGCTGCGACGGGGAGTTGGCCAGGCTTAAGTTTATTGGTTCCGACTGGGGCGGGTTTTTGGACGCGACCCTTGATAAGTATGTTGATACAGCTGTTATTGCAGGAATGGCATATGGTTATTGGAGGGTAAGCGGTAATGAACTAATTTGGCTTGTAAGTGCATTTTTGCTTCTGGCATTGATTCTTGACGGGTATATGCCTAATAAATTCAGCGTTTTAATGGGCAAAAGGTTATCTTGGAGTGGTTTTAACTTCAAGAGGGATACAAGGCTTCTGGTTTTGGCTATTGGAATTCTTGTAAACCAGATAATGCCGGTTTTGGTTATTTCTCTGGTGCTTTTAAATTATATGGTCATAGCCAGATTGGTTTTTGGTAAAAAGATTAGTGAAGGTTTAGTAAAACAACCCTCAGTTTCGCTCTAAAAAGTTTTTTATCTTCACTTTTTTGCTTGACACCTGTATCCGTAAGTGGATTAATTAGGTTGTTCCTGCCTTTAGCAGACAATGTGATTGAAGCGGGCGCAAAAGATACTACTTTTTCTTCCAAGACTTATGGCTGGGATGTTGGGTCAGGTCCATCAGCAGATGCTAGAAGGGCTTTTTCGGCTACCATGTTAGATTTTTATTCTTCGGAGCATCAAACGGTCCCAATTCAGGGACTTTCCAATTATACAGTTGATCAAAGGAGACTTGATGAGCGGCGGAGTTGAAAGATTAGCTGTTTCTGACCCATGGGCAGGGAAGCGCCAAATGTGGGATGAGGCAACAAAAGTTGCTGAATTCCCGGAAATTTCCGGTGGGAAATTTATTTCCAGCAAAGACGAATTGTGGTCCGATGTACTAACTGCTGGCCCAATCAGGTTATTTAAAGATTCAGCGGGTATTTCCAGGGACTTTATAAAGGCATTTAGTGAGATGCGCCAGTTAAGGCGCGACCCTGTTTTTGCAGGTGTTGGAGTGCCGCATGGGGACGGTTCTCCGGTTAGGGTTCTTGGAGGGTTCACTTCTTCGCAAGCTCACTATTTTGATGCTACCTCGGCGATTTGCAAGGCCAATTATGGGGCAGAAACATTGCCATGGGGTTTCGCCAATGTGCTTTCGCCTCCCAAAATGGCTGACTATATGATGCCTGTTCTTTGGAAGGCCAAAAGGGAAAGTGGCAAAAGGCTAAAGCTAGTGGTCCATAGTATAGGAGGCTATGATGCTTTCGCCATGATGCTTAAGTACCCTGAGCAATTTGTTGATAGTGTTGAACATGTTGTTACTGTTGGCTCACCTATACCTAGGGATCTGAATACTGCATTGGCTTTTGGTTATTTGGTATGCAATTTTTTTGAAGAAGGGGAAGAGTTTGCGATGAGTCAACAATTAGGAACAATAAAACCGATTGTTGAATCGGGACTGGTTAAATTTTCTTCAATCGAAAGCTCTGCCGATCCAATGGTTCGAGGTCAACACTTTTCTCTTGACGGGGATCACTACATTATTGAGGATGCCAGCCATGGCGCATTGGGGATGAACAGGCATACTGTCAGGGCAATTGAACATATATTTGCGGGTGAAGAGGTGGATAGTACAATCTACCCAAACATTCACCATCCCGCCCCAGCACTTTTGGCAGCATAGTTTCTTCCATATTTTTTTAACTTGTTGCGTTTACGGAGTTTAGTAGGTGAAGAATTGTGCGGAGATATTTCTGCCAAAGCTATAGTTCCCAAAATAAAAGAGATTGTTGGTTAGATGGTTCACAGTTATTACGCGGTTGCCCTGACCGCTTTTATTTGAAGCCGTTTCAGTTAAGTTAGTTTATTTGCCCGGCCTGCATAAGGTTGCGCCTTTCAGACTCAATATTCGTGTTTTCTACGTTAAGGCCTTCTCTGGCAGACATAGCAATTCCCTCCACTAAGCTTCTTATCGTATACACGTTTTTCCTGGACAGGTTGTCCACTATGATTTCCGGCCCTCCGGTTAAGCTTTGGACGTGTACGTGGCCAAAAAACGGGCCGCTGGCAGCATTGACTGAGGCTATATCGGTTGCCATTATCGACACAACTTCATAGGACCATGGTCCTTTTTTCCGAAACCAGACGATTCGAAGTTCTTCAACGATTATCTCGTCCGGGAACAGCGTTAGCGGGAAGATTTGGCGTGCCCTTGCCAATATCCTGGATTGGCTGTTTGGGACAATTTGCCCATTTCCCGTTGTGTTTTTAAGTTTAAGCGCTCTATCTAGTTGCCACATATCGCTTAGTGCTTGGTAATTCATTTTTTCACCCCCTCTCTTTTGAGTTTAAAGTTTTTTGTGTTCCTTTCATCAATTATCATAGAAAGTTTTTCGGTTATTGAGGTGAATAATTGCAGTTCTTGCCTTGTAAGCTGGTTTTTTACGAAATTTTCAATCCGGCGTGTCTGTTTTTTTATATTAATAACGGCATTTTCCCCGATTGCTGTTAACTCGATTTGGTAGGCTCTCCTATTGTTAGCCTGGACGCACCGTTTTACCAGCTGGAATTTTTCGAGCTGGTCGATCATGGTCACTATTGAAGCAGGCTTGAAATTGAGCTTTTTGGCAATATCGGTTTGGCTTGCTCTTGGCAGGGAGTCGATTACTAACAAAGCTGCTGCTTGGGAATAAGAAAGTGGTAACAGTTGTGATTTAAGACCAATAACCCCCTGTAACTTTTTTGAAAGTCCAATCAGATGGAAAACAAGAGTATGTTTCAATTTGCTGCCCTCCCTTGTTGACCAAGATTGTTAGAAAGCTAATTGTTAGATGTCTAACATAGTCTTTGGCAGGGTCATTCTATCGCGTGTGAATTTGCTTGTCAATAAAACCTATAGGAATTGAATATAACTGTGTTATGGTCTAATTTGACATCTTATAATAATTGTTATATAATTCATCAGCTTTGAAAGGGTTTAAATGAGGACGAAATACTTAAAGTTGGTTATGCCAGTTGTTGGGGCTGGAATTTCAATTCTACTGGCCGCATTTATCTATGGTAGTTCGGTTTACGCTTTGGAAAGTTCTCCGACGCCAACACCGACACCAATACCTACGCCTACGTCTACGCCTACGCCTACGCCTACGCCTACGCCTCCAGCGGCTAATGGTTCTATCAAGGTTTGTAAGATTATAATAGATTCAAAGGGGAAGGTTACTGACGGTTCGGAGGTTTCCGGTATCACTTTTTCTGTTAGCGGTCTTGCTTCACCCTTAAAAAGCGGTGGAGGTTCCGGCGGGTTATTGCCAAAGACTACTTTTACTACGCCTCTGACTTTGAATTCCGACCTTTTAGACAACGACGGCAAGAATGATGCGTCTTGTGTTACCTACAGCGGTTTGGCTATGGGTGACTTTTTCTATTCCCGGGAAACGATTAGTGCTACAGATGGTTGGGGACAACCTAAGTACAATGACCAGTTTAATGTAACAGTTAAGAATATTAACAGCTTTTTTAATTATGACGAAGGGGTTTTTAAGGATGGTTTTTCGGACAGCAAGAATGCCGACGGCCAGATAATTTTACAAAACGGAAAGTCTAACAGAACCCTTGTCCTTTTGAATATGATTAAACCGTCAGTGGCTTCTAGCCCAACACCAACGCCAAGTCCTACTCCAGCGGCTGGCGGTACCGGAGGTAATAATACCAATAATAATCAGAGCCAAAGCCAGACACAAAATAATGACCAGACAGTTAATGTTACCGTTGATCAGTCAGTATTGGGTGCTAAGGCTCCCGCGCAACAGCCGGAAACAGGAATTTCTGTTTTGGGGCTGGTGTCTGCTTTCTCGGCAGCACCTTTTGGCTTGATGCTATCCAGATATGGTAAGGGAAAAACAATATATAGGAAGAAAGAAGACTTCGGAAAATTTGCAGTAGACATTTTCGGAAAGAGAAACAGGGGACTTGACAACTTATAATTATTACTATAAAATGCGCAAACTGTATCAATCTACTGTCTTAATACTGCTCTTTTAACTGCTCACTAAAAATAAATGATCGGAAGATTTTTCAAGATCTTCCTGCCCGTAATCACAGTTTTATCCCTGTTTGTTTTTGGCGCACTTGCCAGTAGGGCAAATGCATATGACCAGGAGCGCAATTTAGGCTCTATTAGGGTATGCAAAATAGTTGTTGATGCAAACGGAAATATTACGGATGGCGGAGAGTTTCCTGGTACCAAATTCGAGATTTCCGGTATCAACCCGGACCCTAATTCCGAAGCAGACCCGGTCGGGACTATCGGTACTTCCACTTTTAATACACCCTTAAATTTGAATTCCGACCTTCTTTACAAAGATGAAGAAAACGATGCCGAATGTATAACCTACGATGAGCTTAAAATCGGCGGGTACTTTTATGGCGTTGAGACAATTACTTCCCCAAATTCTTGGGCGGATCCTAAATACAACGACCAATTTACCGTTGCGGTCATGGACCTTGAAGACTTTTTCAATTATGACGGCAACCTTTTTGATGGCAACCCGCTAAACGATGACGCAAGAAACAAGAATGCAGACGGACATATAGTTTTAAACGAAGATAGGCCGAACAGGACACTAATCGTTTTGAATGTTGCAGTTGGAGCACCTGCGGTAGGCGGCGGCCAAAGCCTCAGTGCGGCATCTACGCCATCATGTCCTTCTGACGGGCCTCAAAAAGTAGACCAGATTTGGTTTTCAGACATAAAAAGCGGTGAAGTAACAGTCCACTGGGCAAACAAAGGTGATGCGCAAGGTTATCATATTGCCTACGGACCTAGTGCTGACAACATGCTTTGGGGCGTTGAAGTTGCTGGTAATTTGAACACGTACACGCTTAAGAATTTGCCGGGTGGAGATTTGTTTGTAAAGATAGTTGCAAAGAAAAGTGCTGACTGCGGCGGCCCTACATCTGAAGCTTTCAAGGTTGGTGGAGTTGGCGGAGGGCAAGTTCTGGGTGCATCAACCCTTGCCAAAACTGGAGTTGTTGAAAACCTAATGCTATTTATCTTAGGATTTGGCACACTGTCCCTTGGGTTATGGCAAACACAAAAAGCTCTTCAGGCGAAGAGCAGGTAAAAACCCTTACACCTTATATTAGATATTCCTTAAGCCTGTTTTTGATCTTGGTTGGGTCATTCTTTTTATTTTACGCTGCTTATTCTAACTTTGATTTTAGGATCAATTTAGATAACCCGAAAGCTACCTCGGTGCAAAACCCTCAGTTGAAAGTGGAGAAAATTTATATACCGAAACTCGGGCGGGTGCTCTATGTTTCGGACGGAGAAGTTGCAGATAACCGTTGGGTAATTTCGCCGACGGGTGTTTCGTACCTTACGACGTCTGCTGAGCCCGGCACAAAAGGTAACAGCGTTATTTACGGGCATAACACAATTAGTGTCTTGGGCGGGTTGTGGCGGGTTGGGGAAGGCGATGATATCTATGTGGTGATGGGAAATGGGCAGTTTTATAAATATCGGGTATTTGAGCGCAAAGAAATTGACCCGTCTGCGGTTGATATTCTTTCCCAAACCCCGGATTCGAGGCTAACCATCTACACTTGCAGTGGCTTTTTGGACAGCGCGCGCTTTGTGGTTATTTCAAGGCTGCAAACCACTTAAGATTTTTCCATCCGGTACCAGAGATAGAGTACAAGGAGGCTAGCAAGTGAGATTAAAAGCCCCAGACGGAATTCATCGTAGAACGCTTTTTCCAGTAAAGGGTTTATTGATGCAGGGTTAAGTGAAAGAGGTGTGGTCATCCGATAGGAATCTAGATTCTTGAGGCTTGCTATAACCTGGCTCGAGTTTTTGGTGATGATGTAACCCTGGAAGAGTTTTTGCTGTTGGATTGCAATTGAAGCAATAACCAAAAGAAATAATAGTAACTTTTGTGGTTTTTTGAAGTTTGCTGTTAATTTTTCGAAGCCAATGGCAGCAAGACTTGAGGCCGCAAATGTTGCAATAACTAAAAAGCGTGCCGGGGCCCTAAATGGGAAATCCGGGATATGGGCTACAATTCTGTAAGGTTTAAAAAACCCGCCAAGACTAATTAAGATAAAGAGAATCCAGACAAAATATAAGATGGCTACCATTTTGTTTTCTCTAATAATTTCTTTTGGTTTTCTCAACAGCTTAAAAAGAGGTATTAAGGATAAAAGAAAGGGGATAGTCCAAATTGTTAAGTTAATTTCCCAAAATCCGCCTCCGAATTGGCGAAAGCCCAGATCGTCGCCAGGTTTCGAAATTCCAAAGGCATAAGGCCTTATATAAGTTATCAGCTGTGAGGGCGGTAGAGAGTAAGAGAACCTGATGGCCGGATCAAAACTCTTTCTTTGTGAAAGTTGGTAGAGCTTTATGCTTGGTAGGATTTGGACTGAGGCCAAAGCAAGACCCAAGAAAACAGCAAGTGAAATTTTTAAAAAACCAACGGGCCATTTTTTGGTTTGGATTATTACCAGAATGGCGAAAGTCAGGTAAGCGGTTATGCTGATTGCAGCGATTTGGAGATGTCCGGCTGTTATCTGTAAGTATATAAGAGGGGCAAGAAGTAGGGTGAATTTTGGGTGCGTGAGTGATTTTTGGATTATGTAAAAACCAAAAGGCACAAGGGCTGCAGTGAAGATTATCGAAGGCTGGAAATATCGAGTTACCATGTAGCCGGAAAGGCAAAATGTCAGAGCCCCAAGTAAACTTGAGAGGCTGGAAAACTTGTTTAGCTTCAGGAAGAGGTATGACCCAGTGCCGGCTATTGCCAGATAAGTCAGGTACAGCAGACTTATGGCCAAGGTAAAAGGAAAGATAAACAAAATGGCAGAATTTATTGGAGATAGCGTGCCAATTTCACCTTCGGCCAAAAGCGGATAGCCTGCACCGTATATGTTTGGAACCCAGATTGGCAGTTGAAAACGGTGGATATATTGGGCTGTGATGTAATACCAGGGAATATATTGGGTAATTAAGTCGGAAGCGTAAAGCATACTATATTTTTGCCGCTAATTTAGGTTTGAGAAGTAAGGCTAGCAATATGATGAACCCAAATAGCGTCAGAAGGTCTGAAAAAATTCTTAGCAATGATTCTGTGAAATATGTCTCTATGTGCCAGCTTCCGGGTTGAAGCTTTGTTGTTATCAGGCCGTTTTCAATGGTGATTGCTGTTTTTTGGCCGTTAACTTTAAGGATCCAGCCAGGGAAATACATTTTTCTAATGGTAATTGTGGATTCCTGGGCATTTATTATATTGGCACTGACATTGAAGGGTTTTTGGCGGGTGATGTAGATATTTGAGTTTGGGTTGCTGCTTACAAGGGGCTTTTGGGTAAAAGTATTATTATTGGACCAAATTGTATCGTTTTCGTTTTGAGTTGTGAGGTTTGCGGTAGGAGGATTTGTAACAAGCTGGATAGGTTTTAGGAAATAATGACGTGAGACGAAAATTGTCAGAGCAATTAAGGTGAAAGCTGCTGTTTTTTTGTACCTTATGTTATCCACTAAAAAAACAGCCAAAAACGAACTTGCCAGAACGGTTAAGGAGATAAATCGCCACGGGTAAAGAATGTACTTTATGACTGGCAGGTTTTGCCAGAGTAGTTTGGATATCGGCAAGGAAAGTAATAGTCCGACTATTGCGGCTGCAAGCATGAAGTTTACCTCGAACTTATTCTTTTTGGACCTTATGATGGTGCTTAATACTATAACTAAGGTTGCAGAGGCTCCTATTTGGAATGGTGTGCCCAGATTAACCGCAGGGTGGGGAATTCTTAAAATCTGAAAAATGTTTGTAAAGTGGCCCAAATAAAGACTTAATAGAGTTTGGTCAAAGGTCAGGTATCTTTTTTCAAAAACGGCAGGGATCAGCTGAAATGCTGAAAGTGCGATTGCAAAAAGTACTGCCACTATGGTTTTTTTTAGGATACTCGTGTCTGGTTTTATGATTAAGAGAAAATAAAGGAGGAAAAAGGGGGCAAAAAGAATAAAAATAACGGTGTGTGATGTGATGAGTCCGAAAATTGAAACAGAAAGAAGTATAAATGAGTGTTTGGAGTTTTTTTTGACCTGATAGAGGCCAAGAAGCACTAGCGGTACAAACATCAGTGCGACAGATTCCCCAAATGATCCGCGATCGTAGAGATTGGCGAATCTATAAGGAAGGTATGTGTAAAAAATTGCACCGGTAAGACTTGCGAGATTCGATCCGACATTTTTGAACAGAAGGAAGGCAAATACTGCACTTAGGATAAAGGTTACTGACATTACAGCTTTGAAGGCGAAAGCAGAGTTTTGGGTGGGCAGTGTGAATACTTCTGCCAAGTAATAAGGTAGTTGATAATTGGCTATAAAAAGCGGATAGCCTATTTGGTTTTCTATATTTGGGGCGAGCCTCGGGGGAATCTGCCAGTTTGTGATTGAAGCGTCAAACTCACTTATTCTGGCTATGTGATAGAGGCCATCCTGACTGGGATAAAGAGGATTTTTGAACATTAACCAAAGGCTGGGTGTTATTAGGGCTATCAGTAGGCATAGAACAAAGACTTGTCTTTTCATGGTATGTGCACATCATAAGATATGGTGCTAGCGGTTACAACAGGTTTAAAATGTGCTATCTTTTGACTATGAATTTGTATTACCCGTCCATTTTTCTTTTACTTCTGTTTGGAATTTTAAATCCAGTAGGGGGCAACAAGATAGATTTTTTTGTCGGATATTTCCTGTTTTTTTTGACTGCATTTTATATTTTCTTACCTAATAATTTTGATAAGTTAAGAAGATATGCCATTTGGGTTGTTTTGGCAAGCTTTATTGTCAGTTCTTTTGCGACAAGTGACGATCTTCGCGGTATGCTAGGCCGTGACCTTCCGCTTTATACCTACAATAATGACCCCGGTGTCATGCTTGAAACTTACCAATTAATGGAAAACGGAACTGGTTACTACGATGCTTTTGCATTTTCCCAAAAGGGACGTTTTGGCATGCAGATTGTACCTGCGGATATTTGGGGCTGGAGGCTTCCGACTTTGTTTGAAATTTGGAAGGTACTGCCCGGCAAAAGCGGCTTGAATATTTACTTGCTGTATTTGGTTTTGGCTTGCTCTTTTTTCTATTGTTCATACTTGCTTTCCCGGCGGTATCTACCGGAAAAGCTGGCAACTATTCCTTCTTATCTGGTTTTTCCTTATTTGCATTTCGCGGCACGAGATCAAATGTTGCTGGAGACAGAATGGTGGTCAGTTATTGTTTTTTTTATTGCTGTTTTTTTTACAATAAGACGTAGATTTGTCCTGGCAACCCTACTTTTTTCGCTGACTGTAATGATTAGGGAAGTATACATTTTACCTTTAGGGTTAATGTTTATTTATTCGATCATGAAAAGAAGAGACTTGATCCCTGTTTTTTTAATTCCCTTATTTGCTTTTTGGGTGATTTTTTTATTCCACATAGGTTTTGTTTCCCGCTATATTGATGTTTGGGGAACGATTTTTTCACCTAGAGTAATTGCCAACGGCTTTTTTTTCGTTCAGCAAACTTTAGCTTTTGCCTCGTGGGAATATCTGCTTTTTGCTTTTAGGCCGTTTTGGTGGTTTTTGGTGGCTGCTTTGGCTGGATGCTGGCTAATTTATAAGAGATTTGATAAAACCGAAGCTTGGCTTTTGCTTCTCTCATTCTTGCCTTTTCCGATTGCCTTTCTTAAGTTTGGGACTGTGCCTTATAACGATTATTGGGGAATAATGTATATGCCAATTGTATTGGTTCTGGCACCAATCGCTTTGGGAAATCTGACCAAGCAGAGCACTAAGGCTTAATTTGGCTTATTGACAACAAGCTTTAGCTTTGTAAATATTAAATTAGGCCTGAGTAATTCGGGCCTAAGCCCTTTCAGTTAAGTACTGGCCAGTATTAAAAAGACCTCGCAGTTTTCGAGGTCTTTTTTCTTTTCTAAGGAGACAACCTTCGGTTTTCTCCTTAGAATTCCTCTTTCCCTATAAGGTGTAAATTTAACTGGCGGAGCCAGGTTAAATTTACAAGATTATGATATTAGGTCAGATTTTGTATTTTAAGGTTATTCTGGTAGAATTAGGCACAAATGCAGGATGTGATTGTGCCAGATAGGTTCAATAGTCCTAGTTACGGGCAAATGAGTTGGGAGGATGTTTTGGCCAAGGTTGTGTGGTTTTTAGGGCTTGATAGAGATGCTTCTTACGATGTGATAATCGGAACCGACAGTGAAGCCCAGGATGGGGAAGCGGATTTTGTGACGGCTGTTATAGTCCACAAAAAAGGCCGTGGAGGAGTCTATTTTTGGGGTAGGCAAAAGGTTAAGAACCTATATTCTCTTAAGCAAAGGATTTGGCATGAGGCGACGATTTCGCTTTCTATGGCGCAAATGGTGGTTGATGATTTTGCAAAAGTAGGCCTTTTCGGAAACTCATCCGCTTCTAGTCAGGCTTTAAACCTCGAAATACATGTTGATATTGGTCCAAATGGCAAGACAAGAGAGTTGATTTCGGATATTGTTGGTATGATTCGCGCCAACGGTTTTAAGGTTGCAACAAAGCCATCTTCCTGGGGCGCTTCGCATGTCGCAGATCGACACGTATAGTCTGTTGATCGAAGACCCTGAGTTTATCGAAGGGTAGCTGACCGTCACGTTTAATTACTTTTGGCTTGGATTAGATCCCGGTATAGAGTTTCAATTTTATCCGCATATTTTGCAATAGAAAATTTTTGGGCAATCCTAAGGCTTTGATTGCCGAATTCTTCACATAATTTGGGGTTTTTGACTAATTTAATGATTGCCTGCGAAAGTTCGGGTGCGTTTGGGCTTATCAGTAAACCGTTTTTCTTGTCGTAAACTATGTCTTTTATGCAAATGTCATCTATTGTAATTAGCGGCTTACCTGACGCAACTGCCTCAAGGGCAACAGTTGGAAGGTTGTCAACGATACTTACCATAAGGCATAAGTTTGCAGCTTTATTGGCACTGGCTATCATTTCTCTATCGATAAAGCCGGTTAGGATCACATTGTTTTGAAGACCCAGTCTGGCAACCTGCTTTCTTATATGTTTTTTCATTGTGCCTCCTCCCGCAACAACAAGAAGCGCGTTTGGAATTTGGGCTTTGACATTGGTCATGGAATCGATTGCAATTTCAAAGTTTTTTCCTCTGTCTAAAAGTCCTGCAATCAAAATTAGGGGTCTTTTGGGGTCAACCTTAAATTCTTTGAGAAATTTATCCGGTTTGCTGTTTTTGAAAAATTCCAGGTCTATTCCATTATGTATCAATTCGGGTTTAGATTTGATCTTTGAAAGTGACCTTAAAGTTTTTGCTGAAGGAATAACGACCTTATCAAATTTATTAAAGTAGTATCTAACCATAATTTCTATAAAGGGACTAAGCGGCTTTTCCAGGCCTGGCATAAACCGGTGGATGTACTGGTCGAAGGGTGTGTGGTAGGTAACTACGCTTGGAATGTTTTGTTCCCTGGCAATTTTTGCCCCTAAAAATCCGGTTACAAAAGTTTGGTTATGGACGATGTCGAATTTTTTCTGTCTTAATTTTTTAAGGGTTTTACTGTCCCAAATTAGAGGAATCCGTTCGAAGGGCCTCATTGGCAAACCTAGGGAAGGTATACGGATAACGCCGGCTTCTTCCCTGGAGTCTGGAAAATCGGTTGCCACAAGTGTAACGTTGTGACCCCGTTTTTCGAGCTCTTTTCTTAGGTTGATGATGTAGGTTACTATCCCGTTTATTTGGGGCTTGTAGTTGTCGGCCGTTAGGAGGATATTCATTGGTTATTTTGAGGGCCTTATTGTTTCCAAGTCCTTGACGATTACTTTTCCAAAAATTGCCCAGGTGATTCCGTTTAGGGCGTAATCGCGAAGGCCTCTTACAAAACCTCTGCTCCAGCGTCTTGGGGAGGCTGTGACCTGCCATTCTTTTGAGGTATTGAATTCAACCTTACCGACCCTAGCAAGCCTTCTTGCCAGGTTCATGTCTTCGCAGTAGGCCGGAATGTTTTTAAATCCCTCAGTTTTCTGAAAGGTTGATTTTCTGACGATAAAATTTTGTCCTACCAAAAAAGGCTTAAAGCTGGCTTTTTGATAAAGTGCGATAAATGGTCCCGAGAGGTTGTTCATGATGAATTTAGTGGGGCGTGGACCTTCCAAATGGTTAAACCATCCACCGAAGGCAGCGAGTGAGGGATTTTCATTGAGCCTTTTGGACATTTTGGAAAGCCAGTCGGTGGGTGGGAAGTCGTCTGCGTCTGTCGAGGCTATGAATTCTCCTTTGGCAGCCTCAAAACCTGCCTGGCGGGCGTTTTGGACACCTTTTTTGGGTTCGTAAACGACCTTTGCACCGGCTTTTTGTGCGGTTTCGGCGGTATGGTCAGTTGATCCGTTATCCACAACTATTATTTCGTAACGGTCTTTCGGATAATCCTGATTTTTCAGGTTTTTTACAGTTTCCTGAATATACTTTTCTTCATTGTAGGCGGGGATGACAACGGAGACAAATGGAAGCTTATTTGTTTTCATTTACGTTGATATTATACTTCCTGCGGCTGGGTAGTTTGTAGTTGATGTAGGGTGCTGATTATTCTTTCCGGTTCTGTGACTGCCGTATTATGGTAGGCACCTTTTAAGGTTACGACTTCCATTTGAGGGTTTCCATTAAAAATACTTTTGCCCTTTTCGGTTTTGGTGACATCATCTCTCTCTTCAGAGATAACTAAAATTTGGCCGCCTTCTTTGACTCTTGCGCCCTCATAGAGATCGGGCATGCTACGCGCAACCCTGTCAATCAATGCAGCCGAGGTCGCAGCCCTTGCAGTGTTTTCCTCTTTTGAAAGTTTTTGATCTTTGCCTCCTAGAATATACGTGTATCGCTGTATTGTGTTTCTCATTCCTGCAATGTCGTGTCCTAGTCCTGGGAAGAGCGAGGTTTTTATGGGTTGGTTAATTACGCTTGCGGGCGCGACCAGCACCGCTTTTGAGACTCTGGTTTGGTACTTTGGGTCGTTTAAAATTTCGGCTTCTATAGGACCACCTGTTGAGAAACTCCAAAGTTCAAATTCTCCTTGCGGAACTAGCTTGTCGATCATGGCTTTATTCAAAGCTGCATGGGGTCCAAAATTAGGGTCTTCTGCTACAGCTTTTGCAAATTGGGGTGTGACTTTTCCGAGCCAAGCGTCTGGGTATGCAACAGCGATTACCTTGCGGCCGGAATAGGCCGCTTCTTGGACTAAGCCGGCGACGCTGTCCAGGTCGTTTGAAATGCCCGGAATTAGAAATACGGGCGGCTGTTCGGCTTGGCCATCGCGTTTTGGTGGCTCGAGTGTGACGTACCTTGCAGTTTGTTCTCCTAGCGGTTCAGAACCGAGCATTAGGTTAACGGTTATTTCTGATTGGTTTAAGAAGTCTCGGGCAAGTTTGTCTCTTTCTTGGGCTTCGGCAATTAACGGCTTTTGGGCCTCGCGGATCTGGTGGTGGAGTTTCTTCCGATCTTTCTCGGTTATTGGTCGGCCTGAAATGCGATGGGCGTATTCGAATTCTTTCTGATAGCTTTGTTGAATAGACTTAGTTTCTTTATAAATCCTTGCCCGGACTGCCCTTGTTGCCAGGGAGCGGACAATATGGCCGTCTTTTGAAGGTCTTGTGGCCCGTCTTAATCTATGGAATAAGCCTGCCGGACGGGGTTCGTTGATTGGAAAGTGCTGACTGTAAGTTTCGATTTCTTGCAACTCTTGCCTATCCGGTTTTGAGGGTAAAAATTTAAGTTTTGCGATTCTTGAGATTATGCTTTGGTAATTGTCGATCTTTTCGATGAGGTTTATTTCTGGTGTCTCAGTTTCCTGTTTTGGGCCTTTGGTTGTCACCCGGTCTGCCCAGAATCTATTTATTGCCGCTTTGAAGGCCGGGCTGGTTTGTTGGTTGCCTTTTGGAGTTTCTGGCCCGGTTTTAGGCCTAAGTTCAGTTGATTCTAGTCTCATCCGCGGCATAATAGCTTATTCCCCTTCACTTTTCAAACCGGCTTCTTTGGCAATTTGCTTTTTGAGGGATATATAAGAAAATGCTCCGGCCGGGATTGGAATCCAGAAAGTAATCAACCTGAAAACTAAAACAGATGCTACGGTATGGGCAGGGTCAATGCCAAATTGCAGAAAAACCAAAATTAAGGTGGCTTCGGCAGCGCCAAGACCGGCCGGGCTCAGTGTAACCCAGCCGCTAATCATAGAGAGCGCGTAAGCAAAAGTTAGAAGATGGATTGGGGGAAACGAGCCAAAAGTTAAGAAAGAAAAACTTAAAGTGACGATGTTGGTTCCATAATATATAAAGGCGGCAATTACCGCTTCCACAAGCAGCAGTTTGTGCGAAAGTATCGCCTTTCTGTAGATGGGCAAATTCTCTTTGTATTCTAAAATTTCTTTATAGAAGCCGAGTTTTTGGATTTTGTTTTTTAGCTTTTCCCAGATGATACGCCTGAAGATTAAAAGAATTGATACGGCAATTATTATAAAGGCGATTAGTATTATTCCAACGGTGTTGAAGTTAATATTTGGCAAATGGGGAATAAAAAACATCGACAAAAGTAGCATAGTAATAAGCGTAGAGAAGGTAATTGCCGACCACGAGGTTGAGAGAAAGAGAAAGTTTTGGGTGGTTATGCCGAGCTTTTTGTAAAAGTAGTACGCGGTCGCAATAGAACCGGCTTCACCAACCGGGAAAAGGTGGGCTGCTACCACGTTTAATGACGCAATCCTTATAGTATTTTTGAAATTCATTTTGACACCGATGATTTTTAAAAGTGTCTGCGAAAGAAGCCCGTCGCCTATGTATTGTCCGGATTGGGCGAGAATACCTATTATTAGGTAATAGTAGTTGATATTGTCTTTGAGGGCGTAAATTTTTGCAAAATCGGCAAAATGGGGGTATAGTTTCCAGATGGCAAGGGCAACTAAAAGGGCAACAAGCAGAAATCTTAGGTGTTTCACTGTTTAATTTTAATTCATTGGTGTTATAAACAACAGGTTTTGTTGCAATAATAGCCAAAAGGCGATATCTTTCAAAAAGAAGGTATTTTAGTAATTTTGAAGGGAGAAAGCTCATGAAGAGTTTGAAGATTATAAAAAATAACAGTATTAGGATCAGTTCCTTAAGAATGGCTGATATTCACGAGTGGGTATTTGCGGGAAAAGACGAAAAGTCTTTGCGCGGTGTAGGCCGAATAATTTTGACGAGAAGGCAGAGAAAGGTCGAATTCCGTACAAATCTGGAGGCAAGTTCTGAAAGGCTGTGGCAGATTGCAACCAAAGTTTCCAATTACCCGCGGTATTTTAAATACGTGCATTATGCCAAGGAGCCGGAGAATTTTAAAAAGGGTACGGTTTGGTGGGATATTTCAACGATAGTATACTTCCCAATGAAAGTCAGCCACAGGGTTGTGCAAGTAGTTCCGGGTAGGGAAGTGAGGCATGAAATCAGTTTGCCTCTTGGGGGCCAGATTGTTCAGAACTTTAAAATCGAACCGACAAGCGGCGGTACAAAGGTCGAGATTAAAGTACTAATCAGCCAGAATAAGCTGATGGACTTTTTACTTGGAAGGGTTATAGAGGCCAGGACAAATTCAATTGTTCTCGGGGCACTTGAGCGGGCTGAAAAGGAAATTGGGGAAGGAATATTCGAAGAAGCAGATGTGCACAAAGGAAAGGGGATTCTTGCAAAGCTGATTATCCCAAATTCCAGGCATATGATTCTCCCAATTTCGGTGTTCTTTGGCGTTTTGGTGACTCTTGCGGTTATTGTTGGTTTCAATATGCCATCCGAAGTTAAAGCGGCGCCCGGCAGGGTGATTTCAAAGGTAAAGCCTAAAATTATGGCCAGCCGCGGTGTAAGTAAAATTAAGACGGAATTTGACAAGGTTGAGTATAAATTTCAGCAAGTAGTCAATTAACACTCCCCAAAACAAAAGCCCACGTCAAACGCGATGGGCTTCTGTTTTAATGTGACACAATTTTTAAGTAAAAATTGTGTCAGACCTTTATTTTTTCCGTCTAGTTTTTTTAGCTCTTCCTACTTTGTCTTTTGAGGTCTTTTTAATTGGTTTTGGTTTACTTGTCTTGGCTTCCGGTTCCTCTTCGGTTTCTTCTCTTGTGTACCACCAGGCGGCAACTATAACCAGGGCAACAACTACAAGAATGACCAACGTTGTGTTTTTATCAAAGCCCTCTGTTGCTGCCGGAGTAGGGGAGGAAATTGCTGCATTTTTAAAGTTAACGGTTACTTCCTGCGGGGGGCTAAGCGGTTTGTTGTTGGCTGTTACCAGTTCGGCTTTCAGGGTATGGTCGCCATATGCTACATCGGAATAGGTGAAGCTATCTGCTGTTACCTTAGTTGCCGTTTCGGGCGCGGCGTTTTTATCATCCAGCCAGATTAGGATATAGCCCTGATTATTGGCGGCGGTTGCTGTTGTCGGCTTTTCTACTATGGTGAAGTTTTGGACAGAAAAGAGTATTGGAACGCGGTTGCCGTAGATGGTTTGACCTTCAGAAGGTGTGACTATTTGAAGCTGTGGGCCAGATACCTGAGCCAGTACTGCGGTTGCAGTAAATAGTGGAGCTGTTAAGGCAAGCGGCAAAATGTAACTTATCCTTTTCATATTAAATGACAGGAGTCATTCTATTCCAAGGGGTGGATTTGGTGTCAAGAGTGATTTATTTTTACTCGGAAAAAGCCAAAATCGGGGTAATTTTGTTACTCATAAATAATCATGCGGTAATTTTGCGGGAAATAAAAAAATAATTGTTATATAAAAATTATAAACGTTATAATTGTTACATGGAAAAGCGAGAGGTTATTATCATTGGGTCGGGACCGGCGGGGTTAACGGCAGCAATTTATTTAGCTCGTGCAAATTTAAAACCCTTACTTTTTGCCGGAGTAAAGTGGGGAGGGCAGTTAATGCTGACAACGGACGTTGAAAATTACCCCGGTTTTGTTGAGGGAATCCAAGGGCCGGAGCTGATGGAAAAATTTAAAAAACAAGCTGAAAGGTTTGGGGCGGAAATTGTAACCACTGATATCACTGAAGTTGATTTTTCCAAGAGACCTTTTGTGGTAACAGCTGGGGAAAAGACATATAAATCAAAAGCTGTCCTTATTGCAACGGGTGCTGAAACTAAATGGCTGGGACTTCCCAATGAACAAAGATTAATTGGCCACGGTGTTTCTTCATGTGCTCCTTGCGACGCTTTTTTCTTTCGGGACAAGAAAGTGGTAGTTGTAGGCGGGGGGGATAGTGCAATGGAGGAAGCGTTGGTTTTGACCAAGTTTGCAACCGAAGTTTCGATTATTCACCGTCGGGATGAATTTAGGGCATCGCAAATAATGATTGACAGGGCGAAAGCAAACCCAAAGATTAAGTTCATCCTAAATAGTGAGATCGTGGATGTTTTAGGCAAGGATAAGGTTGAAGGAGTGAAGATTAAAAGTAAAGACGGATCAACTCAAGATTTGGCAGTAGATGGCATGTTTTTGGCAATTGGCCATTTGCCGGTAACCGGAATCTTCAAAGGACAGTTGGAGTTGGATGAAAAAGATTATATTGTCAGGAAAACTGTAGGTGAGGGGCCTCAGGCTTTTAAGATGATGACTTCTGTTGAAGGAGTTTTTGTGGCCGGAGATGTGCATGATGTTTCTTACAAACAGGCTGTTACTGCTGCCGGGTACGGATGCCAAGCTGCATTAGAAGTTGAAAGATGGATAGAAGCACAGGATTGACGGTTGACTTTGAGGCTGTTTTCCTCTAAACTGCTACTTTCTAACTAGCAGTTATGTTTAAGCTCTCGCAAAAATCTGATTACGGGTTAATTTTGCTCTCGAATGTGGCTAAATCGAAAGGTGTTATTTCTGTTTCCTCGGTTGCAAAGAAAAACAAACTCTCTTCTAAATTTTTGTCCCAGGTTGCAAATGAACTGAAAAAAGCGGGGATTATTACTTCTAAAGAAGGGGTAAGCGGCGGATATTCTTTGGCAAAAGCAGCAAACGAAATTAAAATTCTTGATGTTTTGGTGGCTTTAGACGGTGGATTGGTTAAAGGAGATTGTTTTGAAGAAGATCATGAATGTAATTGCGGGGCGAAAGATATGTGGATTTCGATGAAACAGCAAATGGAGGAGACAATCGGCCGCAAGACTGTTGCCGATTTGGTGGTTAGATGAAATATTGGATTTTGGTTACACACCCTGCCAATTTCGAGGTTATGAAGGCCAAAAACATGGCCGCGATGAAGGCAAAAAGAAGGAGTTTTGCTCTTGCGGTTGAGCCTGGGGATAAAGTCGTTTTTTATCTGACTAAGATTGGAAAGTTTGGGGGTGCGGCGGAATTTACTTCGCGAGCCAGGAACGAAACTTCCAAAATATTTACAGAGGAAAAGCCAGGGGAAGTCCATCCGTGGCGGTTTGATGTGAAGTTTGAGGCGAAACTTAGTCCAGAGGACTATAAGGATTCGGAATTGTTTAAAGACAAGCTTAATTACCTCAAAAAATGGCCTGCAAAGTACTGGAAACTGGGGTTTCAGGGGAATGTCCATGAAATAGAAAAAGAAGACTGGGAGACTTTAAAGAAAGGGTTAAGTTAATGGGAAACGGGGGAGAAAGGCATTTTGGACTTGGGCCGGCAATAGAACTAGTCAAAAAGAGATTAGGGAGAGCAAATCCGACAGCTGCTTCGGTTGAGGGTCCTGAATTGACACCAACTGAGGTCGAGGAGCAACATTTGATAAGTTTGCCAGGAACAAAGAGGCATGCAGATGCTGCCCGTGGAGACATTCCGTTTGATCGTGATGAACACAGAAAAAGAAGAGGTTTACGATAAGGAGGTGAATTTATGGATCAAAAGCAATTAAGAGAAGGACAAAGAAGACGCCACAGGGTGTACGATTTCACAAGAGGTTTGAATGAGGCGCATCGCGGCGAAGGGTCTAGGGCTCATACACATCGTGTGGCGCCTTTGGATACAATTCCCGTTACAAATTTTGTGGAGAAACCTGGTGAGGGTCTGAAACCACAAATCTCGTATTTAACAAAAGAGAGAGGGTAAATGGCTCAGGAGCAGTTTACAGATAGAGAGGAGAATAACCAAGGTGAATCTGCAAATAAAAAACCTAAAAGTTAACACTTCGACAAAGCTCAGTGCAGGTGTTGGCGATAAAGAGATTTTGAAGGGTGTAAACCTTGAGGTTGGCGGTGGCCAGGTGCATGTGGTGATGGGGCCGAACGGATCGGGAAAATCCACGTTGGCGCAGGTAATTGCTGGCCATCCATTTTATAAAATTGTGGGCGGATCGATAGTAGTTGATGGAAAGAATATCAATAAACTAAGTCCGGACAAACGGGCAAAGTTGGGGATTTTTTTAGGATTTCAAAATCCAATCGAGATTCCGGGAGTTAGTGTGTTTAATGTGATGAGGAAAGCGATACAGGGTACAAGCAAGAATCGGAAAACTCCGGTTAAAGGTCAGGCCTTTGTACCGGATTTGTCCAAGCTAAGGCCTGACCTTAAGCTAAGCGAATTCCGCCAGCAACTTCTTGAGCATGCTTCGTCTTTGAAGTTATCTAACGACCATCTTTCGCGTTCTTTTAATGAAGGATTTAGTGGTGGTGAGAAAAAAAGGAATGAAATTTTGCAGATGCTGGCACTTTCGCCAAAACTCGTGATTTTGGATGAGATTGACAGCGGGTTGGATGTGGATGGATTGAAGCTAGTTGCCGGAGCAATTAAAAAATTCGCTCATACCAATCGTCGTTCGTCGTTGGTCATCATTACACACTATGCGCGCATTCTCAAGTACATCAAAGCGGATTTTGTGCATGTGATGGCGGATGGCCGAATTGTAAAATCCGGAAAGCAAAAACTGGCGAGTGAGATTGAAGAGAAAGGATATGAGAAATGGCAGACGCAATCCCAGTAACTGATTATAAGTACGGCTTTTCAAAACCGGAGAATTATGTGTTTAAGTCCAAGAAAGGTTTGGATGTTGGTGTTGTGGAAGAAATTTCTTCTATGAAGGGAGAACCGGAGTGGATGAGGGATTTGAGGATAAAAGCGCTGGGGATTTTTGAGAAGAAAAAGATGCCGAGTTGGGGGGCAGACCTTTCCTCAATCAACTTCGACGATATTTACTATTATATAAAGCCGACGGATAACCAAAAAAGCGACTGGCGGGATTTACCCAAAGAAATCAAAGACACTTATGATGCAATCGGAATTCCGGAGGCGGAGCGAAATTTACTGGCGGGGGTGACGGCGCAGTACGAAAGTGAGGCGGTTTACCATTCTTTCCAAAAAAAGTGGGAGGATATGGGTGTTATTTTTTGCGATATGGATACGGCTCTTCGTAAATATCCGGATATTGTTAAAAGTTATTTTGGAAGGTCGATTCCTGCTGCCGACAATAAATTTGCGGCCTTAAATTCTGCGGTTTGGAGCGGAGGGTCTTTTATTTATGTGCCTCCGGGAATAAAAGTCGATATTCCGCTGCAGGCTTATTTTCGTATCAACGCTGCCAATATGGGGCAGTTTGAGAGGACTCTTATCATTGTCGACGAAGGTGCGTATGTCCATTATGTCGAAGGCTGTACGGCGCCGGTTTATTCGACGGATTCGTTGCATGCGGCGGTAGTTGAGATTTTTGTCAAAAAGGGCGCAAGGTGCAGGTATACAACTATCCAAAATTGGAGCAATAACGTTTACAACCTGGTGACCAAGCGGGCGTTTGTGGAGGAAGACGGCGTGATGGAATGGGTGGACGGCAATTTGGGAAGCAAGATTACCATGAAGTATCCGAGCTGTTATTTGGTTGGGCGAGGGGCGAGGGGAGAGATTTTGTCTTTGGCACTGGCCGGGAGCGGGCAGTGCCAGGATGCGGGTGGAAAGCTGATGTTTCTGGCACCGGATACGAGTGGGGAAATAATTTCAAAATCGGTTAGTGTTGGCTCGGGCAGGACTTCATATAGAGGATTAGTCAAAATTATCAAAAATGCCGAGAGGGTAAAGTGTAATGTTAGGTGCGATGCTCTGGTGATTGATGAGAAAAGCCGAAGTGATACTTATCCGACAATGGAAGTTGCGGAAGACAATGTGCAAATTGGACACGAAGCTTCGGTTTCGAGAATTGGTGAGGAACAATTATTTTATTTGATGAGCCGGGGTTTAACGGAAGTTGAAGCAACGTCGTTGATAGTAAACGGTTTTATTGAGCCGATTGTTAAAGAATTGCCTTTGGAATATGCCGTGGAGTTGAACAGGCTCATAAATCTTAGCATGGAAGGGAGCGTAGGATGAGTGAACGTCCGTCGGTTGAGGATAATATGCTTCGGTATCTAGTAGAACCTGGTGAGTTTCATGTTGGTTCACAAGGTTGGAGGGCGGTAATTATTTTTCAATATCATGACGAAAGGTTTCCAAGAATGGAAAGAGTTGGTACGTGTGACACTAGAGATTCCGCGTGGGATCTGATCAGGCGTATGAAAGAAACGATTGATGTTGAAGCAGTTGTTGTAAATGACGACAAAAGTTTACTGTCAGGAGGTATAGATAAATAATGAACCAGATTATTTTACAAAAAGATGAAAAGAGGTTGATTCCGATATTGCTTGATGGTGAGCAAAAGAGAATCGACGTTAATTTAGCGGGGGAAGGGTCGGAAGTTGAGGTTGTAGGGTTGGTTTTGGGTAAAAAGACGGATGAAAAGGCTTTGGAGGTTTATATAACGCATGTGGCGCCGAGGACTAAGTCGAAAGTGAATGTGAGGGCAGTTCTGAGGAATAAATCAACTTTTGCTTTCCGCGGAAATGTGAAGATTGAAAAAGGGGCAAAAGGTGCGGATGCTTATCTTCGATCAGACGCATTACTTTTTGACGATGCCAAAATGGGGGACGATACGCCGGCTTTGGAGATTCTGGAGCGGGATGTAAAAGCAGGCCATGCGGCGACTGTCGGAAAAGTAGACGAGCAAATGCTGTTTTATTTGATGAGCAGGGGAATTAGCCGGGTTCAAGCGGAGAAGTTGTTGATTCGGGGTTTTGTTCAGCCAATAATGAATCAAATCCAAAGCGCTAGTTCCGACTTGTCACTTGTCACTAATCACTTATCACTACCGACCGAAGGGAGGTCACGTGGCCAAGATTAAAATCGCAGAATACAGAGAGGTTCCCGAAGGCGACATGAGGAAGTTTGATGCCAAGGGTGTACCAATTGCCGTTTATAAGCTTTCAGGGCAAATTTATGCAACTTCTGACATTTGTACTTACGACGGTTGTTTTTTAGACGAAAACCACAGGATGCACAATTATATGGTTGAATGCACTCTTCATAACGAACAGTGGGATATAAGGACGGGAGAGGTTGTCATACCGCCGGCTTCGGAAAAACTGAAAGTATATAAGACAGAAGTTATCGATGATGATATTTATGTGGATGTAGTTTAGAGGGGCAAATGATGGCAAAAGTTAATTTGGCAAAAAAAAGTGTTGAAAAAGGGAAAGTGAGGGCAGTTAAGGTAGGTGATGAGGAGGTGGCTGTTTATCATACGGAAAGTGATGAGTGGTTTGCGACATCGGACATCTGCACTCATGAACATTGCAACCTAAGTTATGAAGGCGGGAAACTATCAGGCCACGAAATAGAATGCGATTGCCACGGATCTAAATTTGATATTAGAACGGGTGCAGTAACATTGCCGCCGGCGGTTGAGCCACTGAAGACTTTTAAAGTATCTGCTGAAGGTGAGGATATTGTAGTTGAAGACTAGTCCGGTAGATTTTAAGAAACTTAGGGCAGATTTTCCGATTTTAAGCCGCAAAGTTAATGGCCGTTCTTTGGTTTATCTGGACAGTGCGGCCACTTCGCAGAAGCCGAAACAAGTTATTGAGTCAATTTCCAACTATTACAAAAACAATAATGCCAATGTGCACAGGGGAATCCATACTTTGTCAGTTGAGGCTACGGAGATGTATGAGGCAGCACGCAGGAAAGTTGCGGATTTTGTGGGTGTGAATGACGCGGCGGAGATTGTTTTTGTGAGGAATGCGACGGAGGCTTTGAACCTAATTGCTTACAGCTGGGGTCGATTGAACATTTCAAAAGGAGATGAAATAGTGGTGACGGTTGCCGAACACCACAGCAATTTTGTCCCATGGCAGCAGCTGGCGATAGAAAATGGGGCGATTCTTAAAATTGTTCCGATTCTTGATGACGGAAGTTTAGATGAAGAGGCTTTTAAGAAAGCAATTACAAAAAAGACAAAATTGGTTAGTTTTTTCCATGTATCAAATGTTTTAGGGACAATCAATGATGTTAGACGACTATCGACTATAGTCCATCGACAATCGTCAAAAGCTATTGTGGTTATCGACGGCGCACAAGCTGTACCACACATGCCTGTTGATATCGGCAAAATAGGCTGCGACTTTTATGTTTTTACCGGCCACAAAATACTCGGACCGACCGGGATCGGGGTTTTGTGGGGAAAGAGAGAACTTTTGGAGGTTATGCCTCCGTTTATGTTTGGCGGAGAAATGATTTCTAAAGTTTCCCTTAATAAATCGACTTGGAACGAATTACCATGGAAGTTTGAGGCGGGCACGCCTGATATTGCGGGAGCTGTCGGTTTGGGTGCGGCTGTTGATTGCCTTAATAAAATTGGGATGGAAAATGTCCGCAAGCACGAAATTGAGCTTGTGGATTATGCAATTAAGAGGCTTTCAAAGGTTGATGATGTGACAATTTACGGGCCAAAAGATGTCAAAAAGCGTGGTGGGGTTGTGGCCTTTAATGTCGGGCAGGTTCATGCCCATGATGTAGCTTCGATTTTGGATGAGCAAGGGATTGCAATCCGATCCGGTCATCATTGTGCGCAACCCTTGGTAGATTTTTTGGGAATTAAATCCGCAGCACGGGCTTCTTTCTATGTTTATAGCACTAAGGAAGATGTGGATAGGTTGGTGGAAGGAGTTTTGAAAGTGAAGGAGGTTTTTAAAGTTAAATAGTGGACATGTACCGTGAGGAAATTTTGGATCATTGGCAAAACCCACAGAATTTTGGGGTGATTGGTGATGCTGATTTGGTGATAGAACAGGTGAACCCTTTGTGCGGAGATGAAGTGACTTTTTATTTTAAGATTGATGATGGCAAGGTCAAAGACGCAAGGTTTACCGGATCCGGTTGCGCTATATCTATTGCATCTGCTTCGATTTTATCGGAAAATATCAGGAATAAGAAAATCTCGGCGCTTTCCAAAATCACTGGGAAAGATGTTTTGAAGCTGATTGGTGGAAAAGTAGCACCGGCTAGGCTTAAATGTGCGTTTCTGGCACTGGAAGCAGTTAAGAAATTAGATATTAGCCACTAGAGGGTTAGATTAGAAAATTTTATGAGTAAAAAGTATCGAATTAAAATCGATCGTAACCTTTGTATAGGCGCCGCAAGTTGCGTGGCGCTGGCGATGAAGACGTTTGAATTGGACGGGGAGAATAAGGCAATTGTGATAGATGATGGCGGAGATGAGGCGGAAACTATCAAACTGGCGGCCGAGTCTTGCCCGACAAAGGCAATAATTTTGGAAAATATTGAGAGTGGCGAGCAGGAATACCCCTAGATTAAATTCAAAAGTCAAAATTCAAAAGTCAAAAATTGAGAATAAGCTGTTAAAATAAGTCCATGACGGAAAAGGCAGTGAAACAAAACATTGACGGCTATCTAAAGGAAGTTTTGGCGCGGAAAGAAAAATATTTAAGTGAGAATGAGCAGTATAGGAAACATGAAAACCTTTATCATCGGCATACTGCAGGGAAGTATATTGGCGATTTTATTTACGGTGCAAATGACGGGATTATTACTACATTTGCGGTTGTTGCGGGCGCTGTCGGAGCTTCCCTTTCACCTGTCGTAATTTTGATTCTGGGTTTTGCAAATATCGTTGCGGACGGGTTTTCTATGGGCGCTTCCAATTATTTGGGAAGAAGGTCGGAACAGGATTACGCCAGGGCCCAAAGGAAAAAAGAGGAGTGGGAGATTGACCATTTAAGGGAGATTGAAGTTGAAGAAATTAGGGAGATATTTGAAAAAAAGGGTTTCCGGGGAAAAGATCTTGAGCGGGCAGTTGAGATTGTTACTTCCAACAGAAATGTCTGGCTGGATGTAATGATGAAGGACGAGCTGGGTATTATTGAATCCGGAAAGGAGGACCCCCGAAAACACGGTTTGGTTACTTTTTGCGCCTTTATTGTGGCCGGAATAATTCCGCTTTTGCCTTTCGTGGTTCCAGGCCTACCAAACACGTTTTTAATCTCGGTTGTTTTGGGAGGAATTGCGCTATTTGCCGCCGGGGCTTTCCGCACCTTAATTACTACGGTTTCCTGGGTAAGGGGTGGATTGGAAGTCCTTCTAGTGGGATCTTCCGCTGCGGTTGCTGCATATATAGTTGGATATTTTGTGGAGGGGCTGGTTAGATAATTGCTATATTGCTAAATTGTTGAAATGAGAAATGTTGATTTTTTAATTGTGGGTGGTTCAGCGGCTGGAACAACGGCGGCGGAGACAATCCGAAATTTAAAGCCTGATGCTTCGATTGCAATTGTGACCGATGAAGATCATGAACAATATTCGAGGGTTCTCTTGCCAAATTACATCCGGCATCAAATAACGAGAGAGCAGATGTTTTTGAAAAAACCGGAATGGTATGGGGAGCGGAAGATTGAGTTGGTAAGAGGTGTTAGAGCTCAGAGGTTGGCGGTTAGTTCCAAAAAAGTGACTTTATCAAATGGTGAGGAAATTGGGTACGGAAAACTTTTGATTTGTGTTGGTGGTTACATTGTGCCGCTTGCGGTTCCCGGATCTGATGCTGACGGGGTTTGTTACATGCGCACAGTTGAAGACGGCGAGAAGATTATCGCAAAATCCAAAGGTGCAAAACGCGCAGTAATAATTGGCGGCGGTTTTATAGGACTCGAGTTTTCTTCCTGTTTTCGCATGAACGGAATAGAGGAGGTAACAACCCTTGTGCGTGGAGATTATTACTGGTCTAAAAAACTCGACGAGCAGTCAAGCCGTGTGGTTGTTTCGACTCTTGAGAAAAACGGCGTATTTGTTAAAACACATGAGGAACCGGACCGTATTGAAAGTGATAATGGAAAAGTCAAAGCAGTTGTCACCAAATCCGGCAATAGATATGAAGCGGATATTATAGGAGTCGGGATAGGGATAAAAAGTGATTTTTCGTGGCTCGCGGGATCCGGGATTGAAATTGCCAAGGGAATTGTCACGAATGAGTATCTTGAAACAAATTTGCCGGATGTTTATGCTGCAGGTGATTGTGCGGAGTTTTACGATCCGGTTTTTGAGAGGAAACATTTGGTTGGTAACTGGACAAATGCAACGACGCAAGGGTCAGCCGTTGGCAAAACAATGGGTGGGGAGAGAACCAAATTTGAGACTGCGTCTTCTTATTCAATCAGCTTTTTTCTTCCACCAAACAACGGGTCGTGTTCGTTTATCGGTGTAACAGAGCCTGATTTTGGGGACCGGATTATAGTGCGGGGATCTTCCAAAGAAGGTAAGGTAACAAGAATATTTGTTAAGAAATATAATGGAATTTTCAGAATAATTGGGGCAACTGTTGTTAATAATCCTGCTGATGTTGGACCAATCACAATGGCTGTTAAAAATAGGGTTGATATTGCAAAATACATTGATGATTTACAAAAGATTGATTTTGACCTCAAACAACTTGTTGCCTGAAATTTTGAGGTGTATATTTAAGTTGTGGACTATTTGATTTTTGGAAGTATTACAACTTTGCTTTGGCTTGGTTTTTGGGGTCTCGTAGTTTATATAGTTTGGGTTTTTGTAAGAAACAGTATTCCAGCCTTGAAAGGAATAGGCCCTGATGATCTATCTCCTCTATCTTTAATCCTTACAGTCTTTTTAGTTTTGGCAGTTCTTTTTCTTTTTGAACAGGCTTGGAATGATTTGGGAAACTTGGCCGGAGGGAATAAGTATGTTTACGATGCTACTGTCGAGCTATCGCGACTTTTAATTAGAACGGTTTTTGTTGGTCCTGCCACATTTATTGCGCTTTTACTGTACTTTTCCCTTAAAGGGAAGGGTACAAGGTATGGTGTTATAACGTTACCTTATTTCATAACTTCTTTGATTTTTCTAATAAGGCTTCTTTTTGATGCAGGCAGGTTTGTGCTTTCGGAGTATAGAGTTATCGGAATTTATATTGTTTTGGTTTTTATCATAATTGTTATTTCTGGCCTAATATTTTTTATCCAGAAACAGTATGAAGAGTACAAGAAGCAAGAATCAAAAGTCCAAAAGGGTCTTGATGATGATCAAAGTAAGCAGAAGATTAACCAAAGTCTGCCGCAAGTATAATTTGCAGTAACCCTGTAATCTATGTAAGATTTTATCTATGAAGGTATACATTGCTTCCGACCATGCCGGTTTTTATCTTAAAAAACAATTGATCCAGTATTTGGGTATTAAAGGGTACGAAGTGGAAGATTGCGGGGCATTCGAGATGAATGAGAAGGATGATTATCCGGATTTTGTAATTCCCTGCGCAAAAAAGGTTTCGGCAGATCCTGACTCCTTAGGTATTGTCATTGGGGGCTCCGGCCAGGCGGAACAAATAGCAGCAAATAAAGTTAAGGGCATTCGCGCAGCTTTATTTTATGGCCCTGTAAGGCCTAAGGAAGCGGCCGATATTAGCGGGAGGCAGAGCTCTAATCCATATGAAATTGCTCATCTTGCAAGGCTGCATAATAATGCGAATGTGCTTTCACTGGGGGCAAGATTCCAGAGTGCTGATGATGCAAAAGCAGCTGTAACGTTGTTTTTGGAGACAGAATACGAAGGCGGAAGGCATGAGGCGCGGCTTGATAAGATTAAAGAATTCGAAAAGGCAAGATGAAACCGGAGAAATTCTATTTTAGGGCTAATTTAGTCTTTATTTTTTTGTTCCTTAACCTTTGGGACCTTCTAATAAACAAAATTTTGTTCAACGGTATGGTTATGGGTATGCTTATGTTTGGGCCGATTGCTTTTTTATGGCTTTTTACTTCAATCCGGTCGGCGGCTCTTGTTACTTTGGTTTCCATTGCCGAGTTTATGGTGATGTTGGTTTTTGTCGGGGAGGGTGTAGAGCTAGGGGGGACCGCTTTAAATTTTAAGTCGGCATTTTTTTTGCCGTTTTTTATTTGGGCAGGAGTAAACGGATATTGGGGACTTAAAAGGTATTACGATTTTAAGGAGAAAAAGAAGCAGGGGTAGTTGATGGATATTGATGTGAAGGTTCCTCTATTGTGTAGTCCAGCCCGAACGGCATTGGCAGCTTAGCCTTCTTCACTTCCATTTGAATAGCATTTTTGAGTAATTTAAAAATAACGTCATTTTGGGCTGTTTGACGAGTTGGTGTAATGTTAAGACTTTGTGTATCCTCCAAAAAGCGGGTGAAGGTTTGCGAGTTAAACGTTCCGTTTGTGCCGTAAACTTGGGTTAGAAGTTTTCTGGAGTGGGGATCTAGGTATAGTCCCAAAATCCCTCTTTCGAGTTTTTCGTGATCTAAGGCAGCTTGACGAAGATAAGAGACCATGCGAACAAATTTACCATCATTTTCATGCAAAATATCTTGAATCAAGCGGGCAGAGTCCTGCATTAACCTAATTTCAACTTGTTTTTTTGGATCTTGCCAGTAGCGATTGATTTGTTCGACTGCCTCGATGCTGATTGGTGTGACCTGTCCCGTGTTGACGTCCTCAGCGGCAGGTAATGGTGGTCCACCGGCAACCTTCTGATGGATCATCCTTAGAACACCATCGATGTCGCTTTGCCATAGCTGAGGGAGTCTTTCCCGGCGGACTGCCATACTTGGCCTGTTTCCCATTTTTGCCAATTCAGGGGATCCTTCACTGAATCTCATTATGCGGTTTGCCTCATGGCTAGCGTTCATTTCAGCAGCTAGTTCTTCGATTTGTACATCCGAAATACGGGAAGTCCTTAGGTTTTGGAAATCAGCCGGGGGGTCAATTATGACTGCACAGCCGACAAATAAACGGATAACTCGCATTTTTTGGGGGAAATATTGGTTACCTTCAACGTGAGCTCTGAAGTACGAATCTTTAACTGTGAGAGGTGTTTCTGGCGTATATGGTGTGAGGCCGGGTGAATTTTCAGTCATGGCGAACATACATTCTATCATTTATGTCCAGCAAGTTTTTTCTGATCCTGTTTTTGTTAGGTTTGCAAGCTTGTAGTATTATGTAGCTTCTTAATGTTGGTTATTATGAAAAACGGCAAAGTCGAAAAAGCTGAAAATGAGCTATTTCTTGAGAATTTGTACAAATCCACAGTCCATTTTCTAACACCTCTTAATCTTGACGAGACATATCAGACTATAGGAAATGAGGCAATGAGACTTTTCGATTCCCAATATGCTTCCATTTTTGTTCGAAACGGCAGGAGACTAGAACGTGTTTGGGATAGCTCTCGAAAGATGTTTCGAATTGAATCCGATAAGCGACACTTTGCGGCGCGAGCACTTCGGGAAGGCAAGCCGACAGTCGTGGATGTGGATAAGCTTATGAGGCTTCACCCAAATATCCTTGATTGGGGCATAAAGTCCGTAGTTTTTATCCCCCTTTATTATCGCAGCAATAAAATGGGGTACATTGCTTTAGATTCATTTTCAGAAGTGAAGCTGAATGAGAGAAAGCGCCACGCTTTTAAAATATTCGGGTCATTAGCAATGATGGCAATTAGAAAAGCTCAGCTTAACAAACAGCTTGAAGAGTCTTTACAAACACGAGACCTTTTTATTTCTATGGCCTCGCACGAGCTTAGATCACCTTTGACAACAATTAATTCTTACTCTCAGCTTATAGAAAGAACTGTGGCTGCCAAGAAAAAGCCCGATTACAGGTGGGTGAAGGTATTGCGAGATGAGACTACAAGGCTTGTTCATATGTTTGACGAGCTGCTGCAGCTTGATTCAATTAAATCGGGAAAGCTCCAATACACATGGAGAATTTTTAACCTGAATGAAGTGTTGAGGAGGGCAATTATCAATTTTAAGGTTAAATATCCGCAAAGAAGATTAATTTATAAGAACAAATTGCGGGGCGAGTCGGGAGAAGTTATGGCCGATTTTGATAAACTGTTGCAGGCTGTTTTAAACGTACTCAATAATGCGGCGAAATTTTCCGGTAAGGAAATTAGAATGAAGCTTGACTACAGCCATCCGCATTATGTGATTTCTGTCGAAGATTCGGGGGTTGGAATTTTAAAGGCAGATAAAAAAAGGATATTCGAAGGATTTTATAAAGGCGGAAATTCCAGCCGGCATGGGATGGGGTTGGGTTTGTTTTTAACTAAATCGATTATCGAAATGCACAGGGGTAAAATAGAGGTTAGATCACGCGCTGGACGCACAATTGTAAATTTTTATCTGCCCAAATTAACATCTAAAAGTTGAATTTTCTTACTATTTTGAAATATTGTGGACGAAGTACTTTTCTATCATGTTCTCCTCATATTTTCTAGGGTGGATGTTAGATTTGTAGGCGTGAAATACTTTGCTATTTGCAAGTCCGAAAATTGAATGCTTGCCAATTGCAAAACTTGAAAATTTTATTTTTTTTGATTTCATTTTAACTTTAGACAACTTTTGCGCGTGCACGCGGCTTTTTAGTTAGTAAGAGCTTTGTTGCTCTTCCTGGGAGGGCTCGGACCCTTGATCCATTGATCCGGACCTTCTCTTCTTTCTGCCTCTTCTGCTTGCCATGCTACCTCCTTTCTTTTAGGTTCTCCTTAAGTATCTTCCAAATAATAACAATAGGATTGAGCCGCCAACCGCGATTATAAGTGATGTCAGGTTAAAGCCTGAAACATTTTGACCTAGAAAAATTGTTGAAAGCCATCCACCAACAACGGCACCTGCTACGCCTAAAAGTATTGCTCCTGCTATCCCGCCTCTTGAGGTGTCAGGGAAGATTATATTGGCAGCCGTGCCGACTATTAGTCCGAATACTATCCAAGTAAGGATGTTCATGTTTTGAGGCCATGATACCTTTTAACAGTTAAGATAAAACCTTATTGTTGTAAGAATAAGGTAAGAAGGGTTGAGTATTGCGAACCTGTCTTTTGCTGTTATAATCTCACTTGATAAATGAGTTCAAGCGTACTTATTGTTGAAGATGACGAAAACCAGAGAGAGGTGCTGATAAAGCTCCTTGTAGATGATGGTTTTTCCGTTAATTCCGCAGGTACCGGGGCCGAGGCTATAAAATTTTTAGAAAAATTCAGACCGGACATTGTGCTTTTGGATTTAGGCTTGCCTGATATTTCCGGTGAAACCGTGCTTTCTGCTTCCAGAAAAATGTATCCTGATTTGCCGGTTATTATTTTAACAGCCAGAGGGACAAGTGCTGATGTTGTTAGCGGTTTCCGTTTGGGGGCAGATGATTATGTGTCCAAGCCATATAATATCGATGAAATTTTGGCAAGGATTAAGGCACGCCTTAATCGCTTAAAAACTTCAGATAAATTAGTTGTAGGCGACTTAGAAATTAATGAGAAGACTTTTGAGGTTAGGCGGGCGGGTCGAAAAATTACCCTTACACCTAAAGAATTTAAGCTTTTGGAATATCTAATGGTTAACAAGGGTCAGGTCTTATCAAGAGACATGATACTTTCCAGGGTTTGGATGTATTCGCCCGATATGGAAACTAGGGCAGTTGATGTTTACATTGGTTATTTAAGGAGAAAAGTTGACAAAGGATTTAAGAAGTCTTTAATTCAGTCGGTGCGTGGTTATGGTTATATGCTCAGAGATTAAGGAGCCCTAGGTACCGTTACACCTTTCTCGCGGGCTTTTGAAAGTCCAATAGCCACTGCTTGTTTTCGACTCTTAACCTTTAGACCGCCTTTCCCGCTTTTGAGCTCTCCCTTTTTATATTTATGCATTGTTTCTTCAACAGTGCTTTGTGCCGTTTTGCTGTATTTTGCCATGTTAATGCAGGTGTGTGTGCACGTTCTCTTTGTGATGTTCAAGACCTCTGTGGTGTTCGAAAGTATGCTTTTCGTTTATATCCTCTTCTTGCTCGCTTGATGTCATTTGAATTAGGTAAGTTACGACTAATCCCAAAATTAAGTAGATTGCAATAGAAAAAAGGGCGGGAATATCAATCACGCCGCCTGTTGTTACAGGCACACTTCTAAAGATTCCCCTAAAGGGTATCATCAGGAAATCGCTTGCGTTATAAACCCACACAACAAATGGGGTTTGAGGATTTGCCGAAAACATTTTCAATAAAATTCTTCCGCTTAGAAACAGCATAAGTATTATCAATACAGCGTTAGTTATGTTTAATAGTATGTTTCTGGCTCCGAACTTCATTTTCTCTCCTAAATTTCCATTGTTATCAGTTTATATATTTGATAAGCAAGGCTATTTTCAATCATTTTTTTTAGGGCGGTTCTTTTCATGTTCGAGCGTATTTTATGTTTTAGGATTAAAAATAGAATGCGAATTATGTAATAATTTAGTAAGGATGACATCGCGTGAATGGTTCGAAAAAGCCCAAAAGGAGAATTTCGCAATTGGTGCTTTCAATGTTGACAATCTTGAGATTTTCAAGGGAATTTTGATGGCTGCAAAGAACAAAAATTCTCCTGTGATGGTTGAGTTTTCACCCGGCGAGGCTGGTTATTTCGGCTTAAAAAACATTGTAGACATGGTCATAAATGCCCGCGAGGAATATAAGATACCGATACTTTTGAACCTTGACCATAGCAAAACGGTGGAGGACTGCCGCGCGGCTATAAACCAACCCGGATTTGACGAGGTGCATTTTGACGGTTCAAGCTTAGATCTTGAAGAGAATGTAAAAAGTGCAAAGGAAGTTGTTTCGGCTGCACACTCAAAGGGAATTATAGTTGAGGGGGAAATGGATAGACTTGGGGGTTCAAGCGAAGTCCATGAAGAGCAAGTAGACGAAGCGGTAATCAGGCAAAGCTATAGTGACCCTAAAAGGGCTGCCAGGTTTGTGGAAGAAACAGGGATTGATATCTTTGCTGCCGTTTTTGGCAATGTCCATGGTACTTTTCCGACGCAGCCGGACTTGGATATGGCCCTTTTAACGCAAATTAAAGGGGTATTGCCGGACACTTTTATATCGCTTCATGGCGGATCGGGAATTCCGGCTGAACAAGTAAAAGAAGCAATAAAGGCGGGAATCGTTAAGGTCAATATAAATACCGAACTTAGGATTGCATACAAAGATGCTTTAGTTGAAAAACTCGGGGAAAATCCTAAAGAATATAAAGTTTACAGTTTTTCTCCTGAAATATCTTTGGCAATCTCGGCAGTTGTCGAGAATAAAATAGACATTTTTGGCTCCGCGGGTAAGGTATAGTCTGCACGTCTTGACCACAGCTGTTTTTTTCTGTTAAAGTAATTCTTCATGCGAAAGGGGGTGAAATTTATGAAAATCCAAAAATTATTGATGGTTTCTGTGGTTGTTGCAAGCGCACTGGTACTTACTGCGTGCAGTAAGACAGCAAGTCAAAAGACAGCAACGGGTCAGATCCCTACTACCGAAAGTTCCAGCGCGCCTGCTTTGGCAAACACAATAACTTATACGGACACTGGCTTTTCGCCTAACCCGCTAAACGTTAAGGTAGGTGAAGTTGTCACTTTTAACAATACGTCCAATAATGTTGTACAGGTGAATTCTGCGCCGCATCCGGCACATAACCTGTACCCGGTTTTAAATATTGGGGCAATTAATCCGGGTGAGAGCAAAAGCATTACTTTTACATCGGCGGGAACTTACAAGTACCATAATCACCTTAATTCTTCCCAGAATGGCCAGATTGTGGTGCAGTAGAAAGGTTACTTTTTAGAGGTCATTGACAATTACCTTATAAAGGTGATCTAATCTTCCCATGGCCAGTGTGTCGTTTTTTCGGGAATGGGTAAGCCCATGGAGGTCGTATGTTGCCGAGTTCCTGGGGACTTTTTTTCTGGTTTTAATTTCCAGCTGGGTTTTATTATTAGGTTCCCTTTACGGCAAAGGAGACGTTCTTGAGGCGGCTATTGTCATTGGGTTTATTTACACGGCCTTGCTTTATGTAACTTTGCATTCTGCTGGCGGATATTTAAACCCGGCAGTTACAATTTCTTTGTGGCTGGTGAAAAAACTTTCAGGGCCTAAGGCCTTCTTTTTTATTGCCGCGCAAATTCTAGCAAGCCTTTTGGCAGCCGAGGTACTTTTTTTGTTATTCGGGCAGGATTCTGTACAGTTTCGTTTTGGTGAGCCTTCTTTTGGGCTGGGTATTTCTGCACAGACTGCATTTATAGTTGAAGCGATTTTGACGGCGGGATTGGTATTTACTGTTTTTGGGACGATGGTTGACCGTGGCGGCCCTGTGAGTTTTGGGCCCCTGGTTCTCGGGTTTTATTTAGTTGCGGCGACTATTGTAGCTTCGCCCGTGTCCGGTGCTGTTTTTAACCCCGCACGTGTTTTAGGCCCGGCAATACTTTCAAGGGAGAGTGCAAGCCTTATTATTTATGTTGTGGGCAGTTTAGTAGGAGGGTTATTTGGCCTTGTTTACGAGTCTATTTTCCTTCAGAAAAGTAAAAAGAAGTAAATTTCCATATCCCATCACTTCGTGATGAGATATATCCGCTAATTACCTCGCAATTCCGGATGTACCAGAAGTAGAAACTTCAGGTATAATTATCATCAGTAAAGGTTTAGTTTGCCCATGCCCACCCCAACCGCTCAAACAGACGACCAGAAAGCCAAAACCGACGTTATACCCGTAGTCGCACCGGCTACTATCAGCAAAGAGCTTGAACCGCAAAGAGCTGAAGAAAAGAAGCTTTTGGATGAAGTTTCGGAGGCTTCCGAACAACAGGACCGGGAAGCAGAGCGCAAAGTCCAAGAGTCATTGGGGAAAGAAGCAAGACTTTCCCAGCCTCACCCAACGATACCACAGGATGTTGAGGACAGTGGTGTAGTTTCACCCCAAAAGGAAGCCAGTAAAACGGCGGCTATGGGG
>Ga0209210_1000221_pt1 | contig 65487 bp, 84 predicted proteins | sample RifGroA1_FD_183991 | JGI IMG/M metagenome (GOLD analysis project Ga0209210, IMG submission 183991) | Contaminated groundwater microbial communities from Rifle, Colorado, USA - Rifle Groundwater A1 (SPAdes) (version 2) | ecosystem: Environmental > Aquatic > Deep subsurface > Groundwater >...
CAGAAAACTTGCTAAATATTTGATATATTACAATTGCCAAAGAGAGCATGAATCTTTAAACAACATGACACCTACCAACTATCTTATACAGGAAGGAGGAATGTCGAATATGTTGGGAACCTATACAGTTATTTGACATTTAAAACCGTTACCTATATAATCCGAGCAATATGATTCTGCCAAGGAAAAATAATGCATACACCATTAAGTAGCCCCAAAGAACGAGACACTTGTCGAGCAATAGATATAATAAAGAGAGTTAATGTTACACCTGACCAAGTTGTAAGATTAGCTGTTCATAGAATTATCGATCCACAAATAATCGGAAACATACTTGGTCAGGAATTAAATCCAGCTGACCCAAACACTTGGCCACAATTAAAGTTTATCGATAGGGCAGCACGTGTCTTTGAGAGAAGATCTGTAGTTAGTAATCATGACACTCGTTATTATGGTGCGGATGGTGAGAGTATGAATGTACATGAATACGTTCGTGCTGGCCACGATGACCCTAAAAGTGTTGTTAAAGTACCTACAGAAATAATTATAAGTCCTAGCGTTAGAAGGCTGGCACTAGCCGACGCTTCATTATCAAGCTTGCTCCATGCTCATACTGACGCTTTATCATGGCATAGTGAAGCTTTGAAACAGATAACACCAGAGATGATGACTAATAGGAGAGGTGTTGAGACTTTTGCTAGATGTGTAGTGGAAAGGATTTATCATGCAGCAGAAATCGCTCATCTTAGTTTTGACGGGAAATCTTTGACAGGCGGCTTAAGTGAAGTTGAGAGTCAAACAGCCCTTCAGAGGATTAAAGATCAAATTCATGTGTTAGTTGGTGATAAGGTAGGTTTGTCACTACAGCTAATGTTTGCCGTTTTTGTGTCTGTCCATGGAACACTTTCGTCTGAAGATGACCCAGATCTAGGCCATCTTTTACCCAGTCTCTTAAAGGATGCTTATCATCAGGCAAATGTTGTTCCAATTCCTGTGAGAGAACTAACAACTGAAAGGTTTAATAAAATTTCAGACGCCGTAGTTCAAGATGGATGGGATGTTATGTTGGATGAACCAGATGGTTTAGTCGTCGACAGATTACCTGCACTGGATAGATATCTTGGTAGATATCAGGGTGGTGTTAAATTTCAAAAACTTGTAGTTTTGGGTGAATATCCAGATGGTGGAATTTTTATGTCGAACGGTATGAGAATTTTAGTGGAAAGATCTGGTGATAAATACTCTTTTAAAGATACTGTTATGGCAGTTGGACAAGACACTAAAGGTAATATACATATATATGATTGTCACGAAGATTCTAATGGTAGAGTTTGTTGGAAGAAAGTTGGAACAATTGAAACGAAACCTGGTGAAAACAAGGGACAGACTCATGTTGAATATAGACCAGTTTCCAAAAGTCTGAGTTGGAAGAAAAATACTCTTACTACCTTTGCCCCTGAGTTGACAGGAGATGGTTCCAGAGAGATTAACGACAGAGATTGGAACTGTAGAAATGCCATGGTTGTTATAAGCCCTAGAAATGAAAGTGTTAAACACGACATGGTGTCAGTTCATTTACGTTACAAGACAAAGGGTGTAGATACGTCTGACAAGATAGTTTATTAATTACCCTTTGTTTTTTTAAACTTAATTTGCTAGAATACTCACTAGTTGTTTGCAAGGTTTATCCTACATAATGCTTTATGGATCTACTTTAGCAATACACATTTTTAAACAATATGGCATTAAAACCTGAGGAAAAAAAAGAATTAATTAAAAAGTTTGCAAAAGAAAAAGGGGACACCGGATCTCCTGAAATTCAAATTGCACTTCTTTCGACAAAGATTAATAAACTTGCAGAACACTTAAAGGAACACAAAAAAGATGTTCACTCAAGAAGAGGACTTCTTTCAATGGTTGCAAAAAGAAGGAGACTTCTGTCATACTTAATGAAGAAAGACGAAAAAAGATACAAAGATTTGATTAAAGAATTAAAGTTGAACAAGTAACTAGACACTAGAAATTAGACACTAGAAACTTCAAAAAAGATTAATGAAAAAAGTAGAGAAAACATTCGAATTAGGTGGTAAAAAAATTACCATTACAACAGGAATATTAGCAGAACAAGCTGATAGTGCTGTTATGGCAAGATTAGGTGATACTGTTGTTTTGGCAACCGTTGCCTCAGCTCCTTTGAAGATGGAAATGGATTATTTTCCACTCTCTGTTGAATATCAAGAAAAATTATATGCTGGTGGAAAAATTAAAGGAAGCCGTTGGGTAAAAAGGGACGGCAGACCAACAGATGAAGAAATTTTAACTGCTAGGTTAATTGACCGTTCTATTAGACCACTTTTCCCCAAGCTTTACAAAAAAGAAGTTCAAATAATAGTTACTGTTTTGTCAGTTGATGGAGTGAATTCACCTGTTACTTTGGGTGCAATTGCAGCCTCAGCTGCGGTCCATGCTAGTTATTTGCCTTGGAAAGGTCCAGTTGCTGTAGTTAATGTGGGAATGAAAGACACTGACTTTATAGTTAATCCAACCAATCAAGAATTAGAAAGTTCTTCTCTAGATTTAGTAGTTTCTTCAACAAAAACGGCTGTATTAATGATTGAAACTGGGGCAAAAGAGGTAACTGAGGCCCAAATTGTAGATGGAGTCAAACTAGCCTTTGAAGAAGCTCAAAAAATAAACTCAGCTATTGAAGATTTTGTCAAAGAATTAGATGTTAAAAGAGAAGTTTACACTGAAGTTACTCCTCCTAAAGAGTTAGAAAAACAAGTACATAAACTAGTAGATGATAAAATCTCGAGTTTAGTAAAAAACATGGCTACCCACGAAGGTGCATCTGGTGATTTTATGGAGTTAGTAAATGCTGTTTCTGATGAAGTTACTGAAACAGAAAAGAAATTTGTGGCAGAAATTATTGACCATATCAAAAAGGACTACATTAGAGAACAGATTCTTAAAAAAGGTATAAGACCTGACGGTAGGAAATTAACTGAAGTTAGGTCATTAAGTGCAGAAATTGGTTTTCTTCCCAGAACACATGGATCGGGACTATTTAAAAGAGGCCAAACCCAAGTTCTTTCAATTGCTACACTTGGCGCTTCTAAGATGGGGCAACTTTTGGAAACTGCAGAAGGTGAAGAAGAAAAGCGTTATATGCATCATTATTCCATGCCTCCTTTTACAACAGGTGAAGTGGGAAGAGTGGGAAATCCAGGCAGACGTGAAATAGGGCATGGAGCCTTGGCCGAAAAAGCTTTAATTCCTGTTCTTCCTACACAGGAAGAATTTCCATATGCAATTAGAGTAGTTTCTGAGGTCATGAGTTCCAATGGATCAACATCAATGGCTTCAGTTTGTGGATCATCTTTAGCCTTAATGGATGCGGGTGTGCCAATTAAAGCTCCAGTTTCAGGTATTGCCATGGGGTTAATTATTGAAGGCACTGACGTCGCCATATTAACAGACATAATGGGACTTGAAGATTTTAATGGTGACATGGACTTTAAAGTTGCGGGAACTGAAAAAGGAATTACAGCAATTCAATTAGATGTTAAAACTTTAAATTTAACTCCAGAAATTTTAGCAAAAGCGCTTGATCAGTCAAAAGTGGGTAGGGCTGAGATATTAAAAGTTATAACAGATACAATAAAAGAACCAAAAAAGACAGTTTCTGCTTTTGCTCCAAAGATAAAACTTGTAACAATCCCAGTTGAAAAGATTGGAGAATTAATAGGTCCTGGTGGAAAAGTAATCAAGAAGTTAATGGCAGAGACTGAGACCGAGGTCGAAGTAGAAGACGATGGAAAAGTTTCAATATCAGGTATGGATGAAGAGAAGATAGCAAAAGCCATAGCTTGGATTGAAGGATTAGTCAAAGAGGTACAAGCTGGTGAAATATATGATGGTGAGGTTGTTAGACTTATGCCTTTTGGAGCATTTGTAAATATACTTCCTGGAAAAGATGGAATGGTTCATGTTTCAGATATGGGACAAGAGGGGTTTGTTGCTGATGCTTCTGATGTTGTCAAAATTGGAGACAAAGTAAAAGTAAGAGTTAAAAAGATAGATGACATGGGAAGAGTTAACCTTTCTATGAACATGGATCCCGCAGCAGATGAAAAGATTGACAGTGCAAAAAGGGAAAGAACAGGAGGAGATCGTGGAGGTGGTTTTTCTGATAGGAGACCCTCAAGTGGTGGTTATAGAGGCGGAGGCTCAAGAGGTGGATATCCAGCTCGAAGCGGGTCATCTTTTGGTGGATCAAGAGGACCAAGAACAGGTGGATTTCCCGCCCGAGGCGGGTCCTCCTTTGGAGGAAGAGACAATAGGGGTAATGCAGATAGACCTGCAACAGATGGAAGGTCATCAGGCCCACATTTTCCAACTTCAAGATACTTTCAAACTGACCAAAACGCAAATAGGTAAAACTTTGCGTGGTTATTTTTTAAATTCAATTTTTCATGCTTGCAATCGGCTCATATGTCTGCGCGATGTTTTGCGCGATCATTGCGCGATACGCTCCGCAATCTGTTAAAATACTTCAATATGAAAAACAAAATAATTCTTTTTGATATTGATAGAACAATTTTTGATACTAGCGGAATGATTGAATTGCTTGATTCAACAATTCTTAAATTATTAAATTACCCTGAATTATCAAGTTTTCAACAAGTAGAGATTGATTATTTAAAAACCTTAACTAACGATAGATATTTTGTTCCTGAAGATTATATTAAAAAACTGTGTAAGAAATTCAATTTTAGAAACGAAGAAAAACTTCAAGATGTTTTTTATGCTCCAGAATACGCATATATATAATGTAAATGTATATAAAGAAACTTTAGAAGTTTTAGAAAAATTAAAAGATAAATATCGATTGGGAATATATTCAGAAGGAACCAAGAAATTTCAAAATCATAAATTTAAATCATTAGGTCTAAATAAATATTTTGATAAAGATTTAATTTTTATAGTTGATGCAAAAGATACAAAAGAGGTTTTAGAAAAAATTCCAAAGGATGCAATTATAGTTGATGATAAAGAGACAATTTGTGAATTTTTAACCAAGAATGAAATTAGAGCAATCTGGTTAAATAGAAAAGACAATAGAAAATCGGATAAGTGTGAGACAATATACTCACTTTTTGAACTTCCTGTTATACTTTAGTTATGTCGGTTGCTTCACAAAAAATTACTGTTAAAGAAATTGAAATAGTTGTATTTAAAAAAGATAATACTGATTATATCTCACTTACTGATATAGCAAAATATCGGGGTACTTCTGAAACTGATGATGTAATCAAAAATTGGATGAGAAACAGGAGCACGATTGAATATTTAGGTTTGTGGGAAAAATTAAACAATTTTAATTTTAAACCCGTCGAATTCGACGGGTTTTGGTCAAAGTCTGGTAGTAATAATTTTGTACTATCTCCAACCAAGTGGATTATTACTACAAACGCCATTGGGTTAGTATCTAAATCTGGCAGAAATGGTGGAACCTTTGCTCATAAAGACATAGCTTTTGAATTTGCAACATGGTTGTCGCCTGAATTTAAACTTTATTTAATTAAAGAATTTCAGAGACTGAAAGAAGACGAAAATCTAAGGCTTGCATCAGGATGGAATGTTAAGCGGACATTAACCAAAATTAATTACAAAATTCATACGAATTCAATTAAAGAAAATTTGATCCCAGCAAATATTTCTAAAAATAAAGCAAAGATTATTTATGCGAGCGAAGCAGATGTCTTAAATGTAGCCTTGTTTGGAATAACTGCTAAAGAATGGCGAGATAATAATCCAAAATTAGAAGGAAATATCCGCGATTACTCAGATGTAACCCAACTTGTGGTTTTGGCTAATTTAGAAGGGATCAATGCGGAATTGATAAGAGATTGTTTATCACAGTCTGAAAGATTAATAAAATTAAATCAAATTGCAATTATTCAAATGAAAGCAATATTGGGGAATGTAAATATTAAAAAGCTAAAATGATATTTTTCAGTTATACTTAAATTATGTTAGATACTGCCTTTGATGAGATTAATTTACTTGGTGAAAAAGTTAAAAATTCATCTGTTCCTGATGAACTAAAAGCTTCTGTACAAATTAGACTTGAACAACTCAAGAAATTAACAAATTCCCCCACCTTTTTACCAGAATATGACAGGATGAATAAATATATTGATTGGATTACTATTTTGCCATGGAACACAAAATCTCAAGATAATCTGGATTTAATTAATGCTAAAAAAATTCTAGACGAACACCATTTTGGATTAGAAGAAATAAAGGAAAGAGTTTTGGAATATCTAGCTGTTATGAAACTAAAACAGGAAAAGGGGGAGAGTCAGGATGTGTATCGCGCTCCAATCCTTTGTTTTGTGGGTTTGGTTGGAACAGGTAAAACAACTATTGCTTTTTCAATTGCAGAAGCTCTGGGCAGAAAAATTGCCCGTATCCCATTTGGAGGTATGGGAGATCCTTTGGACCTTCGTGGTCAAAGTAAAATGCATCCTGAAGCTGAGCCTGGGAAAATTATAAAGGCCCTTCGCGATACTGGAACTAGAAATTCAGTAATACTACTTGATGAAATTGATAGAGTAACAGATCAAGGAAGAGCGTCTATTATGGGCGTCTTAGTTGAACTTTTAGACCCTGGTCAAAATCATGCTTTTACAGATCATTATATTGATTATCCTATTAATCTTTCAGAATGTATTTTTATAGCAACTGCTAACAATACAACAAATATTTCAACTGCCGTGATGGATAGAATTGAGCCAATTATGATGCCCTCGTATACTGATCAAGAAAAAATCACAATAGGGCAAAGATATGTATTTCCAAGAGCAATGAAAGCTGCAGGACTTCCTGCGGAGTCTTTAAAAATTGATGATGATGTCTGGGCCAATTTAGTTAGACCTTTAGGTTATGATGCTGGAATTCGTACAATGGAAAGAACAATTGGTGGAGTTGTTAGAAAAGTTGCAAGATTAATGGTTGAAGGAAAGGGCACAGAATTTCATGTTACTTCACAAAATGTTAAAGAGTTCCTGCCACAATAGATTAAAATAGTTAAATGAAGATATTAATAATCGGCGACAGTCATAATAATCTATCTAATTTGCGTCATGTCATGGGATTTGCAAAAAAAAATAAGGCAGGGGCAATAATTCATACAGGAGACTGGGGTAATTTTGACAATGTAAAGTCAGTATCTGATTATGGAATTCCACTTTATTCATGTCTGGGAAATGCTGACATAGATCCAAATTTCAAATTTGAGGAGTTTGTAAAAATCGAAATTGATGGTGTTAAAATTGGAATTATTCACAATATTAAAAAATTAAAAGAAAACAGAGAAAAATTTGATATTGTTTTTTGTGGGCATACGCATAAACAAAATCAAGAAAAAAATGTTATAAATCCTGGAGCTTTAGAAAATGGTATTAACTTTGCAATTTACGATACAAAAACAAATCAGGTAGAATTTATGCATGAGTAAATTAGGGCTTGACAGACATACATGCTATGTATAACATATGTATATGTTAACTCAAACTTTTAATATATCCTTACCTAATGACTTAGTAAAAAAAGCTGATTTGGTTGCAAAAAAAGAATATAGGAATAGAAGCGAACTTATTAAAGAAGCGCTTCGGACATATTTATTTAATAAACTCTCGTGGGAGGAACTATTTGTCTACGGAAAAAGGATGGGTAAAAAAATGGGAATAAGTAGCGAGCAAGATATTTTTGAAAAACTAAATAATTATCGAGATGGAAGATAATCTTCCTAGAATTGTAATAGATACAAATGTTATTATTTCTGCCCTAGTTTTTGGTGGAAATTCAAAGATAATAATTGAAAAACTGATTAAAAGAGAATTTATTGCTTACACCTCACCTCAACTTATTTCAGAATTGTTGGAAATTTTACTTCAAAAGTTTAATTTTTCAGATGAAATGATTAAAAAAGTTGAGGTGCAAATAAATTCACTTTCTCATGTTGTCTATCCCACAGTAGAAATAAATATAGCCAGAGATAGAGATGATAACAGGGTATTAGAAGTAGCTGAAGAAAGCGAAAGTTCGATTATAGTTACAGGAGATAAAGATCTTTTGTCGCTGAAAGTTTATAAAAACATCATTATAATGAATCCAAAAGTATTCCTGGAAATTATTGGCAATTAAGATGAGTAAATTTGAAAAACTTCACAAACTCAAAGATCAAATGGAAAAGGATGACTCACTTTCTCTTAAAAAAGGTGCGACAAAACTTGTGTTTGGATCTGGAAATACAGAAAGCAAAATATTGTGCGTCGGAGAGGGCCCTGGAAGACAGGAAGATTTGCAGGGCTTACCCTTTGTTGGACAGGCAGGAAAGTTACTGGACAAATTATTAATTCTTGCTGGTTTAGAGAGAAAAAAGGTGTTTATTACAAACGTTGTACATCATAGACCACCTGAAAATCGCGACCCACTACCTGAAGAAATAACTAGCTATAGCAAGTATCTTGATCAAATAATAAATATCTTAAATCCCAATGTAATAATTACATTGGGTCGCTTTTCAATGACAAAGTTTTTACCCAATGTATTCATAAGTCAAGTTCATGGTAAAAAGCATGATGTTATTTGGCAGAATAAAAATGTCGTTGTCTTCCCGATGTATCACCCTGCTGCATCTTTAAGGAATGGAAATATTTTAAGGCAAGAACAAACAGATTTTGTTGAAATGGGTAAACTTTTGCCTGAGATTTTAGACACCAAAGATGATAAAGTGATATTAGAACAAGAAACTTTAGTATGAAACCTTCTTTAAAATTCATTGCACTTTCAGGAACCACAGATGTTACTGAGAATTTATATGTGTATGAATACGGAAACGACATGGTGATTCTTGATTGTGGTGTTGGTTTTCCAGATTTGGAAATGCCAGGAGTAGAACTAGTGCTTCCTGATTTTTCCTACATTATTAAAAATAAACATAAACTAAAAGGTGTTGTGGTCTCTCAAGGGCATGACGATCATGTAGGCGCTCTCCCCTTTTTACTTCGTGAGGTTAATGTTCCCATTTGGTGTCCTCCAATTGTTACCGAATTTTTAAAAGTAAAATTTAAAGATTATCAAGTTGTTAACTATAAATTAAATACCTTTAATCCAGATAGAGATACATTTGAAGTTGGAGCATTTAAGTTTTCCCCCTTTAGGGTTGCACATTCTGTGCCTGATACTGTAGGTTATGCAATTGATTCTCCAGCCGGCAGAACGTTTCATGTAGCAGAGCATAAAATGGACCAAAATTCTACCGATGGAATGAATTTTGATACTGAAAAATGTAAAAGGTTGGCAGCTGAAAAACCTGTACTTTGTCTAATGTCTGATTGTTTAGGTTCAAATGATCCAGGTATGGCTCCATCTGGAGTTGAGATAGAAGAGAATATGTTTAACATTGCTAAAAGTGCCCCACAGACTCTTTATATGACTGCGATTTCCTCTTCGATTGGAAGGTTTCAACAAATGATGAATGTTGCCCAAAGATTAAATCGAAAAGTGGTTTTAGTTGGCAGATCAGTTCAAAGTAAAATCGAAATTGCCTATAACTTGAAATACATAAAATACTTACCAAACCAAGTAATTGATTTAAGGGAATCAAAAAAATATAACCCCAGTAAATTAATGTATATTATTGCGGGTTGTTATGGTCAGCCTGGAAGTTCTGTTTATAGACTTGCCTTGGGTGAACATGAGAGAGTTCAGATTAATCCAAACGACACATTTATTTTTTCTGCAGATCCAGGTCCTGCGTATTCAAAAGAATCTATTGATTTTATAGTTGATAAACTAACTGACATTGGGGTGGATGTTCATTACTACGATTTACATGAGGGCCTTCATGTTTCGGGGCATGGAACACAAGGAGATATTGTAGAACTATTTAAAATTGTAAATCCTAAATATTTTGTTCCTACTGGCGGGACAATAAGATACATGAAAGCATATGAAAAATTGGCTGTTAAATTTGGCGCAAAAGCTGAAAATGTACTTCGTCTTAAACCTGGAGAAAGTGTTATCTTTGATGGCGAAGAGGCTAAAAGGAGTGAAACAATACCAGTAAAAGAGGTCTTTGTTCATGGCTTAGGAATAGGAGATATAGGTAAAGTTGTTTTGGAAGATAGGACTTTACTAGGTGATGAAGGTATTGTAGTTGTTGCTTTGAAGATTAATAAAAATAGTAAAACTTTAATTGAAAAACCAGAATTAACAAGTAGGGGTTTTGTATTCCAGCAAAAATTTGGAGGAATTTTAGATGGTGGAGAACAGGAATTATTTAATTTTTTACAAAAAAAGAATTTAAAAGATATTCCTACAATGAAAAACTTTTCAATTCAAGTTTTGGAAAAGTATTTCTTTGACAAAACTCGTCGCCACCCCATGATTCTTCCTGTGGTGGTTGAGGTTTAACAGAACTTAGCTATAATGAATATATGGCTAAGAAACACAAGAGAAGAATTGATAAAAGAGCTTTTAAATTAAAACTTAAGCCTCAAACAATGGCTTCAATTGCCCAAGTATTTTTTTTAGCTTCCGCCTTTCTTATAATTATTTCTTTTTCAAGAAGGGGTTTAATTCTGGTTCGTTTCAACGACATAATGATGGAGATTTTTGGCTGGGCAACAATTTTCTTACCTTTTATATTTCTATCCTTTTCATTCTTGGTTAGTAAAATTAAACTTCCACTTTCTCAACCAAATGTAATCGTCGGTTCAATTTTGGTTTTTTTGTCCCTTGCTGGTATTGGTAGATCGGGCAATTTAGGTTTAGTTTTTTGGGACGGTGTTTCAACACTTGTTACTCCTGCTGGAGCTGTAATTATTTTTTTTGGAATTACCTTAACTGGGCTTGTAATCTTGTTTAATACATCTTTTGATCAAGTGTTTAAGATTCTCAAATCTTTTTGGGGTACAATTAATCTTTATATTTTTGGACAGAAATCTGCTGGTGGAGGTAGAATTTTTCCTAGAAAAGATTTTAAAATTTCAGGTTCTACAGTATCCCCGGTAGTAGTTAATTCATCAAAACCAAAGGAAGTATTCGAAGAAAAACTAATAAGTAATATTAAGGGGGAGGATTCTATTTGGAAGTATCCACCAATCGACCTTTTTTCTAGTGATCAGATTGGAAAAGTTGACCGAGGAGACATAAATGGAAACGCAGACATTATTGAAAAAACACTTGAGTCGTTTGGAATTACTGCAAATATTGTCGAAGTTAACCTAGGCCCTGCAGTTACACAGTATGCAATCCAAGTCGCACTCGGTACTAAGCTTAGTAAAATTACAGCTTTAGAACGAGATTTAGCTCTTGCTCTCTCTGCACCAACAGGTACTATAAGAATAGAAGCCCCAATACCTGGAAGAAACTTAGTGGGAATAGAACTTCCCAATAGATCTCCCGAATTTGTACCAATAAAAAGAATTCTTGAATCTGAAGAAATGGTAAGTAAAAAATCAAAACTGGCAGTTACTTTAGGTCTTGATGTTTCTGGGAAACCTGTCATAGCAGACCTAAATAAAATGCCACATGTTTTAATTGCTGGCCAAACAGGTTCTGGTAAATCAGTTTGCATCAATACATTTTTAGCATCAATTCTTTATAGGGCCTCTCCATCTGAAGTTAAATTTATTATGGTTGATCCTAAAAGAGTTGAACTTACAGGTTACAATGATATTCCACATCTCTTATCTCCTGTTATTGTTGAGACAGACAAGGTATTGTCAGCTCTTCGCTGGTTAACAAGAGAAATGGATAGAAGATATGAATTATTTCAACAGGCTGGTGCAAGAAATATAGACTCATATAATGAAATGAGCGGTTTTCAAGTCCTACCTTATATTGTTTTATTGATTGACGAATTGGCTGATGTAATGCTTCTTTCTCCGGTTGAAGTTGAAGATGCCATTACAAGAATAGCTCAAATGAGCCGTGCTGTTGGCATTCACATGGTTCTTGCAACTCAAAGACCTTCTGTTAATGTTATAACCGGTTTAATTAAAGCTAATATTCCGTGTCGTATTGCTTTCGCGGTTTCATCACAAGTTGATTCAAGGGTTATATTAGATATTCAAGGGGCTGAAAAACTTTTAGGAAAGGGAGATATGCTATTTTTGCCTCCAGACCAAGCTAAACCTTCAAGAATTCAAGGCGCGTTTGTAAATGATGCTGAGATTAAAAATCTCGTTAGTTTTATTAAAAACCAAGGAATACCTGTCCAATATACAGATGAGGTTACAACAATGACTAAATCAGGAAAACCAGCAATTGCTGGAGTGATGGGAGATACAGACGATTTGTTTAGTGAGGCTGTAAAAGTTGTTTGTCAGTACGACAGAGCTTCTGCATCACTTCTTCAAAGAAGACTTTCCATTGGATATGCAAGAGCAGCCAGGGTTGTTGATCAATTACAAGATGCTGGTGTTATTGCCCCATCAGATGGTTCATCAAAACCTAGGGAAGTTTTAATTAAAAATGCTGAAGATTTCCTAAATAGTATAGGCTCCAAATGAATACAATTGGTCAAATATTAAAGGAAGCTCGATTAAAAAAGGGTTTTTCCTTAACTAAACTTGAAAATTTAACAAAAATTAAAAGGGAATTTATTCTAAATTTGGAAAACAACGATTGGAATAATTTGCCTGAATTTCCTGTTGTTTCAGGTTTTGTTAAAAATATAACTAGTTCCCTAGGTCTTTCTACAAATAATGTAAATGCAATTCTAAGAAGAGATTATCCTCCCAAAAAACTAGCAATTAATCCAACTCCTGATGTTGGGAATAAATTTGTATGGTCTCCAAAATTAACCTTTGTTGTTGGAATTAGTCTTTTACTTTTTTTGGTTTTGGGATATCTAGGTTTTGAATACCTAAAGTTTATAAGACCACCAGAATTAATAGTTGTTAGTCCAAAAGAAAATGAACAAGTATTACAAAACAAAGTTAAAATTGAAGGTAAAACAACAACAGATGCAATCTTAACCGTTAATAATCAGCCTGTTATATTAGACCAAGATGGTAAATTTATAACAGAAATTGAAGTTACTAAAGATACAAAAGAAATTAGATTCAAATCGACTTCTAGATCTGGTAAAGTAACTGAAGTAGTAAGAAAAATAGAAATAGAAAAATAAAATATGGATAGCGTACAAAGACTTTTAGTAATTGTAGTTATAACTTTAACAGTACTTCTGGTTATTGTTGGTGTTCAGGTTGTTTTTATTATTTTAGATTTAAGACGTTCTGTTAAAAGATTAAACTCAATTTTAGAAGATTCAATTTTAGGTGGAGGGTTAATTAGACCTGAACGTTTGACTGGTATTGCAGAAATGTTTAAAAAAGATAAATCTATTACCACCCACGGACAAGAGTAAATATAATCTGTTATAATTTAGCCACAATGATAACTTCTAGTGAGGTAAGGGAAAAATATTTAAAGTTTTTTGAAAAAAGAGGGCATGTGATTATTCCCCCTGCTCCTTTGGTTTTGGAAAATGATCCAACTACACTTTTTACCTCAAGTGGCATGCAACCGCTGGTTCCATATTTGATGGGTAAAAAGCATGAGTTGGGAACTAAACTCGTAGATTTTCAACCAGCAATTAGAACAATTGATATAGATGAAGTTGGGGATAATAGACATTTAACATATTTTGAGATGTTAGGTAATTGGAGTCTGGGCGATTACTTTAAAAAAGAACAACTATCTTGGATATGGGAATTTTTAACAAAAGAACTAAGGTTTGATAAAAACAAACTTTATGTTTCTTGTTTTGAAGGAACACCAGACATTACAAAAGACATTGAAAGTTATAGAATTTGGAAAAGTTTAGGAGTAACGGAAGATCATATTTATTACTATGGTGTTGGTAAAAATTGGTGGAGCAGGAGTGGAGTTCCTGACAAAATGCCAGAGGGAGAAATTGGTGGCCCAGATTCAGAGATTTTTTTTGACTTCGGGGGTGAGGATTGTCATCCCAACTGTGATTGTGGCAGGTTTTTAGAAATTGGTAATTCAGTTTTTATGCAATATTTTAAAAGAAAAGAAAAACTTATTGAATTGTCACAAAAAAATGTTGATTTTGGTGGTGGGCTTGAAAGAATAACTGCTGCTTTAAACAATGATCCTGATATTTTTAAAACTGATATATTTTGGCCAAATATACAAAAATTTGAAGGAATTACAGGTAAAAAATATGAAGAAGAAAAGAAAAATTTTAGAATAATTGCTGACCATTTAAGGGCTTCAGAAGCACTAATTAAAAACGGAGTTGTACCCTCAAATAAAATGCATGGTTATGTTTTAAGAAGACTTATTCGAAGAATTGCTGTAAAAACTAGTGAAGTTGATAAAATTACAGATAATGAGGTTATTTTGAATGAAGTAAAAAAGTTTAAAGTAAGCCTTGACAAAGGTTTAAAAGAAATACAAAAAGTTAAAAAGATTTCTGGTAAAATTGCCTTCGATCTATATCAGTCATATGGTTTTCCCCTTGAATTAACAGTTGAACTTTTTAAGGACAAAGGTCAAGAAGTAAATCTTGACGATTTCAAAAAAGAGTTTGAAAAACATAAAGAGGCTTCAAAAAACTTATCAACTGGAATATTTAAAGGAGGACTTGTTGATCATAGTGAAGAAACAACAAAGCTTCATACACTTACCCATTTATTACATGCTAGTTTAAGAAGGGTTTTAGGAGATACTGTTGCCCAAAAAGGAAGCCACATAACCCACGAAAGATTGAGATTTGATTTTTCATATCCTGATAAATTATCAGATGAACAAGTAAAATCAGTCTTTAATTTAATTAACAAAAAAATTGATGAAGATTTACCAGTTTCTTTTATTGAAACAACCCCAGACGAAGCCATTAAAAAAGGCGCTTTACATTTCTTTGCTGAAAAATATGGTGATAAAGTAAAAGTATATAAAGTTGGAAATTTTAGTCTTGAGATTTGTGGTGGACCACATGTAACTAACACAAAACTTTTAGGGCGTGCTAAAATGATTAAACAGGAGAAAATAGGATCAGGAATAATTCGAATATATGTTAGATTTTTTGAAAAAAAATGAAGAAGCAAGAGAAGCTTATTGGTCGATATTAATCGAAAGCCAGTGGGTTACCTCTGCGATTTGGCAGATTAAAGATGGAAAAGTCGAGATTGTTGCATCTTCACCCGGCACTCGCTGGGAGGGTGATTTAAGTGAAGCGGTTGACGCGACCTTGTCAAGTTGCACTCAAAGTTTAGCTGAAGATTTTCAAGATCCTAGTAAAACTGTTTTTGGTGTATCTTCATCCTGGCTTGAAAATGGGAACATTAAAGAAGAATATCTTCTTAAATTAAAGAAAATTTGTGGTGATCTATCACTGGTTCCATCTGGTTTCGTTGTTTTGCCTGAAGCCATATCTCATTTTATCAAGAGCAAAGAACAAACTTTTTTTTCAGGTATAACTTTGGGAGTAAGTGATGGGAGTCTAGATTTGTCAGTTTTTAACTTAGGAAAACTTGTTGGCACAACTGTTGTGTCAAGAAGCATATTAGTATCAGACGATTTACTTGAAGGTTTAAGTAGGTTAACCACCGACTTACAGAATTTTCCATCTAGAATAATACTTTACAACCAAAAAGAAACAGAATTAGAGGAGATTAAGAATAATTTAGATAAAATTGATTGGGAAAAGATTGAAACTTTAAAATTTCTTCATGCTCCCACAATTGAAATACTTAATCCCAACGAAAAGATATTAGCAGTGTCTCTTGCTGGTGGTTCCGAAATAAGTCAAGTTGATGGTGTTTTAGATAACACTGAAACAGATACCAATGTCCCCAATGTACCAGAAGAGGAGATTAAAAATATTAGCGAGCCGGAGGGAATTACTGTTGCCGACTTGGGTTTTGTTGTAGATACGCCTAAGAATTTTCCTAAATTGCCTAAATTTGATATTCAGTTACCAAAATTTCCCAAGATAAATTTTTCGTTTTCAGGTAAACCATTTATTTTTGGTGGAATATCACTTTTTGTGGTTTTTATACTATTTTTTTTGGCTTGGTGGTTTTTACCTAAAGCAACTGTAACTATATTTGTTGCACCTAAAAAACTAGAAGACAATATTACTATCAACTTGGGTAGCGATCTATCAGCCGATACAGTTGAGACATTGGTGGCTGGAGAAAAAACAAAATCAACCACAGGAATCAAAACTGTAGGAGAAAAAGCAAAAGGTCAAGTAAAAATTCAAAATGGTACAGCCTTTCCAATAAATTTAGTAGCTGGAACTGTACTTCTTTCCTCCTCTGATTTGAGATTTGTAACATCAAAACAAGCTTCAGTTTCAGGAGCATTATCCCCAAGTGAGCCGGGTACGACAGTTTTGGATGTTGAGGCGGGAAACATTGGTTCTGAATATAATTTAGCCAAAGACGAAATACTTAAAGTGGGTAATTATCCAAAAGCTGAGGTTGATGCTACAATTACCGCCAACTTTACTGGAGGTTCTAGCCGTCAGATATCGGCTGTTTCTGAAGACGATAGGAAGAAATTACTTGCAGAATTAACGAAAGAATTGACAAATCAGGCTCAAACTAAATTGGCTGGTCAACTTTCTAGTGAAAAAATGATTGTTGATACATCAATTGTTTTTGAAAGTGAAGAAGAGGATTTTAGTAATAAAGTAGGAGACGAGGCCTCAACAATAAAATTATCATTGAATCTAAAATTTACAGCAATAGCCATATCTAAAAACGATCTAACAATCATTTCCAAAAAGACCTTGGAAGAGAGAGTCCCCTCTGGGTTTATTTTGAGAGATGATCAAATATCATATTCATTTACCGATGGAGAAGAAAAAGAAAAGATTACGGTTAAAATTGCTGCCAACTTGTTACCTAGTATAAATACTGTAGATATAGCCAAGAAAATAGCGGGTAGATATCCGACAGTCGCCGAAGAGTATTTACAAAGCATTCCAGGATTTGTCAATGCAGAATTTCGTTTACCACCCCTCCTTCGTGGAAAGTTGGCGACATTACCACATGTTTCAAAAAATATAGAAGTGGTATTATCTTCAGAACAATGAGAGATTTAAACAATCGCAAAAAGCGAAATATAATCAAATTTTCTGCGCTTATATCAGGAATCTCAGGACTTGTGATTCTCGTTTCTTCTGTATGGCCCATTATTAGTTATCAACTGACTGAGGGTAACCGTTATAAAACCCTCTTAACACCGCTTATCTTAGATAAAGACGATACTCAAACCTTTCGTAAAGATTTTACAAAGGCCTCAAATTGGTTTCCTGAAGCTCCCAAAAATAAAGATTTTGGAAGTTCCAAAGTTTCTTTTTATACTATTTCAATTCCAAAATTAAAAATTCAAGATGCAGTTGTGGCTCTTGGTGGAGAAGATTTGACAAAAAATCTTGTTCAGTATCCAGGGACAGCTTTACCTGGCAAAAACGGAAACGCTGTTATTTTTGGTCATTCAATTCTGCCAATTTTTTATAACCCTAAAAACTACACTTCAATTTTTTCAACACTACCAACTCTAAAAGAGGGTGACGATATATTCATAGAATATGATGGTGTTTCATACAAATTTAAGGTAGAAGAATTATTTGAAATATATCCATCTGATATTCAAATACTTGAGCAAAACCCAACAGACTCATTTATTACACTAGTTACCTGTGTTCCGCCGGGGGATCCTAGAAATCCAAAGAGGTTAATTGTTAGAGCCAGAGTGGTATTATAAATATATGAATTTTTTAGGTATAGATTATGGTAAAAAGAAAATAGGCTTGGCAACCTCTGAAGGTAAATTGGCAGAGCCATTAAGAGTGATTAGATATACTGATATAAAGGTATTAATAGAACAAATAAAACAAATAGTTGAAAAAGAAGAAATAAAAAAAATAATAGTTGGCATTTCAGAGAACAATATGGGCGAAGAATCTAAAAGCTTTGCAAGTATGATCGGTGCGGAAATTTTTGACGAGACATTAACTTCCCAAGATGCCATCTCTCTTTCAATTCAAGCTGGCATAAACAGAAAAAAAAGAAAAAAAAGAGAAGACGCTTATGCGGCAACCATCATGCTTCAAAACTATCTAGATAGTAAGTAGTTTTAATGGTATAATTTAACAGATATGTTTAAAAATGTAATTGCACCCATTCAAGCTTGGCTTCTAAGTCAAGGAAAATGTGTTGGTTGTGGAATGCCACTTTCTAAAGCAAAACATGAACCTCACAAGTATGGTGAAAAGGTAACCTGTAAGTGCGCGAGAATCTATATTTATAATGTTAAGGACAAAAAATATAGAAGAGCTCTTCTAGATGAAGTCTAATGAAGAAAGTATTAATATTTAATGTTTTTTTAATTCTATTATTAGTCGGATTTTCTTTTTATGTAAGAAATTTATTTTTGCCAGTTTCGACAGATAATAAATCTGTTGATTTTTTGATAACTAAAGGATCATCTGTCGCCCAAATTGGTAATAAACTTGAATCATCAGGATTACTGAGAAGTGGAATAGTTTTTAAGTTTTATGTTCAATTGACCAATTCTCAGAGTAAAATACAGGCAGGAGAATTCCAATTGTCTCCCAATTTATCTTTAGTGCAAATTTTAGATCAACTTAAAAAGGGTCCAAAAGAAATTTGGGTAACAATACCAGAAGGTTTAAGGCGTGAAGAAGTTGCTATAAAATTTGCCAAGACGCTTGGTAAAGACAATGAATTTATTAAAGAGTTTTTAACTCTTACTGCTGGCAAAGAAGGCTATTTGTTTCCTGATACATATTTGTTTCCTAAATTCGCAACAGCTACTCAGATTGTAAATAAATTAACCTTAACTTTTGAAAGAAAAATAGGAGATATTACTTTTGAACAGGTAATTATGGCATCTTTGTTAGAAAGAGAAACATTTAGTGATTCTGAAAAACCAATAGTGGCTGGCGTTTTATACAAAAGGCTTGAAAATGACTGGCCGTTACAAGTAGATGCGACTTTACAATATATCAAAGGTGATTGGAAACCTGTTTATTCAATTGATAAAGAAATTAAATCGCCTTTTAATACCTATAAAAATTTGGGTTTGCCTCCAAGTCCAATTGCTAGTGCAGGGCTAACTTCACTTGAAGCGGCAAAAAATCCAGAAAGTAGTGACTATTGGTATTATATTCATGATGATAAAGGCACAATTCACTTTGCAAAAACCCTAGAGGAACACAATGTCAATATTCAAAAGTATTTAAATTGATAATTTTTTAGTTGTTGACAAGGTATAAATTACTTATATAATCCATTATAGGCGTAACAAAGTTACGTTTTTCCTGTTTCGACCAGGATTTATTTTTTCCTAAAATAATGAAGGCTAAAAACAACCAAAGACGTAATTTCGGCAAAGAAGAAAAAAATCTTCCAAAGCTTGATTTAACTCTTATTCAAAGAGAATCTTGGCAAAAGTTTTTAACCGAAGGGATAACAGAAGAATTAAAATCCATTTCTCCGATAGACGATTTTACAAGTAAAAATTGGCAACTTACATTATCAGATCCTGAACTTGGTAAACCAACTATTTCTGGGGCAATTGCACAACAAAAAGGTTTAACTTATGCGGTTCCTTTAAAGATCACGGCTAATTTAATTAACAAAAGAACAGGTAAAGAAGTAAGCCAGGAAGTTTTCTTGGGAGATCTTCCTCAAATGACCGATAGGGGTACCTTTATTATTAATGGTATTGAAAGAGCGGTTATTAATCAGATTGTTAGAAGTCCTGGAGTTTATTTCTCTGGGGAACTTGATGCGTCATCGGGAAGAATTCTTTACAAAGCCGAAGTTAGACCTCTTCATGGTTCATGGTTAGAATTCGAAGTTACAAGAGGAGACCTTATTTATGCAAGAATTGATAGAAGAAAGAAAGTTTTAGCTACAGTTTTTTTAAAAGCCCTTGGCCTGGAGAGCGAGAAAGAAATTATAAGATTTTTTCAAGAGATTGAAACAGATAAAGAACACAAGTATATTCAAACAACCCTGGAAAAAGATTCAACCAAAAGTCGAGATGAAGCCCTTTTGGAAATGTATAGAAAGTTAAGACCAGGTGAGCCAGTTTTAATTGAAAATGCTACAAATTTATTTGAGAGTATGTTTTTAGATAAAAGAAGATATGATTTGGGTGAAGTTGGAAGATACAAAATAAATAAAAGACTTGGAGCCCAAGTCGCAGATAAAAATGTAAATATTTTAACGTTAAAAGATGTTTCTTTAGCTTTAACCTATTTGATAGGACTTCAAAATGGGATAGGTAGGGTGGACGATATCGACCATCTTTCAAATAGACGGCTTCGAAGGGTTGGAGAATTGGTTGCTGTTAATGCTTTTAGAATCGGACTCTTAAGGCTTGAGAGAAGTGTTAAGGAAAAAATGAGTTTGATTTCTCCAGATGATAGGCCACTTCCATCAAATCTTATCAATGCAAGACCTTTAATCTCCTCTTTAAATGAGTTTTTCAGAAGTAATCAACTTTCAACAATTTTAGATGATACTAATCCACTTTCTGAAATTGACAACTTAAGACGTGTTTCAGTTTTGGGTTCAGGCGGAATAAATAGAGAGAGAGCATCTTTCTCTATCCGTGATGTTAACTCATCTCAGTACGGAAGAATAGACCCTGTTAGAAGTCCTGAGGGACCAAATATTGGTCTCGTTACATATCTTGCTCTATACACTAAAGTTAATGAGTTTGGATTTTTGGAATCTCCGTACAGAAAAGTAGAGAAAAAAGGTAAAAAAGTAAAAATTACTGACGAAATTGTCTATTTAACAGCTGAGGATGAAGAAAATTATAATATTACCCATTCTGGGGTAAACATTGATGCCAATGGTTTTATTACAGATTCAAGAGTACCATTAAGACACTTGGGTAGTTTTACCGAAGGATCTGTTGAGTTGGTTGATTTAATCGATATAACTCCAAGACAATTAATCGGAACCTCAGCTTCTTTAATTCCGTTTTTGGCTCACGATGAGGGAAATAGAGCCTTGATGGGTTCTAACATGCAATGTCAAGCTGTTCCGCTCGTTGCACCGGAGTCTCCTATAGTTGGAACTGGAATGGAAAAAGAAGTATCAAAAGCCATGAAGAGATCAGTTACTGCAAGACATAATGGAATCGTCGAGTATGCAGATAATGACAAGATTGTTGTTAAACTTGATAAAAAGATTTCACTTGATGAAACAATTGAAGATGTTGATGTTGTTGACGGCGGATCAAGAGAGCAGTATTCATTGATGAAGTTCAAAAGAACCGCTCATTCAACCTGTTATAACCAAAGATTATTGGTTAACCCTGGAGACAAAGTTGTTGAGGGGGATTTATTAGTTGATGGTCCAGCAAGTCAAAATGGTGAATTGGCTTTAGGCCGTAACATGGTTGTTGCCTACACAAGTTTTGGTGGATATGGATTCGAAGATGCAATCTTGGTTTCAGATAGATTAGTTAGAGATGATTTATTAACATCAATTCATATTGAGGAATATGAAGCTGAGGTTGTAGACACCAAGTTGGGACCAGAAGAAAGAACTAAAGACATTCCAAATGTTTCAGAGATAGAACTTGCCAATTTGGCCGAGGATGGAATAGTTGTAATTGGAGCAGAAGTAGGACCAAACGATATTTTGGTTGGAAAAATTGCTCCCAAAGGAGAAACAGAATTAACTTCTGAAGAAAGATTGTTGCGCGCAATTTTTGGCGAGAAAGCACGTGAAGTTCGAGACACCTCTTTAAGAGTCCCTCATGGCGAGAAAGGAATAGTAGTTGGGGTTAATATTTTGGATCGTAACAAGGGTGACGATTTGGGGCCAGGTGTTATTGAAAAGATTAATGTTAAAGTGGCTCAAATCAGAAAAATCACTGTTGGAGATAAGGTAGCCGGAAGGCATGGTAATAAAGGTGTTATTGCTAAAATCATGTCAGTTTCTGATATGCCGTATCTTGCAGATGGCACACCTGTTGACATAGTTATTTCTCCACTTTCAGTTCTTTCTCGTATGAACTTAGGCCAACTTCTTGAGGCTCATTTTGGTTTAGCATTAAATAAACTTAATGAAAAAGGAGCTTTTCCTGTCTTTGATCATGTAACAGAAGACGATTTAGTTCGTGAGCTTAGATCAGCAGACTTACCTATAAATGGTAAAGCAAGACTTATTGATGGACGAACGGGGGAATCATTTAAAGAAGATACGGTGGTTGGAATAAGTTATATCTTGAAACTTACCCACATGGTTGAGGATAAAACTCATGCCAGATCGACAGGTCCATATTCGCTTGTTACTCAACAACCACTGGGTGGAAAAGCTCAAATGGGTGGTCAGAGGTTAGGAGAAATGGAGGTTTGGGCACTTGAAGCACATCGTGCTCAACATGTTTTACAAGAAATGTTAACAATCAAATCTGATGATATTGTTGGCCGAGCTAAAGCGTTTGAAGCAATTGTTAAAGGAACAGATATTCCAGAATCCACAATCCCAGAAAGCTTCAAAGTGTTGGTTAGGGAACTTAATGCACTAGGATTAAGTATCATTCCAAAAAATGTCACACTCTCAAAAATAATTTCAGATGATGATACAGGTGAGGGTGAAAAACTGGCTCATGAATTAGGAGCTACCGCTATTGCAACAAATGAATTATTAAGTACTGTGGGACCTATGGAAGTAGAGGAAATAAAAAAAGATGTTAACTAATACACTTGATCAATTGTTTGATTTAAAAAATCTTGAGGATTTTGGATCCTTGGTTGTTCGTTTGGCGTCCCCAGATGATATCCGAAGATGGAGTAGGGGTGAGGTAACAAAACCTGAGACAATAAATTATAGAACCTTAAAATCTGAAAAAGATGGTCTTTTTGATGAAAAAATCTTTGGACCAACTAAAGATTGGGAATGTTTCTGCGGTAAATATAAAAGGATTAGATACAAAGGTGTTATTTGTGATAAATGTGGAGTTGAAGTAACTCAGTCTAGAGTCAGACGAGAAAGAATGGGTCACATTAGCCTTGCTTGCCCCGTTGCTCATATATGGTTTTTTAAAGGAGCTCCTAGTAAGATTTCAACAATTTTAGGAGTCGCTCCGAGGGCGATTGAGCAGGTTATCTATTTTGCTAGATACTTGGCTCTAAATGTTGATGAAGATAAAAAGAAAGATGCTATTAAAGTTTTAGAAAAAGAATTGGCTGAAAACGAATCTCAGATAATCGCTACTTTTAAAGAAAAAAGAGAAATTCTAGTAGAAGAAGCCAAAAAAGCAAGAGAAAAAGTAGAAACTAAGATCAAAGATAAAGATCAGGCGAGCTTGGCAGTCTCAGAAATTGAATTGGAAAACAGAAAGAAAGAAACTTCTTTGTCAGAAGATGAAAAAGCAAATTTATCAAGAAATTCGAGATTGTTTGAAAACTTGTTAAGTTTAGTAAGAAGTCTTAAGACTTTAAGTATTCTTTCAGAAGAAGAATATGATGAACTTAGCAACTTTGGTGCAGCTGACTTTTTTGATTCCAAGATGGGTGCAGAGGCAGTACTTTCTGTTTTAAATGAAGTCGATATAGAGAAAATTTCAACAGAATTAAGAACTGAAGTTAATGAAACAAAACCAACAAGCACTAAATACATAAAACTTGTCAAAAGATTAAAGCTTGTGGAAGGTTTAAAGAAAGCCAAAATTGATCCAGCTTGGATGATTCTTAGAGTTTTACCAGTATTACCACCAGATTTAAGGCCAATGGTACAGCTTTCTGGTGGACGTTTTGCCACCTCTGATTTAAATGACTTATATAGAAGGGTAATTAATAGAAACAACAGACTTAAACACTTAATTGGCCTAGGCGCACCTGAAATTATCTTGCGAAATGAGAAAAGAATGCTTCAAGAAGCAGTTGATTCTTTAATTGATGCATCTCAAAGAAAAGCCACCAGGAGGGCTCGTGGCAGGCAACCACTTCGGTCATTAAGTGACATGCTTAAAGGAAAACAAGGAAGATTTAGACAAAACCTTTTAGGTAAAAGAGTAGACTATTCTGGAAGAAGCGTAATTATTGTTGGACCTGACCTGAAGCTTAATCAATGTGGATTACCTAAAGAAATGGCTCTTGAAATGTTTAAGCCATTTGTACTTCGAGAGATGATTTCAAGAGGAATTGCACCTAATGTAAAGTCTGCTAAAAATATGCTTGATAGGAGACCACCTGAGGTTTTTGATATTTTGGAAGAAATTACTAAAGATCATCCAGTATTATTGAATCGTGCACCAACTCTGCACAAGCTTTCAATTCAAGCTTTCTATCCAATTTTAATTGAAGGAAGTGCAATTAGGCTTCATCCAGCAATTTGTTCAGGTTTTAATGCGGACTTTGATGGGGATCAAATGGCTGTTCATGTACCCCTTTCAAAACAAGCAATTGAGGAAGCAAAAACTTTAATGCTTCCAGAACACAATTTATTAAGACCATCTGATGGTTCACCTGTTTCAACTCCAGCTTCAAAAGAAATGGCCTTGGGGATTTATTACTTAACTTCAATTGATACTAAATTGGAAAAGATAAAAACGATTTTTGCAGATATAAATGAAGCAATTCTAGCACATCAAACAGAAAGAATTGAGCTTCGACAAATGATAGATGTTCGAATTGAGAGTAAAATTATTGAAACGACTGTTGGAAGAATATATCTTAATGAAATATTGCCTCCAGTCTTTGATTATGTAAACGAATCTGGGACTTCGTCTTTAATCAAAAAATTGTTTGCCACAGCATACGCTAAATGTGACAAGGGAACAGTTGTTAAGATGATAGACGATGTTAAGACATTAGGATTTACTTCTGGTACAATTTCTGGAATTTCATTTGGAGTTTTTGACGCTGTTTTGCTACCTGAAAAAGGGAAAATTCTTAAAGAAGCAGAAGATAAAGTATCTGAAATAGAGGCAAACTTTAACTTAGGACTTATCACTCTTGAAGAGAAAAAGAGGATGACCAAGGAAGTTTGGCTCGAGGTTTCTGAGGATTTGGCAGATAAAACATGGGCTTTGATGGGACCAACAAATCCTATTAGAGTTGTTATCGACGCTAAGGTCGGTCGAGCAAGTCGAGATCAAGTTAAACAATTATCGGCCATGAGAGGACTTGTTGTTGATCCTCTTGGGAAAATCGTTGAACTTCCAATTAAGAGTAACTTTAGGGAGGGCCTATCTGTTTTTGAATATGTCACTTCTTCAAGAGGATCTAGAAAAGGTTTAACTGACACAGCTATTAAAACAGCAGATGCTGGGTATCTAACTAGAAGACTTGTAGATGTATCCCACGATTTAATTATTAGATATAATGATTGTAAAACTAAAGATGGGCTAAAGGTTATTAAATCTGAAAGGCCTTCATCTTTTATGCAAAGAATTATTGGTAGATACTTAATCAATGATATTAAAGATGCCAAAAATAAAGTAATTGCAATAGGTGGTGATCTTATTAATGAGGAAATTGCAGGGAAAATTGATACTTCCGGTATTGACAATTTAGAGGTTAGATCGGCATTAACATGTCAGTCAAGATATGGTCTTTGTGCTAAATGTTATGGATGGGACTTATCAACCAAAAATGAAGTTTTGATGGGTACACCAGTTGGAGTTATTGCAGCTCAATCAATTGGAGAACCTGGAACTCAATTGACGCTTAAAACTAAGCACGCTGCGGGTGCCTTTGGTGTACTTGATGTTACACAAGGTTTACCAAGAGTTGAAGAGTTGGTTGAAGCACGAACTCCAAAAGTTGTTTCATCAATTGCAGAGATAACTGGTAAGGCGATAGTTTCAGAATCCGACGATGGTTACAAAGTTACGATTAGAGGAACGGGAAAGATCAAAGAAGAAAGGGAATATATTGTTCCAAAAACTCTGGAACTTGCAGTTAAAGATAACCAAATAGTTGAAGCTGGAACAGCCCTTGCTTTTGGTCCACTTGATCTTAAAGAAATATTAACAATTAAAGGACTTCGTGCAGCTCAAGAATACTTGGTTGCTGAAATTCAAAAAGTATATGAATCTCAAGGAATCGGAATCAATGACAAACATTTTGAAGTAATCGCTCGCAAAATGAGTGATGAGATAAGGATTATTGGCTCTGGTGACACCAGCTTTTTACCTGGAGAATTAACAAGCAAGGCTTCCTTTGAAGCGGCTAATGAAAAAGTTTTGGTCGAAGGTGGTGAACCAGCATCTGCCTCTCAGATTATTTTGGGAATTACTAGAAGATCTCTTTATACAGAGAGCTGGTTATCAGCAGCATCCTTTGAACAGACGACGGACGTCTTAACTGAAAGTTCACTTTTGTCCCGAGAGGACACATTAATGGGACTTAAAGAAAATGTTATTATAGGAAGACTTATTCCAGTAACAGAGGAAAAAGCCAATTTAGAAAATAAATAAATTATGCCTACAGCAAATCAATTGGTAAAACATGGAAGGACTCCAAACAAAAAGAAGACAAAGACTACTTCTTTAAAAAAGTGGTTTAATTCTAAGGATCGACTTTTTGGAGAAACAGTATCTCCTTTTAAAAGAGGGGTTGTTTTAACAGTTAGAACGCAAACACCTAGGAAACCTAATTCAGCACTTCGTAAGGTTGCCAGAGTTAGGCTTTCAAATAAACAAGAAGTTACTGCATATATTCCTGGAGAGGGTCATGAACTTGCTGAACATTCTGTAGTTTTAGTTAGAGGAGGAAAAGTCAAAGATCTTTCAGGTGTAAAATATACAATTGTTAGAGGAAAACTTGATACTACAGGAGTTTCAGGTCGTCAAACATCAAGAAGTAGATATGGAACAAAGAAAAATCAAGGAGGTAAAAAGTAATGAGTAGACGAGGTCAATCAAGAAAAAGAAAAGTTGAAGTTGATTCTGTTTATGGAAATAGTTTAATCTCCAAACTTATAAACAGAAGTATGCATGATGGCAAAAAGAGTGTTGCAGAAAAACAAATCTATTCTGCGTTTACAATAATTGGAAAAGATGCGGTTTCTATCTTTGAAAAAGCCATAAATAACATCAAGCCAGAAATGGAAGTTAGAGCAAAGCGTGTTGGTGGTGCAGCATATCAGGTTCCAAGCCAAGTTAGGGGAGAAAGAAAAGAATCTTTAGCAATTCGTTGGCTTGTTAATTCCGCACGGGCAAGATCAAACTCAGAATTTCACACCTTTGGAGAAAAACTTGCACAGGAGCTTATAGATGCTTCCAAAGGCGAAGGTGGAGCTGTAAAGAAAAGAACTGATATGGAGCGTGTTGCAGAAGCAAACAAAGCCTTTAGTCATTTTAAGTGGTAATACAACTTCTTAATTTCTTGACAATTTTGTTCCACAGTTTATTATAAATATATGAGTAAAACTCTTTCGACTGATGATATTGGTGGTTACTTTGCAGATGCTTTTCATGAAGTTGCACTGCCTGCCTTAAATGATATAACTGAAAAAATCGAAGTTTTACAGATAGATATGAAAGATGTAAAAAGTAGGTTAGGTAATGTTGAAGAAAGGTTAGAAAATGTTGAAGAAAATATGGCTACAAAAGATGATTTGGAAAAACTTGAAACTACACTTGCAAAAAGAATGGATAGAATGAGCGATGTACAATCAAATTTAATTGAAAGAGTCGAAACTTTAGAATCCCAATCTCCAGTTGCCTTCGCCTAAATAATTTTTCACTTCTTGAAATCTTCAGAGAGAGAGAGTAATATCAGCCCTATTGTGGTTATATCATTCACAACCAGTGCAAGTAGTGCTAAAGGAGAGAGATTGTTTGCTCCGCTCGGTGCCACATCAGTTGCTGAATTAGCCCAATTCGATGCAATAAAGACAGAAGACTTGGAGATTGGAACAAGATTTGGTGCAAATCCAGCCGTTCCACGCACTTTTATTGATCCTAAAACACACACATATCTTCATGGACAAGCAGGAGTATTAGCCAGTATCAAAAGAAGGGCTTAAATTTATCTTGTGGGAATATTAATAAAAGGAACTCCATTTGTAGCATTTGGAAGTTTACCATCCCACTTTTGAACTGCCAAAAATTGTAAATATTCAGACGATAAACTTCCTGTATTTCTCAAAATTTGTTGAGATTGGGCTTGGCCGTTTGCCTGGGTTTTTGCGGTTTCAGCCTCAATCTTTGCCCGCTCTAAATTTTGTTGTGCAACCTGTTTTTGTTCAATCGCGTCATTAAAATCTTTTGAAAAGTCAAAATTTACAATATTTAAATCATCAACAAATACATTATATTTTTCGAGTCTATTTTTAAGTTCTATTAGTGTAATTTCTCTGACCTTTTCCCTTTTAACAATTAAATCCTCCGCAGTAAACTGTGCGGTTGTTGCTTTAAATGCCTCCTGCATGGCAGGATCAACAACTCTTTCTCTATAATTTATTCCAATGTTTTGATAAACATCAACGGCTTTATCACCATTTAAGTGATAATTTAAGGCAATAGTGGACTTTACTTCCTGAAGGTCGCTTGAAGCAGCTGTTGCTTCTACTTGTTCTTTTTGAGTTCTAGTTTCCATAGAAACAACTGACTCAATTAATGGAATTTTTAATGTAAAACCGGGATTAGCTACTCTATTTACAGCACCTAATCTTGTAACTACGCCAACATGCCCTGCACCAACTATAGCCCAAGCTCCGGTAAAAGGAAGGACAAAAAGTATAAGTACGGCAACCAAAATAATTTTAGAGTTTATTTTCATCATCAAGAGTATTCTACCCCATTTGTCAAATTATATCTTGAATTCTGCAGAGAGAGAGTAATATCAGGCCATTATGGCAGATAGTACGTATTATTTATTATATAAGTCTTCGGGACACAATATTGTAAACACGATCAGTGTTGAGAATATTAACGAGGCTAGAGAGCAAATGGAAGGTTTTGTAATTGTGAGTGATGAAAGGGCAGTAACTCTTACGTTAAACCAAGAAATAGCACAAAATTGGGAAAGAAATTGCTATCATTGTAAAAAACATAAAGAAGAGTAACAAATTTGTTTATTGAAGATTAAGGCTTCTCCTGCTACAATCACTCATACCTAGTACCTAGATTCTAGTATCTAGTAGCTAGGTTTTTATATGGCTGAGGAAAAAGCAAAAAAGTCTGCAATTGTAATGACGGCTACTAAAGACCGCAATGTTTCGTTGGAGAAAATTAGAAACATTGGAATTATTGCTCACATTGATGCAGGAAAAACTACAACCACTGAAAGACTTCTTTTCGAGACAGGAAGAACTTATAAACAAGGCTCCGTTGATGATGGAACAACAGTTACAGACTGGATGGCACAGGAAAGAGAACGTGGAATTACAATTGTTTCAGCTGCAATTACTGCCTTTTGGGACCTGCCTGCCGGTAGGCAGGTTTATAATTATGTTAAATCTGGTAAATATCGTATTAACTTAATTGATACTCCAGGACATATTGATTTTACAGCTGAAGTTGAAAGATCGTTACGTGTATTAGACGGTGCTTTAATGGTTTTTGATGGCAGAACAGGAGTTGAATCACAATCAGAAACAGTTTGGAGACAGGCTGATAAATATAATGTTCCAAGAATTTGTGTCTTAAATAAACTTAACCTAATTGGATCTGACTTTGACGGATCTATAAAGTCAATTAGAGAAAGACTTGGGGCAAATGCCTCACCTGTAATTTACCCAATAGGTCAAGAACATGCTCATCGCGGAGTAATTGATTTAATTACGATGAAAGCTTTAGCCTATAAAGCAGTCGAAGACGCCAAGCTTGTAGAGGAAGAAATACCTAATGATCTTTTGGAAACTGCTAAAAAGTATAGACAAGAACTTATAGAAAAAGTTTCAGAATTTGATGATGATACACTGGCAAAATATCTAGAAGGTGTTGAACCAACAGAGATCGAAATTAAAAGAGCAATTAGAAAAGGTGTTATTGCTGGTAAATTTTTTCCAGTCTTCGGAGGGGACAATAGAACTGCAGAAAGTCAACTTTTATTAAATGGAGTTGTTGAATATTTGCCATCACCAATTGATTTGCCTGCAATTTCAGGAACAAACCCCAAAACAGGTGAAGTTGAAACAAGGGAAAGAAAAAATGAGGCTGCTTTTTCTGGTCTTGCCTTTAAAATTGTAACAGATCCACATGTAGGTAGACTTGTTTATGTTAGGGTTTATTCAGGAACTTTAAAAACTGGTCAACAAGTCTATAACTCTAGTAAACAAATTACTGAAAGAATAGGTAAACTTGTCCTTCTTCACGCAGACCAACGAGAACTCATAGAAGAGGCTTATGCAGGAGAAATTGTAGCTGTAGTAGGAGTAAAAGATACCACAACAGGCCATACTCTTTGTGACCCAGCTCATCCAATTCATTTGGAATCAATTACTTTCCCTGAGCCAGTTATATCTCTTGCTATCGAACCAGCAACTAAATCAGATCAAGAAAAAATGGGTTTGGCATTAAACAAATTATCTGATGAAGATCCAACCTTTAAAATTAAAAGTAATCCTGAAACAGGACAAACCATTATTGCAGGAATGGGAGAACTCCAACTTGAAGTATTGGTTGACAGAATGAAGCGAGAATTTAACGTAGTTGCAACAACTGGTGCTCCACAAGTAGCTTACAAAGAAACTATTAAAAAGTATGCCGAGGGTGAAGGAAAATATATTAGACAAACTGGGGGCCGTGGTCAATATGGACATTGTTTACTTAAAGTTGAGCCAAAAGGCAGAGGAGAAGGATTTGAGTTTGTTAATCAAATCAAAGGTGGAAGCATACCATCAGAATATGTACCCGCAATTGAAAAAGGTGCAAAAGAAAAACTTGAAAATGGAATTATGGCAGGGTATCCGATGGTTGATGTTAAGGTTACAGTTTTTGATGGAAGCTATCATGATGTTGATTCTTCAGAAATGGCCTTTAAGATTGCAGGTTCTTTAGGTGTTGAGGATGCAGTCCGAAAAGCAGACATGGTTCTTTTAGAGCCTATTATGAAAGTTGAGGTTTTTACCCCAGCAGAATACATGGGAGATGTTATGGGAGACCTTTCTTCTAAAAGGGCTCAAATTTCAGGATCAGAGGAAAAAGGTGGAGAAACTGTAATTTACGCAACAGCACCTTTGGCGGAACTTTCAGGTTATGCTACAAAATTAAGGTCTCTTACTCAAGGAAGGGCAAGGGCGTATGTTGAACCTTCCCATTATGAAGAAGTTCCCGCTCACATTGCAGCTGCCATAGTTGCCAAAAGTAGCGGGAAAGTTGAAATGGCCAGGGGGTAATTTCCCTGTTGACACAGGCTAGTAGGTTCAAATATAATACAGATTCTATGGCAGATGCAGCAAAAGTAAAATTTGATAGAAGTAAACCACATGTAAACATTGGTACTATTGGTCATGTTGATCATGGAAAAACCACACTTACAGCTGCTATTACTACAGTTCTTGCAAAGAATTTCCCAGGTGGAGTAAATAAAGCTTATGCATTTGATCAAATTGATTCAGCTCCTGAAGAGAAGCAAAGAGGAGTTACGATTAATATAAGCCACGTTGAGTATGAAACAGACAAAAGGCATTATGCTCATATTGACGCTCCGGGACATGCCGACTACATCAAAAACATGATTACTGGTGCTGCACAAATGGACGGAGCAATCTTAGTTGTCTCAGCTCCAGATGGACCAATGCCTCAGACAAGAGAGCATGTAATTTTAGCCAGACAAGTTAATGTCCCTTCATTAATTGTTGCACTTAATAAATGCGATGCGATGGATGATCCAGAACTTCTTGAACTTGTAGAAGCAGATATTAGAGATTTACTTAAGAAATATCAATTCCCAGGAGACACTACTCCAATTGTTCGCGTATCGGCACTAAAAGCTTTGGAAGGTGATGCAGAAGCAGAAAAAGGAATTTTGGAATTAATGAAACAGGCTGATGCATATATTCCAGATCCAGTAAGAGATACTGAAAAGCCATTCTTAATGCCTGTTGAAGATGTATTTTCAATTTCAGGACGTGGAACTGTTGTTACCGGAAGAGTTGAAAGAGGAGAAATCAAGGTTAACGAAGAGATTGAAATAATCGGTCTTAAAGACACACAAAAATCAGTTGTGACCGGACTTGAAATGTTCAGGAAACTTCTTGATTCTGCAATGGCAGGAGATAATGTGGGAGTTTTACTTCGAGGGGTTGAAAAAACACAAGTTGAAAGAGGACAGGTCTTGGCTAAATCTGGAACAGTTACTCCCCATACGGAATTTGAAGCTGAGGTTTATATTTTATCTAAAGATGAGGGGGGAAGACACACCCCATTCTTTACAGGTTACAAACCACAGTTTTTTATTAGAACCGCAAATGTAACAGGAGATGTTACTCTTCCAGAAGGTGTTGAAATGGTTATGCCAGGTGACTCAGCTAAAATGAAAGTAAAACTTATTGCAACTGTTGCAATGGAAGAAGGTCTTCGTTTTGCAATTCGAGAAGGTGGCCACACAGTAGGTGCTGGAGTAATCACTAAAATTTTAGCCTAAATTATTCGCCAACTGGCGAAAGCACACTAATATGCAGAGATTAAGAGTTAAGCTTAAGGCTTACGATCATAGAGTAATTGATGAGGCCGCAACAAAAATAATTGATGCGGCACTTTCAACAGGTGCTAAAATTCTAGGTCCAATTCCACTCCCCACAGACAGGTCAATCGTGGCCATTAAGGAGTCGCCATTTACGGATAAGGATGCACAAGAACATTATGAAGTTTTAACCCACAAAAGATTGGTTGATATTATTGACCCAACCCCAAAAACTGTTGATGCGCTAGGTAATCTTGATCTCCCCGCCGGAGTCTCTATCGAGATCAAGATGTAATTTTTTTGTCTTGCGTAAAGCTCCAAAGATTGATATAATTCACCCTTAGAATCATGAAAATGAATTCTTTGTTTTTTTTGGCTTTCAAAAATGAATATATTATTTGGTACAAAAGGGGTAATGACGCAGACTTTCATAGAAGGTTTTAGGATTCCTGTTACAAAAATTAATCTTGGTCCTTGTACTGTAGTTCAGATCAAGAATCAAGAAAAAGATGGTTATTGGTCTGTTCAATTAGGATTCGGAGAAAAGAAACTCAAAAATACTACAAAACCACTTCAAGGACACTTCAAAGAAAGTAAAGTAACCCCAAGATACATCAAAGAAATAAGACTAGACAAAGAACCAGAATATAAAGTTGGTGACATTATTAAAGCTTCAGATGTAGTTAAGGCTGGAGATGTTGTTTTTGCAACCGGTGATACTAAAGGTAAGGGATTTGCAGGAGGTGTTAGAAGATTTAACTTTAAAGGAGGACCAAAAACTCACGGACAGTCAGATCGTCATAGAGCTCCAGGATCAATTGGACAGACGACAACCCCTGGGAGAGTTTATAAAGGTAAGAGAATGGCGGGAAGAATGGGAAATACACAAGTAACTATTAAAAATCTTCATGTTGTAAGTGTTGATCCAGAAAAAAATGAAGTTTTGGTTTCGGGTGCAATTCCAGGTAGAATTGGGTCTTTTCTAACAATTAAGAAAGTCAAATCAGGATCTTTGAAAGATTTGGAACACGAAGTAGTTGCTCAAGTTGTTGAAATTGAAGTACCGGAGGAAACGAAAAATGAAAACCAAAGTTAACACATCACTTTTAAAGCAAGTAGTCAGAACCTTTGAAGATAGGACTCATTTTGGCTTAAATAAAGTCCAAACTAGATCAGAAGTAAATAGAACAAAGAAAAAGTTGTACAAGCAAAAAGGAACCGGTGGCGCCAGGCATGGTGCAAGAAGTGCCCCTATTTTTGTTGGTGGAGGTAAAGCTCATGGTCCAAAAGGAGTAAAAAGAGAACTTAATTTACCTTTAAAGATGAAGAAAAAAGCGCTTGATTTAGCAATTTCCTTTAAAAAAGACAAAAAAGAACTAATCAACTTTGAAAATGTAGAAAAAATAAAAAGTACAAAAGATGCTGCTAAGAAGATTAAAGAAACTAAACTTAAGGGCAAGATTTTAATAATTTTGACTTCCAAAAATCAAAAAGTCGCAATATTTTTTAGAAATATAGAGGGTATCAAAGTTTTAACAATGAATAACATTGGTGCCTACGAAATTATGAAATACAAAAATATATTGTTAGAAAAAGAAAGCAAATAAGTTATGAAAATAAGACCAATTTTTACAGAGAAAAGTATGAACCAGGCAAAAAGTGGTAACTACTCATTTTGGGTGTTACCTACTTTAACTAAAAACCAAATTAAGAGTTTGTTTGAAAAAGCATATGACGTCAAAGTTAGGTTGGTTAAAACGATTAATTATAAAAAGAGTTCAAATAAAAACGCTAGGGGTAGGGTTGTTACAAAAAAGGCCATGAAGAAAGCAATAATTTCACTTAAATCAGGTAAAATTGACATTTTTACAGAAACGAAAAAATGAAACTAAAAACTATACTCAAAAAACATGCAGGACGAAGTGGAGGCAAGGTTACTTCCAGACACGATGGTGGCAGAAGCAAAAGATTTTTAAGAACAATAGATTTCAAAAGAAATCTAAAAGAAATTTGGGCTAAAGTTGAAAGTGTTGAGTATGATCCAAATAGAAACGCAAGAATTGCAAAACTTCTTTATGAAAACGGTGTAAGATCATATATAATAGCCCCAGACAAGTTAAAAGAGGGAATGAAAGTAATTTCATCAAGTTCTGCTCCTCTTGAGGTCGGTAATTTCTTACCTTTAAGCAAAATTCCAGTAGGTTTTGAAGTAAGTAACATTGAAATTAAACCTGGATTTGGTGGGCAGATTGCAAGAGGTGCCGGAATTGTGGCTTTTGTCTTTGGTAAAGATGAAACACATGTTCTAATCAAGATGCCATCAGGCGAGATTAGAAAATTTGACCCAAATGCTTGGGCAATGATTGGTCAGATTGGTAATGTTGAAGATAAAAATAAAAAAAGAACAAAAGCTGGCGCATCAAGGTGGAGAGGTATAAGACCTCATGTTAGAGGAGTTGCAATGCATCCTAATGCTCATCCACATGGTGGAGGAGAGGGAAGAAGTAGGGTCGGTCTTAAATATCCAAAGACTCCTTGGGGTAAAAAGGCTGTAGGAAAAACCAGATTTAAAAGAAAATATTCAAACAGTGTGATAGTTGAGAGTAGGCAGAGAAGAAAGAAATAAAAAAATGAGCAGAAGTAGTAGAAAGGGACCTTTTGTAGACGAAAGGCTTGTTAAAAAGCTTCTTATTGGCATGGGTATAAAAGAGAAGCCAATTAAGACCTGGTCTCGTGCTTGTCAAATTTCACCAGAATTTGTAAATAAATATTTTCAAGTTCATAACGGTAGAATATTTGTTGATGTTTTTGTGACTGAAGACATGGTTGGTCACACTTTGGGTGAATTTTCACCAACCAGAACATTTAAAGGACATGGGGAAATAGTCAAGAGAACAATGGACAAGACTTAATATATATGATTATAAAATCAGAACAAAAACATTTAATAATTAGTCCTAGGAAACTAAGACCTATTGCTGATGTTCTTCGAAAATTAAGTGTTCAAAAAGCAATCGACTTACTCCCCTTTATCAAGAAAAGAGGATCTAACTTAATTTTAAAAGTTATTAAATCAGCTGTTGCTAATGCTACACAAAAAGGGGTAACTATAACTGAACTTAAATTTAAAGAGATTCAGATTGGTGAAGGACCAAGACTCAAAAGAGGCCAGCCTGTATCTCGTGGTAGATGGCACCCAATAAAAAAAAGAATGAGTCATATAAAAATTATATTAATGACCAAATTAGAAACAAAACATGGGACAAAAAGTTAATCCAATTGGTTTTAGAACAGGAAGAACGATAGGCTGGAAATCTAGATGGTTTTCTGATTCGGCAAATTACAAAGACTTCTTGATTGAAGATATAAAAATTAGAGAGACTTTACTAAAGAAATTAGCTCTTGCCGGTATCAATAATATTGAGATTGAAAGACTACCTAAATCAATCGTTATAATAGTTTCAGTGTCCCGTCCTGGTGTTGTTATAGGTAGAGGTGGTTCAGGAATTGAGGATTTGAAAAAAGAGATCGTTAAAATTATTAAACTTAACAAAAATTCATCCGTTGCCAGTTTAAAGATTGATTTAAAAGTTAATGAAATTAAAAGCCCTGAACTTTCAGCTTACTTAATTGCGGGTAGAATTGTATCTGATTTGGAAAGAAGAATTCCACATCGACGTTCAATAACTAAAGCAATGGATCGAGTGATGATGGCGGGTGCAGGAGGAATTAAAGTTGTTTTAGGTGGACGTATCAATGGAGCTGAGATTTCAAGGGTAGAGAAATTTCATCAAGGTTCAGTGCCGACACAGACCTTAAGGGAAGATATTGATTATGCGGAAATACCGGCCTTAACTAGAAGAGGATATGTCGGAGTGAAAGTTTGGATACATAGAAAGGAAAGCTAAAGATGTTGCAACCAAAAAGAGAAAAATTTATTAAAAATTTTAGAGGCAGAAGAAGGGGGACAGCTCTTCGAGGAAGTGATATCTCATTTGGAGACTTTGGATTAAAAGCAATGGAAGTTGCTTGGATAAGTGCGCAACAAATCGAAGCTTGTAGGAAAGCAATTACACATCACCTTAAAAGGGGTGGAAAAATGTGGATAAGGGTTTTTCCTGATAAACCAATTAGTGGGCGTGCAGCTGGTAAAAGAATGGGTGGAGGAAAAGGGGAGGTAGTTAAACATGTTGCTGTAGTTAAGCCTGGTAGAATATTATTTGAAGTTGCTGGTGCACCCAAGGAAACTGTTAGGGAGGCTTTTATTAGAGCATCTGCTAAATTACCTATAGCGACTAGAATGGTGGAAAAATGAAAATAAAAGATCTAAAAGAGTTAAGAAACAAAGATATAAAAAATCTTTTATCTCTAACGGCCCAAAAGAAGCTTGAAGTTATTAAAAATGCAGTTAAAATATCTGGAGCCAAAGAAAAAAACATTAAAGTACAAAAAACTTTAAAAAAGGAGATCGCACAGATTTTAACAATAGTTAAGGAGATTAAAAAATGAAAATATTCCAAGGAAAGATAATATCTAACAAAAACAAAAAGACTTTAGTTATAGAAGTTGAAAGACTTCTTGCTCACCCTCTTTATAAAAAGAGGTTTACAAGAAGTAAAAAGTATCAAGTACATTCTGAAAGTGAACATAAAGTTGGTGAGATTGTTAAGTTTGTTGAGACAAGGCCAATAAGTAAAATGAAAAGATGGAAAGTATTAGAAAATAAATAACTATGGTACAACTAAGATCATTTCTAAATCCGGCTGATAATTCAGGCGCAAAACACCTAATGATTATTGGTGTTCCCGGTAGAATCGGGAAAATTGCGACTTTGGGAGATGTTGTCTTGTGTGTTGTCAAAGGATCTGATCCAAACGGAGTAGTTAAAGACCATGAGAAGGTAAGGGTTTTAATAGTTAGAACTAAAAAAGAGGTAAGTAGATTTGATGGAACTTATATTAGATTTGATGACAACGCAGGAGTTGTAATTGACAAACAAGGGATGCCGTTGGGTACTAGAGTATTAGGTCCGATTGCAAGAGAAGTTAAAGAAGTGGGATTTAATAAAATAGCATCTTTAGCAAGGGAGGTTGTATGAAATTACGAACTGGAGATAATGTAAAAGTAGTTTTAGGTAAAGACAAAGGTAGAGAAGGTAAAGTTGAAAAACTTTACCCTAAAGAAAATTCTGTTCTTGTTACAGGAGTTAATCTTTACAAGAAACATGTCAAAGGAAATCAAGGGGGAGTAAAGTCGGGAATATATGACATACCAAGGGCTTTAAATATTGCCAAAGTAGCCTTAATTTGTCCAAGTTGCAAAAAGATTACAAGGGTAAAAATAGTTAGGGAAAAAAATGAGATAAACAGATTTTGTAAAAAGTGTGAGAAAAAAATATGACCAGATTAATCGACAAATATCAAAAAGAAATATCGAAAGAATTAGCTAAGGAATTTGGAATTAAAAATTCCATGGCAATTCCTAGATTGACTAAAATTAGTATGAATGTTGGTATTGGAGATTTAATTAAAAATAAAGAAGCTAAAGAACAGTTGATTAAAGATATCTCCCTAATTGCTGGACAAAAGCCATCAGAAAGAAAAGCTAAAATCTCAGTTGCTACCTTTGCAATTAGGAAAGGAATGGTTGTTGGCCTTGGCCTAACCTTAAGAGGAATCAGAATGTATGATTTTTTTGATAAATTTGTTAACATTGTTCTTCCTCGACTCCGTGATTTTAGAGGAGTTAAGAGAACAAGTTTTGATAAGCGTGGAAATTATACAATTGGATTAACTGATCATACAGTTTTTCCAGAGATTGATATCACAAAAGCAGCTCCCGGTCATGGAATGGAGATAACATTTACAACTAATGCAAAGTCAAAGGAAAAAGGTGAAAAACTACTTGAATTATTGGGAATGCCTTTTGTAAAAGAAGTTAAAAATTAATATATGGCAAAAACATCAAAAGAAGTTAGAGAAACAAAAAAACTGAAATACAAGAATAGATACCGAAACAGGTGTAAGCTTTGTGGACGACCGAGAGGATATATGAGAAAATACGGAATCTGTAGACTTTGTTTTAGAGAACACGCTCTAATGGGTGAACTTCCAGGTGTAAGAAAGGCTAGCTGGTAATGACAAACTATCAAATTGGAGACTTTTTAATTAGAATTAAAAATGCCAGTATGGCAGGAATTAAAGAGGTAACCTTCTTTAATTCTGGGATGGTTTTAGAGGTTGCAAAAGCTTTAAAATCTGAAGGTTTTATAGATTCAATTGAAGTAAACAAAAAAAATATTACAATAAAACTTTCTATTTTTAATAAAAAGCCAGTACTTTCTAATATAAAAATAGTTTCAAAGCCTGGGCTAAGAATTTATATGAATGTTGAGAAAATAGAAAGTTATCATAAGCCTGATATTTTAATTTTAACTACACCTAAGGGAATAATGTCAGGAAAAAGAGCCAAAAAAGAAAGAGTTGGTGGTGAGTTGATTGCCAAAGTAATTTAATCTAAAAAATATGAGTAAAATCGGACAATTACCAATACAAATATTAGACGGAGTAACAATAGAGATTAATAATAAATTGATATCTATCAACGGTCCCAAAGGTAAATTAACAATTACTATTGATGAGTTGGTAACGGTGAAACAGGAAGATAATAATTTAATTGTATCTGTTGCTAAAAATACTAAATTTGCAAAATCAATCTGGGGAACAACTAGAAAACTTATATACAATATGGTTATAGGTGTGAGTTCTGGTTGGTCAAAACAGCTAGAACTAATTGGTACTGGCTATCGCGCCGAAGTTCAGGGTAATATTTTAGTTCTAACTGTTGGATATTCTCATCCAATTAAAATTGAAGCACCAGAGGGAATTACTTTTAAAGTTGAAAAAGGAATAATAACAGTTGATGGAATAGATAGAGCAGTGGTTGGTCAAATATCAGCCAATGTTAGAGGATCGAGACCACCTGAACCGTATAAAGGTAAGGGTGTGAAGTATACAGATGAAGTAATTAGAAGAAAAGCAGGTAAAGCAGCTAAAACTGCAGCGTAATTATGAAAACTAAATTTACAAAGTCATCTTTGGTTATAAAAAGGCAATTAAGAACGAGATCAAAGCTTTTAAAATTAAGGCCTAGACTTTCAGTTTTTAGGTCAAACAAGGCTGTTTATGCGCAAATTATTGATGATCTAAAAGGTCATACATTAGTTTCAGCAAAAGGAAAAACTGGCAAAGAAGTTGGATTAAATTTGGCTGAGAAAGCAAAATTAAAAAAAGTAAAATTAATTATTTTTGATAAGGGTGGTTATAGATATCATGGAAAAGTTAAAGCTGTTGCTGAAGGTGCCAGAGAAGGAGGGTTAGAATTTTGATGTATCAACAAGAGATAAGAGAATTTAATGAGACAGTAGTCCAAATCAATCGGATTTCTAAAAAAACTAAAGGTGGAAATCAAATTAGATTTGGAGCTGTAATTGTTTTAGGTGATAAAAAAGGAAAGGTTGGTATGGGAATTTCTAAAGCACACGATGTTAGAAATGCTATTAGAAAGGCAATTGAAGATGCTAAGAAAAACATGATTGTTATAACAATGAGGGGGACGACTATTCCCTATTCAGTTATATCAAAAATTGGTGCATCTAAAGTATTACTTAAACCAGCTCCTCCAGGTTCTGGTATTATTGCTGGTGGGCCAATGAGAGTTGTATTAGAGTCTTCTGGTCTTCGTGATGTAGTTGGTAAGACTTTGGGTGGAAGCAGTAAAATTGGAAGTGTAAGAGCAACAATTCAAGCTCTACAAATGACATCTGAATTGAAAGAAAAAAAGGAGGCAATGAAAAAAAATGGCTAAAAGACTAGGAAGAGGATATGGTAGTGGAAAAGGTGGACACACAAGTGGCCGTGGACAAAAAGGTCAAAAATCAAGAACAGATATTCATATACTTTTTCAGGGCCTCAAAGTTAAAAAATCAACATTAAAAAGGTTACCACTTCTTCGCGGTAGAGGTAAATTTGCAGCAAAACATAAACCTGTTGAAATTAATATAGACAAACTAAAGGATTTGAAAAAAGGAGAAAAAGTTAATATCGAACTCTTAATCAAAAAAGGTCTTGTGACCAAAGAAGACGCTAATAGTTATGGAGTTAAAATTTTAGGTAAAAGTGATTTTAAAAAAGATCTTGTTTTCGAGGTGTCCGTATCAAAGTAAATAACATTTAATGTTTCCATATATTGCCCAATTTTTTAACAAAATAAGTAGGGATAAAAGGCTTAGAAAAAAAATTTTTGTAGTAGCTCTAGCCCTCTTGGTATTTAGAATAGCGGCTCATATTCCAGCGGCCGGTATTGATAAGGAAAGCTTATCAGCATTATTTTTAGGTAGTCCCCTTCTATCACTATTAGATGTTTTTTCCGGTGGAACTTTAGCTAATTTTTCAATAATGGCCTTGGGACTTAACCCTTACATTAATGCCTCGATTATTTTACAACTTTTAGGTTATGTTGTACCTGCACTTGAAGAATTACAAAAAGAGGGTGAGTATGGTCAGGAAAAAATTAATCAATACACAAGATTTTTGACTGTCCCCTTGGCAATTTTACAGTCGTTTGGTATGTATGCACTATTGAAATCTCAGAACATCATTGGTAATTTAAGCCTAATGCAACTTGTTTTTCTTTGTTTAACAATGACAGCTGGAACCATGCTTGCTGTTTGGCTTGGAGATTTAATTACAGAATATGCATTCAAAAGTGGAGTATCATTTCTTATTTTTGTTGGTATTATTTCAAGACTTCCTATAACCTTGGGACAAACGATATCAACGTTTAAAGCAGAAGATACTTTGAAACTTGTAATTTTTGCAAGCGTTGCCTTATTGGTTATGGGACTTATTATTTTTGTAAATGAAGCCATTCGTCAAATTCCAATAAGTTATGCCAAAGCATCAAGGGGTTTTCAGCAACAAAAATCATATTTACCATTAAGATTAAATCAAGCGGGCGTTATACCAATTATCTTTGCTGTTTCTCTTGTCTTGATGCCGTCAATGATTACTCAGTTTTTAGGGGCTTCAGGAAATACTGTAATTGTTAATATTGCTAGTAACATTCAAAGATATTTCAATCCACAATCTTTAGTTTACAACGTAATTTACTTTTTATTAGTTGTTGGATTTACTTATTTTTATACATCTGTTGTCTTTAATCCTCAAAAAATTTCTGAGAATTTACAAAAATCTGGTGGATTTATTCCAGGCATAAGGCCTGGATCTGCAACTATTACATATTTATCATACGTCCTAAATAGAATTACTTTGGTTGGAGCATCATTTTTAGGCCTCGTCGCAGTACTTCCTTCACTTTTTCAAAATTCAATTGGAGTATCTAACCTAGCAATAGGAGGAACTGGTGTATTAATTGCAATTTCAGTAGTATTAGAAATTATCAGAGAAATTGAAGGCGATCTTTTGATGAGTAAGTACGGAGATTACTCAAGATGAACATTATTCTTTTTGGACCGCAAGGATCAGGGAAGGGAACGCAAGCAAGACTATTACGCGACAAATTTGGTTTTTTCTATTTTGAATCTGGGGCTTATCTTAGAAAATTAGCTAAAAATCATCCAAAAATTAAAGCTATCATGAATGCTGGCAAACTTGTTTCTGATGAAGAATTTACATCATATCTAACAGCATATTTAGATCAAGAGAATTTATATGATGATATATTATTTGATGGTTTTCCAAGAACTTTGGACCAATATATTTTTTTGAAAAATTGGTTAGTACAAAAACAAGTTAAAATTGATTTAGGAATTGTTTTGGAAATAAGCGAAAAAGAAACACTAAAGAGATTACTGCTTAGAAAAAGAGAAGACGATACACCTAGTGCAATTATTAAAAGGCTCTCACTTTATAGAAGTCGAACAGAAATTTTAATTAATGAAATAAGAAAAGATACTAAAATAGTAGAAGTTAATGGAGAGAGATCGATCGAAGAAATACAAAAAGAATTAGTACAAATCATAGAAAGCTTCAAGAAATAAATGGACAAATTTAGTTTAAAAACTCCAGAAGAATTGGAAATAATGAGAGAGGGGGGAAAAAAACTTTCTTTTATTAAGAATGAATTATTTAAAGCCGTAAAAGTTGGTGTTTCTGCTTCTGTAATTGATGATTTGGCAGAAATGTTAATATTAGAATCAGGTGGAAAACCCTCTTTTAAGATGGTTAAGGGATATTCTTGGAGTACATGTATTAATGTCAATAATGGTGTAGTTCATGGAATACCTCACAAGAGTTTGGTTTTCAAAGAAGGTGATCTGGTCAGTATTGATTTGGGGTTGTACTACAAAGGCTTTCATACAGATACATCAATTAGTTTTGATCTAAATGGTTCAAAAGAAGTTAAGATTTTTTTAAATGCAGGAAAACTTGCATTTGACAACGCAATTTCTTCAATTGATCCTAATAATTCATATGTTTATGATATTTCAAAAGCCATAGAAGATACTGTTAAAAAGTATGGATTTCGACCAATTTTGGATTTAACTGGACACGGAATTGGTAAAAACCTTCATGAAAATCCATATATTCCCTGTTTTACTGAAGGATTAAGAATTGAATCTATTAAAATTGTTCCTGGAATGGCAATTGCTGTTGAAGTTATGTATGTTGCAGGTAGTTCTAATCTGGTTAAAGAAAATGATGGGTGGACAATCACAACTCAGGATGGTAAAATAGCAGGACTTTTCGAAGATACAATTATTGTTACTGAGAAAGGATATGAAAAAATCACTTAAGTGATTTTTTTTGCCATGAAAACAGATGGGATTTACATTCTTGAGGGCACAGTTACAGAGTTATTGCCAAATACGATGTTTAGAGTCGTTACAGTAGATGGGAAAAGCTTACTTACGACCCTTAAAGGTAAGATGCGTAAGGCTTATGTCAGAGTTTTTCCTGGAGATAGAGTTAAGGTAGAAATGACAAAGTATGATGAGGAGAGAGGAAGAATAGTATATAAATATTAAATTATGCAAGTATTAGCGTCAATTAAGAAAAGATGTAAAGATTGCAAGCTTATCAAAAGAGCTGGAGTTTTACGTGTTATTTGTAAAAATCCAAGACACAAAGCTAGACAAGGTTAATTTAAAATTATGGCAAGAATATCAGGAATAGAACTAAACGATAATTGGAAAATAGATTATGCACTAACTAGAATTAAAGGTATTGGCTGGCCAACCTCCAAAAGGATATTGTCGCTTCTTAAATTTGATCTTACAAAGAGAATTAAAGACTTAACAAGTGAAGAATTAAACAAGATCACAACTAAACTTGAAGAAATGCCAACTGAAGGGGATTTAATAAGAAGAGTGAGGGGAAACATCACAAGGCTTCAAACAATTGGTTCATACAGAGGTTTAAGACACTCAAAAGGCTTACCAGTTAGGGGTCAAAGAACAAAAACAAACGCTAGGACTAAAAGAGGTAAAAGAAAGACTGTAGGAGCCTTTAAGAAAGAAATTTTAGCAAAGCAAACAACAAGTGCACCATCAAAATAAAAATATATGGCAATCAAAAAGACAAAAACTACTAAAAAAGAAGGACCAGCAAAAATATATATCTCCGCATCTTTTAATAATACTTTAGTTTCTGTTTGCGATGAGACTGGAGCAACACTTGCTTGGTGTTCTTCTGGAGCATCAGGATTTAAAGGTACTAGAAAATCTACCCCATTTGCAGCAACTACTGCTGTTGAAACTGTTCTTAAAAAAGCAAAAGATAAAGGGGTTGATGAAGTGGAAATTTATGTCAAAGGTCCAGGACCAGGAAGAGATGCGGCTCTTCGCGCTGTTAAAGCATCTGGTATAAAAATTTCATTGATCGCGGATGTTACGCCAATTCCACATAACGGACCAAGACCGAAGAAAAAAAGACGCGTATAACTTTTTAAAAACATGGCTAAATATAATGGACCTAAAGATAGATTAAGTAGAAGAGAAGGAGTTGACCTTTTTAACAAAGGAGCAAAACTAACTCGTCTTAATGTTTTACCCGGTGTTCATGGACCAAAAGGCCAGACAAAGGCTCCATCACAATATGGAAGACAATTAAGAGAAAAACAAAAAGTCAAAAGGATATATGGGATTTTGGAAAAGCAATTTAAAATTTATATAGAAAAAGCTCTCAAATCAAAAGGAAATACTGGAGAAGCCCTTCTAGTTTTGCTTGAGAAAAGACTTGATAACGTAATTTATAAATTAGGATTTTCTACAACTCGTCCAATGGCTAGACAGCTTGTTTCCCATAGACATGTTTTAGTTAATGGTAAAAAAGTAAATATTCCGTCATACCAAGTTAAAACAGGTGATGTTGTTTCACTGTCTACTAAAATAATTGAGATGCCCGTTGTTAAAAAACTAGTAAGTGACAATGAGTATGAGGCACCTTCCTGGTTAGAAAGAAAAATAAGCCTAGGAAAAGTAAATAGGGATCCTGTTAGATCTGACATTATCGAATTAGTTTCTGAACAAGACATTGTAGAATTTTACTCACGATAATGGTACAATCCATTTTCGTGTTTTAAGGAGGTGATATTTTATGTCGCAACCAATATTTGAAATAATAGAAGAAGAAAAACAAAAAAATTACTCTAAATTAGTTATAACTCCTTTAGAACAGGGTTATGGCTTTACGTTAGGTAATTCATTGAGGAGAGTTTTATTAACCTCATTAGGAGGTGCAGCAATTACCTCTGTTAAAATCACTGGAGTTAAACATCAATTTTCAAGCCTAATTGGCATGAAAGAAGATATTGTTGAATTCTGTTTAAATTTGAAAAAAGTTAGAATTGCATATAGAGGTGATAAACCAATTAATGCATCTTTAAAAGTTACAACTGCTGGAGAAGTTAAAGCATCAGATATCAAACTTCCAACTGGGGCAGAAGTTACAAATCCGGATTTAGTTTTGGCAGTCCTTAATAAGGGTACAAAATTAGATGCAGATTTAGTAATTGAATCCGGATCAGGATATGTTGCAGCTGATACAAAAAGTTCTTCCGAAATCGGAATGATTCCACTCGATGCATCTTTTTCACCAATTTTACGTGTTAATTACAAAGTTGAAGAAACCCGTGTCGGAAGATTAACAAATTTTGACAAATTAACCTTGGAGGTTTGGACGGATGGAACAATTGAACCCAAAGATGCAGTAGTTAAAGCGTCTGTTGTATTAGTTTCATATTTTAACCAAATTGTTAATCCAATTAAGGTAGAAGAAAAAGTAAGTGAAAAAGTTACTAATGATTTAGGACTTGTGGGAAGACTTTCTGTTGAAGAAATAGGACTTCCAACTAGAGTTGCTAACGCACTAGCTAAAGCTGGTTTTGAAACAGTTGAAAGTTTGGTTACTGCAGATAAATCTGAACTTGTAAAAGTAAGAAATTTAGGAGAAAAATCCCTAAAAATTATCTCTGCAGCATTAGGAGAGAAAGGAGTGAGCTTTTAATCTATGAGAAAAAGAGTCTTTGGTAAAAAACTCTCTCGAGAAAGAGCAACCAGAGAAGCTTTATTTGTTTCTTTGGTTGAATCTTTGGTAATAAATAGAAAAATTAATACTACCAAAGCAAAAGCTAAAGCGATTTCTGGAATGGTTGATAAACTAGTAACTTTGGCTAAAAAAGATACATTAGCAAGTAAAAGACAAGTCTTAAAGAATTTAAGAGGTAATAAAGAGGTTGCCGCAATTCTTTGGACTGAAATTGCTAAATCTTTTGAAAATAAAAACAGTGGATTTACTAGAGCAATACCTCTTGTATCCAGAAAGGGTGACATGGCAGAGATGGTTAGAATGGAGTGGACATATGAAAACTTACCAACCAAAACAAAAAGAGATTAAAAGAGACTGGCATTTAGTTGACGCTAAAGATCAAGTTTTGGGAAGGTTATCTACAAAGGTAGCCACCCTTTTGATGGGTAAACAAAAAACTACCTATTCAGCTCACATGGATTCTGGCGATTTTGTAGTTATCATAAATGCTGAAAAAATAATTACGACAGGTAAAAAATCATTAAACAAAGTTTATAGAAGCCATTCAGGTTATCCTGGAGGATTTAAGGAAGTAACTTTTGAAAAAATGTCCAAGGAACACCCAAATCGTATAATTGAATTTTCAGTTAATGGAATGCTACCAGATAATCGTTTGAAAGCTGATAGAATGGCCAGACTTTTTGTTTTTAAGGGAGAAAAACACAAATATGAAAGCAAGTTCAAGTAAAAAATACATTTTTGCAGTAGGCAGAAGGAAAACTTCAACAGCCAGAGTTCGTTTGTTTAAAGGTGTTGGCGAAAATTTAGTTAATGGTATAAAAATTATAAATTCATTGATTGATAAACCATTTAAAACAGCAAATGCTATCGATAAATTTTATTTTACCGCTAAAGTTGTTGGTGGTGGTAAAGAAGGCCAGATTCAAGCTGTAGTTCATGGAATAGCTAGAGCATTAGTTAAATTAGATTCAGAAAAGTTTAGAATACCTTTAAAGAAAGAAGGTTTATTAACCAGAGATTCACGAGAAAGACAACGAAGAATGGTTGGAACAGGTGGAAAAGCTAGAAGAAAGAAACAGTCCCCTAAGAGGTAAACTATGAAGTTCATCAGAAAAAAATGGAAGATAATATCTATTCTTGTGGTTGTAGCATTTATTGTATTTTTTGTTTTTAACAATAATAATAAAGAGATCAAATCTGCCGTTATTCAAAAAGGCAAAATGTCCGAAGAAATTATACTTTCTGGAGAGGTAAATGCCATAAATTATGCAAAACTGGGTTACGAGACGTCAGGAAAAATTAGTTATGTTGGTGTTAGAGAAGGTGAAAATGTAAAAAAGGGTAGACTTTTAACTAAACTTGATACCACAGTTTTAAACTCAAGTTACCAAATAGCCTTATCTAACTTAAGAATTTATGATGCTACAGCTCAAAATATTTTGGACCAGGTTAAAAACCATGATAAAGATGAAACTTATGCTCAAAAAGATTTAAGGACTACGGCGGAAGCAAATAAAGATAAAGCATATGAATCAATGCTTCAGGCAAAAAGAAACCTTGATGGAGCTTACATTTATGCGCCATTTAATGGAATCGTTACCTTCGTTGCCCACCCTTTTACTAGTGTGTTTGTAAGCTTTGGTACAACTGAAATAGAAATAATTGATCCCACTACTATGTATTTTAGTGTTTTGGCTGATCAAACTGAGGTAACAAAAGTTGTAAATGGTCAAAAGGTACAAATAGTTTTAGATTCTTTTGAAGAAAAAAAATTTGAAGGCGAAGTAGAAAGCATTTCATTTGTTCCGAAATTGGGTGAATCTGGATCAGTCTATTCAATTAAAGTTAATTTTATTGGTCTTAATCTTCTAGAGTCTAAATTTAAAATAGCCATGACAGGGGATGCTAAATTTGTAGTTTTAGAAAAAGAAAATGTTTTATTTGTACCTTCAAATTATATTAAACAAGATAAAACTGGAGAATATCTTAAGACAAATTCTAAAGATGGAAAAATTTATATTAAATCTGGAATATCATCTGAAGATATGACCGAAATTATTGGTGATATAAACAAGGGTATGGTTGTATATGATTAAGCTTCAAAATGTTAATAAAACCTATTTTTTAGGAGATAGCGAGGTTCACGCTGTGGAAAATGCCACCCTTTCTATTAAAAAAGGTGAATATGTAAGTATTTTGGGTTCTTCAGGGTCAGGAAAATCAACCTTGATGCATATGATTGGACTCCTAGATCGACCAACTTCAGGAAAAATTTTAATAAATAATAAAGATATATCAAAAATAAGTGATAATGAACTATCAACACTCCGAAATACTTATGTAGGTTTTGTGTTCCAACAATTTAATTTAATTAATAAACTAACAGTTTTGGAAAATGTGGCTCTTCCCACAATTTACTATAAAAGCCAACTTGATTTTGACCCTACTGAAAAAGCTAAAAAACTTCTTGAACATCTTGGAATGGGACAAAGATTAAATTTTTATCCCAATAAAATTTCAGGTGGTCAACAACAAAGGGTTGCAATTGCAAGATCTCTAATTATGAATCCAGAATTAATATTAGCCGACGAACCAACGGGAAATTTAGACAGTAAAACTGGTGATGAAATTTTGCAAATACTAGAAAATTTAAATAAAAAAACCGAAGTCACTGTGGTTTTGGTAACTCACGAAAAAGATGTTGCTGATAGAACTAATCGAAAAATTTACATTAAAGACGGTAAAGTTGTGGACAAATATATATGAAACAATACAAAAACTTACTTAAGTCATCATTTGACGATTTCAAAAGAAATAAAGTAAGAACTTTTTTAACTTCCCTTGGAATTATGGTCGGAGTTTTCTCTGTAGTTATTTTAATTGCGTTAGGCTTGGGACTTAAAAATTATATTCAGGGACAATTTCAAAATATGGGAGCAAATTTAATAATGATACTTCCAGGAAGCGGGTTTACAGGAGAGGGGGGGGCGAGTTTTGGAGGACAGGGAACTGTTGGCGGGGTGAGTTTCGATGAGAAGGATGTTAGTAAATTGGAAAGAATTTCTGGAATAGACTATGTAGTACCAATTTTTATGAAAAACGTTTCAGTTGAAACTGAAAGTGAAAAAAAGATTGGTAGTGTCATGGCAATTAATGAAGATGGATTCAAACTAATGAATGTTGAAGTTTATGATGGTAGACTTTTTGGTAGTGCTGATGTTCGTGGTAGTTCAAAAGTTTCAGTTCTGGGTAATACGATTGCCATTGATCTTTTTGGTTCTGTAGATAAAGCAGTAGGAAGAACAGTTAGATTTGAAAATCAAAGATTTAAGGTTATTGGTGTTGCCAAGAAAAAGGGTGATAGACAGGCAGATACGGCAATTTTTATTCCATATAGAACAGCTTATCAAAATATAAATCCAGATAAAAAATTTTGGGCAATATATTTGGGGGTTAAATCAGATAAATTAATACCAGAAGTTAAAAAAAAGACAGAGGATACACTTTTAAAAAGGTATGATGCAGAAGGATTTGCGGTTACAGAACAAGCTGAATTATTAAATTCAATTAATCAAATTTTTAGTATTATTAATATTGTTTTAATTGCAATTGGTTCGATCTCACTTTTTGTTGGCGGAATTGGGATAATGAATATTATGTATTCAACTGTAACTGAACGAACCAAAGAGATAGGAATTAGGCGAGCAATTGGAGCTACCGAAAAAGATATATTAATGCAATTTCTTTCAGAGTCAATTGTATTATCTCTTTTAGGTGGAATTGCAGGATTACTTCTTGCAACAATTGTTGTATTAATTATCAGATTTTTCTTTCCGGCAAGTTTGAATTTAGTTGCAGTTTTAGTTGCCTTAGGAGTTTCATCTGCAATAGGAATCATCTTTGGAGTTTTTCCCGCCCGTCGTGCTGCCTCCCTTTCCCCAATCGATGCAATTCGTTACGAATAAAAATTTGACATGATTTGATCTATTGACTTCGGTATTGATTGGGGTTAAATTAAATTATGGACAGTAATATTTCTATATTTAAAGGTGAACAAATTAGACGAGTTTGGGATGAAGAAAAAGAAAAATGGTATTTTTCTGTGGTTGATATTATTGCAGTTTTAATTGATCAACCAAACTTCCAACTTGCTCGTAATTATTGGAAAGTTTTGAAAAATAGACTTCAAAAAGAAGGTAGCGAAGTGGTTACAAATTGTAACCGGTTGAAAATGAAGGCCGCAGATGGAAAAATGAGACCCACTGATACAGCAGATACAGAAACATTATTTCGTTTAATCCAATCAATTCCCTCTAAAAAAGCAGAACCTATAAAATTATGGCTTGCAAAAGTTGGATACGAAAGAATGCAGGATATAAGTGACCCAGAAAGATCATTAAATAGAGCTCGTGATTATTGGGTTAAGTTGGGTAGAAGTAAACAATGGATTCAACAAAGAATGATGGGACAAGAAATTAGAAATAAGTTGACTGGTTATTGGCAGACTCATGAGGTTACAAAACAAGAAGAATATGCAATTTTGACAAATATAATACATGAAGAATGGAGTGATTTGAGTGTCAAAGAACATAAAAAGTTTAAAAATTTAAAATCTCAAAATTTACGAGACCATATGAGTGGTGCTGAATTGGTTTTTACAGCATTGGCAGAATTATCTACAAGAGAAATTGCTGAAGTTATGAAAACAAATGGCCTGGAAGAAAATAAAATACCAGCAGTTAAGGGTGGAAAGATTGCCAAAGATGCAAGAATTGCATTGGAAAATAAAACTGGCAAAAGTGTAGTAACGGGCGAAAACTTTTTACCAACTAAACAAAAAATCCTTCCAATTTGATAGAATATCAAAAGCGGGGATTAGTTTAACAGTAGAATAGGTGGCTGGGGGTCATCTGACGAGTGTGCGACTCACTCATCCCCGACAAAAATAAAAAAATAATTTTACTTCTTGCATTTGGGGAAAGTTCGTAATACTCTGGTAAATACAAATGGCAAAGAAAAAGTCAGAACCAATTGAGGCTCCAGTAAAACAAGAAGGAAATGTAGCCAAACTTCAGGCAATTAAAATTGCTATGGAACAGATTGATAAAGCCTATGGTAAAGGCTCTATCATGAGACTTGGAGAAAACCCTGGAAGTAGAAATAATATTGATGTTATTCCAACTGGTTCAATAGCGCTTGATTTAGCATTGGGTGTTGGAGGCTTACCAAGGGGAAGAATTGTTGAAATATATGGTCCAGAAGCATCTGGTAAGACCACACTTGCTCTGGCAGTTGTAGCAGAAGCGCAAAAATTGGGTGGACAGTGTGCCTTTGTTGATGCGGAGCATGCCTTAGATCCTCAAAGGGCTGAAATAATGGGTGTAGATCTTGACAACCTTCTTCTTTCCCAACCAGATACGGGTGAACAAGCATTAGAAATTACAGAAACCTTAATTCGTTCAGGGGCAATTGATGTAATAGTTGTTGATTCAGTTGCAGCCCTTGTTCCACGAGCAGAACTTGAAGGGCAGATGGGGGATGCTGTAATGGGCTTACAAGCAAGACTGATGTCTCAAGCTTTGAGAAAGTTGACAGGGGCAATTAGTAAATCAAAAACAATTTTAATTTTTACAAACCAATTAAGACAAAAAATTGGAGTGATGTTTGGAAATCCAGAAACAACAACAGGAGGTCTAGCACTTAAATTCTATGCCTCAGTCAGGCTTGATATAAGGCGAGTTGAATCAATTAAAGACGGAGATAATGTAATTGGTACAAGATCCCGTGTTAGGGTTGTTAAAAACAAAGTTGCCCCTCCTTTAAAAGTTGCAGAGTTTGATATTATGAATGATGAAGGAATTAGTAAATCGGGAAATCTTTTGGATGTTGCAGTTGATTTGGGAATAATTACAAAGTCTGGATCATTCTTTAATTATAATGGTAAAGTTTTGGCTCAAGGAAGAGAAGGAGCTAAAGCACATATTAAAGAAAATGAAAAGTTTGCAGCAGAAATTGAGAAAAAGATTAGGGAAATGGCTACTTCAGGTAAAAAACTTCCAAAAGAAATTGGAGAAGAAGAAAAAGACGAAGAGTAGTCTGACCTACCACACGGGCATTGAGACTACTGGTACAATTATATCATGCCAGTAATTACAGCAATAAAACCTCAGAAAAATCAAAAACGCGTAAATATTTATTTGGACAATTGGTTTGGCTTTGGTTTAGACCTTGAAAATTTTGTTAAGTTTAATTTAAAAGTTGATCAGGAGTTAAATGATGAAAAAATAACTAAAATAATTAAAGAAGCAGAGTTCCAAAAAATATTAGATAAACTTTTAAAATTTGCAATGTTAAGACCTAGAAGTAAAAAAGAAATAATAGATTATTTTAAAAGGAAAAAAGTTCCAGAAAACATAAAAGAAGAACTTTTAAGTAGATTAAACAACTTAGAGTTAATAAATGATAAAGCTTTTGCTAAATGGTGGGTGGAACAAAGACAATCATTTTCTCCAAAATCAAAAAGAGTCTTAAATTCAGAACTTTTAATAAAAGGAATTGATAGAGAAATTATTAAAAATATTTTAGAAGAAACAAAAATAGATGAACTAAAACTTGCAAAAGATCTGATTAAAACAAAAAATTATAAATGGGAAAAATTTGATCAAAAAACCCGTCGTCAAAAAATCACTCAATATCTGGCAGGAAAAGGTTTCGATTGGAATGTGGTGAATGATGTGTTAAAATGATAAGCTTAATATGGCTACACAGAATGATTACATTAAAAAGCTAGAACAAGTTTCTAAAATGACTGTTGATGAGGCAAAAAAGGCTCTTCTAGATGAAGTGCAACGTGATTTAACTTCTGAAATTGCAAAAAAGATAAGGGCTGCAGAGGAAAGAATAAAACTTGATTCACACGAAAAAGCAAATGAAATATTAGCAGATGCCCTAAAGCATGGAGTTACCTCATTTGTTGCTGAATATACTGTTTCCTCAATCATCGTTCCAAATGAAGAAGTAAAAGGAAGAATCATTGGTGCAGAGGGAAGAAATATTAGAGCTTTTGAAAAAGATGCTGGTGTTGAGATTTTAATTGATGAAACAAATGAAATTAGAATTTCTTCTTTTGATTCTGTCAGGCGTGAAGTTGCCAAGAGAGCTTTAGAGATTCTTATTAAAGATTCAAGAATTCAGCCTAGTAGGATTGAAGAAGTAATGAAATTAACTAGGGCTAACATGGAAGATGTTCTTCTTGAAGAAGGCAAGAAAATTGCTGAAGAATGTGGTGTTTATAATCTCCCTGTTGATCTTCTTCGCTTAATTGGGAAATTTAAATTTAGGACTTCTTATGGACAAAATCTTGGTCATCACACAATTGAGGAAACCAAAATGGGTATCGCTTTGGCAGAAGAACTTGGTGCCAAAGTTGACGTTGTTCGTTTGGGTTGTTTACTCCACGATATAGGTAAGGTTGTTACAGATGAAGAAGGAAATCATATCGATGTCGGTGTAACTACCGCTCGAAAGTTTGGTATTGCAAAAGAAGTTGTTAATTGTATCGCCGAACATCATGAAGATAAGCCATTTTCTTCAATTGAAAGTTATCTTGTTTGGACTGCTGATGCCGCTTCTGGGTCTCGTCCAGGTGCTCGTTACGAACCCCATGAAGGATATGTCAAAAGAATGGACAAAATTGAAGAATTGGTTAAAGGTTTTGAGGGTGTTGAAACAGCCTATGCATTTCAAGCTGGACGTGATGTTAGAGTATTTGTAGATCCAAATGAAGTTGATGATGACAGATTGACAGTTTTAGTCCATGAAATTACCCAAAAACTTGAAAAAGAAGCAGAATATGCGGGTCAAATTAAAGTTACAGCAGTTCGAGAGACAAGGGCGGTTGACACTACATCAGCTAAATAGTATATTACTTATCAAATGACAAAAAGAGAAATTGTAGAACTTGTTTCAAGGAAAGCTCATTTAACCAAAAAAGCAGGTGAGGAAGCGATTGATGTATTTTTATCTGAAATTGGACGTGTGTTAGCAAAAGGAGAAAAGGTAGTTCTTTCTGGTTTTGGAACTTTTAGAGTTATTTCCATGAAGGGAAAAACTGTAAAAATTCCTAACACTGAAAAACTTGTAACGATTAAAACCCACAGATCACCCCGTTTCACTCCAGGCAAAACATTAAAAAGGCAAGTGATCCGTTAATGGTATAATCTATTCTAATGAAGAAGGTTATTGTCGTTGATCATTTAGTTAAAGATTTTGAGGTGTTAGAAAAAGAAAGTGGTTTAAAAGGATCTCTTAATTCTTTAATTCATCCTAAAAAAAGAACGGTAACGGCTGTTCGTGATTTATCATTTACAATACAAGAAGGAGAACTAGTAGGATTTATTGGTCCAAACGGAGCCGGTAAAACTACAACCTTAAAAACCCTATCAGGCCTTCTTTACCCAACTTCAGGTTTTGTGTCAGTAATGGATTTTAATCCTTGGGAAAAGTCTTCTGATTTCTTAAAACAAATTTCTCTTTTAATGGGCCAAAAAAATCAGCTTTGGTGGGATTTACCTGCCATGGAATCTTTTGAGTTAAATAAAGAAATTTATGAAATTTCTAATAAAGAATTTAAGAAGAATTTAGAAGAACTTGTTAATTTGCTTAACGTTTCAACTTTGCTTCAAACTCAAGTAAGAAAATTATCACTTGGTCAAAGAATGAAAATGGAATTAATTGCTGCCTTAATTTACAAACCAAAAGTACTTTTTTTGGATGAACCGACAATTGGACTTGATTTAACTGCTCAACAGTCTTTAAGAGATTTTATATATCAATATAATAAAAAACATAATGCAACAATAATTTTAACCTCACATAATATGAAAGATTTAGTTGATCTAACTCGAAGGGTGATAGTAATTAACGACGGACAACTTATTTTTGATGGGGCTTTAGAAGAATTAACAATAAAGTTTGCTGAAGACAAATTGATCAAAGCAAAACTTTCAAGTGAAATTGATGTAAAACACTTGGAAGAAATAGGCATGGTAAAAAAATTTGAATATCCTGAACTTATAATTTCTGTACCTCGAAATACTGTAGCTATTGCAGCCTCTGAACTTTTACAGAACTATCCAGTTTCAGATTTAACAATTGAAGAACTTCCAATCGAAGATGTAATAAGAACCGTTTTTAACAGTCGAAATGTCTTTAATAGTAACGAGGACTAAAATGAACAAGTATTTAAAAATACTGGAAATTTCACTTCAGCAGGAATTTACTTATAAATTGAATTTTATAATGTGGAGAATCAGAAACATTATGCAAGTTTTAGTTTTCTTCTTTTTATGGAGTTCTGTTTTTCAAAATTCAAATGTCAATTATTTTGGGTACTCAAAAGAAAAAATCATAGCCTATGCGTTTTTGTTAATATTCGTCCGAGCAATTATTATGTCTTCTAGATCAGTTGATGTTGCCGGAATTATTTCAAACGGTGAACTTTCTAATTTACTCCTAAAACCCATTAATTTTTTCAAATATTGGATAACAAGGGATATATCATCTAAGTTTTTAAACATTATATTTTCTTTTGTTGAAATTACAGTTTTGTTTTTAATATTAAAACCAGAAATATTTGTTCAAACTAATTTTGTAAACATAGTGCTTTTTGTTGCATCACTTTTAATTGCTTCTCTAATTTTCTTTTCAATTGCCATGCTAACTAGTTTCGTACCATTTTGGATACCTGAAATATCCTGGGGCGCCCAGTTTTTGGTAATTGTAATATTTGTAGAATTTTTGTCAGGTGCATTTTTTCCTTTAGATGTTTTCCCAACCTTTATTCAAAACATATTGAAATTTACACCATTCCCTTATCTTGTCTTTGTTCCCATTCAAACATATTTAGGAAACGAAAGTATCCAATTGAGTTTGTTAAGTTTGACAGTTGGAGCTATGTGGGCATTAATTTTGCTGTTTATAACAAAAAAGATTTGGCAGAAAGGATTAAAAGTATATGAAGCAATTGGTAGATAAATTTAAAAAATACTTAAGAGTTTATGTTAAAATGACTACAAATTCTTTTGTCATCTGGCTTACCAGAAGGAGTGCTTTTACGATCTTTTTAATTGGTAAAATCGTTAGATATTCGTTTTATTTTGGTTTTTTAATCTTTCTTGTAAAAAACACTAATGGTTTTGCGGGGTTTAGTGGTAACCAAATACTTTTTTTTACTGCAACATATGTGTTGATTGACACCTTAGCCCAGTTTTTATTTAGATCTGTTTATTCATTTAGACAACTTGTGGTAAGCGGAGATTTGGATTTGGTTTTGGTTAAACCAGTAAGTCCTCTTTTTAGAAGTTTATTTGGTGGTGCTGATCCAGTTGATTTAATTACTCTTCCAGCAATTATTGGTGTGGTTATTTATATTGGTTCTCTGTTATCGCCTACCATACTACATACTACATTCTACATACTGCTTGTTATCAATGGTTTAGTTATTTCAGCAGCTTTTCACATTGCTGTTTTATCTTTAGGAATTATTACAACAGAAATAGATCATACAGTAATGATCTATAGAGATCTTGTATCAATAGGTAGATTTCCAATTGATATTTATAAAGAACCTTTCAAAAGTTTATTAACTTTTATAGTTCCTGTTGGTGTAATGGTTACGATACCTGCTAAGGCATTGATTGGATTAGTTAGTCCTCTGGGAATAATTTCATCACTGATTTTTGGCTTAGCACTTTTGTTTTTCTCAATTAAATTTTGGCATTATGCACTTAAAAAATACACCAGCGCCAGTAGCTAGGCTACTTATTATTTGTGGACCAACCGCAACAGGGAAGACAAAACTCGGTATTTTTTTGGCCCAAAAATTTAATGGGGAAATAATTTCTGCTGATTCAAGGCAAGTTTATAAATTTATGGACATTGGAACAGGCAAGGAGTGGGGAAAAATACCAATATATGGCTATGACTTAGTTGATCCAAAAGAAAATTATTCTGTATCTGAATATTCGAAATTTGTAAACGCTACCATCAAGAATATTTATAGACGGGGTAAGTTACCAATTCTAGTTGGTGGCACAGGATTATACATAAAAGCAGTTGTGGAGGGGATTGATACTTTAAATATTCCAAAAAATACTGATTTAAGGAAAAGTTTAGAAGAAAAAAAGGTTTCTGAATTGTATGAAAAACTTGCAACATTAGATAGTAGTAAAGCTGCAAGCATGAATATTTCAGATAAAATGAATCCTAGAAGGTTAATCAGAGCAATTGAAATTGCAATTTGGAAAATATCTAACGAACAGGAAGTAATCAAAACTAAAAGTAATCAGATTACAATGAACACTTTATATATTGGCTTGAATTATCCAACTGACCAAATATCCAGTTTAATTACAAGTAGAGTAGAGAAAAGAATAGAACAAGGTTTTATAGATGAAGTTGAGGCTTTACTTAAAATGGGAGTGTCTTGGAAAATGCAATCAATGAAAGCCTTGGGCTATAGCGAAGCCGAAGGTTTCTTTAAAAATGGATTAACATATGAAGAATTTGTCGAAAGGTGGATTGAAAGCGAAATAAATTATGTTAAACGACAGTTAACTTGGTTTAAAAAAGAGAAACAAATTAATTGGTTTGACTTAACTAAACCAGGAGAGTTACTTAAACTAGAAAAATTAGTCGAAAAATGGGATAATAGCAAATGATACGAAAAGTTGAGATATCTTACAAAACCATTGTCTTTACTGCGGTTTTTGCTGTATCTTTATGGTTTCTTTATTCAATACGAGATATAGTACTTCAACTTTTTGCTGCCTTACTTTTAATGACCATATTAAATCCTATTGTTAAAAAACTTTCTAGAATAAAAATTCCCAAAGCATTATCAATTTTGGTTTCTTATATAATAATCTTTGGTTTGTTTGGATTGGCAATTGGTATTCTTCTTCCACCACTTGTTGAGCAAACAACAAATTTGGCTAATAATTTACCAAAGTACTTACAAGATTCAGGCATAACTAAATATGCAAACAGCGATATTTTAAAAGAAGTTGTTTCTCAATTAGGTACAGTACCTAGTCAAGTTATTAAAGCTGGTTTTTCATTTTTCGCAAATATCTTAAATATTTTAACTGTTTTAATCTTTGCTTTTTACTTACTTTTGATTAGAGATAAATTTGATAAAAACTTAGAAAGTATTTTTGGTAAAGAAAAAAGCATCGATGTTTCAAAAGTAGTAGATCAACTTGAATTAAAACTTGGTGGATGGGCAAGAGGACAGTTATTACTAATGCTTCTTGTGGGAATTTCAAGTTATATTGGTTTTGTTATTTTAGGGATTCCATTTGCCCTTCCCCTGGCTTTACTTGCTGGGATTTTTGAGATAGTGCCATATTTAGGTCCGATTGTTGCTTCAGTTCCTGCGATTATACTAGGATTTAGTATTTCACCTTTTGTTGGTGGAGCTTCAATTGGTTTAGCAATTCTAATTCAACAACTTGAAAATTATGTTTTTGTTCCTAAAATAATGGAAAAATCAACAGGTGTTTCTCCAATTATTACACTTTTATCATTAGCAATAGGTGCAAAACTTGCAGGAATTACTGGAATGGTTATGTCAATACCAATTGTTATAATAATTCAAGTTTTACTTCAAAATAAATTTTCTAAAGAGTAATAAGCCAGATTTTGTGTCTCGATAATCATCTATCTACGCCCTCATACTTTAGGCCTTGGGAAGACATCCTCAAACGGCCAATTCGGAGGTTGCAGCGGGGAGGATTGCCAACGTTTCACTCCCAACTAAATGGGCTCGTCTCTGTTGCTCTAAACTGGCCCCCCACTACCAATTCACATTGGTGTGGGGGTCTCTAGCTTACGCTAGACACCCTGTCTTCTGCTGTCTGGACTTTCCTAACCGTTTGATAGTGTTTCCACACCTAACGGCTCGATTACCTCCTCTTTAGAAGACCTGATTATATCAAATTTGATACAATATAGCCATGAAGGTTGTCATACAGCGTGTTTTTAAGGCTTCTGTAATTGTTAAAGAGACAAATAAAGAAGTTGGGAAAATTGATCAAGGTTTATTCATTCTTTTGGGAATTAAAAAAGGAGATAGTCAAAAACAAGTTGGCGAATTAGTAAGTAAATTAATTAAACTTCGGATAATGTCAGATCAAAATTCCAAAATGAATTTATCAATAGTTGATACAAAATCTGAGATATTGCTAGTTTCCCAGTTTACTCTGTACGCAAACACAAAAGATGGCAATAGACCAAGCTTCATTGATGCAGAGGAACCTGCCAAAGCAAAAGAATTGTATGAATATATGATAACTAAACTAAAAGAGACTGGATTAAATGTACAAACTGGTAGTTTTGGAGATTACATGGAAATTAATGCCGTCCTCGATGGTCCTGTGACTATTGTTTTGGAAAATTAGATATAATAAATTGATGAGCAAATATTTAATTACACTTATACTTAAAAGTCCTAATCTAAATAATTCACAATTTAAAACAATTGTTGATATTTGTATTAATCTTGGAACGATTTCTCTGGGATCTGTCGCAATTCCACTTGTTTTTGACAAAAAGTTTGATTTAATGTTATCATTTGGTTTGATTGGAGCGTTTTCGTTTTGGTATTTAGCAGTTTACATATCAAGAAAAATATATGAATAATAATTTAGGACTATTTTATTTAATTTTAGCAATTTTTGCCTTAGCTATTGCCGTGATTTCCCTTCCAACCCTACTTAAAGATTCGCTTAAAAAAATGAAATTTAGTAAATCTTGATATGAAAGATGTAATCAAATAACTTTCACCCTCTTTAAAAACTCTCCCAATTTTTTGTTTGTTGTATATTGACGGCCGATTGAGACAAATAAACGATTCACTTCTGACCAGTATTTTTTAGGGATTACTTTTAAAAGCTCTTTTTCTGTTTGCTCTGGAGTTTTTGTGTTAACAAGGCCTAAAAAATTACTGATTCTATGAACATGTGTATCAACTGCAATTGCGGGGATTCCAAAGGCTCTATTTAAAGTTAAATTTGCAGTTTTTCTTCCAACTCCAGGTAGCTTCATGAGTTCTTCCTGTGTTTTGGGTACGATTGCAAGGTCTGACCTTGCAATGTTATATAGATATTTTGCTTTTGTTTTATAGAATCCTACTGGATAGATTGTTTTTTCTATTAGCTTTATATCTATTTCACTTAATTTTTTTAAGTTTGGAGCGATAGTGAATAAACTTTTGGAAGCTTCAAGAGTTATTTCATCTTTAGTTCTCGCGGAGAGTATCGTGGAGATTAATGTTTTGTAGGGGTTTTTACCAAACACTTCAAGAGGTACCATACGATAGTTCCTCTTGAAGGCTTTAAACAACCTGCTAAGATTATTTGTTTCCACCAATCTTGAACATTGTTGTTCCACAAACTTCACAAACTGCTTTTGTTGCTTGCTTTCCATTCTTCATTGTTACAGCTTGTGCGTCTTTTCCTTCTCTCTTTGTTCTACATTTTACGCAGTACATCATATTTAAATCACCTCCTTTATAATTACGAAAACCAGTATAACACCATGAGTGAGATTAAGATCAAAATAGCTATACCTAGGCTTTTGTATAACTCTTTTTTGACTGAGCCTAAATCTTCCTTTCTAGCCGATAGATTGGCCATTTCGTTTTTAGCCTCAAAATTATAGGATTCATTGAACTTGTAGCCTAATTGGCTATTGACACGTGTAATTTGTGCGTGCTCTTTCTGTTTTCTAGTTCTTTTTTTTGTCATAAATTTGAGTTATTCTAAAGCATATGAATATTAGCTTAATACTGGTAATAATTGCAATTGTCTGGTTAATTGTTTTATCAATTCTTTTAATTTGGATTATTTTTGTTTTCAAAGATTTAATTAAAATATCAAAAAACAAAGAGTTTAATGATAATTCGAAAGAAATTGTTTATCTAAAATCAGAGGTTTTGAAGATAAAAAATATATCAACTAATTATATACAAAGGGTTGGGCTTAGTAAATATAATCCATTTAAAGAAACTGGTGGAAATAATAGTTTTTCTTTGGTACTGTTAGATGGTAATAAAAATGGTATTATTATTACTAGCCTTCATACAAGAGAAAGGACAAGATTTTACCTGAAAGAAGTAAAATCGGGTAAATCTTTAATAGAACTCTCAGAAGATGAAGCAAAAGCATTAAAGGAAAGCGTTAAATGAGACAATAAGATGAACGTCAAAAAATTACCATATCAATTAATCTTTGGATTTTTAGGTCTTTTTTTGCTTTCTGCTGGTGTTTCTATGGCAGCCTTTACTTTTCTAACAAAAGATTCATCTCTTACTTCAACAGGAAAAAAGACAGGCGGTAAAGTTTCAAGAGTTGACTTAACTAAGCCTAAAACAGAAAGTTGTCCAATAAATGGAGCAATGTTTACAAAAGCTGAGAAAGACATTTGGTCAAAGAAAAGACCTATGTTAGCTATAATTGAAAATCATTTAGATTCTCGTCCTCAATCTGGATTATCCCGGGCAGACGTTGTCTATGAAATTATCGCTGAAGGAGGAATAACAAGATTTTTGTCTGTATTTTATTGTGGTATCGCTGATAATGACTATATTATTGGGCAAATTAGAAGCGCTAGGGTTTACTTTATTAATTATGCTTTAGAGTACGGTGATAAACCTTTATTTGTTCACTGGGGTGGCGCAAATAATATTTGTAATAATTGCCCAGGAGGAATTAAACCAAGAGGTGATATCGATCCAAGGGTGGATGCGTATAAGTACTTAGAAAAAAATAGTTGGGTAAATGGAAGATATGGCAATGATATGAATGGGGCGACAAATACTGGTTATCCAGCCTTATTTACGGATGATAGGAGAATGGACCTTGCCACAGAACACCAAAAGGTTGGTTCAACCGACAAAATTTATGAGGAGGCTACAAAGAGAGGGTTTGAGTATCAAGATTCTGAAGGAAATGCTTGGGACACAAAGTTTAAATCTTGGAAGTTTATAGATGATAAAGCAATTGATACCCCAACGCATTTAAGTATTAAATTTAATTTCTGGGACAGTATGGCAGGCTATGATGTTGAGTGGAAATATGACAAAGCAAAGAATATTTATTTTAGATTTAACGGAGGGCTAGAACACAAAGATTTGGAGAGTGGTGAACAATTAACTGCTAAAAATATTGCAATAGTTTATGTCAAAGAAGAAGGACCTGTTGATAATGAGCATCATATGTTATATACAGTTACTGGTAAGGGTAAGGCCACCATGTTTCAAAACGGCAATGCAATAGAAGGTACTTGGGAAAAAATGACTGCAACTGACAGATTAAAGTTTGTTGATGAAAAAGGATCTGAAATACCACTTGTTAGGGGTCAAATTTGGATAGAAGTCTTACCTGCCGGAAATGATATTAGTTATTAATTTCAATGGCAAATTTAGAAGACATCATCACTTCAAAAGTTAGAGTAAAAATATTGGAACTATTTTTTTCCAATTTAACGGAAATGTATCATGTTAGAGGAATTGTTAGAGAAATTAAAGAAGAGATTAATGCAGTCAGACGAGAGCTTGAAAAAATGGAAGCTTCAGGAATTTTGAAAAAAGAACCAAGGGGTAATAGAATTTATTACTTTTTAAGAAATGATTATCCAATGTTTGGTGATTTGTTGTCAATTGTTGCCAAGTCGAATGGTCTTGGTGGAGCAATTCTTGATTCTAGGTCAAAATTAGGAAAAATTAGTTTTGTGATGTTTTCTGGTAAGTTTGCGAGACAAAAAATTAGAAAAAAAGATGATGAGGTTGACATTTTAGTTGTTGGTGAAGTTGTCCTGCCTGAACTTGCTTCAGTTGTACGAAATTTTGAATCAAAATTAGGAAGAGAAATAAATTACACAGCTATGACTAGAGAAGAATTGGATTATAGAAAGAAAAGACGCGACCCTTTCTTGCAAGGTATATTTTTGGGAAGTCGCGTTATGATAATTGGAGATGAAGAAGAACTTACTGGTTAAGACAATTTTAATACTTCTATTAGTTTTAGCTTGCGGTTACATAAGCTTAGGTTATTCTGTTTTTGGAAAAAGTTTTGAATTACAGCTTGGACTAGATTTATCAGGTGGAAGCCATTTAGTTTTTGAAGCTGATACAACAAGTTTAGAAGCTGATAGAAAAGAAAAAGCCTTATCTTCTTTGAGAAATGTGATAGAAAAAAGAGTTAATCTTTTTGGTGTATCAGAAAGCAATGTGACTACTTCTTCGTTTGAAGGTAAAGACAGGATTATTGTCGAACTTCCTGGGGTAAATGATCCTAAGGAGGCCTCTAACTTAATAGGTCAAACAGCACAGTTATTGTTTGCTGAAATTGCTGGAGAGAATCAAATAATTCCGACAAATTTAACAGGTGCAGATCTAAAGTCTGCAGATACTACTTTTGATCAAAACTCTGGAAAGCCCTCTGTATCAATTGAGTTTAATGAAGAAGGTGCAAAGAAATTTGAAGAAATAACAGGAAAGGTGGTTGGCAAACCGTTAGCTATTATTTTAGATAATGATATTATTTCAGCGCCTGTAGTTAACGAAAAGATTATTGGTGGAAAAGCTCAGATTTCTGGTAATTTTACTGTAGACGAGGCAAAAAAACTAGAAATTCAGTTAAACGCTGGAGCCCTTCCCGTTCCTGTAAAATTAGTTGAAGAAAAAACAATAGGGGCAACACTGGGAGCTGACTCTATTAGTAAAAGTGTTAAAGCGGGTGTAATTGGACTTACTTTTGTCTCTCTTTTTATGATTTTAATTTACGGTCGATACGGACTTGTTGCAGATATTGCATTAATTATTTTTGGTGTAATTACACTTGCCCTTTATAAATTAATTCCAGTAACCTTAACCTTACCTGGAATTGCAGGCTTTTTACTCTCTGTTGGTATGGCGGTTGACAGTAATATTTTAATATTTGAAAGACTTAAAGAAGAGATAAAGTTAAGACCATTTGTGTCGGCATTAGAGGTTTCATTTGGAAGGGCCTGGGATTCTATTAGAGATGCCAATGTAGCAACTTTAGTCACGGCTTTTATTCTTGCAAACCCTCTTGATTGGTCTTTCTTGCATGTTTCAGGTCCTGTTAGAGGATTTGCTATAACTTTAGCATTAGGAATTGGAATATCATTATTTACTGGGCTTGTTGTAAGTCGTAACTTACTTAGATTGTTTGTTAAATAATATGCAGTGGATGAAATACAGATTAATTTATTTGATAATATCGGGAGTCTTTTTGACTGCAGGAATTTTTAGCTTGTTTAAATGGGGATTAAATCTTGGAATTGATTTTACTGGTGGAGTAGTTGCCGATTATAAAATGCCTGATGGAAAAATTGAAAATATTAAATATAGTGTTAAGTCTGAGGAGGAAATTACAAAAATTAGAGAGGATTTTAAAAGTAAAAATGCAGTAGAACTAAGGTTTGAAACAGTAGGTCCGTCAATTGGCCCGGAACTTATTAAGAAGACCTTTTACGCATTAGCCATGTCTGCCATGCTTATTCTAATTTGGGTTGCAATTCAATTTAAAAGTTTTAAATTTGGAGTTTCTGCAATCTTAGCCATGATTCATGATTCATTAGTCTTAATTGGAGGATTTTCAATTTTGGGTCATTTCTTTACTGTTGAAGTAGATTTTCTGTTTGTAACAGCAGTACTAACAATTCTTTCGTTTTCAGTTCATGACACAATTGTTGTTTACGATAGGATACGTGAGAAACAGAAAAAATATGATCCAACACTAGGATCTGATATTAAAGCAATTGCTAATTCGGCCGTTACTGAAACAATGGTTAGAAGCTTAAATAATTCCTTTACTATTATATTTATGTTACTGTCTTTGGTTTTATTGGGTGGAGATACAGTTAGGTGGTTTGCAGTAGCACTTTTAATTGGCACAATCTCAGGAACATATTCTTCTCCCTTCGTCGCCGTCCCAATCCTTGTCACTTGGGAAGAAATACAAAAAAAGTTGAAAAAATAAAACTTCACAAAAATCTTGCATTTCGCATGTGTAGGATCAGATACTTATTCGACATTGAATAATGTCAATTTCAACAGGAGTTAGTATGAAAAGTGAATTTGTGTGGGGTAAAATCAAACACCCAAAGGAGGTGATGAATTTGATTTATCATTTA